>ERZ761609.3434-NODE-3434-length-10418-cov-5.447071_pt1 | contig 10418 bp, 10 predicted proteins | sample MGYA00511163_ERZ761609 | MGnify/ENA primary metagenome ERZ761609 (study PRJEB28899, sample SAMN02445070) | bioreactor sludge metagenome | biome: EBPR sludge | place: Australia: Brisbane, Thorneside Wastewater Treatment Plant | collected 2011-12-16 ... | reverse complement strand
CTTCAAAGGGTTGGGGCCAATGCGCTGGACGTGATCGACAACGCCAAGGCCGAGATCGATGAGATCCGGCAGGGCCTGCCCGAGGAGGTGGAGATCGTCACCGTCTACGACCGGTCGAACTTGATCCTGTCCGCCATTGACACCCTGCGCACCACGCTACTGGAAGAAAGCCTTGTCGTGGCGCTGGTCACGTTCGTCTTCCTGCTGCATGTCCGGTCCTCGCTGGTGGCGATCATCATGCTGCCAGTGGGCCTGCTCATGGCCTTCACCGCCATGCGCGCGCTTGGAATCGGTGCCAACATCATGAGCCTTGGCGGCATCGCCATCGCCATCGGTGCGATGATCGACGCCGCCATCGTGATGATCGAAAACGCGCACAAACATCTGGAACGCGCCGAGCCAGGCAAGCCGCGGGCCGAGGTTTTGATCGAGGCCGCGTCCGAGGTCGGACCGGCGCTGTTTTTCAGCCTTCTCGTCATCACCGTGTCGTTCCTGCCGATCTTTGCGCTGGAAGGGCAAGAGGGGCGTCTGTTCGGCCCGCTCGCCGCAACCAAGACATTCGCCATGGCAGCGGCGGCGCTGTTGTCGGTCACGCTGGTGCCAGCGTTGATGGTGATCTTCGTGCGCGGGCGGATCGTGCCGGAGCACCGCAATCCGGTGAACCGCATCCTGATCGCGCTTTACCGCCCCATCATCGCCGCCGTGCTCAAGGCGCGGGTGTTCACCATACTGCTGGCGCTGGTGGCACTGGTCGCCACTGTCTGGCCCGCGCGGCAACTGGGGTCGGAATTCATGCCGGCACTGGACGAAGGCACGATGATGTACATGCCGACCACGCTGCCTGGTCTGTCGGTCACCAAGGCGGCAGAACTGATGCAGATGCAGGACCGCATCATCCGCACCTTCCCTGAAGTGCTGACGGTCTTCGGCAAGGCGGGCCGTGCGCTGACCGCAACGGACCCCGCGCCCACCGAGATGTTCGAGACGATCATCCAGTTGCGCCCGCGCGAGGAATGGCGCCCCGGCGTGACGATGGACAGTTTGCGCGCCGAGATGGACGCCGCCCTGCAATTTCCCGGCGTGTCGAACGCCTGGACCCAGCCGATCCGCGCCCGGATCGACATGCTGGCGACCGGCATCCGCACCCCTGTCGGGGTCAAGGTCTTCGGCACCGATCTGACCGAGATGGAGGCAATCGCACGGCAGGTCGAATCGGTTCTGCGCAACGTTCCTGGCACCAGTAGCGCCTATGCCGAACGGGTGATCGGCGGCTATTATCTCGATATCGTGCCCGACCGGGAAAGGATGGCGCGCTACGGCCTGTCCATCCGGGATGTGCAGGAAGTCATCGCCATGGCGCTGGGGGCCGAGGCGATCACCCAGACCGTGGAGGGGCGCGAGCGCTACAACGTGGCACTGCGCTATCCGGCGGCGCTGCGGCAAGACCCCGATGCCATCGCCCAAGAGGTGCAGGTCGCTCTGCCCGGTGGCGGCACCGTGCCCCTGGGCGAGGTGGCAAAGGTGGAACGCACGCGCGGGGCTACATCGATCCGCACCGAGAACGGCCAGCTTGCGGTCTATATCTTCGTCGACATCGCCGGACGCGATCTGGGCGGCTATGTCGCCGAGGCGCAGGCGGCTGTGGCGGGCGAGGTCACCCTGCCACCGGGCTATTCGCTGGGCTGGAGCGGACAGTTCGAATACCTCGAACGTGCCAAGGCGCGGTTGGCCATCGTGGTGCCAATCACTCTGGCGGTGATCTTCCTACTCTTGTTCCTGAACTTTCGCCGCCTGACCGAAACGCTGATTGTCATGCTGTCGCTGCCCTTCGCGTTGGTGGGTGGCGTGTGGCTGATGTGGTGGATGGGATTCAACACGTCTGTCGCGGTGGCCGTCGGGTTCATCGCACTGGCCGGTGTCGCGGCAGAAACCGGGGTGATCATGCTGATCTACCTCGACCATGCCCTCGCCGAACGCAGGGCCGACGTCGTCAGCTCGGGCCGCTCCTTCACCCGTACCGATCTGGACGCCGCGATCATGGTCGGAGCGGTGGAACGGGTCCGGCCCAAGATGATGACGGTGGTGGCCATCATGGCGGGCCTGATGCCGATCCTCTGGGCACACGGCACCGGGTCCGAAGTGATGAGCCGCATCGCAGTGCCGATGATCGGCGGCATGGTGTCTTCGACGATCTTGACGCTGGTCGTGATCCCGGCAGTCTATGCGCTCATAAAGGGGCGCGGGCTAGCTCGGGATGAACGAAAGGAGATCAAAGGTTCTATCGTGGGGTTGTAGCGCTGAAGAAGCGCATGACAGTGACTGTCAACGGGGCTGGCAGCATGGCTCTCACGAGAACAGGTCGCCTGAAGTTTCGAGTTTACTCTTGAAAAGTCATTCGCGGCTTTCACAACAGCGTTTGTTGAAACGCATTGATGTTTTCGGCCGGTATATTCGCCTCGGTGGCACACGACTTTCATCTTCAGTCGACACCTCTCCATGAAGAAACCGGCGCGTTCTTTGCGGTCTTGCCTTCTGATCACGCTCGCGGAGCTGCGACCTTGGCCACGATCGAGCGTCATTTTGATATCTCTCCTGCCAACACTGCCTGTCCATGCACTGCGAGGGCTGCAGCGAACCTAGGGCATCCAAACTGCTGGACAGTATCGACGACTCGAGCCTCATAGGCAGCCTGCCCAATCAGCCTGCAGAGATCCGACGCATGAAACTGCCGATTGGAACTTGGGGCGGCCCGTATCTGGTCATGAAGCTCTTGCATCGTGGGCTCTGCTTTGCGCTGCGGTTCCGGCGCTGATGAAGATGTTGGAGCCGTACTTGATGGGTGGGTCCGCCAGCGGCGCATGAAGCCGAGCAAGTATCCAGCAGGAACGCGTACATTTCCACGCGCCCTGTTGAAGGCAAGGAAGCGCTCCCAGATGACCTGCGTGTCGACGTTCCAGCAGGCGAGCGATTCCTTCGCGGCTTTGATCAGCTCGGCCCAAGGTGTGCGATAGACGTTGGTTCCCGCGGCGATCTCAATTCTTCCCACAAAGTAAGTTTTGTTCTTAGACTCTCTAGATAGTGATGTGTCGCCTGAGGCTGACACGACATCTGGCGACGCATCGGTATCCTCTTGTCCCCCGAACCTGAACAGCCAAGGCGCGAACTTGCCATTCGGCTTCCACCGGGCAAGTGCCAGGCTTGACGCAGCGAGCTCGACCAGTAGCGCCGTCAGATGCTGCCGCGAAACTCCCATTTTCTCGGCAAGATGCGCCAGTGTGAACGCCGCCGTCCCGCGCTCGAGCCCGTTGTAACCGTCCTTCCAGGCGATGCCGTCGAGGATGATCGTCGCGAGCTTGTGCGCCGCTGTGGAGAGCGGCGTTTCGGTGATGCGGCGCAGAATGGCGCCGGTCGTGAGTTCCATGATGTGTCGTTCCGTCTTGGGACGACACCAGACTGCAAGGTGCTAAAATTCGTTCCAGCAAAGGCATTTGCCGGTTGAACGGACCCAAAGCTCGCGCTAAATTCCCACTACCACGAGGAAATCAGTGCGGCGTCGGGCCTATGGTCTGGCGTCGTTTCTGTTTTTGGGGGTCTTAGTCTTTCGATCGTTTGAGATCAGGCTGGCACGTCAGGTCATCAGTAGCGCACCTCCTCGAAGCCGTAGGTGCCCTCGTAGTCGGTCCAGTCGACGAAGACGCCGCGGAACCAATAGTCAGAACAGCTAGTCCCCGGGCGGAACGCTGAAGCCGACGGAACCCGGGCCGGCGCGGACCGCGCCCAGGCGAAGTCACCCTGTTCGCCGTAGGTCCCCTCGCGGATTGTCGACCAGGTGTTGCAGTCACCGTCCTTGTTGCGATGTCGCCGGTATTCGATCTGGAACACATGGATCGAGCGCACGAAGTCGTAGGCCGGATCGGAAATGTCGACGTCCGCCCGGTCTTGGACCAGATAAAGCTCGGCAGGGCTCTCGCCCCAGGACTCGTGAAGTTGCTCTCCTCCCTCACGCAGCGCGATCTCGAACAGCCGCTCCATGGGGGCTTTCTCGCGGTCCAAAGACGCCCGCATCGGGCAGTTCCAGATCTGCAGCGGCGGCTCGACCGGCCAAGGCGTGATCCGAGCGATGAAGACAGCACGGGCGTGGGCACATTCCGCTGAAGCCGGCCAGCCGCCTGCAAGGCAGAGAAGGATTGCACAATCGACGGGATAGGCGGCAACCGGCGCCGCAAACGATAGGGAGACTGCGGTCGCTGCGACGGCGGCCGCGGCTCGTAGAGAGTTCATTACTGGTTTCCTTGTGAAAGAGCCTGAAGGGAAGGAGCAGGGAGGCTTGATTTGGGGAGGTCAACCGTCGGGCTCGGCGCCGAGCGCCTGGTAGTCCTTGATCGCGCGGTTGATCTCTTCGGACACTTTCGCACGCGCAGCATCGAGACAGCGCAGATAGGCCTGTGCCTCATCGAAGTAAGCCGTGAACTCCTGCCCGATCTCGTTACGATACTCGGCACGCGTGGCAGCATCGGTCACCGGTGCAGGCGGGACCGGCGGCAGGCAGTCCAACGCCGTCGCACCCTGAGCGACATCGCAGACAGACATCGGGAACAGGGCGGCGGCGGCGAGGCAAGCGCGTCTGGAGCGGAGAAGGGGCATGCGCAGTCCGGGGTTTCAAAACATGTGCATGAATTGCAAAACACCGCTATTGACGCAACAGAATTCTACCGCTAGGTGAGCGCCATGTTGTGCGACGACATGTTTCTCATCAGCGCAACATGCACTATGTTCTGCCGAGAGCGTGTTGCTTTCGGAAGGTGCCAACCAATGAGGAACTTGACCCCGGTGATCTTGCAGGCCGGACTTAAGGAGGCCCTGACCGAAGGCGGCATCGTCGAAGCCCTCTGTGTCGAGGACGCAAAGAAGGTTCTCAATGTCTGGCAAGGCACCTGGCGCATCCAGTTGCGCCTTGGCGACCAGACAGCCCTTCTGGTGATCTCGCGCGGGCTCGAACCCCGGGAATTCAAGACCGTCACCGGTCTGATCTCCTTCGCGGTCGAGTTGGGTCTGACCACGGTCCCCGTTCCTTTGAAGAAGGGCGAAAAGGCAACCTGGACCCATGACGCAGCGGTGGAGCCCATTCCCTGATCTGACCCTCTGTGGCGGGCTGGCGCTTTGGCTCATTGCCGCACAAGGTGCCGTAGCCGAGGTCATCGACCTTGGGGCAGGGATAGAGGACCTGCGGGTTCGAGCCAGCGTTCTTGATTTTGGCAAAGCGCTTCCCAAGCGCGGCGATCTGAACGGCGCCGAGTTCGCAGATGGTGTTGAGACCGATGCAGCTGGCGACGGTCTCCTTGTGCTTGCGTCCTATGTCGCGACCCCGAAGGGTAGGGGTCCGCGTGGCACAGCCGAAATCGAGGATCTCGTACTCGACGTCGGCGACGACTACCTCCGCCATCCGGCGCTGAAAGCGGCCGGTCTCTCCGGGACGGAATGGCTTGCGCTCTTTCGGGCAAACATCGCAGTGGAATCCGCCTTCAATCCGGATGCGCGCTCATCGGTCGGTGCCATCGGCCTCGGTCAGCTGATGCCCGGTACCGCCGATCTCCTCGGTGTCGATCCCCATGATCCGGAAGAGAACCTCCACGGCTCAGCCCGCTATCTCCTCGCCCAGCTCGAGGACTTCGGCACCGCCGATCTTGCGCTTGCCGCCTACAACGCGGGGCCCGAAGCGGTCCGCGACTATGGCGGCATTCCCCCTTATGCCGAAACCGAGGGCCATGTGGCCAAGGTTCTGCGGCTGACCAACGCAACCCTCAGTTCGGAGTAACTCCCTCACATGTTTAGGACCTTTTTTGGCGCGCGATTGCCGCGCCTGGCTTTGCATACCCTTTTGCTGGCGCTGCCTTTCGCGGCAATCCTCGCGGAGCCCGCTCTCGCGCAGAACCTCGACCCGCTGGAAAACATGCTTCAGACCGTAGTTGATGCTCTGACCGGCCCGATCGGACGGCTGATCGCCATCCTCGCCGTCGTGGCTGCGGGCTACATGATGTTCACCGGCCGCCTGAACTGGCCCCTCTTCCTGGCCATCTTCTTCGGCGTGGTCCTCGTCTTCTCGGCCGCGACCATAATCGACGGCTTTGCTGCCCCCTGAGGCGGGATAGGCGACATGCCAGGTGGCCTCGCACACCCGGCATGGCCGATCCCCCGGATGTTCCCCATGCATGACGCGCCCCTGTTTCTCGGCCTTACCAGGTCGCCGAAGATCTTCGGCCTGCCCATCGGCTATTTCGTGAGCCTGATGCTGGGCTCGGTCATTCCCTTCGTGGGCGCCAACGACTGGCGGTTCCTGCTGATCGGGGTCGTCGGCTATCCGGTCCTGTGGTTCGTGGCAGACCGCAACCCAAACCTCTTCGAGACGGTCGCGGTGGTCTTTTCCCGGACCCCGCGCACGCGAGGCAAGTCGGCCTTTGGCGGAGATCGCCATGTCAGCTGACCTGAAGTCCCTCTTCCCGGCAACTCCCGCGCTTCGATCTGTCTTGCGGTCTGAGGATCTCGCAGCCGAGACCCTCGCCCGGCACTTGCCCTGGCTCTCCGCGCCTGCGGACAACCTGATCCTGACCCGTCAGGGTGATCTGATCGCCTCGGCGGTGGTCGAGGGACAGGACAGTTTCACGACGGAAGAGGGGGACCTCTCGCTCGCGACCACTTCGCTTGCGCGGCTGATCGGCCAGTTGGGCGAAGGCTTCGGGTTCCATGTCTCCAAGCTGACCCTGCCGGACGCACCCCAGCTGAAGCCCTTCGATGGTGAGGGCACTGGGGCCGAATTCGCGGCCATGGTCGATACCCGCTGGCAAGGGCATCTTCGCGCACGCACGCTGAAGCGGCGGGTGCTGGTGGTGTCCCTCATCCTGCGCCCCACGGCGCTGAAACGTGCCCCCCTTATAGGTGCACTTTTCAAGGCGGCCTTCACAGGCGATCTCGGTCAGCGGATCGAACGCCTGAATGAAGCGATGGGGCTTTTGGCCGGAGCTTGCCAGGGTCTGGGCTTCCGGCGGCTGACCGTTTCCTCCGGGGAATGGCTCGGTCTCCTGGGCGTCCTCCTCGGACAGCCGATGGCCAAGGTCCTGCCCATGCGCGGCCAGTTTCTGAGTGAGGCTATAGCATCGTCGCAGATGACGTTTGCTGGCAAGCGGGTGGAAATCGATACCGGTGCCGGGCAGCGCTTCGGGACGATCTTCGGCGTGAAATCCTATCCGGCCCGCACCTGGGCGCGGATGCTCGATGCGCTGGAACTGCCCTACGACATCGTCATCACCAACAGCTTCACGCCCGCCCGCAACAACGAGATCGAAGAGCGCATCAAGCGCACGGCGCGCCAGATGCGTGCCTCCGAGGATGCCGCGGAAACTCTGCGTCAGGAGCTTTACGAGGCCGCAGACAATGTCGCCTCGGGCCGACAGGTCTTCGGCAAACACCACCTGACCGTCATGGTCACGGCCGAGACCCAGGAACAGCTGGAAGAGGCTGCCTCCGAAGTCTGGCGCGCAGGACAGGATTGTGGAGCGACCTTGGTGCGCGAGAGCTTCGCGGCCCGCGCGGCCTGGTTTGCGCAAGCCCCGGGCAACTGGGCCTACCGTCCCCGCACGGCACTTCTGTCGGCCCAGAACTTCGCGCATCTCGCGGCGCTGCACCGGGTTACGGAAGGACGTCCCAAGGTGCAGTCGCCCTGGGGCGAGACGATCACGGCGCTGCCGACGGTCACCTCAAGCCTCTACCGCTTCAATTTCCACGACAAGGGCGAGCGCGGTGCCGAGCCGAGCGCCGGACACACGCTGGTTCTGGGTCGGACCGGGTCCGGCAAGACTCTCGGCACGGCATTCCTGATGGCACAGGCGCGGCGGGTGCATGCCCGTATCCTCGTCATTGACAAGGACAGGGGCCTTGAGATGGCCGTGAGGGCCCTTGGCGGAAGCTATTCCGCAATCCGGATCGGCGAGGCGACAGGCCTCAACCCGTTCCAGACCGAGACCGATGAGCGTGGAGCGGCCTGGCTCACCGACTGGCTCGGTGACATCCTCGCAGGATCGCGGCCCCTCGAGACGGCGCAAACCGTCAGCCTCAACGCCGCAGTGCGTCAGATCGTGTCAGCCGATCCGCGGCTCCGGACCTTCGATGGGCTCGCAACCCTCGTCGCCTCGACAGACGATGAAGGCGATCTGGTGGGCCGGGTCCGGGAATGGGGGCAAGGGGGTCGACATGGCTGGCTCTTTGGGCCCGGGGCCACATCCCAGATCAGCCTTTCCGAGGATGTGGTCGGCATCGACATGTCGGAGATCCTCGATCTCGGGACCGAACGCTCGGCGCTGCTGGCCTATCTCTTCCGTCGCATCGAGCGGGTGATCGAGGATCGTCGGCCCACGCTCATCGTCATCGATGAAGCCTGGAAGATGCTCGACGATCCGATCTTCGAGAAGCGCCTGCATGACTGGCTCGTCACCATGCGGAAGAAGAACGCCGTGGTGATGATGCTGACCCAGACGCCGACGCACCTGACCCGGGTAAAGGTCGGCCAGATCATCGCGGAAAGCGTGGTGACCCAGCTTCTCTACCCGAACCCGCGCGCCAACCCCGAGGACTACCGGATCCTGCGGCTGAACGAGAAAGAGGCCGAGTTCCTCTGCACGCCAACGGGCGGCCTGCGCCTCGCCCTCCTGCGCTCGGCCGGTGACTCGGTCTTCGTGAACATGGATCTCGCGGCCCTCGGACCTGCACTCACCGTTCTTGGCGGCGGAAAATCCGGCGAGGACCGCGCCCCCTATGCCTGGCGCGATACCCCCGATTTCTGGAAGGACATGACGTGACCCGACGCAACCGCCTGATCCCCCTTTCCCTTCTCGGGATCACCCTCCTCTCCGCCTGCGCTGGCGTCGAAACCGGTGCCGTCTCCCCCTGCCACGGCCAGTTCCGGGCCGAGGGCAAGTACTTCTCGGCGCGCGAGCAAAGCGACGGCACGACGGTCGTCGTCTCCACGATGAACGCCCCCGACGCGCCTTGTGCAGACTGAGCCACCGCATGCGTCGCGCTCCGCTCCTTCTCGGACTTCTCCTGGGCACTGCGGTGCCCATGGGCCTCCTGGCCCAGGGCGTGCCGATCATCGACGGCTCGCGGCTGTCGAACTTCATCTCGCGACTTGCCGAACAGGCTGAAGACGCCGTGAAGCAGGGTGAGAAACTCAGCACACGCTCCGAGCTCAGCGAGATCGAAGACGACCAACTGGCGGCCTATGAGCGTTTCCTCGCGGATACGACCGGCGTGACCGACCTCAGCGGCTTCGAGATGGGGACGGGCTCCTTTCCACCGGCCGATGAAGTCTATCCTCTTGAGGAGACCAGCCCCGAAAGCCAGCGGCTCTTCGGGGAAGGTGAGACGGTCGAGGCGATGATCATCGCCACGGCGGCGCGCTACGAGACGCACCCCGGCGTCGTGAAGGTCGGGCTCACGCCCACGACCTGGCGCATTCTTTTCCAGTCGCTGGTGAAGCAGGAAAGCGGGTTTTCCAACGCGGCGATCAGCCCGGTTGGAGCCATGGGGTTCTGCCAGTTGATGCCCGGCACCGCCGCCGATCTCGGCGTCGATCCGACCGACCCGCTGCAGAACCTCGATGGTGGCGCACGCTATCTTGCGACCCAGCTCAACAGCTTCGGCCGGATCGACTTCGCCCTCGCGGCCTATAACGCAGGGCCCGGCAACGTCCAGAAATACGGTGGCATCCCACCCTTCGAGGAAACCCAGAGCTACGTCCGCAGGATCTCGGGCTACTACGACGCCTACCTCTCGCTGATCACTGGCGCGGACGTAACCGGCACTTTGGCGGGGGTGGAGGGTGCAAGTGCCGAATGGGGCAACATGTCCTCGGCCTTCATCGGCTATTCCGGCCAGCAGTCGGGGCAGATCGAGGCGGCGATGGCCCGGATCAAGGGGTTCCTGGAAGAGGCCAAGCCCCAGACCCCGAAACAGGCGGTCGACCAGAACACCTACATGCTCGCCGAGCGCGCGCGCCTCATGGCCCTGACGCTGCGTCTGCGCGCAGGGGCGGTCAAGGTCGAGGCGGCCCGTGGCCTCTCGGACGTCGCGCAATCCCTGCAATACACCACCTTCTGGGAGTACACTCCGTGAGACCTGCCGTCCTTCGAACAAAGGCGCGTCTCGCGCTCGCCGTCTCTGCATCGCTTCTGGCATCACCTCTTCTGGCACAAGGCGTGCCCGTCATCGACGGCACCAACCTCGCCAAGAATATCGAGCAGCTGCAGGCAGCCCTCCGCGATGCCGAAAACCAGATCGCGCAGATCGAAGAGTTGAAGAAGCAGGTCGAGACCGGTCTCGAGCAGCTGACCAATCTCGAAGGTATCCTCGGATCGATCTCGGGCCTG
>ERZ761609.3433-NODE-3433-length-10419-cov-9.583462_pt1 | contig 10419 bp, 10 predicted proteins | sample MGYA00511163_ERZ761609 | MGnify/ENA primary metagenome ERZ761609 (study PRJEB28899, sample SAMN02445070) | bioreactor sludge metagenome | biome: EBPR sludge | place: Australia: Brisbane, Thorneside Wastewater Treatment Plant | collected 2011-12-16 ... | reverse complement strand
GCTGAGATCCTCGAACAGCGAGAAATGCTGGAACACCATGCCGATGCCGAGCGCCCGCGCCGCTTCCGGGCTGGTCAGGTCCACCCGCCGGCCCTGCCATTCGATGTGGCCGGAATCCGGCTTTAGCAACCCGTAGATCTGCTTGACGAGGGTCGATTTGCCCGCCCCGTTCTCACCCAGCAGGGCGTGGATTTCGCCGGCGTTGACGGTCAGCGAAACCGAATCATTGGCCGTGAGCGCACCGAACCGCTTGGTCAGATCGACGCATTTCAGCAGCGGCACGTCCTGGCCGGCAGCGGGATCGCGGCTGCTCATGGTATGACGCTGATCATGGGGTGAAGATGATCGAGCCGGTGGTTCCGCGCCCTTCCAGAGCGCGATGCGCCTCCGCCGCCTTTGCGAGCGGGAACCGCCCGGTGACCGGGATGGTCACATCCCCCTTGCGCACGGCTGTGAACAGTCTCCGGGCCATGCTGACCAGACGCTTGCGGTCGGCCAGGAAGGTGAACAGCGTCGGCCGCGTCGCCACCAGCGAGCCCTTCTTGGCCAAGAGGCCGATGTCGAAGGCGGCAATAGGTCCCGAGGCGTTGCCAAAGCTGACGAACATGCCGAGCGGCTTGAGGCAATCGAGCGATCCCAGGAACGTGTCCTTGCCGACCCCGTCATACACCACATCACAGAGCTTGCCGCCGGTGATCTCCCTGACCCGTTCGACGAAATTCTCCTCGCGGTAAAGGATCGTGTGGTGACAGCCATGCTTCCTGGCAAGCTTGGCCTTGTCAGCCGAGCCGACCGTGCCGATCACCGTCGCGCCGAGCGAGCGCGCCCACTGGCACAGGATCAACCCGACGCCGCCGGCCGCCGCATGCATCAGCACGACATCGCCCTTCTTCACCCGATGGGTGCGGAACAGCAGGTATTCCGCCGTCATGCCCTTGAGCATCATGCCGGCCGCCGATTCGAAGCCGATGTCCTTCGGCAGCTTGACGACAAAATGCGCCGAGACGTTACGCTCCTCGGCATAGGAGCCGATCTGCGCCGCATAGGCGACGCGGTCGCCCGGCTTGAACCCGACAACCCCTTCCCCAACCGAAACGACCGTTCCGGCGCCCTCGTTGCCAGGGGTGAACGGCATCGCGGGGGCCGGGTAAAGCCCGGTGCGGAAATAGACATCGATGAAATTCAGCCCCATTGCCGCGTGCCGGACACGCACCTCGCCCTTGCCGGGCGGCGGCAGCGCGACCTCCTCCAGCACCATCTGCTCCGGACCGCCGCACACATGCACACGAATGGCTTTGACCATTTTTTGACCCCTCATGATCAGCACCGTCACCTTACGACATGGCGCCCGAGTTTCCAGTGCTGTTGTCGCGCCTTCCAAGGATTTTGCATTTGCCGGCAAGTCGGCGTCAAATGCTGCCGAGTCGGCCCGCAACAACGCTGACGAAAACAAGAATTTCTTGGACAGGGCAACGATGGGCAAGGTCAGCGCGGCGGTCAGCGAAGTGTTCCAGCCGAAAATCGTCACCTGTCTCAAGGAAGGCTACGATGTCACGCGCTTGCGTGCCGATGCGCTGGCCGGGCTGACAGTTGCCATCGTCGCCCTGCCCCTGTCGATGGCGATTGCGATCGCCTCAGGCGCATCGCCCGAACGGGGGCTTTATGCCGCGATCGTCGGCGGGTTCCTGATTTCACTGCTCGGCGGTTCGCGCCACCAGATCGGCGGGCCGGCAGGCGCATTCATCGTGCTGGTTGCTGCGGTCATCGAGCGCCATGGCCTCGACGGAATGTTTCTCGCCACCATCATGGCCGGGGCGATCATGATCGGCCTGGGCACCTTCCGGCTCGGCACGCTGATCCGCTACATTCCCGAACCGGTGATCATCGGCTTTACCGCCGGCATCGCAGTGATCATCTTCGCCAGCCAGCTGCGCGAGATCCTCGGGCTGGCGCTGACGGTCAAGGAGCCGGCGGCGCTGGTCCCAAAGCTCGGCGTGCTGTGGCAGGCGCTGCCCAGCGTCAACCCCTACGCGATCGGCGTGGCGACCTTCGCCTTTGCGATCATCAAGCTGGGGCCGAAGGTGGGGCCGAGTTTTCCCGGTTTTCTGGTGGCGGTGATTGCCGCCTCCGCTCTGGTATGGGGGTTCAACCTGCCGGTCGAGACGGTGGCGAGCCGCTTCGGCGTCGTGCCGTCCGGGCTGCCGGCTCCTGCCATGCCGCCATTCGGGTTTGAGAAAATCCATGCGGTGGCGATCGACGCGCTGGCCATCGCCCTGCTCGGCTCGATCGAGTCGCTGCTGTCCGCCGTGGTGGCCGACAGCATGACCGGGCGTCGCCATCGCTCCAATACCGAACTGATCGCGCAGGGCTTTGCCAATATCATCACGGCGCTGTTCGGCGGTCTCTGCGCCACCGGAACCATTGCACGCACGGCCACCAATGTCCGTTCAGGCGGCACCAGCCCCATCGCCGGGATCCTGCATGCATTGTTCCTGCTCGGCGCGATGATGATCGCCGCCCCGCTGATGGGCCGCATTCCGCTGGCCGCGCTTGGCGCACTGCTTGCGGTCGTTGCCTGGAACATGGCGGAAAAGCACGCTTTCGCGGCGTTGCTGCGCGGCAGCCGCGCCGAGGCGGCGGTGCTGCTGGCAACCTTCCTGCTGACGGTTTTCCGCGATCTGACCGAGGGCATCATCTTCGGCGTTCTGCTTGGCGCGGTGCTGTTTGCGGTGCGCATGGCGCGGCTGGCGGAGGTGTCGATGCAGATGTCGCTGAGCGGCAGCGACGGGGCGGCGGAGGATGCGCTGCCCGAAGCCGATCCCGACAGTCCGGTGATGATTTTCCGGCTGGAAGGGCCGCTGTTCTTCGGGACGGCCCCCAACCTTGTCGATGTTCTCGGCCGTGCCGGCGCCGAACCCAAGGCGGTGGTGTTCGATTTCGGCTCGGTGCCGTTCATCGACGCCACCGGCGTTGCCGCGCTCGAGCGCCATGTCGGCAAGGCCGAGCGCGGCGGCACCCGGGTCTATTTCGCCGGCGTGTCGCCCCAGGTCGAACTGGGGCTTCGCCAGTTCGGACTGCCGAAAGCGCGGGTGCCGCGCTTTCGGACCGTGGCCGAGGCCTATTCGCGCGCCTTGTTGGGCGAGGCTCCGCCGCCCGAGTCCTGATGCGGGACAGGGTTGCGGCGTCCGCGGTTCCTGGCAGCCCTGAGGTTGACCATTTCGACCAGAACCGAAAAAGCCATGGCGCCATAGATGATCTTGCGGTCGATCGGGCTGTGGACGCTTTCGGCGATCAAGGCCACGCCGATCAGCACCAGGAAGGCCAGCGCCAGCATCTTGGCAGTCGGGTGGCGATGCACGAAGGCCGAAACCGGCCCCGCCGCCAGATACATCACGATCATCGACAGGATGACCGCCACAACCATCACCCACAGATCGCGCGCCATGCCGATCGCGGTGATGATCGAGTCGACCGAAAAGACCAGATCGATGATGGCGATCTGCACCATCGCCGCACCGAATGTGCGCACCTTGACATTGCCGTCGACCAGGTGCTCGCCGCCCTCCATCTCCAGGTGCATCTCGTGCGTCGCCTTGACCACCAGGAACAGACCGCCGAAGAGAAGGATCAGATCCCGCCAGGAGACACCGTGGCCGAAAATGGTGAAGGCCGGCTGGGTCAGCTTGAGCAGGGTCGTCAGCGTGAACAAAAGCGCTATGCGCATCACCAGCGCCAACATCAGGCCGTATTTGCGCGCTCTTTCTGCCTGCTCAGGCGGCAGGCGGGAGACCAGAACCGAGATGAACACGACGTTGTCGATCCCGAGAATGATCTCCATGGCAGTCAGCGCGACCAGCGCAGCCAGTGCTTCGGGTGAAAAAATCGCTTCGAGCATTGAAACTCCCCAATTGGTCGTAGCGGCAAACGGCGCGCTTGCCAGTGATGCGAAGTTGGTTCGTGTTGTAGCGAATGACAAGGCCGCCTAGAGCATGCTGCGATTAGGTGGAATCCGGCTAATCGCAACAAGCATGCTCTAAGCTATTGATAACGATCATGTTATCTCACGTTTTGATGTTTCAATCAAAACGACAGCATGATCTATGGAGAATCTCCGCGATGAGCAAGGCAAAAGACACCCATGATGTAGCGGTCGTTGGCGGCGGTGCCATCGGGCTGGCCACGGCGCTTGCGCTGGGTCAGGCCGGCATCCGCACGATTCTCATCGGGGCCGCGACCGCGATCCGGGAAGATGGCCGCACTGCCGCGCTGATGCAGCCGAGCATCGAACTGCTCAACGGGCTTGGTGTGATGGACGATCTGGCAGGCGTCTCCTGGCCGCTCGCCGCCATCCGGCTGATCGACATCACCGGCAGCCTCATCCGTTCGCCGACAGTCACGTTCCGGGCCAGCGAGATCGACCTGCCGCATTTTGCGCTCAACATCTCCAATGCCGATATCGTCAGGGTGATGACCGAGGCGGCCCGCACCTGCCCCAACCTCACAGTGGAAACCCGTCTCGTCAGCAAGGTGGCCTATTGTGCCGACCGGGTGGAGCTTGCGCTGACCGGGGGTGACACGATCGTCGCGCGGCTGGTTGTTGCCGCCGACGGGCAGAAATCGATGTTGCGAGAGGCAGCCGGCATCGAGGTCAAGCGCTGGAGCTATGATCAGGTGGCGTTGACCTTCCATGTCACGCATTCGCGTGATCATGAGGACGTTTCGGTCGAATTCCATACCCGCTCCGGCCCGCTGACCTTCGTGCCCTACGGCAGTTTCAAATCCTCGGTCGTCTGGCTGGTCAGTCAGTCCGAGGCCGAATCGCTCCAGGCCGCCGCAGGAGGTGGCCGAACTTGCCCAGCGCCGCGCGTCCAGCCTGCTCGGGGATCTGACCATCGTCGGCGGCATCGGCGCCGTGCCGATGGGGGGGCTCATCGCCCGCCATGCAGTCGCCGCCCGGGTGGCGCTGGCCGGTGAGGCACTGCATGCGTTCCCGCCTGTGGGCGCGCAGGGCATGAACCTCGGCTTCCGCGATGCCAGGAGCCTGGTGGCGGCCATCCGGTCGGCGCACGAGCGCGGCGAGGATGTGGGAAGTGCGGCCGCTCTGGCGCCCTATGAGCGTAGCCGGCAGATCGACGCGGTCTCGCGCACCTACGGCGTCGACCTGCTCAACCGCTCGCTCATTTCCGGGTTGCTGCCGCTCGATCTTGCCCGCTTTGCCGGGCTGACCGCCGCGGCCCATGTCGGACCGATCCGCCGGATGCTGATGCGGGCCGGCATGGGGCGATCCCCTATCGCTGCGGCTTGATCTAGAGTTCCCAGTTTTTCGCATTTTCTTGACGCGAACCGGAAAGCCACTTCGCTTGAAAATGCTCTAGCCGAACAGGCTGATCGGCAGCGCGCCGGTGGTGATCAGGTAGAGCACGAAGGTGAGGCTGACGATCGAGGCCAGCGTGCCCAGGAGGATCGCAGTGGAGGCTTCCTGCACGTAGACATCATATTGCCGCGCCACAACGAACACGTTGAGTGCCGGCGGCAGCGAGGCCATCAGCACGGCAGAATAGACCCATTCCTTCTCGAAGGGGCCAAGCAGCGACAGCAGCAGCAGGATGATCGCCGGGTGCAGGAACAGCTTGACGCAAAGGTGGATGGGCAGTTCGACGGGCACGCGCGTCACCCGCCGCGAGGCCACCGTCAGCCCCAGCGCGAACAGCGCCACCGGAGCTGCCGACCCATAGAGCATGGTCAGCATCCGGTCGATCGCCATCGGCGGTTTGAGCTGGAAATAGGCAAAGATCAGCGCCACGAACGCGGCGATGTTGAACGGATGCGAGACGATCTTCCACAGCACCATGCGCGCCGTCCTGGCAACGTCCAGCTTCTCGGTTCCACCCAGCGCCATGAGGAACGGGATCAGGGAAAACAGCAGGATGTTGTCGAACACGAAAATCAGCGCCGTCGGCGCGGCTGCCTTGGGCCCGATGGCGGCCAGCGTCAGCCCCGGCCCCATGTAGCCGATGTTGGAATAGGCCCCGAGCACCGCCTGCAACGTCGCCGGCTTGAGGTCGCCCCGGTAGAACGCCAGCCCGATGGCCAGCGACAGAACGAACACAAGATAGGTCGAAAGCGTCGTGCCGACGACAAAGCTCCAGTTCTGCAACTCGGCAAACGGCGTCGCGACGATCAGCTTGAAGAACAGAGGCGGCAACGCGACATAGACGATGTAGAAATTCATCCATGCCAGCCCGGCCTCGGGCATTTTCATCAAGCGGCCGCAGAAAAACCCGAGCAGAATGAGCCCGAAGAACGGCAGCGCAAGGTTGATGACGTCGATCATTGCGGCAAAGGCACAGCGGCGTTTGATTTGATCGCAAGAACCCTTTCTGGTGAATTGCAATTCGCCAAAAATGATTCCAGCATCTTGATTTAGCGCATTTTCTTCACGCGAACCGGATTCCACTTCGCTTGAAATTGCTCGAAATTCTTGTTCTAGCGCATTTCCTTCACGCGCACCGGATTCCACTTCGCTTGAAAATGCGCAGACGATCTGGCTGAGGTAACAGCGCCGGCAGTATGGGTCCAGCAAAAATCGGTGCGGCACGACGCCCGAGGCGCCGGGAATGACCAACCGGGCGCCCGTGCATGGTCTTTTCGGCGCGGGGCAGTTGCGATAGAGTTCCTCTCTTGACGGGAGAGCGTCGGCAGGAGTATCAGCCGCGCCCCGAGCCCCGGAGTGTCCGGCCATGGCTGTTCGCCAAGCCAAGTATCGTATCGGTCAGGTTGTCCGCCACCGCATCTACCCGTTTCGCGGCGTGGTGTTCGACATCGACCCGGAATTCGCCAATACCGAGGAATGGTGGGAGTCGATCCCGCAGGAAGTGCGGCCGCGCAGGGACCAGCCGTTCTACCATCTCTACGCTGAGAATGACGAAACCGAATATGTCGCCTATGTGTCCGAGCAGAACCTGGTTCCGGACACATCCAGCGAGCCGCTGCGCCATCCGCAGATCAAGGACGTGTTCGTCCGCTCTTCCGACGGTTCGCTGCACGCCAAGACGCGCATGATGCACTGATGTGGCCGGACGGCCGCGACCGGGATCTTCAGGCCGAAGCGCCAGACCCGAAGTGTCGTTTCAGGCGGGGTCTTGGCGAGCCAGCTTGGCGAGTTGCGCCTGCTGGTCCTCTTCCTTGAGCAGGCCAAGCGACAGCACGATCTTGAAGGCATCGTCTACCGACGTCTGCAATTCAATCACCTCCGAACGCCGGACATAGAGAAAGAAGCCGGTGGTCGGGTTGGGCGCACAGGGCAAAAACACGCTGAGATATTCCCCCTGCCCCGGCAGCTTGGCGGCAATGTCGCCGGAGGGCGCCCCCGACAGGAACACGATCGACCACAGGCCGGGCCCCGGATACTGGATCAGGCCGGCGCGGCGGAACGAGGTTCCCGACTGGGAAAAGATCGTCTCGAAAATCTGCTTGGCGCTCTTGTAGAGCCCGCGAACGATCGGCATGCGGCTGACCAGCCCCTCGCCGTAATCAAGCAAGGTGCGTCCGACAAGATTGGCGGTCAGAAAGCCCAGCAGCGTCAGCCCGAACAGCAGGATGATGACGCCGAAACCCGGCAGGCGGAACGGCAGATAGCTCTCCGGCCAATAGGCGGCAGGCACCAGCGGCCGCACCCAGCCGTCAATCAGGTTGATGAACCACCAGGACAGATAGACGGTGATCGCCAGCGGCCCGGCCACCACAAGACCGGTCAGAAAGTAACTGCGCAGCCGCGCGCCCCGCGACAGCGGCGCCGGCATGCCATCGGGCATCGAATGCTTCATATGCCTGACCCTGAGCTGCTCATCGCTTGCTCATAAGCAAGCGGGACGCCGATGAAAAGCGGCAATCGCTCCGGGCCGGCGGGATTTCGTGCTGGCTGGACCAGCGGTACTGCCGGCTACAAAAAGAAAGCCCCGCTCGTGGCGGGGCTTTCGCGGCCGGATAACCGGACCGATTACTTGTCCGCGTTGAACAGGCCGCTGCGGAACAAGAAGCCGGCGATCACGCCACCGACCATCGGGGCGATCATGTAAAGCCAGATCTGGGCCGCAGCCTGGCCGCCGACGTAAAGGTTCGGCGCGAAGGTGCGGGCCGGGTTCAGCGAATTGCCGGTCACCGGCACGAAGGCCAGATGCAGCAGCGCCAGCGTCAGGCCGATGACCAGACCGGCGACATTGCCGCCACCGTTCTTCTGCGTCACACCCAGGATCGTGACGGTGAAGATCATCGTCGCCACCATCTCGACGATGAACGCGGACGCCACCGAATAATTGGCGAAGGTCGTCTGGCCGAGACCGGACGTCGCCAGATTGTAGCCCTTTGCATTGCCCATCAGCACCACTGCCAGCAGGCCGGCGCCGACAAAGCCGCCGATGAACTGGGCAATGATATACCGTATAGCCTCAGGCGTATCCATCCGGCCGGCAGACCAGACCGCCGCCGTCACGGCCGGATTGATGTGGCAACCCGACACCGGACCGATGCCGTAGGCCATGGCCGTCACCGAAAGACCGAAAGCAAGCGCAATCGGCAGAATACCCAGCGGCATGGCGCCACCATTGCCGGTCAGCGCCACCGAGCCGCAGCCGACAAAAACCAGGACAGCCGTCCCGAATACTTCAGCAATCAACTTGTTCATCGTCTTTCCCCGCTCGACCAAAGTCGTATTGGCGCGAATGAGCATTACATCGCCGCGCCCGTCAAGCCCCCGAGGCTGGTTAGCAACCGGAATATGAACGGCGGCTTGCAGAAATTCTGTTTCGCAGCCAAAAGGCGGCATGCTGGACATCCGTGATCTGACGTTTCGCCTTGGCGATCGTCTCCTGTTCGACCACGCCTCCTGTGCCCTGCCGCCGGGCGGACGCATCGGCTTTGTCGGCCGCAACGGCAGCGGCAAGACCACGCTGTTCCGGATGATCGCCGGGGAGCTTGGCGCCGAATCCGGGACGATCCAGCTGCCGAGCGGCGTGCGGATCGGCCGGGTCGAACAGGAAGCACCGGGCGGCCCGCAGACGTTGCTGGATTTCGTGCTCGCCGCCGATACCGAACGCGCGGCGCTGCTGGCCGAAGCCGAAATCGCGCGCGAGCCCGAGCGGATCGCCGACATCCATCTGCGCCTCGCAGACATTTCCGCCCAATCGGCACCGGCGCGGGCCGGGGCGATCCTTCACGGCCTCGGCTTCGATACGGCAGCGCAGAATCGCCCGTGCTCCGATTTTTCCGGTGGCTGGCGCATGCGGGTGGCGCTGGCCGCGACACTGTTTGTCGAGCCGGACCTGCTGCTGCTCGACGAGCCGACCAATTATCTCGACCTTGAAGGGACGATCTGGCTGCAGGATCACCTGACGCGCTATCCCCATACGATGATCGCCGTCAGCCATGACCGCGATTTTATCGATACGATCGCCACCCATACCCTGCACATCGACGCCTGCAAGCTGGTGCTGTATCGCGGCGGCTATTCGCAGTTCGAGCGGCAGCGGTCCGAAGCGGCGCGGCTGGCGGAAAAGGCCGCCGCCTCCGTTGCCGCCGAACGGGCGCGGCTGACCGCCTTCATCGAGCGGTTCCGCGCCAAGGCATCCAAGGCGGCCCAGGCCCAGAGCCGGGCGCGGCGGCTGGAAAAGCTCGCCGATGTCAGCCTGTTCGCCGGTGAACAGGCGGCCCGGCTGACGATTCCCGACCCCGAGAAGCCGCAAGCGCCGCCGCTCGTTGCCTTCGATCGGGTGGCCGCCGGATATGGCGAGACAATCGTGCTCAAGCGCCTGTCGCTGAGCATCGGCGACGAGGATCGCATCGGATTGATCGGCGCCAACGGCAACGGCAAGTCCACCTTCGTCAAGCTGATTGCCGGGCGACTGGCTCCCCTGTCAGGCAACATCGCCCGCTCGCCAAAACTCAACGTCGCCTATTTCGCCCAGCACCAGCTTGAAGAGCTTGATGCCGATGCCACGCCGTATCTGCTGGTGCGGCGGCGGATGGAAGGGCAGCCGGAGGCGAAGATCCGGGCGCGCGCTGCGGCCTTCGGCTTTTCCTCCGACAAGTCCGATACTCCGATCACCAAGCTTTCGGGCGGCGAGAAGGCCCGCCTGCTGTTCGGGCTGGCAACCTTCGATGGCCCGCATCTGGTCATCCTCGACGAGCCCACCAACCATCTCGACATTCCGATGCGCGATGCGCTGGTCGAGGCGCTGGCCGCCTACAAGGGCGCGGCGATCATCGTCAGCCACGACCGCCATCTGATCGATGCCACCTGTGACCGGCTGTGGCTGGTGGACAAGGGCAATGTCGCGCCGTTTGACGGCGATCTGTCGGATTATGCGCGGCTGGTAATGAATGCCCGCGCCAGTTCCGACGACACCCCGCGCGAGCGGACCG
>ERZ761609.3432-NODE-3432-length-10426-cov-13.605053_pt1 | contig 10426 bp, 7 predicted proteins | sample MGYA00511163_ERZ761609 | MGnify/ENA primary metagenome ERZ761609 (study PRJEB28899, sample SAMN02445070) | bioreactor sludge metagenome | biome: EBPR sludge | place: Australia: Brisbane, Thorneside Wastewater Treatment Plant | collected 2011-12-16 ... | reverse complement strand
GGAAGCGCGGCCGGCGCCTGCGCTGCGGGCAGGACGGGCACGACCCCGGGGGTCGACGGCGGGCCTCTCCTCCCCGCCGTCGTGCTCCATCAGCGTCTGGTACAGCAAACTCTCGAAATGGGGCCGGAAGCCGGAGATGATGGCCTTGGGGTCGGGAACGAGCGCGGCGTCAGTAATGAGGCCGAACTGCACCCGGCCATTGTAGGTCAGGATCGAAACGCCAATGCCGACATCGCCGGCCTGCGGCACCCAGAACATGATCTGGCCTATCTGCGAACCCGCGATCGACAGCGGAAACTGCGGTCCCGGCACATTGGTCATCACCGCGGTCGCGCGGCTGAGCAGCGTATCGAACAAGAGATCCTGCGCGAGCTTCGGCGCGTAGCCGAGCGCCGCCAGCAGGCCGAAGGTCACCGCTGCCTCGTAGGATTTCTTCAGGTCGTCCATGCGACGACGGACCTCGACGACGCGTTCCAGCGGGTTGTCGACGCCCACGGGCAGCTCCAGCGCCACGATGCCAAAGCGATTTCCAAGCTCGAACCGGCCGCCCGGCTTGCGCAGGTTGACCGGCACCAGCGCGCGGATCTCGACGCCCTTGGTCGCCTCGCCGCGTTCGGCGAGATAGGAATTGATCGCTCCCGCCACGCAGGACAGCAAGATATCGTTGACCGAACAGCCGATGCCGCGGCTCAGGGCCTTCACCTCGGCGAGCGGCATCGGGTCGCTCCAAGCGACACGCTTGACTCCGTGCGGCTTGCCCTTGAGCAGGGTCGGACTGTCATTGGGCATGAGCAGGATGCCCAGCAGTTCACTGACGATGCTGCTTCCTTCCCGAAGGTAGTCGAGTGCCTTGCCCGGATTGGAGGGCAGTTCTCCTGCGTATTTCAGGCCCTGGTCCGACAACTTGCTCCCCAGCGCCACGGCCTCGGCGAGCGGCGCGAACAGCGTGTGCAGCCAGTCGTCGTGTTCGTCCCTTTCGTCTTCCTCGGGCGCATCGGCCGCGCCGTTTCCCCCGGAGAGGGCATGCATCTCGTCGGTGAGTGACAGCATGACGCCGATCAGCGCGATGCCATCGGCTATGGCGTGATGGATCCGCACGACGAGGGCGGCGCCACCTTCGAAACGCTCGACGATCGTGAACTGCCAGAGGGGCGCTGACGGATCGAGGGGCACCGCAGCCAGTTCGCCAACGAAACTCTCAAGCTCGTCATCGCCACCCGCCCCGGGCAGGCGAACGCGCCTGACATGGCGGGAGGCATCGAAGTCGTGGTCGTCTACCCACCATGAGCCCGTCGGTCGCGTCTCGACCCGCTGGCGGAAGCGGCGATAGACGAGCAGGCGTTCGGTGAGCACCTTTTCCAGCCTACTCAGATTCACCGGTCCGGCCAGCTTCAGCACGCCAAGGATCACCATCAGGTTGGTTGGCCTGTCCATGCGCAGCCAGGTCGTGTCGACGGGAGACATCCGTTCGCTGTGCGCCATGTTCCGCCTGCCTCGCGCCTCATGGGGGCACCCCCCGCCTGCGACATCCGACCGCTCGATCATGGGCCTCGGGTGCGATCATCGCCTGTCGCGCATCTTTAGGCGCCGCCCACTAATCCGGGATGATAGAAATCAAATCATGGACACAAAAGGTGAACCCGCCGGGCGCCTGATCGCCCGCCTGGAAGAAGCGGCGGCCATCCGCGCCGGCGTGCGAGCCGACGGCACAGCCGCGCAGTCGCGCAATTTCCTTCGCCGCTGGCAATCGGAACGCCTGGCACGCACGCACGCGGACCTGCTTGCCGATGCGCGACACCACGACGCCGCGCGCTTTTTCCTCGATGAGATCTACGGGCTGAAGGACACGGCCCAACGTGATGCCGATGTGGCGCGCGTGGCGCCCACGCTCACCCGCCTGCTGCCGGAAGGCGGGCTGGAAACGGTGGCCGATGCGGTGGAACTCGACGCGCTATCTGAGGACCTCGACGCCGCCATGGTCAAGGCCCTGGGCCGCAAGGTCCGGGCGCTGGACGCGGTCGTCTACGGCAACGCCTACCGCAAGGTGGGCCGCAAGGACGACCGGCTCCGGCAGATCGGGCTGGTCGATCATCTCGGGCACGCACTGGATCGGCTGACGCGACGCGCCTTCGCCGGCACCGCCCTCAGGATGATGCGCAAGCCGGCGGAACTGGCCGGCCTGGCGGAGCTGCAGGCGTTCCTGCAAAGCGGATACGACGCCTTCCGCAAGATGGGCCGGGCCGACGCGTTTCTGGCACGGATCATCCGTCGCGAGAGTGCGATCCTCGAAGCGCTGTTCTCCGGCGACGACCGTCTGCTCGACGCCGGCCCGGAGGCATTCGGCGGAACAGGATGAGCGCGCCAGTGGCCGCAGCCTCCCTTGCCCGCCCTGCCGCTTTGCGGCATGAGGCGGACAACAGGAGCAAGCCATGTCCCGTGACGTCTACATCTGCGACTATGTCCGCACCGCCATCGGCCGCTATAGCGGGTCACTCGCGAAGGTGAGGGCCGATGATCTCGCGGCGATCCCCGTGCGCGAACTGGCGAAACGCCATCCCGGCCTGAAGGATGCCGTCCAGGAAATCTTCTTCGGCTGCGCCAACCAGGCCGGCGAGGACAACCGCAATGTCGGACGCATGGCCGCGTTGCTGGCCGGCCTGCCGGAGACCGTTCCGGCCGTCACGCTGAACCGCCTGTGCGCCTCCGGCATGGACGCGGTGGGTCAGGGCGCGCGCGCCATCCGCGCCGGCGAGGTGGATATCGTGCTCGCGGGGGGCGTCGAGTCCATGACCCGCGCGCCGTTCGTCATGGGCAAGGCCGAGACCGCCTTCGCACGTTCCGCCGACATCTTCGACACCACCATCGGCTGGCGTTTCATCAATCCGCTGATGAAGAAACAGTATGGCGTCGATTCCATGCCGGAGACCGCCGAGAATGTTGCGGCGGACCATCAGATTTCCCGCGCCGATCAGGATGCCTTCGCGCTGCGCTCGCAGCAGCGCGCCGCCAGGGCGCAGGCCGCCGGCTACTTCGACGGCGAGATCGTTCCGGTCGAGATCAAGGACGCCAAGGGCAACGTCACCGTCTTCGCGAAGGACGAGCACGGCCGCGCCGACACTACGGCGGAGATGCTGGCGAAGCTCCGCCCCATCGTGAAGCCGGAGGGAACGGTGACCGCCGGCAACGCTTCCGGCGTCAATGACGGCGCGGCGGCGATGATTCTCGCTTCGGCGGATGCGGCCAGGAAGCATGGGCTGAAGCCGATCGCGAAAGTGCTGGGCTTCGCTGCCGCCGGTGTCGCGCCGCGCGTCATGGGCATCGGCCCGGTGCCCGCGTCCAGGCTGCTGGCCGACAGGCTCGGCCTGAAGATGAGTGATTTTGACGTGATCGAGCTCAACGAGGCATTTGCCTCGCAGGGGCTGGCCACCCTGCGCCAGCTCGGTGTCGCCGACGATGGCGAGCACGTGAACCCCAATGGCGGCGCCATCGCGCTCGGCCATCCGCTCGGCATGTCAGGCACCCGGATTACCGGCACGGCGGCGCGGGAGTTGCAGCGGCGCGGCGGGCGCTATGCGCTCGCCACCATGTGCGTGGGCGTCGGTCAGGGCGCGGCGATCGCGCTGGAGCGGGTGGGCTAGGCCCAGCCGGCAACTGCCCGTCCGTGCGACGACGACGGCCTGCCGCTCCTACAGCAGTCCCCGCTTCGCCAGGTTGCGCATGAGATGGCTCGCGCCAAAGGTCCAGGGCGCGGCCTTGTCCGAATGGGTCATGCGGTTGACAAGGCGGCCTAGCTTCGGCGCCGCGATGGTGACGACATCGCCGAGCTTGTGCGTGAATCCCTGGCCGGCGCCGTCGCGGTCCTTCACCGGCGCGAACATGGTGCCGAGATAAAGCACCGCCCCGTCCGGATACTGGTGATGCCGGCCGAGAAGCTGACGGGCGAGATCGGCCGGATCGCGGCTGATCTTCGCGACATTGGATGCGCCCTCAAGCAGGAACCCGTCCTGTCCTTCAACACGCAATGCGACCTCGGTGCGGCGCACGTCGTCGAGCGAAAAGGTCGCATTGAAGAAGCGGAGGAACGGTCCAACCGCAGCGGAGGCGTTGTTGTCCTTCGCCTTGGACAGGAGCAGCGCCGAGCGGCCCTCCACGTCGCGCAGGTTCACGTCGTTGCCCAACGTCGCGCCGACGATCCGCCCGTCCGAAGCCACGACAATGACCACTTCCGGCTCGGGGTTGTTCCAGGTCGAGATCGGATGCAGGCCGGCGTCCGCCCCGGTGCCGACCGCCGAGAGCACCTGCGCCTTGGTGAAAATCTCGGCGTCGGGACCGATGCCGACCTCCAGATACTGCGACCAGACGCCTTGCGCGATCAGCACGTCCTTGAGGCGCATCGCCTCCGGGGACCCGGGCTTGAGTTTCGACAGATCGTCTCCGACGAGCCGCGTCACCTCCTTGCGGATTTCTGCCGCCGCCGCCGGATTGCCGCGCGCGCGCTCCTCGATGACCCGCTCCAGCATCGACACGGCAAAAGTCACGCCGGCTGCCTTCACGGCCTGCAGGTCGATCGGAGCGAGCAGCCAGGGCTTCGACGGATCGCGACTGTCCTCCGGCGTGTTGGAGAGAATCGCGGCAAGGTCGCCGATGCGCTCGCCAGCCGCATCGTCCAGCGCCCTCGCAGGGTCTGCCGTCTCGCAGAGATCGCGCATGGTCGGGAAGCTGCGGGAGATGTCGAAGACGCCGTTGGCGCGGATCGCCGCGACGCTTGGCCCCTTGTGCTCGGGCCTCCAGACACGCCCGGCAAGCGCGCCGGAGGTTCCATCATGGGGCAGCGTGTTCTCAGGCGTCAGGTCGATGCGCATGGCGGCTTCCGGTCGAGGAGCGTTTGCACCGGGCGCGAGCGCCCGCTAGGTTGTCGGACAACATGACATCCGCCCACCGTGCCGGCAAGGACCCAGCCATGAACGCGCCCGTCTCGCCCAGGACCCAACCCCGAGTGCTCAAGCTGCACGACACCGATTCGGTGCTGGTCGCGGTCGATGCCATCGAGCCGGGCGTGGCTGCGCAGGGCATCACCGCGAAGGAGCGCATTCCGCGCGGCCACAAGATGGCGCGGGTGGCGTTGGCGGAACGCGAACCGGTGCGCAAGTTCGGGCAGATCATCGGATTCGCCGCGCGCGCCATCACGCCGGGAGAATGGATTCACGAGCACAACTGCACCTTCGCCGCCTTCGACCGGGACTACGCCTTTTGCGCGGACGCGCGCGATGACGGCCTGCTGCCGGAGGCGCAACGGGCGACGTTCGAGGGCTTCAGACGCGCCAACGGCCGGGTGGGCACCCGCAACTACATCGGCATCCTCACTTCGGTGAACTGCTCCGCGACGGTCGCCAAGTTCATGGCGGAGGAGATCAACCGTTCCGGCATCCTCGCGGACTACCCCAATGTCGACGGCGTGATTCCGCTGGTGCACGGCGGCGGCTGCGCGCTCGACATCAAGGGCGAGGGCTACGAGGTCCTCAAGCGTACGCAATGGGGCTATGCCGCAAACCCCAACATGGCCGGGGTGGTCATGGTCGGACTGGGCTGCGAAGGCTTTCAGATCGCCCGCTGGAAGGAAGCCTATGGGATGAGCGAGAGCGATACCTTCCGCACCATGACCATTCAGGAGGTCGGCGGCACGAAGAAGACCGTCGCGGCCGGTGTCGAAGCCATCAAGGCGATGCTGCCCATCGCCAATCGGGCGGTTCGCTCCACCCAACCCGCGTCCGAACTGATGCTGGCGCTGCAATGCGGCGGTTCCGACGGCTATTCCGGCATCACGGCCAACCCGGCGCTCGGCGTCGCCGCCGATCTGCTGGTGAAACACGGGGGCACAGCCATCCTGTCCGAGACGCCGGAGATCTATGGCGCGGAGCACCTGCTGACACGCCGGGCGGCAACGCGCGAGATCGGCGAGAAGCTGGTCGCCATCATCCGCTGGTGGGAAGACTACACCGCCCGCAACAAGATGGACATGAACAACAACCCGTCTCCCGGCAACAAGGCCGGCGGACTGACGACGATCCTCGAAAAATCCCTTGGCGCGGCGGCCAAGGGCGGCAATTCGACCCTCAGCGGCGTCTATCACTATGCCGAGCCGGTGACCGCCAAGGGCTTCGTCTACATGGATACGCCGGGCTACGATCCGGTCGGCGTCACCGGCCAGGTCGCGGGCGGGGCCAACGTCCTGTGCTTCACCACCGGTCGCGGCTCTGCCTTCGGCTGCAAGCCGACGCCTTCGATCAAACTTGCCACCAATTCGATGATCTACGAGAAGATGATCGACGACATGGACATCAACTGCGGCGATGTGCTGGACGGGGTGACGCTGGAGGACAAGGGTCGCGAGATTTTCGAGGTGATCCTGCGTGTCGCCTCGGGCGAGCGCTCGAAGTCCGAGCAGCTGGGCTATGGCGACGCCGAATTCGTGCCCTGGACCATCGGCGCGACGATGTGAACCGAAAAGCCACGAAAAGTCACATCCGGCCCATTGCCGAGCGTTGTCCGGCGTGATTGACTGCCTGTCATACAGGTCATCCCGTTGTCATGGCGCTGGCGTAAGGCGCAGGGGATAGACCAGAGATGCCGCCCGGGAGGTCGGGCGAAACAGGGAGCAGAAGAATGTCGATATTTTCCAAGACAGCCTTGATGGCGGCCACCGCGCTGACGCTGGCCGCGTCGCCCGCGTTGGCTCAGGTGGAAATCCAGTGGTGGCACGCGATGACCGGTGCCAACAACGATGTGGTCAACAAGCTGGCCGCCGATTTCAATGCGTCGCAGAAAGAATATAAGGTCGTCGCGACCTACAAGGGCAGCTACGCCGACACCATGAACGCCGGCATCGCGGCCTTCCGCGCCGGCAATGCGCCGCACATCATGCAGGTGTTCGAGGTCGGCACCGCATCGATGATGGCCGCCGGCAAGGCGATCAAGCCCGTGCATGAACTGATGAAAGAGGCGGGCGAGAAGTTCGATCCGGCCGCCTACCTGCCTTCCGTCGCAGGTTATTATTCCACCGTGAAGGGCGAGATGCTGTCCTTCCCGTTCAACTCCTCCTCCACGGTGATGTGGTACAACAAGGACGCCTTCAAGAAGGCCGGCCTGAATCCCGACGCGCCGCCGAAGACCTGGCCGGAAGTGTTCGATCACGCCAAGAAACTGCAGGGCGCGGGCTATGCCTCCTGCGGCTTCTCGACGGCCTGGATCACCTGGGTGAACATCGAGCAGTTCTCGGTCTGGCACAACATCCCGATCGGCACCAAGGCCAACGGCATCGACGGCTTCGACACCGAGTTCAAGATCAACTCGCCGGTGCATGTGAAGCACTGGGCCAACCTGGCCGAGCTGCAGAAGACCAAGACCTTCGACTATTCCGGTCGCACCAACACCGGTGAAGGTCGCTTCACCTCCGGCGAATGCCCGATCTTCCTGACGTCCTCGGCATTCCTTGGCAACGTCAAGGCCAACGCCAAGTTCGACTGGGCCAATGCGCCGATGCCGTACTATCCCGACGTCGCCGGCGCGCCGCAGAACTCGACGCTGGGCGGCGCCTCGCTCTGGGTCATGGGCGGCAAGGCCGCCAACGACTACAAGGGCGTGGCGAAGTTCTTCACCTTCCTGTCCGATACAGACAGGCAGGCCAAGCTGCACACCGATTCCGGCTACCTGCCGATCACCACGGCTGCCTACAACAAGGTCAAGGCTTCGGGCTATTACAAGGACAATCCGTACAACGAGACGCCCCTGAAGGAGCTCACCAACAAGCCGCCGACCGAGAATTCACGCGGCCTGCGCTTTGGCAACCTCGTGCAGATCCGCGACATCTGGGCGGAAGAGATCGAGGAAATCCTCACCGGCAAGAAGACGCCGCAGGCCGGCGCTGATGCCATGGTCAGCCGCGGCAACGCCGTGCTGCGCCAGTTCGAGCGCACCGTGTCGCGCTAAAGGAAGGCGGTCGTCCCTGAACTGTCGGCTGGCGCCCTGAACCGCGCCGGCCGACAGCACAATCGGGAGGGCCGTCCGCCGTATCATGGAAAAGCGCACCGTCTTCTCCAGTTACGCGATCCCGGCGGCGCTGCTGCTGCCGCAACTCTTGATCACGATCGTCTTTTTCTACCTGCCGGCCGGGCAGGCGGTGTGGCAGTCCTTCCAGCTTGAGGATGCCTTCGGCACCTCGACCCAATTCGTCGGCTTCGAGAACTACCAGATCCTTTTTTCCAAGCCGGAATACTTCAAGGCCATGGGCGTGACGCTGATCTTCTCCAGCGCCGTTGCTTTCATGTCGCTGTCGATTTCGCTGCTGCTGGCGGTGATGGCGAACAAGCACATCGCCGGAGCCGGCGCCTACAAGACGCTGTTGATCTGGCCCTATGCGGTGGCGCCCGCCGTCGCCGGTGTGCTCTGGCTGTTCATGTTCCAGCCCTCACTGGGCATGGTCTCGGGCGTCCTGAAGACCTGGGGGATCGACTGGAATCCCCTGCTGAACAGCAACCATGCCATGATCCTGCTGGTGATGGCGGCGACGTGGAAGCAGATCTCCTACAATTTCCTGTTCTTCCTGGCCGGACTGCAATCGATCCCGCACAGCCTGATCGAGGCCGCCTCCATCGATGGCGCCCGTCCGGCGCGACGGTTCTGGTCGATCGTGTTCCCGCTGCTGTCGCCGACCACGTTCTTCCTTCTGGTCGTCAACATCACCTACGTCTTCTTCGACACGTTCGGCATCATCGACGCGGTGACCGGCGGCGGCCCGGCAGGTTCGACCACGACGCTCGTGTTCAAGGTCTACCATGACGGCAAGTCGGGCGGCGATCTCGGGCTTTCCGCGGCACAGTCCGTGATCCTGATGATCCTGGTGGTTGGCCTGACGGCGATCCAGTTCAAGTACATCGAGCGCAAGGTCAGCTACTGATGGTCGAGAGGGAGACCCTGCTGTCACGCATTCTGCCCCACGCAATCCTGATGCTGGGCGTGCTGGTGGTGTTTTTCCCGGTCTACCTTGCCTTCGTGGCCTCGACCTGGGACCCGGCGACGATCAGCAACGGCAAGATGGGGATATTGCCCGGCCCCTACATGATCGAGAACTATCAGCGGATCCTGTTCACCGGCACCTCGTCCTCGACGCGCGAGCCGGTGTTCAACATGATGGTGAATTCCTTCATCATGGCGGTGATGATCGCGGTGGGGAAGATTTTCATCTCGATCCTTTCGGCCTACGCCATCGTCTATTATCGTTTTCCGTTCCGCATGGCGGCGTTCTGGATCATCTTCATCACGCTGATGCTGCCTGTGGAGGTGCGCATCTACCCGACCTACAAGATCGTCTCGGACCTCAAGCTGCTTGATACCTATTCCGGCCTCACCATTCCGCTGATCGCCTCGGCGACCGGAACGCTGCTGTTCCGCCAGTTCTTCATGACCATTCCGGATGAACTCTTGGAGGCCTCGAAGATCGATGCGGCCGGGCCGTTCCGTTTCTTCAAGGACACGGTGCTGCCGCTGTCGATGACCACCATCGCGGCGCTGTTCGTCATCCAGTTCATCTATGGCTGGAACCAGTATCTCTGGCCGCTGCTGATCACCACCAAGGATTCCATGGCGACCATCGTCATCGGCATCAAGAAGATGATCGTGACGCAGGACGCGCTGACCGAATGGCAGCTCGCCATGGCCACCGCCGTGCTTGCCCTGCTGCCGCCGGTCGCGGTCGTGGTGGGCATGCAGAAGCTCTTCGTCAAGGGGCTGGTGGAGACGGAGAAGTGAGGCAGTCGGGAGCATCGCATGGCTGACGTCACCCTTTCGGGCATCCGAAAAATCTATCCCGGCGGTTTCGAGGCCGTGAAGGGCGTTTCCTTCGCCATTCCAGACGGCGGCTTCTGCGTGCTGGTCGGTCCGTCCGGCTGCGGGAAATCGACGCTGCTGCGCATGATCGCGGGTCTCGAAACGATCACGCACGGCGAGGCGAAGATCGGCGGGCGGGTCGTCAATCGCATCGAGCCGGCCGAGCGTGACATCGCCATGGTGTTCCAGAACTATGCGCTCTACCCGCACATGAGCGTCTACGACAACATGGCCTATGGCCTGAGGAACCGGAAGACTCCGGAGGACGAGATCAAGCGCCGCGTGGCGGATGCCGCTCGGATTCTCGCCATCGAGCCGCTGCTGGAACGCAAGCCCCGCGCGCTCTCCGGCGGACAGCGCCAGCGCGTCGCCATGGGCCGCGCCATCGTACGCAAGCCGCAGGTGTTCCTGTTCGACGAACCGCTCTCCAATCTCGATGCCAAGCTGCGCGTGCACATGCGCGTCGAGATCAAGAAGCTCCACAATGCGCTCAAGGTCACCTCGATCTACGTCACGCACGATCAGGTCGAGGCGATGACCCTCG
>ERZ761609.3431-NODE-3431-length-10433-cov-76.263442_pt1 | contig 10433 bp, 8 predicted proteins | sample MGYA00511163_ERZ761609 | MGnify/ENA primary metagenome ERZ761609 (study PRJEB28899, sample SAMN02445070) | bioreactor sludge metagenome | biome: EBPR sludge | place: Australia: Brisbane, Thorneside Wastewater Treatment Plant | collected 2011-12-16 ... | reverse complement strand
TATGCGTATTGCCTATGTAAGCCTGCACTGGCCCCGCCTTCGCAACAGCGGGGTCGGGAAAAAGATACACTCACAGGTCACGACTTGGAGGCGAATGGGGCATGAAGTCCGCTTGTTCATGCACACGCATAACCATGAGCCCGTGTCCGATCTGATCGATGCTTCCTTCCATTTCTATTCTTCATCGGGAAAATTGTTCGCAGAGTTCAGCCGGATCGATGCAATGCGGCGCATGCTCCGTGATGTTAGAGATTATTCTCCGGATATCATTTACCTTCGTTACGGTATCTATGTTTATCCTGCCCATTTGTTGATGAAGATTGCCCCGGTCGTAGAGGAGATAAATACGAACGACCTGACACAGCATGAAGGTCTGGGCAGAGTTCACAGTCTGTACAATCGTTTCACCCGGGGTATTTTTCTTCGCCAGGTCCGTGGATTGATTTCCGTATCGCAGGAATTGGCGGACTCGCCGGCGTTCGCCGTTTATCGAAAGCCGGTGAAGGTGATTGCAAACGGCATCGGCTTGAAGGATTTCCCCGCATTGCCGCCAGCGCATAATACGATACCCAGACTTGTCTTTATTGGAAACCCGGGAAATAACTGGCATGGCATTGATAAATTGATAGCGCTTGCCAGGCTTGTCCCTGATATTATCGTGGATATCATCGGGTATGACGAACTTCCCGGTTTCGCCCCGCTTCCCGAAAACGTCATTTTGCACGGATATTTATCCGTCGAACAATATAAAAATATCCTTGCCAGGGCGGATGTTGCGATCAGCTCTCTTGCATTGCATCGGATCCAATTGGAGGAGGCGTCGCCGCTCAAAAGCCGCGAATGTCTGGCATTCGGACTCCCATTGGTGGTCGCGTACAAAGACACAGATCTTGATGGTCTGGGATGTGATTTTGTGTTAAAAATACCGAATACTGAAGATAACATTCAGACACACGCATCAGCGATCCGTGAATTTGCTTATCGAATGCGGAATGTACGTGTGCCGCAGGAGGCTCTGCAGGTGCTGGATCAGGATATCAAGGAAATGGAACGTCTATCTTTCTTTCAACATGTGATTGGAGTATGGAATGATGCAACGAATTAGCCGGTTCTTGGGGTTTGCGGCAATGGCTTTTCTCCTATTCCGGTCGGTTGGGGAGTTTCAAGCGACCGCTTGGGGAACCGGTGTTTGGTGGGGGGAATATTCCCTGAGCTGGGCAGCGGCATATCTACTTTATTTTTTGTTCTGCCTGTTCTGCTTATTCCTTGCAGGGTTGGTTTTTTGGCGCGGGGATGTAGCCGCGCTAATTTTTGATAGGATGGCCTCCATCCGCGAACGATTGGGATGGCTCCGTTGGATTTTGGCTGTCATCGTCCTAGCTTTTCCGGTTTGGTTTCTGCAATACACGATCTGGGGGATCGTGTTTGAAGAACCTTATACCCGCCTCTTCATCTGGGGACTTGCTTTTCTTATCCTCGGCTTCCTGATTACGCGCGGGCAATCTGCCCTAAGGTGGAAGGAATGCATGGTTGCCGCACTCCTGACCTCCAGTAGTTTTGTGGTCGCCGTACCGTTTCAAAACGTGACAGATTATCCCTTCTCTTTAGGTTGGTCGGAGGGAAATCGTATGTGGGATTATTCCATCCTATTCGGCAGGGACTTGTATGATTACCCCGCAGACCAAGATATTCCTGTATTACTGGATATCGGCAGGCAATTTGTCGGCGGACTGCCTTTTATCATCCCGGGCTTGACTATTGGAATGGAACGGTTCTGGATCGCCCTGACCGTATTGATTCCATACCTGTTGCTTGGATTTGCCGCTTTTAATTTCACTCGTTCCGATCTCAAGTTATGGATTTTTGCGACCTTGGGAGTTTTGATCTTCTTGAAGCAGGGACCCATTCACCCGCCGCTCGTACTTTGTGCTGCGGTAACGGCATTACTTTGGAAAAAGCCTCTTTGGCTTTCACTTCCTTTGATTGCTGTAACTGGTTTTATTGCAGAGGAAAGCCGCTTTACATGGATATTTGCCCCCGGGATGTGGCTTGGTATGCTGGAATTGGCAGGGGCAGATTTGCAGGATAAGAAACTCACCCGTGCCTCGTGGGTCCGCGCCATCTCATTGGGATTAGCGGGAATGCTTGGTGGGCAATACGGTCAAAAGATCATGGGATACTTCCAGGGGAATATCGATATTGGAGCAGCAACTTCTGTTGACAGCGTGATATCCTCGGTTTCTGCCCCGCCGGAACCATTATTATGGTATCGCCTCTTGCCGAACGCAACCTATGGTCCCGGGATCGTATTGGGATTGCTGATCGCCATTGCGCCTCTGGTCATCCTTTTGACCTATTTGGCTGTCACCAAAAAATGGAATCTAAACATCTGGCAATCCCTGGCGATTCTCTCTCCGTTGGCGGCGTTTCTGGTTGTCGGGCTTATCGTCAGCACAAAGATGGGTGGCGGCGGGGATCTTCATAATATGGATATGTTCCTGATCGGTCTCGTCTTTGTAGGTGTGATTGCATGGCAAAAAGGTGGATATGACTGGCTCATGAACAGTCATATCGAGCAAACATGGGTCAAGGGAGTCATCCTGCTTTTTTTCCTGCTGCCGGGGTATCCAGCCCTCACTGATCTGCGCGGGCATGATTTTTCCAACCAGGCATCGAAACTGGCTATCCTCACGGATATTCCGCCCGCTATTGCAAACAATGAAAGGACCCTTCAGAGAGCGCTTGACATGATCCCCTCAAGGGAAGTCGCGGAGCGCTCTCTTGAGATCATCCAGAGCGAAGTGGATCTGGCTGTCTCAGAAGGCGGCGATGTATTATTCCTAGATCAACGCCAACTGCTGACCTTCAGTTTTATTCAGAATGTCCCCTTTGTACCGGAGTACGAAAAGAAAAGATTGATGAACGAAGCCATGGGCGAGGAGGCGGCTTACTTCGAAATATTCTATGCCGATATTTCAAAGCAGCGATTTTCCCTGATCATCTCTGAACCACTGCGGACTCCGGAAAAAGACAGCACAGTAGTGTTTGGGGAGGAGAACAATGCCTGGGTGAAATGGGTCTCAATTCCTGTACTTTGTTATTACGAGCCGAAAATTACGCTCACCGAGGTCAATGTAGAATTGCTTGTCCCCAAAGCCGTGCCGGATGATTGTTTGGATAAGATGCCCTAAGGAGCCGTGTGAATCTATTTTACCTATACCTGCGACTCATCCGTCACTTTATGCCGGAAAGCCTGGCGCGCTTCCTTCTTAAGCGACGCTGGATCATCAAACCGGGGCTTGAGTCGAACGACCCTGCTGCGGCGGTGGAACAGTATGTCGATGTTCTTGCGAAGAATGGGCTGATGCTCGAAGGAAAGCGGATACTGGTCTTCGGATATGGCGGGCGGTTTGCCGTTGGCGTGGATCTGCTCAGACGTGGCGCGGCGCATGTGGTTTTGTGCGACCATTTCGTGTTGTTGGACGAGGAACGGAATAGGGAATTGCTCCCGGCGTATGAAAGTTATCTGAAATTGGAAGGGGATCGGGTCCAGCCGCGAAGCGAATATATCACCCTGCTGCATGGTGATATCCGCGAAGAATCCATCCAGAAGCAAATCTCGCAAGTGGATGTTATCCTCAGTACTTCTGTGTTCGAGCATTTGGATGATGTGCCGGGGATCACAACGGCGCTGGCAAAACTGACCGCGCCCGGCGGCATCCATTTACATTTTGTGGATTTGCGCGATCATTTTTTCAAATATCCGTTCGAGATGCTGAAGTTTTCAGAAAGTGTATGGAGAAATTTCCTGAACCCGACCAGCAATTTGAACCGTTATCGTTTGAACGATTACAAGCGCGTTTTCGAGTCGAATTTTGTGAAGGTAGAGTTTACGGTGTTGGAACGATTGATGGCTGAGTATCACAAGTCGAAGGACAAGATTCGTCCGGAGTTCAAGACTGGTGAAGATGATGTGGATGCGGTGACGCTGATTTATGTGGTGGCGAGGGAGCCGAAATAGTTCGGAGATTTAAGATGCGTGTCAAAATAGACCGATTCATTTCGCGGTATGAGTTTCTGATTCCTCTTTTTATTTTTTTTCTGTTTCTGGCAGTGTCTGTGCCAGGTGTGAGTTGGGGTGCGCCTGCTTTGTGGAATCCTGACGAATTAGTCTGGCGTGTGGATCTGGCGTTGAATGGGGAGCTTCAGTTCGATGTGACCGAACCTGATTTCAATTATCCCTCCCTGCCGAAGCAAGTGATGTACTTGATCGGGTTGCTAACCTATGGGATGGGGCGCTCGACGTTTGCGTTTATTGTGGCAGCCCGGATCTTTTCCGGTATTCTTGGGGCTTTGGTTGGCGTTTTCGTTTATAAGACCACGCGGGTGATCGGTGCGGGGAAGGCGGTTGCAACCCTGGCTGGTGTTTTATACATTGTGAGCGGAGTCGCCGCTGCCAACAGCCGGTTTGCGCATAATGATCTCTATGTGCAGTTCTTCACATTTTTGTGTTTGTATTTTGTTTTGAAGTTTCATTACACCAATAAATTGGGCTGGCTTTTTGCCTCGTTTGTTGCGGTGGGAATGGCTGCCTCAAGCAAGTATACCGGCGCCAGCATGGTGCTCCTGCCGGTGGGTGTGCTTGTTTTCATGAATTGGGGATATGTTCGCGCCAATATGCGACGGTTTTTAGGCATTCTTGCTGCCGGGGCATTCCTAGTGATTCTCGGGTACGGAATTGGCACTCCCCGCCTTTTGATTTCGCCTGTGGAATACCTGAGCAACGCGATTCCCGCTGCTCTGCGCTTCTCTCAATACGGATTTAATTCGGGCGCCCCCATCGGCTTGTACGGTCAGTGGGCGGTGTTCAAGGATGCCGTTGGTGTTTTCGCCTACTACTTTTTCCTGCTGGGAGTTGCTTGGTTTGTCGTCCGCCTGGTGTTGCACCGATTTGGCAAAGCGGGCATGGAACATGAAATGATGGGCGGAGTTTCAATTCTTTTAATAAATGTGCTTATCTTTGACCTGCCCTTCCTGATTTCGATCAATTACATTCCACGCCACTTTATACCTTTTGTGCCGTTGATGGCTGTGTTAGCCGCGCTTTTTCTGGACGATGTACTGGGCATTGCCCGAAAAAAGGATTGGCGGTTTGTCCCATCTTTTGCCGCCGTTGTTTTGGTGCTTGGTTTGGCGTACTCGACCCTGCGTCTGGTTAGTATTGCTTTGTTGTTCATGAACGACGCGCGCATCCCTGCGACCGAGTACATTGCACAGATCCGTGGGTATGGGAAAAGCATCGAATACACCCTGTATCCTCCCTTTGTGGAAAAGAGGCGTTTTATGCGGGCGCATAATTATCCGATCTATTTTATAAAATATGTGGATGATGTTGTTCCCACCGGTGGACGTTATGAATACAACCTCGGCGAACAGGGGCTGCTGGAAAGAAATACGGACTATTTTGTTATTGACAGCTACACCTATGATCGTTTCTTTACACCTTCTGTCTGTGAGACCAACCCGGTGGAATGTGACTTTTTCAAGCAATTGATCGCAGGCGAGGTGTCAAGTTACCGTTTGCTTGCAAGATTCGCATACCGCCTTCCGGCTTGGCTTCCGCAAACGAGTGTGTCGGCGGTTAATCCAGATATTCTCATTTTTGAACGGGTGTCAAGTCCATGAAGTCTGTTCCCCTTTGTCATTTCATGCAGTAGATGGATTTATTTTTCCGGCGAGGGCGAGCCGGATAGCGCGAAACTTGGGTATGCTGAATCAGAAGAGCCGCGGCTGGTCTTCTTTGTTGTGGGGTCTTCCAATGGGCTGGTCGTGTTTTATTTGGAAGATCCGCCGGATTTTTTCCCGCATGCTTCCGATGTATATCTTGTGAGCAAATGGTCTGAAGCGGGGTATTTCTCCCCGAGGGAAGCGTTTGTGGTACATGGCGGGCAATCAGCAAAGTATCGATTGCCGTGAAATTCAAACAAATTTGATCCGTCTTGCGGCGAATGCCACCATTCTGAAAAGCAGGATGCCGTGTTTCCAGCGCGAGATGTTGGTCGTGCCGTAGGTGCGCTCCCGGTAGCGGATGGGGAGATCGACGATTTTCCGGTTCAGTTTTGCCGCGCCGAAGATCAGGTCAAAATCTCCAAAGGGATCGAAGTCGCCGAAATAAGAGCGGTTTGCCGCGATTGCCTCGTAATCTTTGCGCCAGAGGACTTTCGTGCCGCACAGTGTATCTTTGACGGGCTGACCAAGCATCCATGAGAATGCCATGCTGAACAGTTTGTTACCAATGAAGTTAAGTGTGCGCATCGCCTCTTTTTCCATTGGATAGACCAGGCGCACGCCGTTGATGAACTCTCCCGTGCCGGAGGCAATGGCATCGTAAAATCGTGGCAGGTCTTCCGGCGGGACGGTCAGGTCGGCATCAAGGATCATGAGGATGTCGCCTGAGGCTTTCTCGAAGCCGAGCCGAATTGCGTCGGCTTTGCCAATGCCCGGCTGGCGGAAGAGCAGGCTTGAGGTCTGGGGGTGAAGCGCCATTTCCTTTTCAATGGTTTCGTACGTTTTATCCTTGGAATGCCCTTCAACAAAGATCAACTCGGTCTTTGATCCCATTTGTGGAAGGCGCTCGAAGATATTTTTGATGTTGCCTTCTTCGTTGCGCGCTGCAACCACGACAGAGACGCTGGGGTTTTCAACCGGTTGCGGGGCGGGGCGGGCAATGACAAAGTTGGAGAGCGCCAGATTGCGCAGGAGCCAGAACCGTACAAGGTAACGGTTGGCGAAACCGCCCAGCGGAAGGGGGAAGAGAATTTCGTTGGTGGTGCGAATGGTCTCAAAACCGGCGAGGCGCAGGAGGTTTGTCACGTCTTCGGGGGTAAGCCAGTTCTGGTCGAGCATGGGGGCGGCTAAGTTGAGGCTTTGTGCGATCTTGAGGGGGATCTGCCATAGATGGCTGTAAAAGTTCAAGATGAGGCGTGTGTGCGGCTTGCAAAATCGTTTGACCTGCTCCAGTGCCCGTTGGACATCCCACAAGTCGTTGATGCTGTCGGAGAAGATGATGATATCGAATTCGCCTTCAAGGCTGGAGAGGTCATGTGCGTCGAGATGGTGGAATTCGAGCGCAGGGTGGCGCTTCTTTGCGCGCTCGATCATCTCAGCCGAAAAATCGACCCCGACCCCGTGCGAGGGATTCAAACTGGCTAGCAGGTCGCCCATGCCGCAGCCGATCTCGAGAATGCGCAGGCGGGGGCTGGCTAGAAATGTGTAGATCTCGTTCAAGCGGCGATGATACCAGCCTCCCATACCGCTCCAGGAATCGCGTTTTTGGGCAATGTGATCCCAGTGCGCCATGCGGGTTTGCTGGTAGTGTTTTCCTGCTTCATCGAAAAGAGGGGTGGGTGTCATGAGGATACTTTGTCCGTGCCTGAAAAGTGGGTTATAATTCAGTGACTGAATTTTGGAATTATAAAGCATGAGTGTTGAATCTACAAACGAAGAACTCCGTGAACTGACCCTTCTGGAGCAGATCGAAAACGACCCCGATGTCAATCAATCCACACTGGCTACCCAATTGGGTGTGGCAGTTGGCACGGTCAATTGGCATTTAAAGCGGCTGATCGCAAAAGGCGCCGTTAAGGTTTCACGTGCCGAACGCAAGAAATTGCGCTATATCATTACCCCCGAAGGGCTTGCTTTGCGCGCGCGCCTGGCTGTGAACTATGTTGAACAATCTTTTTCGGTTTATCGCCGCACTCGTCAACGTGTGAAAGATCACCTCTTAAAGATCAAGAACGCCGGTTTCGACCGTGTGCGCATTGTGGGCGCCGGGGATGTGGCAGATATTTGCAAACTCACCTGTATCGAGCAGGGCATTGCAGTGGTGAATGACAAGTCGGTGCCTGCGCTTGTTCTGGATGGATACAAGATCAGATTGGAGGGCTTGGAATGACGGAACGTCATATCTTGATCACGGGTGGCGCGGGGTACATCGGTTCTCTCTTGACCTCGGAACTGTTACGGCAAAATTACCGGGTTACCATTCTGGACTCTTTGCTCTTTGGCGGCGAGAGTATTTTGCCATTCATGAGTCACCCCAACTTTAACTTCCTCAAAACCGACGTGACCGAGCCACGCGCCGTACGGGATGCTGTCAAGAAAGATTGGGGCAGACCCAATGCGGTGGTTCATCTTGCCGGCATTGTGGGGTTTCCGGCGTGTCAGGCGGTGGGGAAGCAGGTGGCATGGAAATACAACGTTGATGCAACCAGGCTGGTCTTCGAGCAATCTGCCGACCTGGGTGTGGAGCGTTTCGTGTTCGCCTCCACCTACAGTAATTATGGTTTATCTGAAGACGGTAAACCGGTGACCGAGGAGACGCCGCTCAACCCGCAGTCGCTTTACGCCGAGACAAAGATCGCGGGTGAGGAATATCTCCTCTCACAGAAAGATGCGGTGTGTGCGCCTCTGCTCTTCCGCTTTGCAACCCTGTACGGACTTTCGCCTCGTACACGCTTCGATCTCATCGTCAATCAGTTCGTACTCGAAGCCTTCACCAAACGTCAACTCATCATCTACCAACGCGGATATTCGCGTTCGTTCGTTCACATCCGCGATGTGGTGCGTGGAGTCATCATGGGCTTGGAAGCGGAGCAAAGTAAGATCCGCGGGCAGGTCTTCAACCTTGGAACCGATAACGGCAATTACTCGAAAAACGACATTGTCGCATATGTCTTAAAGCGCATGCCCGAAACCGTGGTGGAATACAAAGACCTCACCTTCGGCGGCGATATGCGCGACATTTCGGTCTCGTTCGAAAAGATCAGGCGTGTGCTTGGCTTTGAAACAACGTTGGATATTGATGACGGCGTCCGTGAAGTCTTGTACGCGTTGAAAAGCGGTCTCATCAAAGACCCAACTGATGACCGATATAGAAATGCGCAGTTTATTGTGCAGTAGGTTGCAGGTTGAAAGTTAAAGGTTTAAGGTTATGACGACAGCGAAGCGTTTTGAAGATTTGGAGGTTTGGCAGAGAGCTAAAGATCTGACCAACTTGATTTATAAATACTCAACAGACGGAACCTTTGCTCGTGATTTTGGCTTGCGCGACCAAATGCGAAGAGCAGCGGTTTCGATCATGTCCAATATTGCGGAAGGCTTTGAAAGCCAGACACAAGTCCAGTTTATAAAATACCTTGGACTTGCGAAGGGTTCTGCTGGTGAATTGCGTGCCCAGCTTTATATTGCGAGAGACCAAGGATATATCTCTGAAGAGAATTTCTCTGAACTGTTCCTCCTTGCGGAGATTTGCAGTAAGCAACTTGCTCGTATTATTCAATATCTCGAAACTCAACCCAATGCCCGCAGAATGCGGGAAGATGGAGCAGAATACAATGTCGAATAACAACCTTGAACCTTCAACTTTAAACATTCAACCCTTCTGGCAGAACAAAAAAGTGATCGTCACCGGCGGCGCGGGCTTTCTCGGCTCGTTCGTCATCGAAAAGTTGAAACAGCGTGGCGCGACGGATATCTTTATTCCGCGCATCGAAAATTACAACCTCGTTGACCCGAACGACATCAAACGCCTGTATGCCGACACGCTCAAAGGCGTTGACCCGAAGAATGTTGTCATCATTCACCTCGCCGCGAATGTGGGCGGTATCGGCGCGAACCGCGAACACCCCGCTGAATTTTTCTATGACAACCTGATGATGGGCGTGGAGCTCATGCATCAGGCATACAAGAATGGTGTCGGTAAATTCGTTGCCATTGGCACGGTGTGCGCATATCCCAAGTTCACGCCTGTTCCGTTCAAGGAAGACGACCTGTGGATCGGCTATCCCGAAGAGACGAATGCTCCGTACGGTCTTGCCAAGAAGATGATGCTCGTGCAGGCGCAAGCGTATCGCCAGCAATATGGCTTCAATGCCATCTTCCTTTTGCCCGTGAATCTGTATGGTCCGCGCGATAACTTCAACTTGCAAACCTCACATGTGATTCCCGCCCTCATCCGCAAAGCGGTGGAAGCAGGCGAGCGCGGTGACAAGGAACTACCCGCCTGGGGCGATGGTTCTCCCACCCGCGAATTCCTCTACGTGGAAGATGCCGCGGATGGTATCGTTACTGCCGCCGAAAAATACAACGGCGACCTGCCCGTCAACCTCGGCTCTGGCTACGAGATTTCCATCAAAGACCTCACCGAAATGGTTGCTAAACTCACCAACTTCCAAGGCAAGATCGTCTGGCAGACAGACAAGCCCAATGGTCAACCTCGCCGCGGACTGGACGTGACCCGCGCAAAAGAACTCTTCAATTGGAGCGCACAAGTTCCTTTTGAAGAAGGTATGCGCCGTACCATCGAGTGGTTCAAAGCGAATCGAGACAAAATAAAATAAGTTGCATGGTACAGGTTGAAGGTGTCAAGT
>ERZ761609.3430-NODE-3430-length-10434-cov-6.198574_pt1 | contig 10434 bp, 9 predicted proteins | sample MGYA00511163_ERZ761609 | MGnify/ENA primary metagenome ERZ761609 (study PRJEB28899, sample SAMN02445070) | bioreactor sludge metagenome | biome: EBPR sludge | place: Australia: Brisbane, Thorneside Wastewater Treatment Plant | collected 2011-12-16 ... | reverse complement strand
AACGGCGCGGGCACGCGTCTGCGCATCCATGAAGTACTGATCGACAATCCGGTGGAAGAGCAGGAGAACTATTTCGCCTGCCGTCCGGGTGCGCGCGCATTCTGGCTGGAATGGGTTGATACGCACAAGCCGCCGGTCCTCTTGATGCAGCTGTGCAATGACGGCTATGGCGCCTCGGGCGTTGGCGAGGACACGATCACCGTCAATCCGAATGAGTTGATCTGGGGCCAGATGGGCGGCTCGGCCTGGCGCTGGGACATGACCTATACCCTTGAGCTTGACCCGTTCCGCGTCAGGTCAGAACGCAGCTGCGGCTGGCATGCGCTCTCTCCGGAATGGAGTTCACGCCAGTGGAACTGGGAGACATTCTCGGGCTCTGGCGCGCACCACAACATGGCCTGCACGCCAGAGGGTGAACCGCTCGACGACGATTTCACGATTGGCGATTGCGGTGAGGCCAGCGATGCGGGCAGCTATGTGCTGGTGCCGAGGCTCGCTGCATTTCCGGAAGGCGACTTCACGCTGGGCAGTTGTGCCGCTTTGGTCGATTCAGCTGGCGCTAACGGCTATGTCGTGCATGGCAGTCCGGGCGATGCAGGCGACGCCACCATGCGTGTGGTGCAGGAAGGGGAAAGCAGCTTTGTGATCGACGTGTCCGATGACAAATTCGTCGATAGTGCATCATCATGGGTGACCGCAGATCATCTGGAATTCTGGCTGACCAGCGGCGCCAGTGGCATGTGCGCAAACAATGATCCACCGCCGCTGCAATTCGCCATCTTGCGGGATGGCAGCATCCTGCAGGCGCATGGCGGCACTGCGCCTCTGCCTGATGTCACGGCGATCAACCGCGATGGCGTATGGCACGTGCGTCTGACTTTTGCGGGACCACCCGGCTATTTCACAATTGTCTATAGCGACAGCGACGACGCCAGGACGCAGGAGCGCCTGATTGCGACAAGCGCGTTTCGCTACGGCAAGGCGGAAACGCTCGGCGATTCCTATTACGTGGATGCTGCAGGTAGCGCGTGTGAAATCCGCGACGGGCGGCTGGAGGCGGCGGGATTGCCGGATGGTGCACGTGTCGTGCCCTCGGCCAATGTGCGGTAGGCAAGAGACTGCACAATTTCGGTGCGTCCTTCGACGAGGGCTCAGGACGAGGATCGCGGTGCGTGGCAATAATGCCAAACACAGCCTCCTTATGGTGAGCCCTTGTCGAACCACGCATGATCTCTGTGCAACGCGACCCTTGCCCCTTGCCTCACCGGCTCCATGGCCCTAACTAGATTGCATCCTCGTCACCAGTTCCGCGGATGAAACCATGATTGGCCGCCTGAACCACGTTGCCATTGCCACGCCCAACATTGCAGAGGCCGCAAAGGTCTATCGTGATGTGCTGGGCGCGAAAGTGTCTGACCCGGTGCCGCAGCCCGACCACGGCGTTGTCACTGTGTTTGTGGAATTGCCCAATACCAAGATCGAATTGCTGGAGCCCTTGGGCGCCAATTCACCGATCATGTCCTTCCTCAACAAGAACCCGAAGGGCGGCATCCACCACGTCTGCTACGAGGTGGAGGACATCCACGCCGCCTGCGCCAAAATGCGTGCCGAGGGCGCGACCATTACAGGCACCGGCGAACCCAAAATTGGCGCGCACGGCAAGCCGGTGATCTTCCTTCATCCGAAGGATTTTAACGGCACGCTGATCGAACTCGAGCAGGTTTGAGCGTCCTGCGTGAGCATATTCGGAACCATTGTCGTCTTCACGATTGCCTGGTGGCTCAGCTTCATTGCCGTGCTGCCTTGGGGCGTGCGCTCGCAGCTTGAAGGTGGCGCGGTGGAAGAGGGCACAGAGCCCGGCGCGCCGATGCGCGCGCATATGCCTGCCAAACTGGTAGCGGCCACACTCATCGCCGCAATCATCACGGCTTTTGTTTTCCTGATGCTTGATCGCGGCTGGTTCGAAGCCTGGCTGCAAAGCTGAAGCCTGAATCAAAACAGGCGCAGCCTTGATGGCGCGCCTGTTTCGGCTTCCCTTATCACCCGCGCCCGAAGGCACGGTTCCTCCCCAGGAAGGGCATGAAGCCCGTTGTGAAGCCCGGCGACCATAGGCGATGGCGCCCGATTCGGCAAATCAGCATCATTGTGTAAACCATGGCTCCAATTGACGAATTGTCATTCATCTGCCTGCGCTGTTCTATATCGCCATGCGCACGATCAGCTCATCTGCTGCGGCGATCCTGGTGGCCTTTGCCGCAATGGCAGAGGGCGCGCGGGCCGACATTCTGGAAAGCCCCAACGCCTGTGCCATTCCTGCCGACATCACAGGCCCCGGCGCCAACTGGCAGCCAGGCGTTGATGCCTATGGCCGCCCCGTGACCCCGGCGGACATGGCGGCGCCAAGTCTGGCTGGGGAGTTGCGTGTGCCCGCCGAGCGGCCCTCCGAAACGGTCAATGGCGTACTCCTCAAGTTTCTGCTCGGCGAGTTCCGCATCGATCTTGAGACGGGCGCTGTTGCGGCGACCGGTAACCTTGCTGGCATCACCGAACCGGCCCCCGCAGATTGTCCGCCCACGCGCCGTTGAAAGGATCAATGTGCGCAGGGCCTCTTGACCTTGCCCGCGCCTCATCCGACGCTTTGACGAGGGCGCGCAAGCCTCGGGGGAAGAATGCGTTTTCTGTCTCGTGTCACGATGGCGGCAGGCTTGGCGATGTTGGCCAGCGCCGCATTCATTGCACCGGCACAGGCCGGCTGGCCCATCACCAAGACCCACTGGTCAGCGGAAGACGAGCGCGACTTCGAAGCCTTCGTCACCCAGATCGGCGAAAGTAATTGCTCGACCCCCAACGAGTGCATGCGGTCATCGGCCAACCGTTACGTGGGCACCGATCACGCCCGGATCAACTTTGACAGCGATTGCGCCGACCTCGCCTATTTTCTGCGCGCCTATTACGCCTCAAAGAACGGATTGCCCTTCACCTTCGCGGCGGGCGTGCGCCCGCGCATCAAGGGACAGTCTGACCTGCGCTTCAATACCGGCGGCAATCTGATCACCGACCGGGTCAGCATCACCGGACGCGGCGGCGCCAATCCCGGCTCGGTCTTCAACCGCATCCGCGACGTCGTCTCGTCGGCAACGTTCCGCGTCGGGCCGGAATGGGAGGATGGCCCCTATACCGACTTCTATTCGCCCGTCATCTCGCGCGACACCATCCGGCCGGGCATGCCGGTCTATGACATCAATGGCCATGTGGTGGTCATCTACAAAGTCGCTGAAGATGGCCGCATCCACTACATGGATTCCCATCCCGACTATTCGCTGACCCGCTCGGTCTTTGGCGCGCAGTTTGGCCGCGCCGATCCCAATCTGGGCGCAGGGATCAAGGCCTGGCGTCCCATCGAACTGGTTGGCGCCACGCGCCGCGGCGATGAACTGGTCGGCGGCCGCATCATCCTGGCGAAGAACAACGAGATCCCCACCTTCTCGATGGAGCAGTATCACGGCAACGTGCCTGATCCGGGCGGCGACTGGCACGCGGGCAAGTTCATCCGCGATGGCGTCGAGATGGGCTATTACGAATATGTGCGTGCCCAGCTGTCTTCGGGTGAGTTCCACTACAACCCGGTCTATGAGCTTTCAGCCACCATGCGCAGCCTGTGCGCCGATCTGCATGACCGCGCCGCTGCCGTCGAGATTGCGATTGATGCGGGCATCCACCGCAAGGATCAGCCGGGCCGCCTGCCGCCCAACATCTATGGCACCGACATGATGGAGTGGGAGATCTATTCCACGCCTTCGCGTGATGCGCGCCTGAAAACGCGCTTTGTTGAATTCCGCAGCGAAATGGGCCGCCTCATCCAGCTCTGGATCGACCGCGACACGCGCGTTTCCTATGACGGTCTCAATCTCAAAGAGGATCTGCTGGAGGCGTTCCAGCGCGAGGCGGCTGCCTGCCGCATCGCCTATACGAACTCAACCGGCCAGGTGGTGACGCTGAACTTCACCGACATCATGCATCGCATCTTCAAGCTGTCGTTCGACCCCTACCATTGCATCGAGCGGCGCTGGGGTGCAACCAGCGAGGCCGAGCTTGCCTCCTGCCCCGATGGCTCCACCAAGCGCCGCTGGTATCTGGCTGAGCAGGGCCTGCGGAACCAGATCGAGCGCACCTATGAGCGCCGCATGGACTTCACCGTCAGCCAGCTGGAGGACGGCGTGCCCGGCTCCGGCACGCCGCTGGAGCCGGACGTGAACGTGCTCAAGCTCATCGAAAACATGGGCCCCCGCGTCGCCTTCCAGGGCATGCAGCCGCGCGGGGAATAGGGCGCTTGACAGAATAGATTACGCATGTAATCAATGTATCGATTACGGAGGTAATCGATGCGCATCAGTGCTGCCGAGAGTGTCGTGATGAAGATCTTGTGGGACAAAAGCCCACGGTCGGCCGAAGACATCGTGTCGGCATTGAGAGATGAGCCCGATCAGTCCTCCCCGGACTGGTCTGAGAAGACAATCAAGACACTGCTCAATCGCCTTCTCACCAAGGGTGCGATCAACGCATCGAAGGATGGCCGCCGCTATCTCTACAGCCCTGTGATCACGCGCGATGCCTATGTGCGCAGCGAGAGCAAAAGCCTGATCGAGCGCCTGTTCGACGGAAAAGTCGCGCCGCTGGTGCTGCACTTCGCCAAAGAGAAAAAGCTGAGCGAGACTGACCTGAAAGAGTTGAAGCGGCTTGTCGGGGAGATCGACGATGGCAAGTGAACTCATCGATGCGGTCTTCTGGATCAATGTCTCGGCCAGCTTTGGCATTCTCGCGGTGCTGGCGGTGCGCAATCCGATGCGCCGGCGCTTCGGCGCACGGGCGGCGTACCTGCTCTGGCTTGCGCCGCTGCTGTCGGCAGGCGCCTGGTTGATTCCGGCACGCGAAGTGATCCTGTCCGAAAGCGCCTTTTCGGCCTACGGACTGGTGCGGGATGGCATAACTATGGCCGCCGGCGGCACTTCCGGGGCACTCCCTGTCGTCATTCTTGCCTTATGGCTCGCAGGGGCATTGACCAGTATTGCCATCTTCGCAGGACGCCAGCAGGCTTTGCGGCGCGCAATAGGGCAGCTTCACCCGCTCCATGAGCAGGGCCCCGGGGTCTGGCTTTCGTCGGGCGAAGCAGGGCCGTTTGTCCTTGGCGTGCTGCGGCCGCGCATCATCGTTCCCGCAAATTTCCTGACCGATTACAGCCCCGGCGAGCGCGCGCTGGTGCTGGCGCACGAGCGGACACATTTGCGCCGGCATGATCCGGCCATCAACACCGCAATGGTCGTTCTGCGCAGCCTCTTCTGGTTCAATCCGCTGGTGCACGCGGCGGCAAGCCGTCTGGCGGCCGATCAGGAATTTTCCTGCGACGCCGCAGTGCTGGAAGCCGGTCACCACTCGCGGCGCCGTTACGCCGAACTGATCCTCAAATCCTGCACCGCCGGACCCGCGCCGTTGGCCGGATGCAGCCTCTTCTCACCCGATAGCAGAAACACAAAGGAGCGCATTCTCATGCTGAAATCCTCGCGCAACACCAGACGTCGCTTTGCCGCCGGGTTCTGCGCTGCCGTCGCAACCGCAATGCTGGCCGGTACCGCGATCAGCGCCGCCAGGCCTGCGGAAATCAGATGGGCGCTTGAGAGCCGCGAGGCCAGCACGAATGCGGGGCCGCAGGACAGGCCATTTGCCAATCTCGATGCAGATTGGGGGAAGCGTCAGGAACTTGCCTGTGCCGAGGCGAAAGGAAATTTTGCCGGGAATGCACTCATGGACGGTCTCACCGCCGCACAGCTTGCTCTTCTCACATGCATCGGCCTGCCCGAACAGTCCGAGTAAAACTGATCCGGCCTTAGGGCCGCCTTTTCCCGACAGCAGCAGACCGGTCAACGCGGGGGCGCAACCCGCGAATGCAGGTCTGCGTCTCCAGCGAGGTATTGTCATGCGTCATCGATTGACTTTCACTGCCCTTGCATTTGGCGTCTGCCTCGTAGGAACGAACACCCCCATTGCGACTGCGGATGAGGCTTGCGTCGGACTGGTGCGCGAGGTTCAGCAGCAGATTGAGGGTGATTATGTTGGATTTGCCCTTGCTGTTGCCCCCGACAATGCCCGCCTGATGGCGTGGCAGGAATTTGCCTCCGCCCGCATTGCCGAAGCGGAAGGACAGGACCAGACCGGCTGCACCTTTATCGCCCAATCCCTGACCAGCTGGTTTGATGATCCGCATCTTTTCCTGAACGAGGACATCGAAGTGCAAGCTTCGGAGGCAGAGGCGTTGCGCGCCGCAGCGAAGAACGTTGACCTGTCTTCCATGGCTGAACCCGCCGCAGATGATCCGCTGGCGGGAAAGTGGGTGATGGAGCAGATCGGCATCACGATTGCGCCGGAGCCCGCATCGGAACCGCAATCGTGGATCGCTGTCGTTACGACTTCCGGCGATGATGCATGGCGGCCGGGCGATGTGATCGCCACATTTGCGATGCGCGATGGCGTCTTGTGGGCAACGCTTCGGCGCGGCGCGGATCGGGCAGGGGTGCGGCGGAGGGCCGTTCTGCAGCGCAATGGCCTCTTCCTCCACATGGCGCCACAGACATGGGCCCGCCGGACGCCGGATGCAGCTTTTCCTGCCTATGATCCTGCGGACCCTCGTGCTCCCTTGTTTGCGGATTTGGGTAACGGCGCTTTGCTTGTTTCGCTCGCCTCAATGGACCCGCGTCATGCTGGCGCGCTCTCGGCACTCGTGTCCGAACACGCGGCTGCAATCGCGCAGTGCCGTCTCCTGATCATTGATCTGCGTGCCAATGAGGGTGGTTCGAGCGGAATGGCGTCGCCTTTGCTCCCCTTTATCATGTCACAGGAATTGGAGCCACCGCTTGCTGTTCCTGGCTATCCAATGGTCCTGTCGTCGCCCACGATGCGCAAATATTATCAGACCCTTCGCGATCAAATCTCCGCCGGGCCTGACCGCGACATGATGGACGAATTCCTCTCCCGCTTGGAAGCAGCGCCGGGCGCGCTGGTACCCTGGTTCCTCGATCGCGACATGGCCGCCGGGATCATGGCTTCGCCACCGGTGGCGCCACTTGAGGGTGGTCCTTCCGCGATTGCAATTCTGACGGACGAAGATACGGTCAGCGCAGCCGAGGCATTCCGGCTCTTCGCAGGCCGCAGCACGCGCGCGACGGTCTTTGGTGCGCCAACCGGCGGCTCGATTGACTATCAAAATGTTGTCATGATCGAGGTGGGCGAGGGCCGCCTGCGCCACCTCATTGGTCTTCCTACCATGGCCTGGTCAGACGAAGTGGCAACGCGCGGCTTGAACGCCAAGGGTGTGCCGGTCGATGTGCCGCTCCCTGCTGGCGGCGACTGGATCAGCTTGGTGCTGGCGCATTACGGCATCGGTGGATGAGGGCGCGGGGCCGGCGTCCTGCAGCAGACGGATTCCGGCCCCCTTCATTGCATTCCACCCCGGCGGCGGATAAACCGGCGCGGCAACAATCTGCCGCCGGAATCGATCATGCGCCTCTCCCGCTTCTACCTGCCGCTTCTCAAGGAAACGCCCTCTGACGCCGAGATCGTTTCCCACCGCCTGATGCTGCGGGCGGGCCTGATCCGCCAGATGTCGGCGGGCATCTATTCCTGGCTGCCGCTGGGCCACAAGGTCTTGCGCAAGATCGAACAGATCGTGCGCGAGGAGCAGAACCGCGCGGGCGCCATCGAGCTTCTGATGCCCACCCTGCAATCCGCCGAGCTGTGGCGCGAGAGCGGCCGCTATGACGCCTATGGCAAGGAGATGCTGCGCATCACTGACCGGCACGAGCGCGAAATGCTCTATGGCCCCACCAATGAGGAGATGATTACCGACATCTTCCGCAAGTCGGTGAAGTCCTATCGCCAGCTGCCGCTCAACCTCTATCACATCCAGTGGAAGTTCCGCGACGAGGTGCGTCCGCGCTTTGGCGTGATGCGTGGCCGCGAGTTCCTGATGAAGGATGCCTATTCGTTTGATCTTGATCCTGTTGCGGCGCGCCGCGCCTATTTCCGCATGTTTGTCGCCTATCTGCGCACCTTCGCGCGCATGGGCCTGAAATCCATTCCGATGCGCGCCGAAACGGGGCCCATCGGCGGTGAGCTGAGCCACGAGTTCATCGTTCTGGCCGAGACCGGCGAGAGCCAGGTCTTCTGCCACCGCGATCTGGTGGAGTTGCCGGCGCCTGGCGAAGATGTGGATTATGACGGCGATCTGGAGACGCAGATGGCACATCGCCTGTCGCTCTACGCCGCTACCGAGGACAAGCACGACGAAGCTGCCTTTAACGCGCTGCCGGAAGGCAAGCGCATGTCGGCGCGCGGCATCGAAGTAGGGCACATTTTTAACTTTGGCCAGAAATACTCAAAGCCCATGAACGCCAAAGTGACAGGCCCCGACGGCACCGACGTTTACGTCGAGATGGGATCCTATGGCATCGGTGTGTCGCGCTTGCTGGGCGCGATCATCGAGGCGAGCCACGACGATGCGGGCATCATCTGGCCGGAGCCTGTTGCGCCGTTTGATCTGGCGATCCTCAATCTCAAGCACGACGACGCGAAGACGCAAGGCGCGTGCGAGACGCTTTATGCGGGCCTCACAAAGTCGGGTATCGACGTGCTATATGACGACACAGCCGAGCGCCCCGGCACCAAGTTTGCCGCTGCCGATCTGATCGGTCTGCCCTGGCAGCTGATCATTGGCCCGCGCGGCCTTGAAAAGAACGAGATTGAGGTCAAGAACCGCCGCACCGGCGCGCGCGAGATGATGTCGCCCGAAGCCGCCCTCAACCGTTTTGCACGCAAGGTCTGACCGCTCATGGCCGCAGGGCCCTTTGCCCGCATAGAATGGATGATGGCAGGGCGTTATCTGCGCGCCCGCAAGCAGGAGAGCTTCGTCTCCATCATCTCCATCTTCTCGTTTCTGGGCATTGCGCTGGGTGTCGCCACGCTCATCATCGTGATGAGCGTGATGAATGGTTTCCGCTACGAGCTTCTGTCGCGCATCCTGGGGCTGAACGGGCATCTGCTGGTGCAGCCGATTGCGGGCGACCTTTACGACTACGACGCAACGACGGCGGCCATCCGCAACATTCCCGGCGTAACCCGCGCAGCGCCGATTGTTGACGGCCAGGCCATGGCCTCGGCCAACGAGATCGGCACGGGCGCGTTGGTGCGCGGCATGCGGGCCGATGATCTGGCGTCGCTGACACTGGTGGCCGATACACTGTCACCCGGTGCGCTGGAGGAGTATGCGCAAGGCAAGTCGGTCATCATCGGGCGCAGGCTGGCGCGCCAGCTGGGGCTTGGACCGGATGACCGCATCACCATCATCGGCCAGAAGGGGCCGGTGACGGCCTTTGGCTCCACGCCACGCATCAAAACCTATCGGGTCGCGGGCACGTTCAATGTAGGCATGTCGGAATATGACAGCGCCTATGTCTTCATGCCGCTGGAGGAGGCGCAGCTCTTCTTCAATCACGAGGAAACCGTCACCGCCATTGAGGTGATGACAGCCGACGCCGACAATCTGGATGGCGTGGCGGCTGCTGTTGCCGGTGTGGTGCCACGCATCGCGCAGGTGGTCGCCTGGCAGGATGTGAATGCCAGTTTCTTCACGGCGCTGCAGGTCGAGCGTAACGTGATGTTCCTCATCCTGACACTCATCATCATCGTCGCTGCGCTGAACATCATCTCCGGCCTTATCATGCTGGTGAAGGACAAGAGCCGGAACATCGCCATCCTGCGCACCATGGGCGCCACGCGCGGCGCGATCCTGCGCATCTTCATGATTGCCGGTTCATCGATCGGCGTGCTCGGCACGCTGGGTGGTTTTGTGCTGGGCGTCGTGTTCTGCGAGAACATTGAAAGCATCCGCCAGTTCTTCCAGTGGCTGACAGGCACCGAACTTTTCAACCCCGAGCTTTACTTCCTCAGCCAGTTGCCGGCCGAGATGGAGGCGGGCGAGGTGGCAACAGTGGTGCTGATGTCGCTGTCGATCTCGTTCCTCGCAACGCTCTATCCTTCATGGCGCGCCGCCAGCCTCGATCCGGTGGAGGCGCTGCGCTATGAGTAAGCCGGCGCCGGGCGGCGAAGTGCTGGGCCTCATCAATGTGGCGCGCAGTTTTGGCGCGGATGAAAACCGGCTGGATGTTTTTTCCGGCGTCAATCTTTCAATTCGTGCAGGTGAGCTTGTCGCGCTTCTCGGCCCATCGGGTTCCGGAAAATCGTCGCTGCTCCACATTGCCGGCCTTCTGGAAGCGCCGTCGGCAGGCATCGTGCGCATTGAGGGTGAGACGGTTGAGGCGCTTTCCGATGTTGAGCGCACCTTTGTGCGCCGCCGCGCGCTGGGCTTTGTCTATCAGTTCCATCATC
>ERZ761609.3429-NODE-3429-length-10436-cov-8.164435_pt1 | contig 10436 bp, 10 predicted proteins | sample MGYA00511163_ERZ761609 | MGnify/ENA primary metagenome ERZ761609 (study PRJEB28899, sample SAMN02445070) | bioreactor sludge metagenome | biome: EBPR sludge | place: Australia: Brisbane, Thorneside Wastewater Treatment Plant | collected 2011-12-16 ... | reverse complement strand
GAGCGCTGTGGCGCGGCCGATGCCGCGCGAGGCGCCGGTGACCAGCGCGATCCGTCCTTCCAGCGGGCGGCTCATGCGCCCTCCGCCAGCATCGACAGCTGCTTCGGCCCGTCGCCGGCCAGATCGCGGATCACAGTCGGATAATCGCCGGTGAAACAATGATCGGCGAACAGCGGCCGCGCCGGGTTGCGCCCGGATTCGCCCACGGCCCGATAGAGCCCGTCCACCGGCAGGAAGGCGAGGGAATCGCAGCCGATGAACCGCCTCATTTCTTCAAGCGAATGGTTGGCGGCCAGCAGCTTCTGCTGGTCCGGCATGTCGATCCCATAGAAATCGGGATGAATGATCGGCGGCGAGGCGATGCGGAAATGCACCTCCGTCGCGCCCGCCTCGCGCATCATCCGAACGATCTTGACCGACGTTGTGCCGCGCACGATCGAATCGTCGATCAGCACGATGCGCTTTCCGGCAACTACCGAACGGTTGGCCGAATGCTTCATGCGCACGCCGGCCTCGCGCTGGCTCTGCGTCGGCTGGATGAAGGTTCGGCCGACATAATGGTTGCGGATGATCCCCAGTTCATAGGGGATGCCCGATGCCTGGGCATAACCGATCGCCGCCGGCACGCCCGAATCCGGAACCGGGATCACCACATCGGCCTTGACCATTTCGGACCGGGCGAGCTCCGCGCCCATCGCCTTGCGCACATCATAGACCGGGCGGCCATGGACGATGGAATCGGGGCGGGCGAAATAGATGAATTCGAACACGCACGGCCGGGTTGCCTGCCGCGGAAACGGCTTGATCGATTCAAGCCCCTCATCGGTGACCACGACGATCTCGCCGGCCTCGATGTCGCGGATGAAGCGCGCGCCGATGATGTCGAGCGCGCAGGTCTCCGAGGCGAGAATGTAGTGCCCGTCGAGCATGCCCAGCACCAGCGGCCGGAAACCGAGCGGATCGCGCGCACCGACCAGTTTCTTGTTGGTCAGGGCGACAAACGAATAGGCGCCCTCGATCTGGCTCAGCCCGTCGATGAACCGGTCGATAAAGCGGTTCTTCTGGCTGCGGGCCACCAGATGCAGGATCGCCTCGGTATCCGAGGTCGACTGGTAGAGTGCGCCCTGCTGGATAAGGTCGCGCCGCAGCACGCGGGCATTGGTCAGATTGCCGTTATGGGCAATGGCAAAACCGCCGCCGTGCAGTTCGGCGAACAGGGGCTGGACGTTGCGCAGGATCGTGCCGCCGGCGGTGGAATAGCGCACATGGCCGATGGCACTGTTGCCGGGCAGCCGCTCGATCACCTCGGCGCGGGCGAAATGATCGCCCACCAGTCCCATGCGCCGTTCCGAATGATAGCGGCGGCCATCGAAGGAGACGATGCCGGCGGCTTCCTGGCCGCGATGTTGGAGCGCATGCAGGCCGAGCGCGGTGATCGCCGCCGCATCCGGATGTCCATAGATGCCGAAGACGCCACACATGCGCGAAGCCTCAGCGGGCCGGTGTCTGCGGCGCGGTCGGCGGCTCCTTCGGTTCCTCGCCCGGTCCGCTCTTCTTGAGCTTGGTCATCACCTGCTGTTCGAGATCGTCCGGCAACAGGCCCATCAGCTTGTCGGACGAGCTTTTCAGGATCGGCCGGGTCTTGGCCTCGGCCACCCAGGTCGGCTGCTGCTTTTCGCCCACCAGCTTCTCGAACAGGCCGAAGGCGACGACCATCAGCAGGAAGCCGCGCGCCACGCCGAACAGGAAGCCGAGGGTGCGATCAAGCGCGCCGATGCGCGAATCAAGAATGATGTCGGACAGCTTGGCGGTGACGAAATACGCGACGATCAACGCCCCGAGGAAGATGATGCCGGCCGAAGCGGGCGCCGCGATACGCTCGTTATCGGCCACATAGGGTTTGATGACCGGGATGAGCTGCTTGTAGAACAGATAGGCGGCAATGGCCGCCGCCGCCCAGGACGCGATCGCCAGAACCTCGCGGGTAAAGCCGCGCACCATGGCCAGCAAACCGGAGACCAGAAGCACACCGATGACGACCATGTCGAGAATTGCAATCGGCATAGAAGCGATCCTTCAATGGTGATGCGGCGCAAGGCCGGCGCGATCCCGCCCGTGAGCCGCTCTATAGTGCCTGAAAGGCATTCCGTCACCTCTCCCGGAGCAAACTTTCAACAGTCCGTGGCGAGTGTGGTTTATCAACCGCACGGACGGCCATCTCGGCGACGAGATCGCCGATGCGCCTGAGCGGCGTCAGAACCATGCCCTGCGCCTCGATCTGCTCGCTGCCGGCCTCCGCCATCAATCCGCGGCGGAAGCCAAGCTTGGCCGCTTCCTTGAGCCGCATCGGCGTATGCGATACGGGCCGGACTGCTCCTGACAGGCTGATTTCGCCGAACAGCACGGTATCGGCCGGCAGCGGCTGGCCCGACAGCGAGGACAGCAGCGCCGCCGCCACCGCAAGATCGGCCGCCGGCTCGACGATGCGCAATCCGCCGGCGACATTGAGATAGACATCATGGCCGCCGAGCCTGAGCCCGCCATGCGCTTCCAGCACGGCGAGCACCATCGACAGCCGGTTCTGGTCCCAGCCGACGACAGCACGGCGCGGCGTCGGCAGGGCGCTCTGGGTGACCAGCGCCTGGATTTCGGTCAGCAGCGGCCGCGTGCCCTCCATCCCGGCAAAAACGGCGGTGCCGGGCTGCGACGGATCGAAATAGTCGTAGTGCGGCTTGTACTCGGCGCTGCGACGGATCGCGCCCGGCCAGAAACAGCGCCGAGGGATTGGCCACTTCCTGCAATCCGGCGCCGGTCATTTCGAAAACGCCGACCTCGTCGGTCGCTCCATAGCGGTTCTTGACGGCGCGCAGCAGGCGGAACTGATGCGCCGCATCGCCCTCGAACGAACAGACCGCATCGACCATATGCTCGACCACGCGCGGCCCGGCGATCTGCCCGTCCTTGGTGACATGACCGACCAGAATGACTGCGGCGCCCGAGGCTTTGGCATAGCGGATCAGCGCCTGGGCCGAAGCGCGCACCTGCGTCACCGTTCCGGGCGCCGCTTCCACCACCTCGGTCCACATCGTCTGGATCGAATCGATGATGACAAGGCACGGCGCGCTGCCAAGCGCCAACGTCGCCAGAATATCCTCGACCGAGGTCTCGGAGGCCAGTTCCACCGGCGCATGGGTCAGATCGAGCCGCTGGGCGCGCAGCCGGATCTGCGCCGCCGCCTCTTCGCCCGAAATGTAGACAGCGCGATGCCCGGCACGGGCGAGAGCCGCCGCCGCCTGGATCAGCAGCGTCGATTTGCCGATGCCCGGCTCGCCACCGAGCAGGATCACCGATCCGCGCACGAAGCCGCCGCCGGTCACCCGGTCGAGTTCGGCGATGCCGGTCGGCACGCGCGGCGCATCGAGCGCCAGGCCATCCAGCCCCTCAAGCTTGAACGGCCGGCCCTTCTTCAGCCGCGCCCCGCCGGCCAGCGGAGCCGCCTGCGGCGCGGCGCTGGTTTCCTCGACGATGGAATTCCAGCCGTCGCAGGCATCGCACTTGCCCTGCCAGCGCTGGTAGACCGCACCGCACGCCTGGCAGACGAAACTCTGTCGCGCCCGTGCCATCAGCCGCCCTTCGTCAGCCGCTGGGTGCGGTGGCCCAGCGAGGTCAGGATTTCATAGCCGATGGTGCCGCAGGCCGCGCCGACCCGGTCCACGTCGAGCACCTCGTCGATCAGGCTGATCCAGCCGCCACGCACCGCAAGATCGGCCGGTGCATCGGTGACATCGACCGTGATCAGATCCATCGACACATTGCCGGCGAAGGGGCACAGCACGCCGCCGATCCGGCCATGGCCGCCCGGTTTCGTATCAGTATTGGCGCCGTTGCGCGGATAGCCATCGGCATAACCGACCGAAACGGTGGCGATCACACTGTCGCGCCGGGCGGTCCAGCGCTGGTTGTAGCCGACGGTCTCGCCCTTCACGACCCGCCGCACCTGCAGGATCGGCGCTTCCAGACGCACCACCGGGCGCATCGGGTTGGGCAGGCCGGGCAGGGGATTGCCGCCATAGAGCGCATAGCCCGCCCGATACTGCGCCGCCGGCAGGCGCTCGGCGTGAAAGAAGGCGCTCGAATTGGCGATCGAGCAGGGAATACCCGGAAACCGCCGCTGCGCCTCGGCAAAGCGGGCGCGCTGCGTGGCATTGATGGCGGCAGCCGGCGCCTCCGATGAGACAAAATGCGTCAGCAGCAGGTCCGGCGGGCTGTTCGGAATAACGAATTCGTCCAATTCGTCAAAACGAACGCCAAGGCGATTCATGCCGGTGTCGATATGCAAACCATAAGGCCCGCCGCCGCTGGAGTGCCATTCCGCAAGTTCTGCCTGTGAGCCCAGCACCGGGCGCGCTTGCAAATTCGCAAAGAGGGCACGGCTGCCGGCCGTCAGTCCATGCAGCACGTAGATGACGGCATCGCCGCACACCGCGCGCAGGCGGGCAGCCTCGCCAAGATGGGCGACGAAAAACGTGGTGCATCCCGCCTTGCGCAAGGCCGGGCCGGCGACCTCGATTCCGGTGCCATAGGCGTTGGCCTTGACCACGGCGGCGGTCTCGGCAGGACCGGCGCGCGCTGCCAGCAGGCGGTAGTTGCTCTGCAGCGCGTCAAGGTCGATCGTCAGCCGGCCGGCATGGGGCAGGGATTCGCTCATCCTGCATCTGTAGCGGCAAACCGCCGGCGCGTCACCGCGCGCGATAGGGCGGCACGCCCTGATCCGGCACCCACAGCCCCTTCGGCGGTTCGCCGGTCTGCCAGAACACATCGATGGGAATTCCGCCGCGCGGATACCAGTAGCCGCCGATGCGCAGCCATTTTGGCTCAAGCAGGTCGATCAGCCGCTTGGCGATGGCGACCGTGCAATCCTCATGGAAGGCGCCATGGTTGCGGAACGAGGTCAGGAAAAGCTTCAGCGATTTCGATTCCACCAGCCAGTCGCCCGGCAGGTAGTCGATGACGAGGATACCGAAATCCGGCTGGCCGGTGACCGGGCAGATCGAGGTGAATTCCGGCGCGGTGAAGCGGGCCAGATAATTCGTTCCCTTGTGCGGATTGGGCACGCGATCGAGCACGGCCGCCTCGGGCGAGGCGGGAATGGATGAGGGCTGGCCGAGATGCAGAGGTGATGTCTGGGACATGGCGCTTGGATAGCGCGCCTGTCACAATTAGCCAACAGGCTGCTGCATCGCCTGTTTGATCACAGCACTGAGCTGGGCTTGCACACCCTCTGAATTGGCCGGTCCGACAAGTGTTGTTATGATGCGCCGGTCAGCGCTTACCAGCGCCTTGGTCGGCACGCCGCGCAATCCGGCCGCTCCGGCCAGCGTGCGGTCATGGTCGATGGAGACCGCCTCGTAGGGGTTGCCGCGTTGGGCAAGATAATGGGCAACCGCCCGTTCGGTATCCCTTATGGCGACCCCGACGAGCTTGATCCTCGGATCGTTGGAAAGAGCCATCAGCGCCTGATGTTCAGACTGGCAGGTGGGGCACCAGGTGCCCCAGAAATTGACCACCAGCAGGCGTGAGCCCTGAGCCTCGGTCGCCACGCCGGGTAGCGGCTGGCCGCTGCGGCTGGTGAGCCCCGCCACGGGCGCCAGGGTCACGGCGGGCATGAATTCGCTTTGCCCCGGCCGGCAGGCCGCGAGGGTGGACGCGAGCGCCACCAGCACATACCGGCGATCCAGAAGGGTTTGCGCGTGATCTGTCATGCGGCCAGCATCCGGTCCGGTGCTTAACAACCTCCTGCGGCAACCGGGCACTGGCCGCCGTTTTGAACGGATGGTTAGGAATGCCCCAACGCAGGGGCTTTGCGCCGGCGCCGTTCGGCGCCAGAGCAGTTTGTTCTCATACGGAACCATTCTGCGGTGAGGATTTTGGCCGAAGGGCCGGGAAAGGTCCGATGAGCATACCCGCCGGTATGGTCGAGGGAATTTTCCGGAAATTTCGGCCAGAAGCCTCCCGCCCTTCGGGTTTCCGGGCGGCGGGCGCTCGGTTTGGAACTCGGCTCGCCCGTATCATGGATACGCGCTTCGCCGCCTTCCGCCCGGATCGCCGCGCCGCCCGGGAAACAGAATTGCTTCCGTATGAGAACAAACTGCTCTAGAAGGCCGCCAGATCCCTGCGAACGCTGGAAGAGGCCCCCCATGACCACCATCGTCGATGTCATCGCCCGCGAAATTCTCGACAGCCGCGGCAATCCTACAGTCGAAGTGGATGTGACGCTGGACGACGGCTCTCTGGGCCGCGCGGCGGTTCCCTCAGGCGCCTCGACCGGCGCGCATGAGGCGGCCGAATTGCGTGACGGCGACTCCAAGCGTTATCTCGGCAAGGGCGTCATCAAGGCGGTCGAAAACGTCATTTCCGAGATTTCCGACCAGCTCGTCGGCATGGATGCCGAGGATCAGGTCGGAATCGACGAGATGCTGATCGATCTCGACGGCACGCCGAACAAGTCGCGCCTTGGCGCCAACGCCATTCTCGGCGTCTCGCTGGCGGTGGCCAAGGCTGCGGCCGATGCGCGCGGCCTGCCGCTCTACCGCTACGTCGGCGGATCGTCGGCGCGCGTTCTGCCGGTGCCGATGATGAATATCGTCAACGGCGGCGCCCATGCCGACAACCCGATCGACTTCCAGGAGTTCATGATCATGCCGGCCGGCGCGCCGACCTTCTCGGAAGGGCTGCGTTGGGGCGCCGAGGTGTTCCACACGCTGAAGAAGGCGTTGAAGGAAGCCGGCCACAACACCAATGTCGGCGACGAGGGCGGCTTTGCGCCGAACCTGCCATCCGCCGAGGCTGCGCTCGATTTCGTGATGAAGGCCATCGCCAAGGCCGGGTTCAAGCCGGGCAAGGACATCTACATCGCGCTCGATTGCGCTTCGACCGAGTTCTTCAAGAAGGGCATCTACGACTATCACGGCGAGGGCGTGAAGCGCACGATCGACGAGCAGGTCGCCTATCTCGCCAAGCTGGTGAAGGACTATCCGATCGTCTCGATCGAGGACGGCATGTCCGAGGATGACTGGGAGGGCTGGAAGAAGCTGACCGACGCCATCGGGGGAAAGTGCCAGCTTGTCGGCGACGATCTGTTCGTCACCAACGTCAAGCGCCTGTCGCAGGGCATCAAGACCGGCACCGCCAATTCGATCCTGGTCAAGGTCAACCAGATCGGCTCGCTGACCGAGACGCTGGCGGCGGTCGATATGGCCCATCGCGCCGGCTATACCGCCGTGATGAGCCATCGCTCGGGCGAGACCGAGGATGCAACGATCGCCGATCTGGCGGTCGCCACCAACTGCGGCCAGATCAAGACCGGCTCGCTTGCCCGCTCCGACCGGACGGCGAAGTATAACCAGCTGCTGCGCATCGAACAGGAATTGGGGGATACCGCCATCTACGCCGGCAAGGGCGCGCTCAAGGCGCTGAGGTGACCGCGGCGGGTTGGCCGCCCCGTCTGTTGCTGCCGCTCATGTTGCCTCGCAATAGAGCATTGCTGCTCTGCACCCATGCAATATTTGCATGGGTTTGTTGTTCGCGCCCCTCTGCCCAATCGGCAAAAAGCTGGTTAGTGTCCTGCCAATAGCGCTGACGCAAACACCGTCGGCGGGCAGGAAACGAGCGGAGAGGGACACCATGGCCGTCGCCAAGGCGCCGAAGGACCAGGCGCAGGAAATGAGTTCAGCCAGCGGGGCCAAACGCCCGCCGGTGCCAGACTTCACCAAGTCTCAGGATCTTCAGGCCTATCGCGACATGCTGCTGATCCGCCGCTTCGAGGAGCGCTGCGGACAATTGTATGGGATGGGGCTGATCGGCGGCTTCTGCCATCTCTATATCGGTCAGGAAGCGGTGGTCACCGGCATCCAGATGAATGCCATCCCCGGCGACCAGAACATCACCGGCTATCGCGACCATGCGCATATGCTGGCCTGCGGCATGGACCCCAAGGGCGTGATGGCGGAGCTGACCGGCCGTCGCGGCGGCCTGTCGAAAGGCAAGGGCGGATCGATGCACATGTTCAGCCGCGAGAAGAAGTTCTTCGGCGGCCACGGCATCGTCGGCGCCCAGGTCTCGCTCGGCACAGGCCTCGCTTTCGCCAACAGGTATCGCAAGACCAACAATGTCTGCTTTGCCTATTTCGGCGACGGTGCTGCCAATCAGGGACAGGTCTACGAGAGCTTCAACATGGCGGCTTTGTGGAAGCTGCCGGTGATCTACGTGATCGAGAACAACCGCTACGCGATGGGCACGGCGGTGACGCGCGCCTCCTCGCAGACCGATTTTTCCAAGCGCGGCGTGTCGTTCAACATTCCTGGCGAGCAGGTCGATGGCATGGATGTCCGCGCCGTCTACGAGGCTGCCAGCCGCGCCGTGAAATACGCCCGCGAGGGCAACGGCCCCTATATCCTTGAGATGCAGACCTACCGCTATCGCGGCCATTCGATGTCCGATCCGGCCAAATACCGCTCCAAGGAAGAGGTCGATCAGGTCCGCTCCGAGCAGGATCCGATCGACATGGTGCGGGCGCGCATCCTGGCCAGGAAATGGGCCAGCGAGGATGAATTGAAGAAGATCGATGCCGAGGTGCGGCAGATCGTGGCCGAGGCGGCGGAATTTGCCTCGCAGGATCCCGAGCCCGACGCCTCGGAACTCACCACCGACATCCTGGTCTAACCCTTTCCCGCTTCCGGGCCGCGCCGGACGAACAGGCCGCGCGCCCGCCAAGGATCCGACACCATGCCAGTCAATATTCTCATGCCGGCCCTGTCTCCGACGATGGAAAAGGGCAATCTCGCCAAGTGGCTGAAAAAGGAAGGCGATACCATCAAGGCCGGCGACGTGATCGCCGAGATCGAGACCGACAAGGCCACGATGGAAGTGGAAGCGGTCGATGAAGGCACGCTCGCCAAAATTGTTGTCGCCGCCGGCACTGCCGATGTGCCCGTCAATCAGGTGATCGGCATCATCGCTGCCGAAGGCGAGGATGCAAGCGCCGCCGCAGCCCCGGCCGCTGCTGCTCCGGTGGCCGCTGCTGCTGCGCCGATTGCGGCACCTGCGGTTGCTGCCTCCGCCACGCCGCCGGCGGCACCGAAGGGTCATGACGCCAGTTCCGAATATCCGGCCGGCACCGAGATGGTGTCAATGACCATGCGCGAGGCCTTGCGCGACGCCATGAGCGAGGAAATGCGCCGCGACCCGGACGTGTTCGTCATGGGCGAGGAAGTGGCGCAATATCAGGGCGCTTACAAGATCACGCAAGGCATGCTCGCCGAATTCGGTCCCGATCGGGTCATCGACACGCCGATCACCGAGCACGGTTTTGCCGGTATCGCGGTTGGCGCGGCCTTCGACGGGCTCAAGCCGATCGTCGAGTTCATGACCTGGAACTTCGCCATGCAGGCGATCGACCACATCATCAATTCGGCGGCCAAGACGCTCTACATGTCGGGCGGCCAGCTTGGCTGTTCGATCGTGTTCCGCGGCCCCAACGGCGCCGCTTCGCGCGTCGCGGCCCAGCACAGCCAGGATTATGCCGCCTGGTATTCAAACGTGCCCGGCCTCAAGGTGATCATGCCGTCCAATCCGGCCGATGCGAAGGGGCTGATGAAGGCGGCGATCCGCGATCCCAACCCGATCGTGTTCCTCGAGAACGAGATTCTTTACGGCCAGTCGGGCCTGGTGCCGAAGCTCGATGATTTCGTCGTGCCGATCGGCAAGGCGCGGGTGGCGCGCGTCGGCCATCATGTCACCATCGTTTCGTTCGGCATCGGCATGACCTATGCGCTGAAGGCGGCCGAGGCACTGGCGACCGAGGGGATCGAGGCCGAGGTGATCGACCTCAGGACCATCCGCCCGATGGATATCGAGACAGTCATCGCCTCGGTGATGAAGACCAACCGCTGTGTCGCGGTCGAGGAGGGCTGGCCGCAGTCGGGCGTGACCTCCGAGATCGGCTTCCAGATCATGCAGGCGGCGTTCGATTATCTTGATGCGCCGGTGGCGCGCGTCACCGGCAAGGATGTGCCGATGCCCTATGCCGCCAATCTTGAAAAGCTCGCCCTGCCGAGCGTCGCTGAAGTCGTCCAGGCCGCCAAGGCCGTCTGCTATCGCTGAGGAGAACCCGGCATGCCGATCAACATTCTGATGCCGGCCCTGTCTCCGACGATGGAGAAGGGCAATCTGGCCAAATGGTCGAAGAAGGAAGGCGACACGATCAAGGCGGGTGACGTGATCGCCGAGATCGAGACCGACAAGGCGACCATGGAAGTGGAAGCCGTCGATGAGGGCGTGCTCGCCAAGATCATCGTGCCCGCCGGCACGGCCGATGTGCCGGTCAACCAGCTCATCGGCATTATTGCTGCCGAGGGCGAGGATGTGAAGGCCGCCGC
>ERZ761609.3428-NODE-3428-length-10442-cov-7.833638_pt1 | contig 10442 bp, 10 predicted proteins | sample MGYA00511163_ERZ761609 | MGnify/ENA primary metagenome ERZ761609 (study PRJEB28899, sample SAMN02445070) | bioreactor sludge metagenome | biome: EBPR sludge | place: Australia: Brisbane, Thorneside Wastewater Treatment Plant | collected 2011-12-16 ... | reverse complement strand
CCTCGCCGAAGTGGCCCCCTTCACCGGCAAATCCGACCGCCCGGCGATCGACATCACCGCCAAGCTCTATATCGGCGGCAAACAGGCCCGCGCCGATGGCGGGCAAAGCTATGCCGTGCTGGGCAAGGGCGGCGTGGCCATCGGTCAGGCAGCGCTGGCGAACCGCAAGGATGTGAGGAACGCCGTCGAGGCCGCGGGCAAGGCCAGCGGCTGGGGCGGCGTCACCGCGCATAACCGCGCACAGGTGCTGTATTTCCTCGCCGAAAACCTGTCGCAGCGCGCGACGGAATTCACCGCAGCCCTCACCGCCGCAGGCACCCCCAAACCGGCAGAGGAGGTGGAGGCGACGATCCGCCGCGCCTTCTGGTATGCCGCGCAGGCCGACAAGTTTGATGGCGCGGTGACGGCCACCAAATCGGCCCATGTCACCATGGCCCTGCACGAGCCCTTCGGCACCATGGGCCTTGTCGCCCCGGATGAGGCCCCGCTGCTGGGCCTGATGTCACTGATCCTGCCTGCGCTGGCCATGGGCAACCGGGTGGTGGCGGTGGCCAGCCAAAGCCAACCTCTCGTGGCGGCACGGCTGTATCAGGTGTTCGAGACCTCGGACATTCCGGGAGGCGTGGTCAACCTGCTGACCGGCGAGCGTGACGCGCTGGCGAAAACGCTGGCCGAACATGATGACGTGGCGGCGCTGTGGTATTGCGGCGGGGCCGAGGGCGCGGCCATGGTCGAGGCGGCCAGCGCCGGGAACCTCAAGCCTGTGTGGTCCGACACCATGCTGCGCGATTGGCTGAACCCCGCGCAGGGCCAGGGGCGCGATTTCCTGCACCGCGCCACGCAGGTGAAAACGGTCTGGCTGCCCTATGGGGCCTGACCGGCTTCGTCTGGTGATCTTGGCGATGCCCTTGCCACGCGCAACAGCATCGCCCCGCGCGCTCAGGCCGCCACTCGACGCGGCACCAGTGCCTTCACCACGGTCGGCATGTCGATGCTGCCCACCACTCGCCCCTGATGGCGCACCCGGTAAGACAGGCTGACATCGCCGCCCGAGACCGCGATCAGATGCTCCAGATTGTCATTGGCATCGACCTCGCCCGCATAGCGGCCCGAACCCGCACTCTCCGACATGACCGACCGCACCCGCAGCACCCGCGCGCGGTTGATGTCCCCCACGAACTCCTCGATATAGGCATCGGCGGGATTGAGCAGAATGTGCTGCGGCTCGCCCTGCTGCACCACCTCGCCATCCTTCAGGATCACCAGATGGTCGGCCAGTTTCAGCGCCTCATCCAGATCATGCGTGATGAAGACGATGGTCTTGTGCAATTCGGATTGCAGCTCCAGCAGCAGGTCTTGCATATCGGTCCGGATCAGCGGGTCCAGCGCCGAAAACGCCTCGTCCATCAGCATGATGCCGGAATTGGAGGTCAGCGCCCGCGCGATCCCCACCCGCTGCTGCATCCCGCCCGAAAGCTGATGGGGATAGCGCGCGCCATAGGCGCCAAGCCCCACCCGCGCCAGCCATTTCTGCGCCTCGGCCTCGTAATCGCGGCGGCTTTGGCCCTGGGTTTCCAGCGCCATACCGGCATTGTCGAGCACCGTGCGATGCGGCAGCAGCGCGAATTTCTGAAACACCATCGACATGGTCTTGCGCCGCAAGCCGCGCAGTTGATCGGCATTCCAGCGCAGGATGTTCTCGCCATCCACCAGCACCTCGCCCGAGGTCGGCTCGATCAGCCGGTTCAGGTGCCGGATCAAGGTCGATTTGCCAGAGCCGGACAGGCCCATGATCACCGTGATCTCGCCCTCGCGGATGTCGACATTGATGTCGCGCAGCCCCAGCACATGATTGTGCTGTGCCAGCAACTCGGCCTTGCCCATGCCCGCCAGCACGCCGGGCAGCACCGCCGAGGGGCGATCTCCGAAGATCTTGTAGAGATGCCGGATCGAGACTTTCACAGGGTTGTGGGAGACAGGATTGTTCATGTTGCGCTCCATCCTCAATGCCGGGCCTTGCTGGCGTCAATGCGGGCCAGTGCGGATTTCGTCACCCGGTCCAGCACGATGGCCAGCAGCACGATGCCAAAGCCCGCCACCAGACCCACACCCAGTTCCAGATTGCGGATGCCGCGCAGCACCAGCACGCCCAAGCCCGGCGCCGAGACCAGCGAGGCGATCACCACCATGGCCAGGCTCATCATGATGGTCTGGTTCACCCCGGCCATGATGTTCGGCAGCGCCAGCGGGATCTGCACCCGGAACAACTTTTGCCGCGCGGTCAGGCCAAAGGCATCGGCGGCCTCGATCACGTCGCGATCCACCAGCCGGATGCCCAGATCGGTCAGCCGCACCACCGGCACGATGGCGTAAAGGATGATGGCGATGCCGTAGAGTTTCGGTTCGGTCACGCTGAACAGGAAGATCAGCGGGATCAGGTAGACAAAGGCCGGCAGGGTTTGCAGCATGTCGAGGATCGGCGTCACGATCCGTTGCAGCGTATCGCTGCGCGACATGGCGATGCCCACCGGCACGCCGAACAGCACGCAGATGAAGGCGCAGACAAAGATGATGGCAAGGGTCTGCATCGCCTCGGTGTAATGGTCCACCAGCGCCAGGGTGCCCAGCGACAGGGCCACCAGCCCCACCACGCGCCAGGAGCGCGACACGACCCATGTCAGCGCCAAGAGCAGCGGCAGCATGATGAACCAGGGCGTCGCCACCATCAGGTCGATCATCTCGCGCAGCATCCAGCTCAGCGGTTGGGTCAACGGGTCCAGCACCACCCGCAGCGCATCGCGCGCCGATAGGAAGCCGCGTTCCAGCCCCAGCGTGAGGTCGCGGGTCTGCGGAATGGCCGCGCAGGCCTCGTGCAGACTGTTCAGCGAGGGGATCGGCAGATCCCACCATGATGCCGCCTCTGCGCCTCCGCCCTCGCCCGCCTTGGCCTTGGCCAGCAGATCGGCCATCGACATCGGCCCGGAACTGCCTGCGTCTGCCCCGCCATCGCACCAGCCGCGCAGGCCCAGCCCGTCGAAAAGCCCGTCATAGGTTGCCATTCCTGGTCTCCCCGGCGAAGGCCATGAGCCACCCGCCATCCTGTTCGTGATGTGAAAGACGACCGGGGCGCGCGCGCGCCCCGGCCCTCCTGTCGATCAACCCTTGCGGATCAGTTCTGCCCCAGCAGCGCCGACAGCTTGCCCTTGGCATCCTCGGACAGCCAGGCCGACCACTCGTCGGGATGGGTGGTCAGATATTGCACCGCCACTTCCTCGGCCGAGGCCTTGTTCTCGTCCTGCCAGGCCAGCAGGGCGCTCATGTCATCGGTCTTGAAGCTCATCTTCTTGAGGAACTCCACCACCTGCGGCTTTTCGGCGGCCAGTGTCGCGGTGACAGCGGTCACACTCGGCGCCTCGGGAAAATCCGACACTTGCGGATCGGGCGCGTCGGGGTTTTGCAGCGGGGCAAACTTGGCGGCGTCATAGTCGCCCAGCTTCACGCGGGTCATCTTGTATTTGCCCAGCGGCACGGTGGGGCCCCAGTAATAGCCGAACCACGGCTCATTCGCGGTGACCGCAGACCCCATCGAGGACGCCAGCGTTTCGCCCGAGCCATGATTGAACACCTCGATGCCTGCATCTTCCAGCTTCAGCGCGCGCACCAGATTGTCGCTGACCACGCGGCAGCCCCAGCCCTCGGGGCAGTTGTTGAAGCGTTTGCCGACCAGTTCGGGGTTGGCCATGATGCCTTCGATGGTGGTCAGTTCGGGGTGCGCCTCGGCAAGGCTCGTGGGGATCCACCACCCTTCGATGCCGCCGGGGCTCAGCACATTGGTCAGGGTGACCATGGTGCCCGCCTTCTCCAGCTTGGTATAGGCCTCACCGGCCGAGTTCAGCCACAGATCGGTGACCACATCCGGCTCGCCATTTTCTGCGACCGAGGTGATGGCCGGGATGGTGTCGGATTTCACAAGGCTCACCTTGCAGCCATAGCCCTGCTCCAGCAGGAATTTGGCCACCTCCGTGATGACCTCCGCCGAGGCCCAGCCCATCTGGGCAATCGAGACATCGCCGCAAGCGGCCTCCTCGGCCGAGGCGGGCAGAACATGCAGGGCACCGGCAGCAATCAGCGCGGCGGCAGAGACGAACAGTTTCATTGGATCACTCCTGTTGGACGTGGCTTGGCCTCCGGTTGCGGATGCGGTGCATCCCCGGATGTTTTTGATGTTTTTTGCTGTTCTGAAAGAAAACCGCCGCGACACTCTCCCACGCCCGCACGAGGCATGCCGTGGTGCAGGCCGGGGATCAGACACATTCGGGTGGCGACCATACAGGGCAGCTTCCTTGGATTGATGCCCAAGTTTTGGCCAGCCAGGCAAAGCTGACAATGACATTAATTTTTGTCTGGGTTAAACCAAACTAAGTCAAACGCGACGGAGGCCCGATGAAACGCCCCTATGACCTGACCTCCATGACCGCGCTGACCTGCTTCGAGGCGGCCGCCCGCAATGTCAGCTTCAAGGCCGCCGCGCAGGAGCTGAACGTCACGCCCGCCGCGATCAGCCATCAGATCAAGCTGCTGGAGGCAGACCTGGGGGTCGTGCTGTTCCAGCGACTGCATCGCGGGGTGGGGCTGACCGAAAAAGGCACCTTCCTGTTGCTGGCTGTGCAGCGCGGGTTCGAGGGAATCTCGACCGCCGTCACCCAATTGCGCGACCGCCGCGACCGGGTGGATGTGACGATCCGCACCACCACCGCCGTTTCGGCGCTTTGGCTCACGCCCAAGCTCACCGCCTTCTGGCGCGTGCATCCGCGCATCACCGTGGCGCAGGTGGTCACCGATCAGCCCGAACGGGCAGGCCAGCATGATATTGGCATCAGCTATGGCCAACCCGCAGATGACGGGCGCGAATGGCACATGCTGTTCCATGATCGCATCATCGCTGCGGGCACAGGCCGCTTTGCCGCCGAACATGGCATCCATGGCCTGTCCGATCTGGCACAGGCACCGCTGATCCAGTTGCACAACGAGGATAATGACTGGACAGACTGGGCCGGGTGGTTCCGTGAGCTGGGCCTGCAACGCTCACGCCCGCCCAGCCTTTTCGTCAACAATTATACCATCGCGCTGCAAACCGCGCAGGAGCATGTGGGCGCGGTGCTGGGTTGGGACGGGCTGATCGGCGAAATGTTGACCGACGGGCGGCTGATCCAGCTTGTGCCGGAGAGTGTGCGCTCCCCCGTGGCCTTTTATCTGACACTCAGCCCCCGCGCCTCACCGGGGGCCAGGCTGTTTGCCGACTGGCTGCGCGGCCATACCAGAACGCTTTCGATACCACAGCCAGGCCGTTTACTGGCAAAGGGCTGAAGTCACAGAAAACCCCGCCGCTCCTTTCGGGGCGACGGGGACGGACCGGCACGAACGAGCCGGACAGCCATACCGAAACCGGGGCACACCTCACGCCGGGCTCTCGGGCAGGCGCGTGAGACCTAGAGCAGACAGTGCCGCTTCCGGTGAGGCACTGACCATGGCGGCGAGCCGCTCGGGTGTGGCGGGCAAGCCCAGTGTCACGCGAACCTGTGCCCGCGCGGCGGCTGCCATGTCAGTCGGCCATGCGGGTGGGCGCAGCGCCGCCGCACTGGCAGAGAGGAAGCTCTCTCCCACCATGGCCGAAGCCACGGCATAGCGGTTTCCCGCAATGTCGCGCCAGCAGGCCGCCCCATAGGTCTGCGCATCCTCTGGCCCCAGGCCGAGGCATGACGCCAACTGATTTGCATCCCCGATCAGCGCCTCAGGGCAGGCGATCGTGACACGGATCACAGCAGCACCCCGCATTTTGCTGCGGCCCAGGCCTCGGCCTGCGCCAGTTCTGCCCCGGTCAGGCCGCGATCAATGACAATCGCCCCATACAGGTTGACCGCCGCGAAAAAAGACGACCCGCCGCGCGAGCCGATCCCGACCGCCGCGGTCAGGGCGGGGATGATCCCCGCAGGCGCTTCGCCGACCACCTGCTGCCCATTGATCCGCACGATATGCGACCCCGGCACCATCACCGAAGACATGACCGCCGTGTGAGGGGCGGCAAAGGATGCGGGCGTGTTGACAAGGCTTTGCACCGCGCTGGTGAGAATACGCGACCCATAGGTTGCGGGACCGGAGGCGCTTGGCGCAAACTGGGCCACCCCGCCACCGGCCGATGTCCACATCGGCTGCGTTTCGACAACCGCCCCTGCGACAGCGTCGCTGCGCTTGCGCAAAGCGGTGATGATGGTGCGCCCCCCCGACGCAAGGGCCATGCTGGCGGTTGCCAGCCAGTCATCAACCCCATCAAACTCCAGGCAGGGCCGCCCGCCCGCATCCAGCCGGTAGGTCGGGCGCGCGGCACTCACAGACTGGCTGGCATGACGGCCCCCGCCGCTTTGATCGCGCACCAGACCAACCGGCTGGCCCACCGCCATAACGGGCTGTGTGCCCGCAGTATCCTGCGCCAGCGAGGCCATAACGCCGGGGTCCAGTGCGAAGCCCACCGCCCCGCCTCCAAACAGCCGTGCCGGTGTCCAGCCCGGATTGCGCAGCACGGCCTGGGTCAGGGAAAATCCCAATCCCAGCATCAGATCCACCCCGTCAGGCCGGTCGCTGTCGTGCCCGTGGCCAGGATGCGGGTGGCGATCAGCGGATAGGTGCCCGCAGGCAGCAGCGCCGTCGCCTGTGCCGTGCCCTCTTCGTTCAGCCAAGCCAGCGTGCCGCCCACATTCAGTGTGATCGCCCGGATCGGCGCGCCGAGATTCGTGCTGTCGGACGGCGTGATCGCCAGTGACCCCAAGGCGGGGGCGGTGATCGAACGAGCCATGGATTTGAAATGATCCGCCATGATATATCCTCTTTGTGTCAGGCCAACCTGGAACGCGCCCCACCATGCCCCAAGGCGGTAAGCGCAGCCTGACAGCAGCGTTCGCAGCCCTTGCCGCTGACGCAACAGGAACCCCATGCAGGGACTGGGGTATGGCCACCGCAGAGGATCGCGGTGCCTGTGAGTGCCGGACGGGTAGCCCGCAACTCTCAGCCCTCAGTCCGCAGCCTTCAGCCCGCGGCCATCAGTCCGCTGGGGCAGAACGCGCCAAGCCCCCGCTGGCAGGCTGCAACTGCGAGAAGTCGAGCTGGTCATCCTGCAAGAGGAAAGTCTGCCGCCGCAGCGCCTCATTGCGCCCTGACAGCCGGCTGAGGCTTTCGGCGTCGGACTGCGCCGGGCGATGCTCTTGCCGGTGCAGGTGCGAGAACTCCAGCACGGCCAGCAGACGCAGGGCCAGAAAACTGCCGGGCCGCGCGGGAAGGTTGCCAGCCGCCCGCCGCGCCTCCTCCGCCAGATCTGCGGACAGCGGCCGCCATTCTGCCCCGTCATCCTGCCGCTGTAGCAAACCTTCCGACAGCAGCAGATCTGCCGCCTCTGTCAGCATCCGCACCCCTGCCGCCTGCGCAGCCAGCATCTGCGAAATCTGTCGCTGCAATTCTGCCGGGCGGTCGGGTTCCGGCTGGATACAGTCGTCTCGCAGACGGATCATTCCACCGGCACGGGTCACCGCAAAGGGCAACAGGCGGGTCACCAGCGGGCGATAGTTGCGCTGGAAACTGCCATCCTCGGCGAAGGCCGGACGACGGAGGATGTCCGGCCGAAGATCGGCCATCACCATCACGCCTTCGGGTTGCTCCACCACGGTTACGGGCAGAAAACGGGCCAATTGATAAAGCTCTGCCGCCACCACCGGGCAAAAACGCAGATGGTGCAACCGGCCATCCATCGCCCGGTCCGGCCAGCGCTGCAACAGGCCCGCATCCAGCGGTTGCCCCCCGGTCACATCTGGCAGATCGTCAAACCAATGCCCCATCATGCCGCCTCGCGTCCTGCCAGCGCAACCAGCCGGGCCATGGTGTACAGCGACAGACGCTGCGCCGCCAGAAACTGCCCCACCACCTGCCAATGCTCCCGCGCCATGGCACCGAAGATCAGCGCATCCTCCGGCTGGGCAATGACGGTGAACAGATCGGGCAGACCATGCCGCGTCGCCAGGTCGTCGGGCAATTGCACCGGCTCCACCAGACCATGCCGGAACACCGCGGCGGTCAACTGATCGCGCAACTCGATCTCGGCCCCCCAGCGTTCCAGCGCATGCAACTTGAGCTCCGCCCCCGGCAAAAGCACCCCACGCTCATTCACGATATAGGAACCAGCGTCGCGCTCTTTCATGGGCGCGCTGCGATCCAACCCGATCTCGCCCCCGCGCAACCCATCCCGAAAACGGAACGGGAAAGCCTGCAACAGCAAGGGCAGCGAAGTGCGGCTCTGGGTGCGGGCATCCGGCATCTCGGCACTGGCCGAGAGCCCGCGCACCACCACCAGATCAGGATCCCCCGCCGCATTGCGACACCAAAGCACCGGCCAGCGTTCGGCAAGACTCAGCGCTTCGGACGGAACAACGGGCACCAGCCTTTCAAAAACGGTCGCCCTATAGGCGAAAGGGTCGTATATGCGAAGGGCCGAAGCGGTTGCCGCCTGCCAATTTTCAAAGTCGCCATACATTCTTGTAACCTGTGCCCAACTATGTTCCCTAGCCGAAACTTTCTCACGCGGAGTTTTCCATGAAGGTCTCGCCGATCTTCCAGAAGGCCAAAAGCAGCTATGTCCGCATCTGGTTTCATAGCGTCTTCATCGCCTTGCTGGCGCTCAGCCCCTTCATCTACATGATGCAGGTGACGGAACGTGTCTATAGCAGTCGAAGCTGGGAGACGCTTGGCTTCATCACCCTGCTGATGGCCGGCCTGCTGACGGTCTGGGCTTTGCTGGATCACTTCCGGGCCAATGCACTTTATGCGCTTGGCTACCGGATCGACCACGAATTGCGGGAAGGCGTGTTCGATGCCGTCCACCGGGGCGATCGGCCCGAGGCATACCGCGCCTATGCCGACATCACGATCCTGCGGCAAGGCATGACCGGCTCGCTGATCGAGGCGGTGATGGATGCCTCGCTGGCACCGATCTTTCTGGTGGTCCTGTTCATCGTGCATCCTGTCTTCGGCCTGGCTGCCATCGGCTATATTTTGGTGCTGGCGCTGGTCAGCGCCAGGGCGCGCAGCATCAGCAAGGCCGCACGCGATGACGCCCGCCAGCATGAGGACAAGGCCTTTGCCTTTGGTCTGGCCACGGCCAGCCGCCGTGAGACGATCCGCGCCATGAACATTTTGCCGGGCATTCGCCGCGAATGGGCAGGGCTGGAGGACAAGGCGTCAGAGATTTCGCTGTCAGGTCATGCGCGCGCTGGCGCGCTCGACAGCACCATAACCATTCTGCAACAGGCGCAGTTGCCGTTGATGGTCGGCACCGGGGCCGTGCTTTATCTGCTGGATCAGGTGACGGCAGCGGCAGGCATGGCCGCCTTTCTGGTGATGATGCGTGGCGTGGGTCCGGTGGTCTCCGTGGCGCGGAACTGGTCTGTTCTCAACGAAATCCGCATGGCAGCCGAACGGCTGGATCAGGTTCTGGAAGCCGCGCCCCCGGAAAAGACCACCGCCCTGCCAGAGATGACCGGCACTGTAGCCTGTGACAATCTTGGCCTGACCGGCAATGACGGCAAGCCGGTTCTGGCGGGCATCCGCTTCGAGGTGCCGGCAGGCTCCATCGTGGCAGTGGTTGGCCCCAGCGGCGCGGGCAAATCCACGCTGATGCGCCTGCTGGCAGGGGCCGCCCGCCCCAGCAGCGGCACGGTGAAGATCGACGGCTACCCGCTGGAGCTTTGGCCCGCCGCGCAGCATGGTCCTGCCACGGGCTATCTGCCGCAGGGGCTGGACCTGCTGCCCGGCACGATCTGGCAGAACGTCACCCGCTTTGCCGCCTATGACCCCGCGCTGACCGATCATGTGACCGAGGCCCTGCGCATGGCCGGGGCGCTGGACATTGTGCAGGCCCGAGGGCGCGGCCTCGATTTCACCCTGACAGATGGCGGCGCGCCGCTGTCGGGCGGGCAACGCCAGCGCATCGGGCTGGCCCGCGCCTTCTACCGCATGCCGCGCGTGGTGGTGCTGGACGAACCGAATTCGGCGCTGGATGCCGAGGGCGAAAAGAACCTCGCCTATAGCCTGACCGAACTGAAGCGCAGCGGCTCGACGGTGTTTTTCAGCACCCACAAGGCCGGTCTGCTGGAGATCAGCGATTACATCCTCGTGATTATGGACGGCTATATGCATTCCTTCAGCAATCGTGACGATATGCTGGGCCGGCTGAATGTGGCGGGGAACACCCTGCTCACGGCAAAACCCGCAAGTGAACAGCGGCCTCAGGAGATCACGGCATGACCCCCGGCCAGACCCGGCTTTCCCTGTCCGGCCAAGGCAGCAGCCCCGCCGCCGATGCCCCGCTGCCGCAGTTCGCTCGCCACCATGTCCGCCAGTTC
>ERZ761609.3427-NODE-3427-length-10447-cov-6.164935_pt1 | contig 10447 bp, 8 predicted proteins | sample MGYA00511163_ERZ761609 | MGnify/ENA primary metagenome ERZ761609 (study PRJEB28899, sample SAMN02445070) | bioreactor sludge metagenome | biome: EBPR sludge | place: Australia: Brisbane, Thorneside Wastewater Treatment Plant | collected 2011-12-16 ... | reverse complement strand
CGGCTTCTCGCTCATCGAGATCAAGGAGATCCTCGATCTCTATGATCTGGGCGACGGCGAACTCACCCAGATGCGCCACTCGCGCCGCAAGTTTGAAGTCCAGCTCCAGAATCTGGAGCGCCAGCGCCACGATCTTGACGAGGCCATCGCACAGCTCAAGCGTGGCATTGCCAATCTCGACGCCCGCCTCAAGGAAGAAGATGCGAAGGTGGAGCGCGACCGCTCCATGAACATGATCGGTTATGGCGTGATGCCCAAAGCCGCCCAGCAATAAGGGAGGCTGCCATGTCTGTTCTTGCCGTCGAAAAACCCGGCTGGATGACCGAGGACGTGGAGATCTTCGCCGATGCGGTGGGACGCTTCTTTGACAAGGAGTGTGTGCCGCATAACGACCGCTGGATTGCCAGACACCAGGTTGACCGCGACATCTGGAACAAGGCAGGCGCAAACGGATTGCTGCTCGCCTCGACGCCGGAGGAGTTTGGCGGCGCAGGCGGCACCTTCGCGCACGAGGCAGCCATCATTGACCGGCTTGGTCGTGCCGGCGTCGATGGCTTTGGCATTACGCTGCACAACGCCATCGTTGCGCCCTACATCTATCACTACGGCTCACCCGAGCAGAAAATGCGCTGGCTGCCGAAACTGGCGTCCGGCGAGTTGGTTGCCGCCATCGCCATGACGGAACCGGGCACGGGCTCCGACCTCCAAAGCGTCAAGACGACGGCGAAGAAAGACGGCAATCATTACGTCATCAACGGCTCGAAGACCTTCATCACCAATGGCGGTTCTGCCAATCTGGTGATCGTGGTCGCCAAGACGGATACCGGAAAGGGTGCCAAGGGTATCAGCCTGGTCGTGGTTGAGACCGACGAAGTGGAAGGTTTCCGCCGCGGCCGCATCCTCGACAAGGTGGGCCAGAAGGCCAATGACACCGCCGAGCTCTTCTTTGACGATGTGCGCGTGCCTGCATCCAACCTGATCGGCATGGACGAGGGTCAGGGCTTCATCCAGCTGATGCAGCAATTGCCGCAGGAGCGTCTCATCATCGCGTTGCAAGGCATGGCAATGATCGAGCGCGCGCTCGAACACACGATTGCCTATGTGAAAGAGCGCAAGGCCTTCGGCAAGGCGCTGATCGAATTCCAGAACACCCAGTTCAAGCTCGCCGAGTGCAAGACCGAGGCAACGGTGGCCAAGGTCTTCTGCAATTACTGCACCGGCCTTCTGCTGGAAGGAAAGCTCGATCCCTTCATGGCGTCGAAGGCCAAGCTCTGGGTTACAGAGGTCCAGAACCGCATTGTCGATGAGTGTCTCCAGCTCTTCGGCGGCTATGGCTACATGAATGAGTATCCGATTGCCCGCATGTTCGCTGATGCCCGCGTCCAGAAAATCTACGGCGGCACCAACGAGATCATGAAAATCCTTATTGCGCGGTCGCTTTAAGGAGCCCGCGCATGAGCGAGATGAAACCGCGTCCCTTTGGCGAGATGGTGATGCCCGCAGCGTCAAAGACGCTGGGCTGGCGCCTCATTGATCTCGACAAAAAGGCGGGTTCCATCAAGCTCGGCTTTGACGGCAAGGCAGAGTTCGCCAACCCCGTCGGCATCATTCAGGGCGGCATGCTGGCCGCCATGATTGATGATGCGATGGCGTCCTGCATCATCGCGCATTACGACACGCGCAAAATGCCGTCCACCATCGATCTGCATGTGCATTATCTGCGCCCCGTGCGCATCGGCCCGATTACAGTCGAAGCGCGCCTGTCGGAAAAGGGACGCAGCGTCGTGTTTGTCGAAGCCGACTTGTTTGAATCCCGCGGCAAGCGTGCCGCGCGCGCCAGCGCCTCTTGCGCGCTGATCGACATGGACCTTGGCGCGGCCAAAGCCGCACCGCTGGATACCTGATCTGCAATCCCTCCACGGAAAGGAAGAACCGATGACCGACTGCTTCATCTACGACACCGTGCGCACGCCGCGCGGCAAGGGAAAGAAGGACGGCGCGCTGCATGAAGTGACCGCACTGTCGCTGGCGACCCAGGTGCTGGAAGCGGTGCGCGACCGCAACAATCTCGACACCGCGATTGTTGATGACGTGGTGCTGGGCTGCGTTGATCCGGTGGGCGAGCAGGGCTCCAACATCGCGCGCATCGCCGTCCTGAACGCTGATTATGCTGAAAGCGTCGCAGGCGTGCAGATCAACCGCTTCTGCGCCAGCGGCCTTGAGGCCTGCAACATGGCGGCGGGCCAGGTGATGTCTGGCCAGTCTGACATGACGATTGGCGGCGGCGTGGAATCGATGAGCCGCGTCGGCATGGGCGCATCAGGCGGCGCGTGGTCATCCGACCCCTCGATTGCCATCAAGAGCTATTTCTCGCCGCAGGGCATTGGCGCCGATTTGATCGCAACCCTCGACGGCTTCTCGCGCGACGATGTCGACGCCTATGCCGTCGAGTCGCAGAAGCGCGCATCGAATGCCTGGAAGAACGGCTACTTCAAGAAATCGGTCGTGCCCGTGAAAGACGTGATCGGTCAGACGCTGCTTGACCGTGACGAGCACATGCGCCCTGACGCGACGATGCAGTCGCTGGCGTCCCTCAAGCCGTCTTTCGCGCAGATGGGCGATTTCTGCTTCGATGCCGTTGCCACCCAGCGTTATCCGCAGGTGGAAGTGATGAACCACGTCCACCACGCCGGCAACTCGTCGGGCATTGTCGATGGCGCCGCCGCCGTTCTTCTCGGCAACAAGGAAGCGGGCAAGCGCACGGGCCTGAAGCCGCGCGCACGTATCCGCGCATTCGCCTCGATCGGCTCGGAGCCGTCGATCATGCTCACCGGCCCGGCCCTTGTGACCGAAAAGGTTTTGAAGCGCGCCGGCATGAAGACAACCGACATCGACCTCTATGAGCTGAACGAGGCGTTTGCCAGCGTCGTGTTGCGCTTCATGAAGGTACTCAACATCCCGCACGACAAGATCAACGTGAATGGCGGCGCGATTGCGATGGGCCATCCCTTGGGCGCCACCGGCGCAATGATCCTGGGCACGGTGCTGGACGAGCTGGAGCGCCGCAATCTCTCAACGGCGCTCGTCACCCTGTGCGTCGGTGCAGGCATGGGCACCGCCACCATCATCGAGCGCATTTGAAGCAGCGAAAGAAAAGGACAAACGCACATGAACCTCGTTGCCTTCAAATGGGATCAGGACGCCGACGGCATTGTCACCCTTTCCTGGGATGACCCGGCGCGCACGATGAACGTGCTCTCGAACATTGCGATGAAAGACCTTGCCGCAGCGGCCGAAAAGGTGGCGTCGGATGCGTCCATCAAGGGCCTCATCATCACCTCGGGCAAGACCAACGGCTTTTGCGCCGGTGCGGCGCTTGATGAGATGGAAAGCTCTGCCTCGGGTGCGGGTGCACCCAAGAGCGAGCAGGAACGCGTTGCCGAACGCTTCAAGGGCGTGATGCAGTTCCACCATCTGCTGCGCCGTCTTGAAACCTGCGGCAAGCCGGTCGTTGCGGCCATCAACGGCCTTGCCCTTGGTGGTGGTCTGGAAGTGACGCTTGCCTGCCACTATCGCATTGTGGCGGATAATCCGAAAATCCAGCTCGGCCTGCCGGAATCGAAAGTGGGTCTCTTGCCCGGCGGCGGCGGCACGCAGCGCCTGCCGCGCCTCATCGGTGCGGGAGCAGCACTGCCGCTCATCATGCAGGGCACCAGCCTTGATCCGGCTTCTGCATTGAAGCAGGGCGTCGTGCACAAGGTCGTGCCCGCAGCCGCCCTGATTGGTGAGGCGAAAAAGTGGATCAAGGAAACGCCCAACGCGAAGCAGCCTTGGGATGACGAGAAGTTCAAGGTGCCCGGCGGCGGTCCGCACAGCCCCGGCGGCAGCCAGACCTTCACCATGGGCAACGCACTCTTCCGCAAGACGGCGTACAACAACTATCCCGCCCAGCGTTACATCCTCTCCTGCGTTTACGAGGGCATTCAGGTTCCCATCGAAGCGGGCCTGCGCATCGAAGCGCGCTACTTCACCAAGCTCCTGATGGATCCCGCCTCGCGCAACATGATCCGTTCGCTCTTCCTGTCGATGCAGGAACTGGGCAAGGGCGCGCGCCGCCCCGAGGGCGAGCCGGAAACGAAGGTGAAAAAGCTCGGCATCCTCGGCGCGGGCATGATGGGCGCGGGCATCGCCTATGTGTCGGCGCAAGCCGGCATCGAGGTTGTGTTGCTCGACACCGCGCAGGAAGCCGCCGAGAAGGGCAAGGCCTATTCCGAAAAGCTGCTCGACAAGGCGCTGGAACGCGGCAAGACGACGCCGGAAAAGAAGGCGGAGCTTCTCGCACGCATCAAGCCGACGACCAACTACGCCGACCTCGCCGGCGTTGACCTGATTGTCGAAGCCGTGTTTGAGACGCGCGAGATCAAGGCCGACGTGACGAAGAAGGCGGAGGCCGTGATTCCGGCAGGCGCGATCTTCGGCTCCAACACCTCAACATTGCCGATCACCGGCCTTGCCGAGGCGAGCGTGCGGCCCGATCAGTTTATCGGCATCCATTTCTTCTCGCCGGTGGACAAGATGGGTCTTGTCGAAATCATCATGGGCAAGAAAACGGGATCGCGCGCCCTTGCGGTCGCCATCGACTATGTGAAGCAGATCAAGAAGACGCCGATTGTCGTCAATGACAGCCGCGGCTTCTATACGTCGCGCTGCTTCGGCACCTATGTGGCGGAAGGTCAGGAAATGCTGGCCGAGGGCATTGCGCCCGCGATCATCGACAATGTGGGACGCGCCACCGGCATGCCGCGCGGGCCGCTGGAGCTGGCTGATGACGTCGCACTCGACCTTGCCTACAAGGTGCGTGCGCAGACGAAGAAGGATCTCGGCGACAAATATGTCGAAGGTCCGTCGGATGCACTGATCGAGGCGATGGTGGTCAAGAACAACCGCCTGGGCCGCAAGAACGGCAAGGGCTTCTATGATTATCCCGCCAACGGCCCCAAGCGCCTGTGGCACGGCCTTGCTGACCTCGTGAAGGTGAAGGTCACCTCAGCGGAGCCCGATGATGTGGACGAGCTTAAAAAGCGCTTCCTCTATCGTCAGGCGGTCGAAGCCGCGCGCTGCTTTGAGGAGAATGTCGTCACCGATCCGCGCGACGGCGATGTCGGTGCAATCCTGGGTTGGGGCTTTGCGCCCTATACGGGCGGCCCGCTGTCACTGATCGACTCGGTCGGCCTGAAGAAGTTTGTCGAGGAGTGCGACCGCATGGCCCAGAAATACGGGCCGCGATTTGCGCCGGGCAAGCTTCTGCGCGACATGGCGGCCAAGGGCGACACCTTCTATGGCCGGTTCAATCCGGCGAAAAAGGCCGCCTGATCAGGGTGTTGCGGCGGGACAAGACTGCTGCACATTTCTGCCGGATTTATAGGCAAAAAGGGCCGGGTGACCGGCCCTTTTTCGTTTGCCCCTCAATGGAACGCAATGTGCGCCGCTCACTTGGAAACGCGGGGAGCCTGTGGCAAAGCCTCGCGCGAATCTCGGCCATGCCGTACGTCCAGCGGCTTGGTCACACCAACCGGACATTTCACGGGGTTCCCAAATGACATCAGTTCTCTCCCGCCGTCTGAAAGCAGCGGCCTTGGCCCTGCCGCTGGTTCTGGGCGGCACGGTGGCGCTCAGTGTTCCTGTGCTCCACGCGCAGGAAAGCGTCACGGCGGCCGTCGATGTGGACGCGCTGCTGTCGCGCCTGCCGCCAGACCTGACGATGACGATCAATACGCGCTCGGTTGATGCCGCAACCGGCTGGACGGTTCTTGAAGGCGTGACGCTGACCTCCAGGTCGGAGCCGTCTGTGCGCGTCACGGCCAGCCGCATCGTGCTTGGCGGCGTTGATCTCGATGCGTTCGAGATGATCACCAATCCCGCGCGCTATGGCGCGACGCCGGACGAGACCTTCCGCAAGCTGATGTGGGGCTTCACCATTGAAGGCCTCTCGGTGATGGATGGCACCAAGGAAGTCTTCCGCGCAGGCTCGATCGAGTTTGGCGGCCTGGAAATGAAGCAGCTGGCTTTCAAGCCCCCCGGCGAGGACATGGCTGCCTATGAGGCACAGTTCGGCCCCGATGGCAGCGAAGACAGCCGGATGATGGGCACGATTTTTGATTCATCCCGCGTCGGTGAGATCAAACTGCGTGACCTGAAATTCTTCGATCCTGATCTGGGCGGTGAAACCACCTTTGCCTCGCTCGACTTTGCAGGCTTTGACCGTGGCCGTCTGGGCGCCATTGCCTATGCCGGCTTTGCATCGACCATGTCGAACCCGGCTTTGGGCGAGACCATCACGACGGCAGTTGAAAGCGCCACGTTCAACGGCTTCGACTTCTCTGCCGTGCTGCCGTTCATGATCAACGATCAGACGCCGCCGATGACGGCTGATCCTCTGCTCTGGGTTGGTGCGGGCGAAGCGCGCAACACCGCCTATAATCTGGGCGCCGAGGGCAGCGTTGTCATCAGTTCGATCCGCAGTGATGACATCACCTTTGCCTGGTTCATCCCCACATCGCTGCGCTTTGCCATGGATGGTATCTATACGCCCGGCGGCGCTGCGGCGAATGACCTCCAGCCGCTGCTTGACCGCGCAGGCCAGAGCAATCTGCCCTTCGCGATGGAAATGGGCTGGTCCTATGACCCCAACAGCGGTGTTGCGGCCCTGGCGCCGTTGTCGCTGACGGCGGGCGGCTTTGTCAGCGCATCGCTCAGCGTCGAAGTGGGCGGCCTCTCCATGGCCACACTGTCGCAGGGCGACCTTGAGACGGCATGGATGGGCGCAGCCACCTTCAACAGCGCCTCGCTGGTGATCGCCAATGACGGCAATCTCGCAACCCTGATCGACTATACGGCCGAGCAGGATGGCATGACGGGCGCTCAGGCGCGCGAGCAGGCCAAAATGGGCCTGGCCATGGTAATGATGGAGGCAGGCCTTCAGGGTGATCCGCGTGGCGACGCCATCGTGGCCGCTTTTGGCGACTTCCTCGACAATCCCCGCGCGCTGACGATTGCGCTCAACCCGCCTGCGCCTGTCATGATGATGATGATGATGATGGGCATGAACGATCCGCGCACCGCGATCGAACAGCTGGGCCTGACCGTGACGCACGAGTAAGCGTCAGTCACTTTTGAAATGCCGAGGCCGCCGGGCAACCGGCGGCCTTTTTACTGCGTTACGCTGCCTGCCGCCTCGCAGGCATTGCGCCGCATGCCGAACTCGCGCACGAAACGGCCTATCTCTGCATTGCTGTCTGCCTGATTGCGCCCGGCCTCGATCAGCCGCTCGATATCGGCAGAGCCGATGGTAAGACCCGTTGGAATGTTCTTGAGATCATCAGCATTGCTGGCGTCTTTCAGCGCAACATGGGCGAAATAGGCCTGCACGCCTTCGGCGTCGGGATCGGCAGCGCATCGGCGCGCGTTAATCGCGGCGGCAAAATCGGTCAGCAGCGCATCGCCCGCCAGCAGCGTCTCATAATTCAGCCGGTCAATGGCGCCAGAAGTGACGGCGTCCAGAACACGGAAGAAGTCGTCAAACACCGGCACGCGCCCGATCTCGGGATCGTTGACAGCCTGCCCGTCAACGCTGATGAAGATGATGCGCCGCGCCCTTGCGATCGCTTCACGCACCCGCAACGGCCGCGCGTCGTCGGGCCGTCCGACAAAATCATAGAGGCCTCGCAAGGCGAGATTGTCGGCAACACCGCCATCGACCAGATGCACATAGGCGCCATCGGCCGGATTGACGTAGTGGTGCGCAGTTTCCGCCTGGAAGCGCAGGCGCGACACCGGCGGCGCCTTCAGCCCCTCCTCAATCCAGTGCGGAACAGCCACCGGGCAAGCCTCTGTGCGCCGGTTGATCAGTGTGACCGGCGAAAACAGTCCGGGAAACGCATTCGAGGCTGCAACGGCACGCGCCAGCGGAAACGTCGCAAGGTCAGAGCAGATGAGATCGAATGTGGTCTGGCTGAAAAGGAATGTGTCGCTGGTCGCAAGGTCGGTTGCCTGGATGGCGATGAAGGGGCGGCCAAGGCGCTGCAGGTCGGCATATGTGGCCTCATGCGCGTCGCCGTCACGGAACAGCAGGCGGCCATAAACGCGCGCCATCTCGTCATTGCGGCCCCACTGCGCGTTGAACAGCCAGTCCCAGCGCCATGGCAGAAGGAAGAGGCCATAGATATCGGCCTCCAGATCATGCTCCAGAAAACGTTTGCGGAACTTCGTGAAGAATTCCGCGCGCTGATAGCCGTAACCTGCCGCAACAAAGCTGCCGCCCGACACGCCCGAAATGACATCAGCATCCGAGAGAAGGCTGCGCGCACGCGCGCCGCCGCCGATCATCACGCGCTGGAACGCCTCCATGGCGCCAAAGCCAAACGCGCTGGAGCGTTTGCCGCCGCCCGAAAAGGCAATGACGATGATGGCCTCGTCATTTTCGGGTTCGGCGTGAAGCCCGTCGAGCGCATAGAAATCGTCAGTCTTGGGGCCGATCAGCGGGTCGTTGTCTTTTGCCGACAGTGATGCACAGGCGGAAAGAACAAGGGCCCCAAGGAGAAGCGTTGCGTGCGTAAGCCGCCCGACCATGAATGATCCTTCCCCCTTGCCGGCGCCAAGACTGGCACAAAAGGCAACCGGCGCAAGAGGCTGCAAACCCGGTGTCGCCGCCCAAATCCGCGCCGATTCAGCGGCTTAACCATGGGTCGGCGTACCGAATGCACCTTCACAATTTCCTGCTGTTGTGCTGATACTCCCCCCTGTTGCGGGCTTTTGGAAAAACCAACGGGAGACACATGATGAAGATGCTCGCGGCCGCCGCCGCATTCCTTTTTGCCGCCGCTATGCCGGCCTATGCCGAAGACATGCCGATTGAGCATTTCGCCGGCCGTTTCACCGGTGAAGGCCGCATCCAGTCGGGTGATGGCGCGGAAACGCCGATTGCCGGCCGCCAGTCGGAGGTTGAGATCGCGCTGACCGATTCCGGCTTCAGCCTCTACTGGAACACGCTGATGGTCGATGAGGCCAACCCGGCGGAAGTGAAGGTGAAGGCCAACATGCTGGAATTCGTGCGCACGGACGCGCCGGGCGTGTTCCGCTCAACCGAGCAGAACGATGTCTGGTCCGGCAAGCCCGTCACCTGGGCCTATATCGAGAATTCGACGCTTTATGTCTCCAGCGTCATCGTCAAGGAAGACGGCTCCTATGACGTGACGACCTATGCGCGCACGGTGACGAACAATGATCTTGATCTCGTCTTCACCCGCGTGCGCGATGGTGAGCAGGTGCGGCGCGTCACTGGCCGTCTGTCGCGCGTCGCCGAGTAACGACCGCGAACAGAGAAAAGGGGCCGGGCGCGTTGCCCGGCCTTTGCTTTTGGGAGGGGCACATGATCGCCATCGATTTTTCCGGTCAGACCGTTCTGGTGACCGGCGGCACGTCCGGCATTGGCAATGGCATAGCCCGCGCGTTCTTGAGGGCAGGGGCGGCGGTGCACGTTACCGGCACGCGCCCCGCAGCCGGTTATGCGGCGGAGGATGGCTCCGACCTGTCTGGCCTTGCCTTCCATCAGCTCGATATTGCCGATGATGAATCTGTTGCGGCCTTCGCGGCAAAGTTCGGCGCGCTTGACGTGCTCGTGAACAGCGTCGGCACCGTTGCCTATAAGCGCAAAGAATTCGAGATGGAGACTTTCCGCCGCATCATGGACGTCAACCTCAACGGCGTCATGCACATCTCAACGCTGTTCCATGACCGGCTTGCAGCAGCCAGGGGAAGCATCATCCAGATCGCATCGCTCGCCTCGTTCTTCTCTACCCGCAACAATCCGGCCTACAGCGCCTCAAAGGGTGGCCTTGCCATCCTGACAAAAACGCTGGCCGACAATTGGGGCCGCGATGGCATACGCGTGAATGCGATAGCGCCCGGCTTTGTCGCGTCGAAACTCACGCGCGTCAGCCGCGACAACCCGAAAATTTACGAGGCGTCCATCCGCCGCACGCCTCTGGGCCGCTGGGGCACGCCAGACGACATGGGAAACGCAGCCCTTTTCCTTGCGTCACCCTTGGCATCTTTCATCACAGGGCAGACAATCTGCGTTGATGGCGGCATCAGCCTTTCAACCTGAGTGGAAATGAGCGTGGAACTGAAACCGGAACAATTGACGGTGACCATCAAGGATGGGCCGGTCCACGTGCTGCATTGGCCGGGCGATGCCACGAAGCCGTCATTCCACTTTGCCCACGCCAACGGCTTTAATGCGGGCACCTATCGCAAGCTTCTGGCCCCGCTTGCGGGCAAGTTCCCGATCTTTGCCAGCGACCTGCGCGGTCATGGGTTGACCGATCTGCCCGCCGATCCTGAACAGCACGCCGACTGGCAGATGTATGGCCGTGATGTCAGCCAGCTT
>ERZ761609.3425-NODE-3425-length-10447-cov-11.275404_pt1 | contig 10447 bp, 10 predicted proteins | sample MGYA00511163_ERZ761609 | MGnify/ENA primary metagenome ERZ761609 (study PRJEB28899, sample SAMN02445070) | bioreactor sludge metagenome | biome: EBPR sludge | place: Australia: Brisbane, Thorneside Wastewater Treatment Plant | collected 2011-12-16 ... | reverse complement strand
GACTGGCACCGCGCGCGATGCGGCGCGACCTGGGGCGATCGGCGCCCCGCTTGACCTCATGGCATTTGCCCGCGTCCGGAGTCGTGTCTCGTGATCGTTCGTAGCTTCCTGAAATGGTTCGAGAATGCGCCCGTCGAGGAACGGATCGAGGCAGCGCGTGGCATGACGCAGGCCTATGTCGCAGGCCATCTGGGTTCCGACAGTCGCGAGGATGCCGAGGCGGCGCTGACGCTGATCCTCGATGACCCGTCGATGCAGGTGCGCCGTGCGTTGGCCTGGGAACTCGCGGCCTGCGAGTCCGCGCCACGCCACATCATCGTCGCGCTGGCGCATGATCAGCCGGAGGTCGCGGCGCTGGTGCTTGCCCGGTCCCCCCTGCTGCGCGAAGCGGATCTGATTGACTGTGCGGCAAACGGAACGGTTCTGACGCAGACCGCCATCGCCTTGCGGCCGCTGGTGCCGGCGAGAGTATCGGCGGTGCTGGCGGCAACTGCGGAGCCCGCGGCGCTGATCAGTCTGTTGCGCAATCCGGGCGGCGAAATCGCCGCCGCGAGCTTTGCCGCCATGATCGAACGCTACCCCGGCGAGGCATCGCTGCGTGAGGCGCTGAACGAGCGCAGCGATCTGCCTGCCACGGTCCGGCATGCTGTGATGCGCGGCGTGTCGGCGGATTTGATGGCGTTCGCCGCTGGCTGGATGCCTCCCCAGAAGGCAGAACGGGCCATCAGAGAGACCCAGGAAATCGCCACGGTAGGGCTCGCTGCCGAGGCTGACGACCTTGGCGAGATGGTCGACTACCTGTGTCGGGCCGGACATTTGACGCCGGGGCTCTTGTTGCGCAGCCTGCTGTGCGGCGAAGTAGCCCTGTTTGGTGCCGCATTGACACGGTTGGGCGGACTGAACGCCCGTCGCGTCGCCGGCATGCTGACGGCGCGCAATCAGGGGGCGCTGAGCGCCGCCTGTCTGAAGGCTGGCCTTCCCCGCACGTATCTGCCTGCGTTTCTGGCGGCTGTGTCGGCCGTTCGCGATATGGGTACGGCCAGCGGCGAGACACCCAGGCTCAACCGTCTGGTAATACAGCGGGTGCTGGTTGCATGCCTCGAACAGGGCGAAGCGGAAATGAATCAGCTGCTGGCCCTGTTGCGTCGCTATGACGCTCAGGCCGCGCGTGAGGATGCGCGCTTGGCCACTGCCCAGATCATGCTCGCGGAAGCGCCGGTCACGCTCGACAGTGTCGAGCGTCCTGATGTCCCCGATTTTTCGGCGCTTGAGCAGGCGCTCGACGACGATCCCGACCGGCCCTTCACGGAAGCGGAACTGCGGGAGTCTGGCTCGAGCATCGTCGATCTCGAGCGCTTCGGAGAAGACCTGGTGCTGCAAGCGGATGATCTTGTCGAACCGGCACTCGCTGCGCAGAGCGATGCGGATGGTGCGTTCGTTGCGGATTTCGACGCGGATTTCGACGCTCTCGTGCAGTCGGCATTTCACGAGCAGAACCTGTCCGGCGTCTCCAGCGCCAACAATTCGGCTGGTCGCGAGCCCCTGCCGGCGCGCACTGTCGAACCGCTGCGCGTCATCGAATCCCAAGCTCAGCACCTCGACGAGAGCTATTTCAACAGCTGGGAATTGCGAAGGAGCGTGGCCTGATCGGCGTTCAGACGCCAAACTGCTCGCGCAGGATGCGTTCGTCGAGGCTGTGACCGGGATCGTGCAGCATCACCAGGTCGATCCGCCGGTCCATGGCAACATCGACACGGGCCACGCTGCGGATCTCGACATGGTCCGCGACTGCGGAGACCGGGCGTTTGTCTGCCTCCAGCACAGATATGGTCACCGCCGCCCGCTCCGGCAGAAGGGCGCCGCGCCACCGTCTGGGGCGGAAGGCGGAAATCGGGGTGAGGGCCAGCAGCGGCGCATTCAACGGCAGGATCGGGCCATTTGCCGAAAGATTGTAGGCCGTCGAGCCGGCCGGCGTTGCCACCAGCACGCCGTCGCAGATCAGTTCCGGCATGCGCTCCTTGCCATCGATCGCGATCGACAATTTGGCCGCCTGATATGATTGCCGGAGCAGTGACACCTCGTTGACGGCGTGCGACTCTCGGATTTCACCAGAAACCGTCGTCGCCCGCATCAGCAGGGGATGGACCACGGAGCGTTCGGCGGCGAGCAGACGCTCGGGCAGTCCCATTTCGCTGAACTCGTTCATCAGGAAGCCGACCGAACCGCGGTTCATGCCGTAAATCGGCTTTCCCGATCCCATGAACCGATGCAGCGTCTGGAGCATCAGGCCATCGCCGCCCAGCGCGACGATGATGTCGGCGTTTTCAGCTTTGGCATCGCCGTAGTAGCGGGCAAGACGATCCCGCGCAGCGACCGCTTCCGGGGCGGAACTGGCGATGAAGGCAATGCGGGCGGCGGGGGCCTGGGTCACGAGGCGGATGAGTCCTGAGTGTTCTTCGCATCATAGGCAGCGGCCTGCCGCCGTCCATCGCATGCGCGAGAAAAAAGGGCGCCGAGGCGCCCTTCTTCACGGTCAGCGCAAGCGTGACGCTTCAGATGGCGCCGGTCCAGGTTGCCGGAACGACGCGATAGCCAGCTCCGTCCTTCTCGACGAATCCGGTCGCGGGGAAGGGCCAGTGGTAGAGATGCACCTGCGTCTTCTCGGCGACAACCATGTCCAGCAGCTTGCGGCGTGTCGCGGCTGCGGCGGCCCCATCCATATCGAACACGGCCTGCCAGTCCGGGTTTCGCACAAAGAGATGCGGGTTGTTGGTGGTGTCGGCGAGGCACAGCAGCTTGCCGTTGCCGCTCGAAACCATGAAGACGTTGTGCCCCGGTGTGTGGCCGGGGGCGGCGACCGCCGTGATGCCGGCCACCACTTCCTTGCCTGGCTCGAACTGCTTGACGTCCTTTGCCGAGGGGCCGAACACGCGACGAACATTCTGGAACGCCGGCTTCATGGGATCGGGCGCATTGTTCATGCGCGCATCGTCCATCCAGAAGCCCCATTCCGCTGCTGGAACCATCAGTTCCGCATTCGGGAAGACGGCGGTGCCTTCCTTGAGGCGGATGCCGTTGATGTGGTCGCCGTGGAAATGGCTGATGATGACCGCGTCGACGTCTTTTGGATCAAAGCCGGCGGCCTTGAAGTTCGCCATCCAGGTGCCCGACGTCGGTGCGCCGGAATTGCCATTGCCGCAATCGATCAGCACAAGCTTCGACCCGGTGTTCACGACAACCGTCGTGAAGGGGATGAAGACGTTGTCCGGGCCGGCGGGCAAGCGCGCAGCGGAGATGGCCGCTTTGACCTCGTCATCCATCGCATTCTTCACAAAGCCGGCTGCGGGGCGGGCGAAGAATCCGTCGTTGATCGTCGTGACTTCGAAGTCACCGATTTTGGTTCGGTAAAAGCCGGCATTCTGCTTGCCTGCCAGGGGCGCCTTGGCCTCGCCAGCGTTCGGCAGCGTTCCGGCCGCGCCCAGGGCGGCTGCGCCGGCCATCAGGGTTCTGCGAGAAATGTCCATTCTATGCCTCCCAAGGATGCCTGCGTCAGACGAACACAAGCGGAGGCGACAATCTGCATTGAAACGCGGCGCGAGGGAATCACAAATACGTCATACCAGGGGCCATGAAACCAGACCCTTGGCGGCTGCCTTGACTTCTCACTTCCCATTGAAAAACAATGGAAACTCATAAGTCTTCGTCGGCCGCAGTGTGTGGCTGTGGGTATCAGGCCAGCGCCGCCGGACGCGGCAGGCCGCGGCGGTCAAGCGCAGCGATCGCGGTGTTGCGCAGCAGACAGGCGATGGTCATCGGACCAACTCCGCCCGGCACCGGCGTGATCGCGCCGGCGACCGTCGCCGCACTGGCAAAGTCGACGTCTCCAACAAGCCGGCCATCCTCAAGACGATTGATGCCGACATCGATGACGATGGCCCCCGGTTTCACCCAGTCGCCCTTGACGAACTCCGGCCGGCCGACCGCGGCAACCAGGATGTCCGCGCCGCGGCAGATGGTGGCAAGGTCACGCGTTCGGGAATGGGCGATGGTGACGGTGCAGTCCGCCGCCAGCAAGAGCTGGGCCAGCGGTTTTCCGACAATCGCGGAGCGTCCAACGACGACGGCATTGAGGCCGGAAAGATCCGTGCGCACGCTGCGCAGGAGAATCATGCAGCCTTGCGGTGTGCAGGGCACCAGCGCAGCGCGGCCGGCCGACAGCTTGCCGACATTGACGAGATGGAACCCGTCCACATCCTTGGCCGGATCGATGGCGTCGATGATGCGGTTGGTGTCGACATGGCGCGGCAGCGGCAGCTGCACCAGGATGCCATCCACGCCGGTGTCGGCATTCAGCCGGGCGATCACCGCCAGCAGTTCGCTCTCGGCGGTGTGCGCCGGCAGTCGGTGAACGACCGAAACGAACCCGGCCTTCTCGGCCATCTTTTCCTTGGCGCCGACATAGACCTTGCTGGCGGGATCGTCTCCGACGAGCACAACATGCAGGCCCGGGCGGATGCCGTGGCGCGCGGTGATCTCGGCGACCGCGGCGGCAACGGTTTCTCGGGTGGCGGCGGCGATGGCCTTGCCGTCGATGATCTGGGAAGCCGTCATGCGGACCTTCGCGAATGGTGCCGGCTGAGGGGATTGAACCCCCGACCTTCGGTTTACAAAACCGCTGCTCTACCGCTGAGCTAAGCCGGCCCGGTATCAGTTTCGACGAGGCGGGTTAGCAGGCAGGAAACGCGGCGGCAAGGGCGATGCGTCTTTGAAAAGAAGAAGCCCCGCACAGGGCGGGGCTTCGGTTTTCTTGCGGGAAGGGGTCTTCCCGGTCCCGGGCGGGATCAGTTGCCCGTGAAGGTGTTGATGTCGCGGTCCTTGGTTTCCTTGACCAGCAGCAGGCCGATGACGAAGGTCATGAGCGCGAAGCCGATCGGATACCAGAGGCCGAAGTAGATGTCGCCCGTCGAGGCCACCATGGCGAAGGAGGTCGCCGGGAGCAGACCGCCGAACCAGCCGTTGCCGATATGGTAGGGCAGCGACATCGCGGTGTAGCGGATGCGGGTCGGGAAGAACTCGACCAGCGCGGCCGCGATCGGACCATAAACCGCCGTGACGAACAGCACGAGGATCGTCAGGATGCCGATGATCTTCAGGGCCTTTGCGTCAGACAGCGCGGCGAAGAAGCCATCCACCTTCACCTTGTCCTTGTCGGCGGCGCCGGGATAACCCGCCGCTGTCGCCTCGGCCACGATGTTCTTGGTGAAGTCAGCGAGGCCAGCGCCCCAGGCCGCTTCCTTGCCATTGACGCTCACCTTCAGCGGCTGGCCAGCAGTACCAGGCTTGTACTCATACTTGATCGCCTGCTGCGAGAGGACACGGCGGGCAAGATCGCACGGCTCGGTGAACTGGCGGATGCCGACCGGGTCGAACAGCGAGCCGCACTTGGCCGGATCGGACGAGACCTCAACCTTTACGGTCTCGATCGCTTTGGCATAGTTCGGGTTCGCCGTTTCCGCCATCATCTTGAACAGTGGGAAGTAGGTGAGCGCCGCGATCAGGCAGCCGCCGAGGATGATCGGCTTGCGGCCAACCTTGTCCGACAGCGAGCCGAAGAAGATGAATCCGCCGGTGCCGATGATGAGCGACCAGGCGATCAGCACGTTGGCCGTCAGGAGGTCGATCTTCAGGATGCTCTGGAGGAAGAACAGCGCATAGAACTGACCCGTGTACCACACCACCGCCTGGCCGATGACAAGGCCGACGAGCGCAATGATCACGATCTTGAGGTTCTTCCACTGGCCGAAAGCTTCCGAGAGCGGAGCCTTGGACTGGGTGCCCTCTTCCTTCATTTTCTGGAAGGCCGGGGATTCCTGCATCTGCAAGCGAATCCAGACCGAGACCGCCAGCAGGAAGATCGAGCCGAGGAACGGAATGCGCCAGCCGCCCTGCAGGCCGAAGAACAGCGGGAAGTCATCCGCGAACGCCTTCTCGCCCATCCAGATGCGCAGGCCGACGATCACGAACAGCGACAGGAGCAGGCCAAGGGTCGCGGTCGTCTGGATCCACGAGGTGTAGAAGCCGCGCCGGCCGACCGGAGCATGTTCCGCCACATAGACCGCCGCGCCGCCGTACTCGCCGCCCAGCGCCAGACCCTGAAGCATGCGCAACGCGATGAGCGTCACCGGCGCGATCCAGCCGATCGTGTTGTAGTCGGGCAGCAGGCCGACGAAGAAGGTCGACAGGCCCATGATGAGGATGGTCATCAGGAAGGTCTGCTTGCGGCCGATCAGGTCGCCGAGGCGGCCGAACACCAGCGCGCCGAACGGACGCACCAGGAAGCCGGCGGCGAAGGCCAGCAGCGCGAAGATCGAGCGCGTGTTGACGTCGAAGGCCGAGAAGAATTTCGCGCCGATCATCGCGGCGAGAGAGCCGTAGAGGTAGAAATCATACCATTCGAAGACGGTGCCGAGGGAGGAAGCGAGAATGACGCGCTTCTCCTCCCTGGTCATCGGGCGGGGAGCTGCCCCGGCCGCTGCGGTGGTGGTCGCCATGTTGATGCCCTTCTTGAGCGATGTGCCGAACCTGAGCTTCGGCAATGACAAGCCGTTCGGAGAACCGAGGTTCGCCGCGCGGCGGTTGACGATGGTTGAGAGGCCTAACGCCCAACGATCCCGTGTCCCGGGAGCCCTTGTCGCGCCGCGCCTCCAGCTCAAGCCCCGGCGATACAGGTTGCATCGATCGGGACCGGTTATCGGCGGATGCTTCTGTCCGCCGTTAAGGGTTCGTATACGCTTCGAGGTATGCGTCTGTCTTTTGGCAGTTGGTCGTGCGTCTAAGGTCTATGCGTCAAATGGATAGGTTGCGGACTGCGGCACCTGTCCACGGCACCCTTGCGCGCGTCAACGGGATCGCAGGAAAGCCAGCAGAAGGGAAATCAGGAAAAAGAACACTGCCCCCTTCGCCGCGTGCAGGGCAAACTCAAGGTAGGTTCGCCCGAGGATCGCGGAAATCACCGCCTTTGCATTCTTTTCGTCAGGCCGTTCCGCCGGCGCCAGCATGATCCAAAGTTCGGTGCGCTTGTGCGAAATCGTCTCGAGATAGCGTCGTTTGAGGATGAGTATGATGCTCATCATCAGCATGGCGATGCCGCCAGCCTCGAACGCGGCGGGGAGATCGATCGACATGCCCACCATCATGCACAGGATGGCAAGGCAACCGAAGCCACAGCCGCGTGCCACTGAAATCTTGGCCTTGGCACCAATGATATCCAACACGATGCGTCCGTTCCAAAGTCAACGGAAGCAAGGTGTCTTAAGCGCGAGGCGCCGTTCAAGCGGTTCGGCGGCACTTCACGCAATTGTGGTCAGGGTATCAGGGCAGGGAGCGCGATGACAAAGCAGCCGGCGAGCCAGATACTCATTGACTTGAAGTCGCTTTCCTTGCGGCCGGTGACACGTTCGAAGATGGCTGCCGGAACGCCCGCGATCGCAAGCGCCGCCAGGGCCACGAGCAACGAGGTGAAATAGAACAGCAGCAGCTTCGAAGTGATGAAGAAACCCGGTGCGAGCAGGACCGAAACCAGCACGAACGCCGGGTCGAAATAGGGCGAAAAGTGCATGCCGGACACGAGCGACAGGCCGGCGATGCCGATCAGCAGCCCGTCCTTCTGCATGATCGCGGCGCGTTCATCCTCAGTGTGGTTCATGATGGAGATCCTGGAATGAAACCGAGCCAGCGGATGGCGATGAACAGGCCGATTCGCGCCATCATCAGCCAGATGATGGCAAGAACGACCACCAGCGGCGGCGGAATCAGCCGCGGTGTGATGGCGCCGATGGCGGCCACGATCGGGTCGGTGATCTGACAGAAGACCTTCCAGATCACGGCGTCGCTTTCCGGCCTGAAGAAGATGGACAGAACGTACCGCCCGAGCAGCGTGTAGATCGCCACCGCGAACAGAAAGTTCGGCACCTCGAAAAGCCAGAAGCCGACAGAGTCGGTCATCGTTTTTCCTCCCGGAACTCCCGGACGTTCTAGAAAAAGAAAGGGGCGGGTTGCAACCCGCCCCTTCCATTGAGCGGACGAAAGTCCGGATCAGCTCTTCTCGGCCATCAGGGTCTGGCCCTTCGGACGACGGCAGGCGTCGACGAAGTCCTGAATCTGCTTGGACGGTTCCGGCGTCATCATGGACACGATGTACATCACCCCGAAGCCAACGGGCAGGCCGAAGATGGCCGAGGAGATGTTGTTCATGTTGAGCCAGCCGACCTTTGACGCCAGCGGGTGCGTCAGCGGCACCCAGCTGTCGAACGCGTTGGCCGCCTTCATGGCCGCGGCCATGTCGGCAATCAGCGCCTTTCCGGTCGGATCGGTCAGCGAGGTCATGCCGAAGTAGGCGACACCGTAGCCCGGGAAGTAGCGGGTGATCACCAGGTAGAACAGGGTGAGCCCGAAACCAGCCAGGATGCCAGCGATGGCGCCCGCCTTGTTCGCGCGCTTCCACCAGACGCCAAGGACCAGCGCCGGGAAGAGGCCGCCTGCGGCCAGCGAGAACGCCCAGGAGACCATCGCGAGGATGTCCGCCGGCCGTTGCGCCGCCGTCCAGGCCGCGAAGATCGCCACGATGACCAGCAGGACGCGCGAAACGATCAGGCGCTGCTTGGTCGGCGCGTTCGGGTTGATCATCTTGTAGTAGATGTCATGCGACAGCGCGTTGGCGAGGGCGAGGAGCAGACCGTCGGCGGTCGAGAGCGCCGCCGCGAGGCCGCCGGCGGCCACGAGGCCGGTGACGACATACGGAAGGCCTGCGATTTCCGGCGTGGAGATCACCACCACGTCGGTGTTGATGCCGAAGTCCTGCCAGCGCAGCAAGCCGGCATGGCCGGAGATGGCGCCGCAGGCCGCCTTGACCGCGTCGGCGGAGGCCGCAGCCTTGCCGCAGACGTTGACGAGGCCGAGCTTGCCCCAGTTGTAGACCCACTGCGGCAGGTCCGCGATGTTCTTGCCGATCAGGGTCGAGTAGACCTCGAGCTTGGAGAACGCCGCATAGGCCGGAGCGGTGAAGTACAGAAGGAAGATGAACAGCAGCGACCAGGCCACCGAGACGCGGGCTTCGCGCACGGACGGCGTGGTGAAGTAGCGCATCAGAACGTGCGGCAGCGACGCCGTGCCGACCATCAGGCAGAGGATCAGCGCGAAGTAGTTGCCGGGCGTATAGCTGGTGAACGGCGCGGCGTGCAGCTTCATCGTGGCGGGCGCGAGGCCGTTCTTGATGAAATTCTGTTCCAGATCAGCGATCTGGGACAGCGCCTGTCCGTAGGTGAGCTGCGGGATCGGCAGGCCGTACTTCTTCGCCGACAGCCACACCACGGGGATGAGGTAGGCGACGATGAGAACGATGTACTGCGCCACCTGCGTCCAGGTCACGGCCTTCATGCCGCCGAGCATCGAGCACACCAGAATGCCCAGAAGGCCCACGAAAACCGCGTATTCGAACGGCATGTCGAGGAAGCGCTGGGCGATCAGGCCGGTGCCGAAGATCTGCGCCACCACGTAGGTGAAGGAGCAGGCCAGCAGCACCATGACGCCGGCAAGGCGCACGCCGTTGCCGCCGTAACGGGCATCCAGGAAGTCCGGAACCGTATAGGCGCCGAACTTGCGCAGGAACGGCGCGATCAGCACCGCCACAAGCACGTAACCGCCGGTCCAGCCCAGCACGAAGGCAAGGCCGTCATACCCAAGCAGGTACAGCGAACCGGCCATGCCGATGAACGAGGCGGCCGACATCCAGTCCGCGCCCGTCGCCATGCCGTTGTAGAACGCCGGCACCTGACGGCCCGCGACGTAATACTCCGACACCTCGGCGGTGCGGGTGACGATGCCGATGAAGGCATAGACGACAATCGTCAGGCCCATGAACATGTAACCGAGGTACTTGTTGGGTACGCCCAGCTGTTCGAGGATCGCGATTATGACGATGAATCCGAAGAATCCACCGGTGTAGATCGCGTAAATCTTGCCGAGGCTGTCGATAAACGAGGCGCCGCCGGCTTTTGTTTCCGTTGCCATGTTTGCGCTCCTCAGTCTTCAGCCACGCCGCATTCACGGTCGATCTTGTCCTGGGACCTGCCGAACCAGAACAGCATCGCGACGAATACGATCAGAGAACCCTGCGAGGCCATGTAAAAGCCCAGCGGGAAGCCGAAAATCTTGATGCCGTTAAGCGGCGTCACGAACATGTGGACAATGTAGCCGAAGAATACCCACAGCGCGATCATCACGACCATAAGCTTACTGGTTTTGCCCCAGTAGACGTCATCTGAGCTTTGACTCATCAAGCCCTCCAAATGCCAAACCGATACGGCCGCACGAGAGCGGTCGGTTGGACGTTTCCAAGTTGGCGCACTCTGCGGCACGCTGGGTCGAAATTAATTTTCCGTTAGGGAAT
>ERZ761609.3424-NODE-3424-length-10451-cov-56.756637_pt1 | contig 10451 bp, 9 predicted proteins | sample MGYA00511163_ERZ761609 | MGnify/ENA primary metagenome ERZ761609 (study PRJEB28899, sample SAMN02445070) | bioreactor sludge metagenome | biome: EBPR sludge | place: Australia: Brisbane, Thorneside Wastewater Treatment Plant | collected 2011-12-16 ... | reverse complement strand
ATATTTACCACCGTATTTACCGTTCGGGTTTCAGTGATGACAGAATCCGGAAGAACGCGCCCCAGTGAGATAATAGCGAGTTTTGTGAAATTCCTTTCACTTTCAATCATTTTGCTTTTACTGAAGATATCGCCTTCTTTGAAAGCAATTTCCCTTGCAATAACTTTTTGCGAAATATCATAATCATTCTTTTCTATATTGAACCTTATAGAACCGAACCTGTAAACATCCTGGGTACCTATGAAACGCATCCTCACCATTACCATATTTTTATATTCAGGATCTTTCTGCATTTCTTCCGAGAATTTACCGATGATTATTCCTCTTCTGGATGAATCAATTTTGCTTCGCACTGTATCAATTTGAGCAAAAAAGTAACCATTATCCTGGAGAATGCCCAGAATGCGGTCTTTTTCGAGGTTGATATTGTTTTTGTTATAGGGTGTTCCGGCAGAAACCAGCCTGTTAGAGTTAATTTCATTCTTTATATTATCAGGTACCTTATCTAGACCCTGGAGCCTGAATTCTTTAACAATATACCGCGCATTTTCAATGATAATAAAAGTAACATTAACTTCATTATCATCTTTATTAACAGAAGTTGCTGTATCCACAACTACATCAAAGAATCCATTATCAAAATAGAATTTATTGAGGCGCTGCATATCTTCTTCCAGATTGATCCTGTTGAAATATTTCTCCCTGGGAATGAGGAGTATATCAAGCAATGCCGCATCAGAGAAAGATTCGGTTTGCCTGAATTTGAAGTTAATATCTCCTGTTTCAATTCTCTTTTCCTGGGCAGTCAGCCCATCTGAGAATATCGCCAGAAAACAAAAAACGCAGCAAAGTATGTTAGCCGTAAAATTCTTCAATATGAAATAGTATATAAAAAACCCCGATGGCTCGGGGTTAATGAAATATTGAGCTTCTAAAAATCAGAAATCTTTTTCTTCATCATCGTAGAAAAAGTCTTCTTTGGTGGGGTAATCAAGCCAGATCTCTTCAATGCTTTCATAGGGCTCATCAGTATCTTCCAGATCCCTGAGGTTTTCGATAACTTCCTGCGGAGCTCCTGTTCTTATTGCATAATCTATGAGCTCTGCTTTGTTAGCCGGCCATGGTGCATCATCAAGGTAAGAAGCCAGTTCCAGAGTCCATACCATATTTACATCTCCTTTTGAATATAGTTTAAAGTTTTGTTTATTCTAATTTAAAATTGTGAAGCAAACAGCTGTGTACTGAAATTAATCTCTCAGGCGCGGATCGAGAGCATCTCTTAAGCCTTCGCCAACCAGGTTATAAGCAACCACAGTGAGAAATATCATAAACCCGGGGAAAACCGCAAGCCACCATGAACTGGTAGCGCCTCTTGCTTCAGAAAGCACAGAGCCCCAGGTAACCTTTGTAGCCGCAACACCAAAGCCAAGGAAACTTAAACCGGCTTCTGAGAGAATTGCGCCTGCAATTTCGAATGAAGCGGCAATAAGTACAGGTGCGATTGAATTGGGCAGAACATGCCTGAAAATTATTCTGACATTGGAAAGCCCGAGTGAAACCGCGGCCTGAACATAATCCATGCTTCTAACTTTGAGTATTTCGCCTCTTACAAGCTTGGTATTGCCGGTCCAGCTTGTAAGCCCGATGGCTATCATGATATACCATATACTAGAACCATACAAGGCTACAATTGTTATAATAAGGAAGAATGAGGGAAAGAGCTGCATAATTTCGACGAACCGCATAATTACAAGATCAACCTTACCGCCGTAATATCCCGCGATCGATCCGAGCAGAACACCGATAGTTATGGCAATTCCGGCCGCAACAAATCCAACCAGCAGTGAAACCCTTGAGCCGTGAATTAACCCAGAGAGTACATCTCTTCCAATAGCATCAGTGCCAAGGTAATGTCCGGTTTCTATGGAAGGCGGAGCGGAGTTGTTAAACAGATCTACATTTGAAGGAGCAAATTTTATGGGCGGCCAAATTGCGGTTTCAAAGGTTAAAGTTTTCCAGTCAACGTTCAGGAATTCGCCTTCCCATTTTGAGAGCCCCATATCAACCATATATTCTTTAATTACGGGGAAGTAAGTGGTACCCTTGTAATTGCAGTACAAGGGTTTATCGTTTGCAACAAAATCAGCGGTAAGCGCCATAGCCACCAGAAAGAATACAACGTAAAGCGCCGCAACTGCCAGCTTATTTTTTTTATACTGGTGTCTTACCAAAGACCAGTAAGTCTGGTCAACTTTTCTTTTTGGTCCGCCGCTCTGTGGTTTTCCGTCATTTTTGGGAATCTCATTACCTTCGGTTACCATTGCCTGCGGCATAGGGCCGCCTGCCATGGTGTTATCCGCAATGAACTCACTTTCCGGGACTTTTCTGTCTTTATCTGCCATATGAAGTAATAATTTTTATTTCTTAGAAAACGCGATCCTCGGATCAACAATTGCGTAAAGTATATCAACAAGCAGCAATCCAAGCATCGTCAGAACCGCAGCAAGAACAAGCTCAGCCATAATGAGAGGGTAATCTCTGGCAATAAGCGCCTGGAAAGCCAGCTGGCCTATGCCGGGTATGCTGAAAATTGACTCAATAATAACAGAGCCGCCAACCAGACTGGGCAGGATACCGCCAAGCAGGGTTATTATTGGAATCAAAGAGTTGCGAAGCGCATGCTTCATAACAACTTTTTTTTCAGTCAAACCTTTAGCGCGCGCAGTCCTAATGTAATCCTGCCTGATGACTTCAAGCATACTTCCGCGCATCTGGCGTGAAAGAAAAGCGAAGCTGGCAAGTGAACTGATAGTTACAGGAAGTATCAAGTGATAGACCCTATCCCACGCTTTTTCGAGGAAGCTCCAGTTATCAGAACCAAGTGTGTATAGCCCTGAAGTAGGAAAGATCTTAATGTATTCTACATTTGCAAGGAATACAATTGCCATTGTAGCTACCCAGAAAGAGGGCAGCGAATAAAATACAAACAGCATAAATGTTGAGAACCTATCAACTTTGCTGTATTGCCTGGCCGCAGAATAGATCCCGATAGGTATAGCAATAAGATAGCTGAGCGAAATAACCATAAGTGTAATTGGAGCTGTAACAGGAATTCTTTCCAGAATTTTATCCATAACCGGGCGGTTATCAACAAATGAATTGCCAAAATCGCCGGTAGCCATATTTCCAAGCCAGATGAGGTACTGCATGTAGATGGGTTTATCAAGTCCCCATTTCTGCTTATAGTAATCTTTGGCCTGCTGGTTTAACTGGCTTTTTTCATCAGCTTTCATATTTTCACCGCTTACGCCAACCTTTAATTCCGTCGGGTCACCGGGCGCAAGCCTGGAAATTGTGAACGTAATTATAGTAATAGCTATAAGCGTTGGTATAAATAACAGGATTCTTTTTAAAATGTACTGTGACATTCTTCTTTTAGCTTTTAGTTATTCTTATTCTGAGTGTATTTTTGTGATCCTGCCGGTACCCACCATTCATTGTAAGTAGGACTTGGCTGTATATTATACCATCTTGCGTTTTTGAATCTCTTATCGTAGATATATCTTGCCCTCGGGCTCCATAAGAATGTGTATGGCTGTTCATCGTAAATGAGTTTCTGCCATTCTTTTATCATAGCGATACGCTTGCTCTCATCCATTTCGTTCCTGTAGGCTTCAATTAAGCTATCGCTGGTTTTATTCTTGAAACTGATATAATTGCTGCCTTCACCTTCTGACTGCGAAGAATGCCATATCTGGTACGGATCCGGCGGAGTTGTTGGAGAGGTCCACGCGGAATATGTTGCCTCAAATTCATGTTTTTTGGTTTTATCCAGGTAAACAGACCATTCAAGCTCCTGAACATCAGCCTGGATACCGACTTTTTTCAATGCGTCAACTATAACCAGAAGGATCTGTTTCCTTACGGGATTGGTGTTGCTTAAGAAAGTGAACTTAAAATCGGTTTTTTTGCCATTGATAACTTTATCAAGAACGCCATCTCCATTGGAATCTGTCCAGCCGGCTTCCTGGAGAAGCTGTTTAGCTTTTTCAGGGTCAAAAGGAATTTCAGGCAGATCTGTATTGAGAAGTTTAGTATTCTTGTAAAAAATATGTGACTGTATTGGTGTACCATCGCCGTACATAACTTTATCTATGATAGTTTTTCTATCAACTAAATGTGCAAGCGCGAGTCTTACTTTTTTATCCTGGAAAAGGGGATTAAGCTGATTCCATGCAAGATAAGTATAAGCAGGTTCGTATGGACGCGCTTTGGCTATATTGAACTGGTCGGCATTTTCGAGATCTTTATAGAAATCTGACGGCTTGATAACATACATTGCGTCAACTTCTTTATTTTTTGCTGAAACCAAAGCAGCAGAGTTATCCTGTATGGTTTTGAATATAATTTTCTGCGGATAGTTTGGTGTAACAGTACCGCCGCCCCAGTAATTGGGGTTTTTTACAAGTGTTACACCTGCGCCTGTATCCCACTTTTCAAACATATACGGGCCTGAACCGACAAGATACTTTGCTTCGCGTGACACTTCCTGTGAGTTTATGAAATCAGCAAATTTCTGCAGTTCAGGATTCTTCTTTGCTACGTTCATATCTTTGAACTCATCCCAGTTGAAATTATCTGTTACGTTGCCGGGATCAAGAACATGTTTGGGAAGAACCTGGAAGCTTGCAAGTGTGTATAAACCTCTCCAATTTGGTTTTGTGAGAGTGAATTTAACTTTATACTGATCACCATCAACCATCTCAGCTTTATCAACCATTTCAAAATAGTTTCTTAAAGCAGCGTCATCTACAAAAGGATTTTTTATGGTTTTCAGAGTGAATACAACGTCGTTGGCAGTAACAGGCTTGCCATCAGAAAACTTAGCATTTTTATTTATAGCAAATGTATATGTTAAGTTATCAGGGGAAATTTCAGGTAAACCGGCAAGTGAAGGAATAAGCTCGTAGGATAATTTATCCTGAGCAAGCAATGATTCGAATATATAAGAACAAATTTCAGTAGCAGAAGCATCGTTTGAAACGATAGGGTTAAGTTTTTCAGGGTCAGACATTTCCCTGATGATGAGCCAGTCGCCGTTTACTGCAGAAGCAGTATCAACAGCAGGAATCTCTGAAGTCTGCTGGTCATTATTGTTATTTTGCTGAGTTGTTTTACCGCCGCAGCCGGCAACAACCAAAGAAATTATTAAAACTGCAAAGAGGGCAGTCATTTTAAATTTATTCATAGATTATTGTATCTGATTAAATTGGGAAATTTATTTTTTTGTTAAAAAATCCGAAAATTTTGCGTTATAAACCGCAATTTATCTATAATAATGAGAAATTCAACTGCAAAATGTATTCTGATTAATATTAAATAAGTTTCAAAATTGTTGTTTAAATCAAACATTTAGCCGGCAGTAAAAACTGCCGGCATGTAATACAAAAAACCTTAAACCTAAGTTTTGAGGGGTTAGTTTTTGTTCTGGTATTTTTGCTGATTCACAGGCACCCACCACTCAGGAGTATGATAAGCTGTTGGAGGTGTCGGGTACCATCTTACATTCTTGAACCTGTCAGCATACACGTATTTCGCCTTTGGTGTCCACAGGAAAGTATAAGCCTGGTCATCATAGAGTACTCTTTGCAGCTGCCTGTTTATTTCAGTTCGTTTGGTTTCATCAAACTCGCTGCGGTAAGCCTGCATAAGCGAATCGGCCACAGGGCTTGAATAACTTCCGTAATTGCTGCCATCATTTTTTGATTGTGATGAATGGAATAGCTGGTATTGGTCAGGCGGATAGTCGCTTAAGACCCATGCGCCCATTAAGGCCTCGAATTCATGTTTCTTTATCTTTTCAAGAAATACTGACCATTCGAGCGTTTGTATTTCAGCTATGATACCTACTTTTTTTAACGCATCTGCAACAACAAGTATAGTTTGTTTTCTGGATTCATTTGTATTTAACAGGTAAGTGAATTTGAAATCGACTTTTTTACCGTTTATAATTTTATCGAGTATTCCGTCACCGTTAGAATCAGACCACCCGGCTTCAGTCAGGAGCTGTTTGGCTTTTTCAGGGTTAAATTCAATCGGGGGAAGATCAGGGTTGAAGTTCTTTTTATCCCCGAAGTAAACGGGGCTTTGTATCGGAACAGCAAGACCGTATTGCACTTTATCAATTATCAGGTTTCTATCCACAAGATACGCAAGCGCCCATCGAACTTTGACATCGCTGAAGAGAACATTTTTCATATTATAGCCAATGTAAACAAACTGCGGCTCGAAGGGATCGGCTTTTTTCATGTTGAATTGTTCAGGGTTGGCAAGTTCTTTTACAAAATCCATAGGTTTTGTAACGTACATGAGATCAATTTCTTTGTTCTTTGCCGCGACAGTTGCCGCGCTTTGATCCTGAATAACTCTGATAATGAGTTTTTCGGGATACGTCATGCCGTGAACGGCGGTTTTATTCCAATAGTTTGGATTACGTTTGAAGTAAACCCATTGACCGGTATCCCATTTTTCGAATATATAGGGACCTGAACCAATTAACCTGGAAGGATCGCGGTTCGCTTCCTGGGAGTTGAAGAAGTCAGCGAATTTTTTCATGCTTTCATTGCCGCGCGCAGTCGCGATATCTTTGCATTCCGCAAAGGTGTATTTATCCGTAAGGTTTTCGGGGTCAGCGGCAGCTTTTGACATTATCTGGAAATCTGACAGAGCGTAGATAGCTTTGAAATACGGTCTAGAAAGATTGAACTTAACGGTATATTCATCTCCGTTAACAAGCTCAACATCTTTAAGCATATCAATAGCCTGCCGTGATTGCGCCGCGTCAACGAGGGGGTTCATCATTGCTTTGAATGTGAATACAACATCCTTACCTGTTAACGGCTTGCCATCAGAAAAAGTTATGCCCTTTTTTAGTTTGAATGTATATGAAAGATGGTCAGGGGTTTCTTCGGGGGCTGATTCCGCAAGCCAGGGGACAAGCTCGTAATCTTCTCTGCCGGCTGCCCACATGAGGCGTTCAAACACATGCTGAGAAAACTCCCTGCCTGTAGCATCCTGCAGGGTAACCGGGTTTAAACTTTGCGGGTCAGCCAGCTCACGCTGTATGATCCAGTCACCTGTAACAGCGCCCGTTGTATCGGTAGCGGCAATTACGGTGAAGTCAGTTTTTTCTGTGGTTGTGTTATCTTTTTTAGAGCAGTTAAATGACGCGAGGGCAAGAAGAGCTGAACAGAGAATCAGGTTAAAATACGTTTTCATACAGTTAGTATTTATTTATTCAAAGTCGTGTTCCAGGTATTCAACAGAGCGTTCATATCCTATATTGCCGTCTTTGAATTTTGATTTATTATTAATAGCCATTTCAAGTTTTTCGCTGAGTGCTTTTGCGGCATCATAGCCGTAATGCTTACAGAGGTAATTGAGAGCAATAATTTCAGAAATTACAGTAATGTTCTTCCCGGGAAATATGGGCAGCCTTACAAAAGGCAGTTCTACACCAAGCAGATCGATAGTTTCGGTTTCAAGGCCGGTGCGTGTATATTCCTTTTTGGGGTCCCATTCTTCAAGGTTTACAAGCAATTCAACCCTTTTCTGGAACCTTATAGCTCTGATGCCGAAAACGCTTCGAACGTCTATAATGCCGAGTCCCCGGATTTCCATGAAATGTTTAACAAGCTCAGTTCCGGTTCCCATTAATATACCATCACCTTTGCGCGATATCATAACCACATCATCAGCAACGAGGCGGTGACCCCGTTCTACGAGATCGAGCGCGATCTCGCTTTTGCCGATACCGCTTCTGCCGTAGAAGAGCAAACCAACGCCATATACATCAACAAAAGAGCCGTGCAGGGCAACCTGGGGCGAGAACTGGTCATCCAGGAAATCATTGATAAAATATGCGAACTTGGTTGTTTCTAGGGGTGTGATAAAAACAGGAATATCTTTTTTATCAGCCATTTCCATGAATTCATCGCTTGGCTTATTGTTGAAAGTAAGGCAAACGCACGGCATATTAAAAGAGAAGAACTTTTTGAGAGTTTTTGTACGCTGCTCGGCAGAGAGCGTTTTTAAGTAGCGCATTTCTGTGTTACCGAGAATCTGAACTCTATCAAAAGTGAATAATGCCGTGTATCCGGCAAGCGCAAGACCCGGGCGGTTGATGTGCGGGTCACGGATGATCTTATCGAGTCCTTTTGCGGGATCAGATATCATTGAGAGTTTGAACCTGGTTTTAGCAGCATTGTAGAAAAAATCAACAGAGATCTTTTCTTTTCTTATTTCCTCAATGTTCTTTAGTACACTATGAATGTGCTTCATATAATTGAATTGTTATTCTTCTGCTTCAATGTGCTTAACGGATACATCGCCGCTGTGATCGGTAAGTTTATCTTTAAACTTCCTTACCTGGGTTTCAACTTTTTCCATTGAAGCTGTGATGGACTTCATAAAATCATCTGATGATTCCTTAGCCGTGAATGTATGGTTATTTTTTGCGTGGACAATTACTTCGGCGTGTTTTATGCTGTTTTCAGGTTTATCATAACTTAATATGACCTCTGTCTTTATTATGCCGTCGTAAATCCGGGAAAATTTCTTTGATTCTTCTTCTGCGAATGACCTGAGTGAATCGTGGGCTTTGAAATGGCGTGCTGTAAAGATGAATGACATAGTTAATCCTCCATGTAATAAAATGAACAAAAATCAGGGCAGAATACCCTTTATTTGCAAATATGCAAAAGTAGTTCGTTAATTTCAATAATGGAAAAATTCATACCTATTTGCAAACTCACCCCTAACCCCTCTCCTGAGAAGAGAGGGGGAGCATGTATTTATATAAAAGCTTTCTTTAATCTGCCCCGGAGAATTTGTTTTTCAGTATGATTTATTGATTTGAAATGGTTTTAATTGGTGGGTATATTAGTTGATAGAATTCAAAGTCATATCTGTCCGCTCGGAGAGCGGACACTACCAGAATAAAAATAAACACAAAGAAATATAGTATGGAAACAGGAAAATTTTTACAGACAATGGGCAATATGTTCATTGATGGCAGCGCTAAGCTTGGTAAGAACTGCACAATAGGACAATTTGCAGTAATTGAAAAAGATGTGGTGATTGGAGATGATTGCCAGATAGGGCACAATGTGGTGATCCACACGGGGACAAAGATTGGTAATGGTGTAAGGATCGATGCTAATACCGTGGTAGGCAAGCAGCCGCTGCGCAGTAAGCGGAGTATATTCAAATCAGATAAGAAATACGAGCCGGCGGAAATTGGCGATGAATGTCTGATAGGCGCGCAGGTGGTAGTATATACAGGCTGTAAGATTGCGAATAATGTGCTCATTGCAGATTCAGCAGCAGTACGTGAAGATGTTACGGTGGGCGAGTTTACTATAATAGGCAGAAGCTGTACTATTGAGAATTTTACAACAGTTGGCAAAAAGTGCAAGCTTGAGACGAATTCATACATTACAGCATATTCAACAATAGAAGATTATTGCTTTATCGCGCCCGGAGTTGTAACTACCAACGACAATTATTTGGGCAGAACAGAAGAGCGGTTTAAGCACTTTAGAGGTGTAACTATCCGCAAAGGCGGAAGGATAGGCGGGGGAGCGGTTATACTGCCCGGACTTGAAATCGGCGAAGACGCGCTTGTCGCAGCCGGCGCTGTTGTGACTAAGAATGTACCCGCCAAAACTATATACGTGGGAATGCCCGCGAAGGAGTTCCGTGATGTACCGCCGGAGCAATTGCTTGAAAATCAGGGGTGGGAGTAGGGAAGTTGTTTTTGGGGGTTGATGGTGAACTTAGAAACAAGTCAAGCAACACCAACAACGGAGGAATCGGATGAATTGAATATTTGCACCCAAAAATTAGACTTTAAAATCAATAAAATTATCCTTAAAATTGCAGTTCTACAATACAGATAATAATATAAAGGATTTAAAATGATCAGTATTTTCATAATTTTGCTTGTTTTAGTAGCAATTCTCTTAATGGGAGTTATACTTATTCAGTCATCAAAGGGCGGCGGTTTGGCCGGTACTTTTGGCGGCGGCGGCGGCGCCGATGCTTCAATGGTTTTTGGTGTTCGCAGAACCGCAGATTTTTTGATAAAATTGACAAGCATTCTTGCCACGGTTTTATTGTTGTTTTCATTGATAACCAACGTTTTAATTAACAAAAGCGGCGGAACAAATGAAAGTATTATTCAGCAAAATTCAGGGCAGCAGAACTTTCCGCAGCCTAATGTGCCGAATGAAATGCAGCAGCCGCAGCAGCAGGATCCAAATCAGCAGCAGCAACAGCAGCCTGTAGATCCGAATCAGCAGCCGCCTAAATAATAAGGTATATTCTGAAATCAGAATGATTTAATGAATAAAGCAATAAAGATTTTGTTAAAAGGTACAGTTATGATATTA
>ERZ761609.3422-NODE-3422-length-10459-cov-5.148885_pt1 | contig 10459 bp, 12 predicted proteins | sample MGYA00511163_ERZ761609 | MGnify/ENA primary metagenome ERZ761609 (study PRJEB28899, sample SAMN02445070) | bioreactor sludge metagenome | biome: EBPR sludge | place: Australia: Brisbane, Thorneside Wastewater Treatment Plant | collected 2011-12-16 ... | reverse complement strand
GGCAGCGACCGTAATTTCGCTCGCGAGCTTCGAGAAAAGCTGGGAACGCTTTTTATCCTGCGCACCCTTGCGGAACATGATGTTCTTGAACTGTGAATGCCCGGCCATGGCCGCACCCTTTTGACTGATCTGATTTTGGCGGATCGCTTAGCCGATGCCAGCCTGAACTGGCAAGGCGTCAGACTTGAGGCACCGTGGCCTTGAGCCTGCCGCCCACACGCACCGGCTCGACCCTGACAGCAAGCCCCGTCTTCTCATCCGTCTCCACAAAGACACCGCACACGGTCGCCGGGCCATTGGCCGGTTCCATGCGCCCGCCCGGCAGCTTGGTGAGGAAGCGGCGGATCGGCTCATCCTTCACCATGCCGATCACGCTGTCATAGTCGGCGCATGCGCCCGCATCGGTCTGATAGGCCGTGCCCTTAGGCAGGATCTGCGCATCCGCCGTCGGCACATGGCTGTGTGTGCCAACACACAGCGACGCGCGTCCGTCGCACCAATGGCCCATCGCCATTTTCTCGCTCGTCGCATCCGCGTGCATGTCCACGATGATGGCATCCGCCGCCCGGCCAAGCCCGGCTGCGTTCAGTTCTGCATCCACGGCTGCAAACGGGCAGTCGAGCTGATCCATGAACACGCGACCCATCGCATTGATGACGAGCACATCGCCGCCGTTCTTTGCCTTGAACAGACCCACGCCCTTGCCCGGCGCACCTTTGGGGTAATTGAGCGGGCGCAACAGGCGCGGCTCGCGCTCAATAAAGCTGAGCGCCTCGCGCTGGTCCCAGACGTGATTGCCGGTCGTGATCACATCAGCGCCCGCGTCAATCAGCTGCGCGCAGATCCGCTCGGTAATGCCAAAGCCGTGTGCCGCGTTCTCGCCATTGACGACCGCGAAATCGATGGCAAGCGCTTTGCGCAGGCGCGGCAGCTCCGCCACCACTGCATCGCGGCCGGATTGGCCAACCACATCGCCCAGAAAAAGAAGCCGCATGGAAGAACCGTCAGCGCGCCGTTGAGGTGCGCCGCCGCGCGGTTGACCCGCCGGGGCTGGGCGCAGACGCCGGCCCCGCCAGAAGCGGCGACAGCGAGAAGCGGTAAAGCTGGCGCTCGGTTACCACGGCATCCAGCGCCTCGTCATGATCCTCAACCGGAAGGTCCTCATGGCGCTGGCAGTCAAAGGCGAGACCCACGGCCAGAACAGATCCGCGCGCGCGCAATTCGGTCAGTGTGCGGTCGTAATAGCCGCCGCCGCGGCCAAGACGGTGGCCCTTGGCGTCGAATGCAACCAGCGGCACCAGCACCAGCGCTGGCTCAATGATCTGGCTTTCGGATGTGGTGCGCGTTCCGAAGGGGCCCGCAACAAGCTTGTCGCCCGGCCGCCACAAGCGGAATGACAGGGGAACATTGTCGCCCTCAACCACAGGCAGCGCGATCCTGTGGTTCGCCTTGTGCAGGCGCTCCAGCAACAGGGTCGGATCGATTTCCGATTTGAGTGGTGCATAGCCCGCCACCGCCGATCCGGCAGGCAGCGAAAGCGCGGGAAGAAGAATTTCCGCAACCTGCCGCGCGGCATCCTCGCCATAGGCGGCGGAAGCTGACTGCGCGCGCCGCAACATGTCGCGGCGGATTGTCTCCTTCTGCGAGGGCGCGGGCGGAACGGCTGAACGTAAAAGGTCAGAGGGGGGCATGAATGTCCGGTCAGTCCCCGTCAAATCCCGACAGGGCAACATGAACATGCCACAACCCGCCGGGCCATTTGGAGCAAATCTTTTTGCCTGCCCGGCTTGACAGTTAATACTTTGATTCAAATGGGAAAATGTGGACGGGACCACCTGCGCCGGCACTTCAATGAACCTCACGGGCCTGCAAGTGCAGGTGGGCGCCATATGTCCGCAGCCACGGCCACGGTCAGGGACAGCTCCCTGTGAGAACCATTAAGGCCCCTGGGCATCAAACAGCATCGCACGCCGCAGTACCCGTCCACTGCCCAATCTAGGCCGCGGCGACCCTGGCTGCAATCTCTTCAATGCGCGCCGCTGCTGACTCCAGCACGTCAGCCACCGCGCCTTCGGCTGTCTGCGCCTTTTCAGCGACAGCCACACGCGTTTGTTTCAGCTGGGCAATTTCGGCGTCCAGCTCTTCGATTTTCTGTTCGCGCTGGCCCAGTTCGTCAGCGATGAGAAGCGAGGCCATCAAAAGCAGGCGGGAGTCGCCCACCTGGCCGACCGCACCGGCGATTTCAGCAACGCGCCTGTCGATGACCTGCGCCAGTTCGACAAGATGCTTTTCTTCGCCATCATCGCAGGCAATCGTATAGGAGCGCCCATTGACGGTTACCGTAACGTGAGCCATGCGCCCTACTCCGCCGCACTGGCTTGGGGATTGGCGGTCACTGCCTCGCTGCGGGGCCGCACATCAAGAATGGAGCGCACCTCCCGGATGGCGCCATCAAGCCGCTGCGAAACCTCTTCCGTCAGCGATTCCAGCGCTTCGGCCTCGCCCTTCATGCGCTCGACTTCGTCCTGCAGGCGCTCACGGTCGCGCTTGAGGCCCTGAATCTCGCGCTGGGCCTCGGCCAATGCCTTGCCTTCACGCTGGCGGGCAGCCAGCGCCTGTTCAAGCGTGTCCAGCGAAGCCGAAAAGCGCTCCATTGCACGCTCAAGCCTTGTCATGGGCAGCACCAACTTGACGGTCGAATTGGGGGGACGCAGAGGGATCAGCGGGACCATAAACCCGGATTCGCAGCGCGGCAAGAAATCGCGCACCAAAGAGCAGGCTTTGCCGCGCCTTTGCCAAGAATTTACAGCCTTTGAGACGCTTGACGGCCAAGGTCCGGCGGGGCAAACCCTCGCGCGAAATTGAGGGCGGGCATGATCTCCCGGCGCTCCCTCCCCCTCTCACCTGGCGCAAGCGGCCCCTCCCCATGAACGCTCACACCAAAGAACCCCTTGTGCCCGCCCGGAACCGGCTGATGGCCAATGCCATTCGCGCGCTGGCGATGGATGCAGTCGAGGCGGCCAAATCGGGCCATCCCGGCATGCCGATGGGCATGGCGGATGCCGCGACCGTGCTCTTCTCTCGCTTTCTGAAATTCGATCCCGCCAATCCGCATTGGCCTGACCGTGACCGCTTTGTTCTTTCGGCAGGTCACGGCTCGATGCTGCTTTATGCGCTGCTGCACCTGACGGGTTATGCCGATTTCCCGCTCGATGAGCTCAAACGCTTCCGCAAGCTCGGCTCGAAATGTGCGGGTCACCCGGAATATGGCCATGGCGCGGGCGTGGAGACGACCACCGGCCCGCTGGGCCAGGGCATCGCAACCGCCGTGGGCATGGCGCTGGCCGAACGCATGATGGCCGCACGCTTCGGCAATGCGCTGGTTGACCACCGCACTTACGTGATTGCCAGCGACGGCGACCTGATGGAGGGCGTGAGCCATGAGGCGATCAGCCTTGCCGGGCACCTGAAACTCTCGCGCCTCATCGTGCTGTTCGATGACAACGGCATCTCGATTGACGGCGCGCTTTCACTTTCCGAAAGCGGCGATCAGCTGAAACGTTTTGAGGCTGCAGGCTGGCGCGCTGAACGCGTTGATGGCCATGATCCCGAAGCAGTGGCCGCAGCGCTTGAGCGCGCGCAAGGTTCAGACCGCCCCAGCCTGATCGCCTGCCGTACCCGCATCGGCTTTGGCGCGCCGACGAAAGAGGGCAGCGAGAAATCGCATGGCAGCCCGCTGGGCGCAGCCGAAGTCGAAGGCGCGCGCAAGAACCTCGACTGGCCGCACGCGCCCTTTGTCGTGCCCGATGACATCCGCGCGATGTGGCGCATTGTTGGCGCCCGCAATCAGGCTGCATTTGCCGATTGGACCAGGCGCCTTGATGCCTCGCCCGCGCGCGACAGCTTCAACGCCGCGCTGGCCGCTTCGCTGGATGCGCTCGCAAAGCCGATGTCGGAATACATTTCCTCCCTGATCGCCAAGCCGCAGAACGTGGCCACGCGCAAGGCAAGCGAAATGGCGCTGGAAGTCATCAATGCGGCAATCCCTGCAACCATTGGCGGCTCGGCCGATTTGACCGGCTCGAACAATACGCTGACCAAGGGCATGGGCATCGTGAAGCCCGGAGACTTTGCCGGACGCTTCATCCATTACGGCGTGCGCGAACACGGCATGGCCGCCGCCATGAACGGCATGGCGCTGCATGGCGGCTTCATTCCCTATTCCGGCACGTTCCTCGCGTTCGCCGATTATTGCCGCCCGTCATTGCGCCTTGCCGCCCTGATGGGCGTGCGCGTCATTCATGTAATGACGCATGACTCAATCGGATTGGGCGAAGATGGCCCGACGCACCAGCCGGTGGAGCATCTCGCGTCACTGCGTGCAATCCCCAACCTCTACGTCTTCCGCCCGTGCGATGCCGTTGAAACTGCCGAGTGCTGGCAGGCCGCGCTGGCGCTGTCTCAAAGCCCGTCAGTGCTGGCGCTGACGCGTCAGAACCTCGCACAGGCGCGCCTCACGCCCGCCGCAGAAAATCTCTCGGCGCGCGGCGCCTACATTCTGCGCGAGGCGTCATCGGCGCCCGGCGTGGTGTTGATCGCCACAGGCTCCGAAGTCGAAATTGCTCTGGCGGCACGCGAGCTGCTGGAGGCCGAGGGCATCGCTGCCCGCGTTGTCTCTGCGCCATGCTTTGAACTTTTTGCCGCGCAGCAGACAAGCTGGCGCAACGATGTGCTGCCGCCTTCCGTGCCGCGCGTGGCGATTGAAGCGGCCAGCCACATGGGCTGGGATCAGCTGGGCGTCAGCGCAGAAGATTTTGTCGGCATGACCGGCTTTGGCGCGAGCGCCCCGCACACAGACCTCTACAGACATTTCGGATTGACCGCCGATGCGGTAGCGCTGAAGGCCCGCGCCGCCATCGCCCGCAACTCAGCAAGGAAGGGTGCCCTCTGATGACCGTTCGCGTTCACATCAATGGCTTTGGCCGCATTGGCCGTCTGGTTCTGCGCGCGCTGCTTGAGAATGGCCGCAGCGACATCGAAGTCGTTGGCATCAATGATCTGGGCCCCATCGAAACCAACGCCCACCTCTTCCGCTATGACAGCGTGCATGGCCGCTTCCCGCACGAGGTGCGCGTCGAAGGCGACATGATGGTGACGGGCCGCCACCGCATGAAGGTGACGGCGATCAAGGATCCCGCCCAGTTGCCGCACAAAGACCTCGGCACCGATATCGCGCTGGAATGCACCGGCATCTTCACGGCGCGCGACAAGGCCGCCGCCCATCTGGCCGGCGGCGCCAAGCGCGTGCTGGTCTCCGCCCCCGCAGATGGCGCAGACCTCACGGTCGTCTTTGGCGTCAATGAAAAGAAGCTGGGCAAGGAGCACATCGTCGTCTCCAACGCATCATGCACCACCAACTGCCTTGCGCCCGTCGCCAAGGTGCTGAACGACGCCATCGGCATCGAAAAGGGCTTTATGACGACCGTTCACGCCTACACGAACGATCAGCCCTCGCTCGATCAGATGCACAAGGATCTTTACCGCGCGCGCGCCGCTGCTCTCTCGATGATCCCGACCTCTACGGGCGCGGCCAAGGCCGTTGGCCTCGTGCTGCCGGAACTCAAGGGCAAGCTGGATGGCGTATCGATCCGCGTGCCCACGCCTAACGTCTCAGTGATTGACCTGAAGTTCATCGCCAAGCGCCCCACCTCGGTTGACGAAGTGAATGGCGCGATGAAGAAGGCCGCCGCAGGTGAATTGAAGGGCATCCTCGACATCGTGGAAGCGCCGCTGGTGTCATCTGACTTCAACCACAACCCGGCCTCGTCCAGCTTTGCGCTCGACCAGACCAAGGTGATGGACGGCAACTTCGTGCGCGTCATGTCCTGGTATGACAATGAGTGGGGCTTTGCCAACCGCATGTCGGACACGGCTGCGGCCATGGCGAAGTTTCTCTAAGGGCGCAGCCGATGACGCGGCACTTCACGCTGGATGATGTGGATGTGGCGGGCAAGCGCGTTCTCCTGCGCGTTGATTTCAACGTGCCGGTCGAGAACGGCAAGGTCACCGATGCGACGCGCATTGAACATGCCCTGCCTACCATCCGCGAACTGATTGCGAAAAAGTCGCGCGTCATCATCGTCGCCCATTTCGACCGGCCCAAGGGCAAGCGCGTGCCCGAAATGTCGCTGAAGCAGATTCACGGCGCGGTCGAAACCGTGCTCGGGCTGAAAGTCGGCTGGTGTGATGACTGCATCGGGCCAGAGGCCGAAGCCACCGTCGCGGCCATGGCGCCGGGCGGCGTGCTGCTCCTGGAAAACGTGCGCTATCACAAAGGCGAGGAAGCAAACGATCCCGCCTTCGCAGCTGCGCTCGCCAAACTCGGCGACGTCTATGTCAATGACGGCTTCTCGATTGCCCATCGCGCCCATGCGTCGGTGGAGGCAATCACGAAGCTGATGCCGCATGCGGCAGGCCGTGGCATGCAGGCAGAGCTGGAGGCGCTCGCCCGCGTGCTGCTGACGCCGCAGCGCCCGGTGGCCGCCATCGTCGGCGGCGCCAAGGTCTCGACCAAACTTGACCTTCTCGAAAACCTCGCTGCCCGCGTGAACATGATCATCATCGGCGGCGGCATGGCGAACACCTTTATCGGCGCGCGCGGATTTGAGACGGGCAAGTCGCTGGTGGAGCGTGACCTTTATGCCAAAGCCCGCGAGATCGAAGAAAAGGCAAAGAAGCTGGGCTGCGAGCTGGTGCTGCCGGAAGACGGGCTTGTGGCCCATGAGTTCAAGAGCGGCGCACGCGCCCATGTGTTCAGCACAACACATTTGCCCGCAGAGGGCATGATGCTCGACATTGGCCCGGCCTCCATCGAAGCGGTGAAAACAAAGCTGGGTCAGGTCCGCACCATCGTCTGGAACGGTCCGATGGGCGCTTTCGAACTTGACGGTTTCGACAAGGGCACGACGGCCATCGCGCATGAAGTGTCGCGCCTGACCAGGGCGGGCAAGCTCATCTCGGTTGCAGGCGGCGGCGACACGCTGGCCGCCGTCAACAAGGCGGGCGTCGCTGATACGCTCACCTATGTGTCAACCGCCGGTGGCGCATTTCTGGAATGGCTTGAGGGCAAGGAACTGCCCGGCGTGAAAGTGCTTGAAAAGCACTGATATCTGAAGGGGACGGGACATGAATCTTTCCGCATTGAACAAGGTGGCCGAGGCGATGGTGGCGCCGGGCCGCGGCATTCTGGCCGCAGACGAAAGCTCGGGCACGATCAAGAAGCGTTTCGATGCGATCGGCGTCGAGTCAACCGAGACAAGCCGCCGCGACTACCGCGAGATGATGTTCCGCGCGAAGGAGGGCATGTCCTACATCTCGGGCGTCATTCTCTATGACGAAACCATCTGGCAGGACGCCGCCGATGGCACCCCGCTGGTGAAACTGATCGAGCAGGCAGGCTCCATTCCCGGCATCAAGGTCGATGAGGGCACGGAGGAATTGCCCGGCGCGCGCGGCGATCTGTGGACCAAGGGCCTTGATGGCCTCTCCAAGCGCCTGCCGAAATACTATGAACGCGGCGCCCGCTTCGCCAAATGGCGCGCGGTGATTGATCCAACCGGTGGCCGCCCCTCTTATGCCGGGCTTGTGGCCAATGCGCATGCGCTGGCGCGCTATGCCAATCTCTGTCAGGCCCACAACATCGTGCCGATCGTTGAGCCTGAAGTGCTGATGGATGGCGACAACGACATCGACACCACCTATGCCGTCACCGAGTGGGTGCTGAAGGAAACCTTCCAGCAGCTCTATTATCTCAATGTCGCGCTCGAAGGCATTGTGCTGAAGCCCAACATGATCGTGCCCGGCAAGAAGGCGGCAAAGAAGACGTCGGTTCAGGAAGTCGCGGAAAAGACGATCCGCTGCCTGAAGTCATGCGTGCCATCGGCCGTGCCCGGCATCGCCTATCTCTCCGGCGGCCAGTCGGATGAGGAGGCAACCGCCCATCTCGACGCGATGAACCGCATCGGCGGTTTCCCGTGGAAAATGACGTTTTCCTATGGCCGCGCCCTTCAGGCTGCGCCGCAAAAGGCGTGGAGCGGCAAACGCGAAAACATCGCTGCCGGGCAAGCCGCCTTCGCGCACCGCGCGCGCATGAACGGCCTCGCCAGCCTCGGCAAGTGGAGCGCAGACATGGAGATGAAGGCGGCGTGAACTCCCGCCTCCCCTGCCGCCTCTATCTCATTACGCCGCCGCAAATCGACGCGCGCAGCTTTGCGCCGGTGCTTGAGTCTGCGCTTGATGCGGGCGACGTCGCCTGTATGCAGCTGCGCCTCAAAGGCGCAACCGATGACGATATTCTGCGCGCGGGCGAAATCCTGATGCCCTTGGCGCAGACGCGCGGCGTTGCCTTTATCGTCAATGACCGGCCCGACCTTGCCAAACGCCTGGGCGCAGACGGCGCCCATGTAGGTCAGGAAGACATGCCTTACGCGCAGGCGCGCGCGCTCCTGGGGGCGAACCGCATTGTTGGTGTGACGTGCCATGACTCGCGCCACCTCGCCATGCAGGCCGCCGAACAGGGCGCCGACTATGTGGCCTTCGGCGCATTCTTTGCGACGCAGACCAAACAGCCCAGGACAATGGCCACACCCGCACTGATCACCTGGTGGTCAGAGCTGTTTGAAGTGCCGTGTGTGGCGATTGGCGGCATCACGCCAGAAAACGGCCGCCCACTGGTGGAAGCCGGCGCAGATTTTCTTGCCGTGTCATCAGGCGTCTGGGATCACGCGCAGGGTGCGGCCGCAGCGGTGCGCGCCTTCAACAGCATTTTTGGCTGAGCCCAAAGCAAAAGGGCCGCACCCGTTTTGCGGATGCGGCCCCTTTTCCGTTTCCGGAATCACATGGTGGACGCGCGCTTCACGGCGTCGAGCACCAGCGTGCCCGACTCTGCGCCGCAAACCATGCCGACGTTCATGGCAACGGTCTGCAGGCTGTTCATGTCAAGCGCGGCCTTGCCGGCGCCCGCATCGACATAGCCCATGCCCCAGATGATCGCGAAGCCGATCTTGGTCTGGTCCATGGAAAGCAGCGTGCCGCAGGTCAGCGAGGACATGTCAACGACATCGGGGGTCGCGCCGCTCTGGGCGGTGGCGATCGATGCCGTGCCAAGCATGGCGGCGGCGGAAAGGGCAATGGCAAGCGTACGCTTCATTTGGATAAGTCCCCGTTTGGGCCCCGAAAGGGGTGTTGGTTTGACCGGCGCGCAGTATCATGTTTTGCCGGATGCGCGTAAAGGCCTCATTCCGGCACTGCCGTTCATCAGCCATTCATCGCAAGTATATGTTTTGACAGGCAATTCCGGCGCATTTGTGACCACCGATGCTCCTGAAGCGTGCGCGCCGTTACAATTCAGCTTCCGCTCGTGTCCAAGTCGCTTTGCCAATCTTCGCTCGCATGGCGCACGCGAATGATGAGGATGTCGGCGCCATCGACGCGATAGATGATGATGTGCTGCCGGTTGGCAAGAATGCGGACAGGCGGCGTGAATTCGGTGCGCAGCGCGCCAAGCAGCGGGAAGTCTGTCAGCCTGTCAATCGCCGCATACAGACCGGACAGATAGTCATCCGCCTGCTGCTCGTCCCACTGTTGAACAGAGTATTGCCATATCCCCGCGAGATCGGCCAATGCGCTTGGCGTAAAAGGGCAATGCCATCGGCGCGATGCTCAGCCCCGGTCAGATTTTTTCTTTCTGGCCGCCTTCAGAATTCTCTCAAGTGTCGCCGGCTCACCTGCCCCGCTTGCCAGACCTTCATCAATCAAACGCTGGAGCGTCGCCGTCTTGTCTGCCCGCTCCTGATCTTTCCTGATCAGGTCACGCACATAATCGCTCGCGTTGGCATAACGCCCGTCCTGGGAGCGTAACTCGACCCACGCGCGCATGGCGTCGGGCAGGGAAATGTTCATGGTCGCCATAAGGGCCCTCCGTCAACACGAAGAAGTATGGCAAACTTTGCCAAAATATCAAGCTCGCCCAGACCGCATTGCCATTTGCCCCCTGCCCCGATGGTTGATAGTTTCCGCGCCCTTGCTGTTTCACAATTTCCGCGCCTGCTGATGGATCCCCCCGCCCGTGACCGGCTTTTCGACGACGTACTCGCCTGTAATGAACGTGATGGTTTCGGCCGTGCGCAAGGCCGCCCGCAATCTCAAGCGCGACTTCGGCGAGGTTGAAAACCTGCAGGTCTCGGAAAAGGGCCCGGGCGATTTCGTCACGGCCGCCGACATCAAGGCGGAACAGACCCTGTTCGAGCTGCTGAACAAGGCCCGTCCCGGCTACAGCTTCCTGGGCGAAGAGCGCGGCATGGTGGAGGGAACCGACAAGACCCACACCTGGATCGTCGATCCGATCGACGGCACGACCAACTTCATGCACGCCATGCCCCACTTCGCCATCACGGTGGGG
>ERZ761609.3420-NODE-3420-length-10464-cov-7.764819_pt1 | contig 10464 bp, 6 predicted proteins | sample MGYA00511163_ERZ761609 | MGnify/ENA primary metagenome ERZ761609 (study PRJEB28899, sample SAMN02445070) | bioreactor sludge metagenome | biome: EBPR sludge | place: Australia: Brisbane, Thorneside Wastewater Treatment Plant | collected 2011-12-16 ... | reverse complement strand
CTCCTTGTATATTTTTCTCCCCTCTCCTCATTAGGAGAGGGGTTGGGGGTGAGGTCAAAATAAAAAAAACAGCCCGCTTGAGAAAGCGGGCTGTTTGTGTGGACTTGTATGTGTGTACTTAGCACATATTTGCGTTCAATACCTTATCATCCAAACAAAAAGAACCAACCTTCTCAACAGAAGTCGGCTTCGGACGACGGGTACGCGGTGACGCAAACTTGATTAACATATTGGGCGGTATTCTACTACTATTGTGAAATGTGTCAATGGTTTTAAGGAAAGAGTACCCATTTGGGTACTCTGGTTTGTGTTTTTGGGAAGGTGGTTCTATAATTCTGGACATTCCAAGAAGATGAATCCTAAAATATGTTTTAATTATTTAGAATTCGTTCTTTTCTCTACCCATCCCTCAAAATGACTCTGTAAACTTCGATATTTCGATTCTTCTTGTCCAGTCCATAAATGATGCAGATTAGCTTAAACGGAGAACTATGACAAACTCTAGCTCAAGTAGATTAGTAACAACCCCTTCGCTTGAATTTCTATTGGATATGTTTTCGAAAGCTAAAAGTGAAATTATTATTGTTAGCCCATGGATAAAATATTCAACACTTCAGAAGGTTATTGATAGGGTTGACCCGAATGAAAACATTATTTGGAAGGTGTTAACTCGCAATAATCATGATGATTTTTTGGCAGGTTTTAGTGATATTGATGCATTCAAATTAATGGTTGAAAACAATGCTTTTGATTTAAGAGCAATAAGACAACTCCACGCAAAGGTCTATATAGTAGATGGTGTTTCAAGCCTAGTAACATCTGCGAATCTAACTGTGGGTGGAATGGAAATAAACACAGAAGCAGGGATTGCAAGTACAGATCCAAATGAGGTTTCGGAATTACTCAAAGAATTTAAAATATGGTTTGATCAGGCAAATCTACTTGATGAATTATGGCTTGTAGAAGAACAGCAAAAGCTATTAGAGTCCAAAAAACAAGAATGGATAGAGATAGAAATTCCATTTGATCCTGCTGACTATCCCAATCTTGAAGAAGGCGAACCTCAAAAGACCGGAAAGTATCGAGAGCTGCCTTTGCCTACTGTTTGGATACCAGTGCTGGACTCCCTTAGGGAAACTGAAACACCTACAGATATGGACTATCTATTAGTAAATGATTTAGTTTCGGCCACTATTGATTTCTTTGAGTATGTAAAATCTATTCCTGATGGTAAAAGAATTCAGGGATTCTTGGTGAATTGGCTCATTCATAAGCAAACTTTCGAATTCATTGGAGATGAAAAAATATCGAGAGAGAGAGTAAGTCAAAAAATTGGAAAGCGTAAGAATAATACAGAAAATATTTGGAACTCGATAGTGGCAGAGAACTTTACAAGGCAAATATCCTTATTTTTCAATAATGTCATCGGGAAAACAGATATAAAAATAAGTGATGTATTGTCATCTGAAAAATTGCAACCGTTAGGTTTGTCTCATTTAGATTTATGCCAATTTGTATGCGGTATGGTTGAGAAAGAAATTGTTGTCGGCAATTGTCATGCGGAAATTACACCAACAAATCAGCTTTTGGTTTGCAATAAAGAAATCTATAATATACTGAAGAAATTAGATAATATTTTTCAAGCTGATTATCAAGAGTTTATGGATTTGGAAAAATTTTGTCGCCTTGGCGAACTTGAAGATATTGCTAATACTTGGTTTTACTCCGATTTCAAACTATTTAAAAACTTATACATCACGAAAAACAGGAAAATAGGTTCTCGTAATTGGAGTATTGAGAAATTAATAAGGGCAATCGCTTGGGAGTTGGCGGATAAGATTGATTATTATCATTGGCACTTCAGTGAAATGCGAGAAGCTCTAAATTATTTATTTCCTGCAAGGTTTGGAAAAACAAGTGTTCGACATGTCGATACGCGTTTATCAGCCTCTCGTGACAAATTTCAACATGCTGGAATCAAAGGTTTTTGGCAGCTTACTGATTTAGGGGATGGATATTATAGTAATAAAGATGCAATAAAAAGTATATTGCAACGGGTTTTAAATACCCCTTTAAATTACAAAGAGATCATAAACGAATTACGAGGAATGGGACGTCGCGTTAATGATGGTTCTATCTATGCGTTATTAGATCGAGATGATGAATTTTCCAATGATGGTCAAGGAAAATTTCGATTATCAGTCGACTAACTAAACATAGTTCTTATTTGAAATTTCCAAAATGACTCTGTAAACTTCTATATTTCAATTCCTTCTTTCGCATTGCTTGAATTGCAGAAGTCGCCGCAGTTGCCGCAGAAAGAGTCGTTAGCAAGGGGACATTCATCCCAATCGCCGCTTTGCGAATCTCGTTACCATCTGTATGTGCATGTGGACCCAAAGGCGTATTCAAGATTAAATGAATTTTTCCTGCGCGAATCAAATCTACGATTTGGGTGGAACCATCTTGTGCTTTTTCAACCACTTCCACAGGAATATTGGCTTTATCAATCATATAGGCTGTGCCGGGTGTAGCATATAACTTAAATCCAAGCCTGTGCATATCACGTGCAAATTTCAAACCTGCACTTTTATCATAATCATTGACTGTAATTAACACAGCACCATGTTGTGGCAATCCCAAACCAGCCGCGAGTTGTGCTTTTGCAAACGCATGACCAAAATGTGAAGCATGTCCCATCACTTCGCCGGTGGAGCGCATTTCAGGTCCAAGCAGTGAACTGGAGCCGGGTAATTTTTTGAATGGCAATACGGCTTCTTTAATAAAGAAACCATCTACACGAGGTTCTTCAATAACATTTAATTCTTTCAATGTTTTGCCAGCCATCACTTGCGCGGCTGTGTAGGCTAAGTTTAAATTCGTCGCTTTGCTGGCATATGGAACGGTGCGTGAGGCGCGTGGGTTTACTTCCAACACGTACACCACTTCATCTTTCAATGCGAATTGCACATTCATCAATCCGCGCACACCCAATGCCAAACCTAATTTCTCGGTGTATTCGCGCATGATTCCTTGATGATAGGCACTGACTTTATATGGAGGCAGGACACACGCCGCATCTCCTGAATGGACGCCTGCTTCTTCGATGTGTTGCATCACCGCGCCTACAACGACTCTTTCTCCGTCTGCCAATGCATCCACATCAATTTCAAACGCATCTTCCATAAATTTATCAATCAAAATTGGTTGATTAGGAGCCGCCTCAATGGCTTGTTGAATAAAACCTGCTAAATTCGATTCCGAATCGACAAGTGCCATAGCTCTGCCACCCAATACAAAAGATGGTCTGACTAAAACAGGATATCCAATTCTTTGAGCGACTTCACGCGCTTCTTCCAACGTGCGGGCGATTCCGTTTTCAGGTTGAGGAATATCCAACTCTTTCAGCAGTTTTGCAAATTCTTCTCTATCTTCTGAAAGTTGAATTGCATGTGGGGAAGTACCTAAAATTTTCACGCCCGCCGCTTCGAGTCCAGCCGCGAGATTCAACGGAGTCTGTCCGCCGAATTGAACGATGACTCCAATTGGTTTTTCTTTATCTATTACATTCAACACATGTTCGAGAGTCAATGGCTCAAAATATAATCTATCTGCTGTATCGTAATCTGTAGACACCGTTTCAGGATTGCAGTTATACATGATGGTTTCATATCCCATCTTCGACAATGCAAACGCTGCCTGACAACAACAATAATCAAACTCAATTCCCTGACCAATTCGATTTGGTCCGCCACCGAGGATTAATATTTTTTGTTTATCCGTCGGTCGTGATTCGTCATCCATTTCATACGCAGAATATAGATACGGAGTCTGTGATTCAAACTCTGCGGCGCAAGTATCAACGCGTTGGAAAGTGGGGAGGATGTTGAGTTGTTTGCGAAGGTTACGGACATTCGGCAAAGGAAAGAGGAAAGAAGAAAGAAGGCGAGAGATATGAGAATCTGCAAATCCTAATTGTTTTGCGTAACGTAATATTGTTTTGAGTTCAATTTCGGTTTTGCAATTCCTAATTTCTAATTCGCAATTTTTAATTTCTTCCATTTGAGCAAGAAACCATAAATCATAGTCAGTGACGTTTGATATTTCATCTAATGACATACCTTGTTGAATCGCGCGGTAGACTTTGAATAATCTATCGGATGTGGGTTTTGAAATTGAATCTAATGTTTCAGGTTCAGTGAGCAATTCTTTGTTAGGTCCAGAAGCGTCTAATGCATCTACACCAATTTCTAAAGATTGAATCGCTTTATTCAACGCTTCGGGAAAAGTTCGTCCCAATGCCATCGCTTCACCAACCGATTTCATTTGTGGTCCAAGCGTTGGGTCAACACCTGGAAATTTTTCAAACGCCCAACGCGGAATTTTCACAACGACATAATCAAGCGAAGGTTCAAACGCGGCTTTGGTTTGTTTCGTAATATCGTTTGTGATTTCATCGAGAGTGTAACCAACCGCAACCAACGCGGCGAGTTTTGCAATTGGAAAACCTGTTGCCTTCGATGCAAGCGCAGACGAACGACTCACACGCGGATTCATTTCGATGACAACCACGCGACCCGTTTTTGGGTCAACACCAAATTGAACATTCGAACCGCCTGTTTCAACGCCAACAGCAGACAACACGCGATGCGCAAGGTCACGCATGATTTGATATTCACGATCCGTTAACGTTTGTGCAGGTGCAACGGTGATGCTATCGCCCGTGTGCACGCCCATTGGGTCAAGATTTTCAATCGAACACACCACGACAAAATTATTTTTTTTATCGCGCATCACTTCGAGTTCATATTCTTTCCAACCCAAAACCGATTCTTCCAACCATGCTTGCCCAATCGGTGATTCAGAAATTGCACTGCGCACTGCTTCTTTTAATTGATTCGATTCATATACCCATGACGCACCCGTTCCGCCCATTGCAAATGATGCGCGCACTAAAACAGGATAGCCAGTTTCTTTTACAATCTCCTCCGCCTCTTTCAACGAGTAAGCCTGTCCTCCCCGCGGAACAGGGATATTATTCTTTTGCATCGTCTCACGAAACAACATTCTGTCTTCAGCGGCTTTGATTGCGTTAAGATTCGCGCCAATTAATTGCACACCATATTTTTCCAACACACCATTTTCACTTAAGGCAAGCGCGAGATTTAATCCAGTTTGTCCGCCAACAGTGGGGAGCATGGCATCTGGTTTTTCTTGAGCAATAATGGCTTCTAATGCTTCAACTGTAAGCGGTTCGATATAAGTTGCATCCGCAATTTCAGGGTCAGTCATAATTGTTGCAGGATTTGAATTAACCAATACAACACGATAGCCTTCCGCTTTCAATGCTTTGACTGCTTGCGTGCCTGAGTAATCAAACTCCGCGGCTTGACCAATGACAATGGCTCCCGAGCCAGGCACGAGAATTGTGTGAATGTCAGTTCGTTTCATAGAGTTGCATAGCCTCTAATTGTCTTTTTCAAATACAAGTTGCATTCTTGGGCTGTCAGCCGATGCCAAGAGGTTCTCGTCAAAGCCAGTGCAGATAATTAAAGGTGCAAATCCAACTCGTCTGGCAAGTTGAGTCATCTCTTCTGGGGTATACAATTGCCATTCAAAACAATCTGCTCCAAGATCTCCATAATTCAGGTCAACAGTTAACCTATTACCTTTCATGACTTTTGTCTCCGTTATTATCAAACCATTCTTTTCAAACTGTCTACTTCCTTGATGTTGCTCAAAAAAGTTACGATGATAAACATCCAAAATTAAACGCCCTTTGGAATTCAATTTATTGCTGATTTGCTTGAGAATATTGTTATTTACCCTCTCATCAAAATATCCAAAACTTTGCCAAAGATTGACAATTGCATCAAATGTTTTGGGTAATTGATCTAATTTACGCATATCATGAGCAATATATTCAATGGCACCACCTGAAATATTTTTGGCTTTATTAAGCACGGATAAGTTATTATCAATTCCAGTGACTTGATAATGTTTGTTTGCTAGAGCGCGAGTGTGTCGGCCCAATCCACAACAAAGATCTAAAACCTTCACATAAGAGGGCATAGGAAGATACCTAGTCATGAATGCAATTTCAGCTTCGGTTTGAATAGGTTGAATTGGTTCAAGGAATACTTGAAACCAAGTCGATGAATAATCATTAGTAGATGGTTGGTCAATATCAGGCATTTCATACTCCATTACATTACTTTTTTTACCTTTATCATCTTGAAGAATTCGTCGAAGATGTAATGCGCATCATGCGGACCAGGTGCGGACTCAGGATGAAATTGCACACTAAACACAGGTTTGTTTTTGACACGAAGACCTTCAAGTGAATCGTCATTCAAACTTTTATAAGTAATTTCCACTTCATCTTGATTCAATTCCCCTTCAGTGACGCAATAATTATGATTCTGTGCTGTGATTAAAACTTTTCCGCTTGGTAAATGTTGAACAGGATGATTGCCACCATGATGACCAAACTTTAATTTGTGTGTGTCTGCTCCAAGTGCACGACCAATCAATTGATGTCCTAAACAAATTCCAAACATTGGAACTCCACTTTCAATTAATCCATTCACTGCTTCAACCGCATACGGTAAACCTGCTGGGTCGCCAGGTCCGTTGGATAAAAAGATTCCATCGGGTTTCAATGCTAATGTTTCTTCTGCTGTTGTATCTGCTGGAACAACAGTTACATTTGCGCCATAACTTGAGAGATGTCGAAGGATGTTTTCTTTAATTCCAAAATCGTAAGCAACTACTGATAACTGTTTACTGCTTACTGCCTTCTGCTCTACCCATTTACTTCCTTCATCATCAATCCAGTGATATGTTTCTTCACAAGTCACTTCCTTGACCATATCTCTTCCATCAAGTCCACTCCAAGTGTGTACCATGTTCAAAAGTATATCAACAGGTGTCCCCTTCGTAGAAAGAGCCGCTTTTTGAGTTCCACCATCACGAAGTTTGCGAGTCAACCAACGCGTATCCACGCCACTGATTCCAGGGACATCATGTTTTTCAAGCCAATCTGATAATGAAAGTGCCGAACGCCAATTGGATACAACAGGACTCAGCGAACGAATCACCGCCGCAGAAATTTGTGGTTTTGATGATTCATCATCTTCCAAATTAATTCCTACATTACCAATGTGTGAAACGGTAAATAACACACCTTGTCCACGATAGGATGGGTCAGTGAGAATTTCTTGATAACCCGTCATGCTGGTGTTGAAAACTAATTCAAATACAGCATCAGTCTTTGCGCCAAAGGCTTTGCCTTCTATGATTGTTCCATCTTCAAGTACAAGTGTTGCAGTCATTCGTTATCCTTTCGTTAGTTCTATACAAAAAAATAACCCTCCAAAAGGAGGGCTATTTTTAATTAACGTTTTCGATGTCATCTTGAATCACGCCTGTGCTTCGCACAAAATTAAAAACTTCCAACCTTTCGAGAAAAGTTAGTTTTGAACGACGGGTACGACGCGCATAAAGTTGTCTGAACATATTGGGCGGTATTCTACCATCCCCACAAAATATGTCAATAGAAATTATCCAGCAATTTTTTTGGTCAATTCAATTGCCAAGCCGATGTAACTTTCAGGCGAAAGATTTTTTAATTTATTTCGTGTGGCATCATCCACATTAATTGAATCACACCATGCTTTGTAATCAGATTCGGTTAACACTTGCCCGCGCGTTTTTTCTTTCAACGTTTCATACGCATCAGATTTTCCAACTGCACGTAGGATAGTTTGTGCGCCTTCAGAGACGACTTCCCAATGAGCATTTAATTCCGCTTTGAGTTTTTCTTCGTCAGGAGCAATGCGCTTCAACCCACGCTTCAAGTTGGTCCATGCTAGTAAGCTGTGACCTAACCCCGTGCCAAATGTGCGGCGGACTGTTGAATCGGATAAATCTCTTTGCAAACGAGAGACAGTTAATTTTTGAGCGTAATGATTGAACAAAGAATTTGCCACGCCCAAATTGCCTTCTGCATTTTCAAAATCAATCGGGTTAACTTTTTGTGGCATCGTCGAAGAACCAACTTCACCTGCGACAACTGCTTGCTCCAAATATCCATCACTGATATATCGCCAAATGTCTTGAGCAAAGTCAATCAAAATAGAATTTGTTAAACGGATGAAATCAAAATAACGTATCCAGTTATCGTAGGGGAGGATTTGAGTCGTGAGCAGGTTTGGTTCTAAATCAAAGCTTGATATAAAGTTTTTACTGAATGAAATCCAATCTACTTGTGGGGCAGATGCTTGCAAAGCATTGAAGTTACCAACTGCACCTGTTAGCTTGGCTTCAAAACGAAAAGCGGATATTTCATCTCGTATCTTTTTCAGGCGAGCAATGTAAATTGCAAATTCTTTGCCTAATGTTGTTGGTACTGCAAATTGTCCATGTGTGCGAGCGAGCATAGCAGTTGATTTGTAGCGGATTGCGAAGTCAGAGAGATTCGATATTAAGGATTCGATATTCGGGAGAATGACTTTGTCTCTTGATTCTTTCAACGCAATGGCTTGACCAATGCTATTCGTATCTTCGGAAGTTAATCCGAAATGAATCCATGGAAGTAAATCTTGTAGAGATGAATTTTGTAATTTACTTTGAATAAAATATTCAATTGCTTTCACATCGTGACGTGTCTTGCGTTCGTGTTCTAGTATTAATTCTGCGTCAGCAGTTGAAAAATTGGAAAGAATAGATTCGATTTGAGCGGATTCAGAGTTGCTCAAAGGGCGTATCAAGCCTGTTTTGGAAAGAGCAAGCAAAAAGTTAAGTTCGACGCGTACTCTATCGCGCAGAAAAGCAAACTCGGAAAAATAATTCCGCAATGGTGCAGTTGTCTCTGCATAACGTCCATCTAATGGGGAGATGAGATGTAAAGTCATTTATCTTTGGCTCAATTGATAATTTGGTGCTTCTTTCGTAATGATAACATCATGCGGATGACTTTCAAGCAATCCCGCATTTGTGATGCGTGTGAGTCTTGTTTTAGTTTGTAAATCTTTCAACGATGCCGCGCCTGCATACCCCATGCCAGAACGAAGACCACCGACGAGTTGATAAACATATTCACCGAGCAAACCTTTATAAGGCACGCGACCTTCAATACCTTCTGGCACAAGTTTTCCGCCACCAGCCTGACCCGTTGCATAACGATCCACGCCATAGCCTTTCATCGCGCCCAAACTTCCCATGCCACGATATTCTTTGAAGCTACGACCTTCATACATCATCACTTCGCCTGGCGCTTCATCCAAACCAGCAAGCAAACTTCCAAGCATTACTGCATTTCCACCTGCAACAATTGCTTTAACAATATCACCACTAAATTTGATTCCGCCATCAGCAATAATTTTGATGTCATGCTTTTTTGCAATTTGAGCACATTCAAAAATCGCGGAGACTTGCGGCATACCCGCACCAGAGATGACTCTTGTTGTGCAAATGGAACCTGCACCCACACCGACTTTAATCGCATCAGCACCTGACTTTATCATTGCTTCTGTTCCTTCGGCAGTGACCACGTTCCCAGCAATGACTGGCAAATCTTTCCATGCACTTTTGATTCTTTGAATTGCTTCAAGCACACCTTTGGAATGTCCGTGTGCAGTATCAATTGTTACGGCATCAACTCCAGCCTTGAGCATGAGGTCAACACGTGTTTCAACATCTTTGCCAACACCAACTGCAGCGCCGACAAGTAAACGTCCTTTTGAATCAGTGGATGCGTTGGGATAATCACGTGCTTTTTGAATATCTTTAACTGTCAGTAAACCTTTTAGTTTTCCATTCGCATCTACAAGCGGAAGTTTTTCGATGCGATGTTTTTGTAAAATATCTTTCGCATCTTTTGCAGAGATGCCCACGCGTGCAGTGATGAGTTTGTCTTCTTTCGTCATAAACTGGCTGACGGGTAAGTTGTAATCAGATGCTTCTACAAAACGAATATCGCGATTGGTGAGAATGCCGACAATTTTTCCGTTTTCATTTGTGATGGGCACGCCGCTAATATGATACGTGGACATAATTTCTTCGGCTTTGCTGAGTGGTGCATCTGGTTGTAAGCTAATTGGTTCCACAATCATGCCTGACTGTGAACGCTTCACTTTTTCGACTTCGGCGGCTTGTGCTTCGGGAGGCATGTTGCGATGAATAATTCCCATACCGCCTTCGCGAGCCAATGCAATCGCAAGCCTCGCTTCGGTGACTGTATCCATTGCGGCGGAAAGAATCGGAATGTTAAGTTGAATCGTTGGTGTGAGTTGTACTTTGACATCGGTTTCATTGGGCAACACTTCTGTATAACCAGGCACGATTAAGACATCGTCAAAAGTAAGTGAATCATAGCGGTTGAAAAGTTCTTCGTTCATATATTATCTCCTTGTATATAGTGTAGGGGCGACCCGTTCAGAGAAATCTACTGATTTCCATTGA
>ERZ761609.3419-NODE-3419-length-10464-cov-10.365837_pt1 | contig 10464 bp, 9 predicted proteins | sample MGYA00511163_ERZ761609 | MGnify/ENA primary metagenome ERZ761609 (study PRJEB28899, sample SAMN02445070) | bioreactor sludge metagenome | biome: EBPR sludge | place: Australia: Brisbane, Thorneside Wastewater Treatment Plant | collected 2011-12-16 ... | reverse complement strand
TTGTCCAAGGGCGATCCGATGGTGCTGGTCACCCGGCCGATCAGTGCCACCATGCTGGCGCTGGCCGCTATTCTGCTCACCCTGGTTCTGCTCCCCTCCTTCTCAAAAACACGAGAAGAAGCCTTCCAGGAGGAATAGCGACGGTCATTTTTCGCGCAGCGGGCGGTGGTGGCCTGAAGTCGCCACCGGTCGTGGGCCGCATCTGTCGACCACCCATGGCCATTGCAGTGCCGAACGGTTGATGGATCACTGTCTTTTGTTGACGGGGCGTCATTGTTCAATGCTAACCTGTCACAGAAGCGTCGGATACGGCGCCACATAACGGGAGAGCTTCATGACGTATCAAACCATCCGCAACCTCATTCTGGCGGGCACGGCCATAAGTGCGCTTGGCGCGATGGGCGGAACTGCCCAGGCTCAGGGCCAGCTCGTCCTCTACTGCGCTGTCCAGGAGGAGTGGTGCCGGGCCGTTTCGACGGCGTTTGAAAAAGAGACAGGCATCAAGGTTGCCATGACGCGCAAGAGTTCGGGCGAGTTCTATGCCCAGCTCAAGGCCGAATCGGCCAATCCGCGCGGCGACATCTGGTGGGGCGGCACGGGCGATCCCCACATGCAGGCGGCCGAAGAGGGCCTTACCGAGGCCTATACCTCGCCGAACATGAGCCAGCTACATGACTGGGCGGTTAAGGCACATAACGATACCAAGGGCCGCGCGGTCGGCATTTATACCGGCGCTCTGGGCTTTGGCTACAATGCCAAGATGCTGGCGGCCAAGAAGCTGCCCGAACCCAAGTGCTGGGCCGATCTCGCCAAGCCGGAATACAAGGACGAGGTGCAGGTCGCCGATCCGAACTCGTCTGGCACCTCCTACACCATGCTGGCAACGATCGTGCAGCTGATGGGCGAGGACAAGGCGTTTGAATGGCTCAAGGCAGTTCACAAGAACATCAACCAGTATACCAAATCCGGCGCCGCGCCGGCCAAGGCGACCAGCCTCGGCGAGACGACGATCGGCATCACCTTCATGCACGACATGCTGGCGATCCAGCGTGAGAACCCGGATGTGAAGGTCGTGGCTCCCTGCGAGGGCACCGGCTATGAGATCGGCTCGATGTCGATGGTCAAGGGCACCCGCAATGCCGAGATCGCCAAGAAATTCTATGACTGGGCGCTGACGCCCGGGCCCCAGGCCCTTGGTGCCGAGAACAAGCAGTTCCAGACCCCGTCGAACAAGGCGACGCCGATGCCCAAGTTCGGGCTCGACATGGCAACGGTGAAACTGATCAACTACGATTTCGGCAAGTACGGCTCGTCCTCGGTGCGCAACGCGCTGCTCGCCAAATGGGACAAGGACGTCAAGAGCGCGCCGAAGTAAGTCAAGCAGAACGGGCAGCGCCGGCGGTGCTGCCCGTCGCCCATCGGAGAATCGTCATGCCCATGCCCGCTGTTGCCGCCCGCCTTGCGTTCTTGGCTCTTGTCGCTTTGCCGCTGGGCTCCCTGTCGGCATCGGCGCAGAGTTCGGTGACGCTTTATTGCTCGATCCTTGAAGAGCAGTGCCGTGAAGGCGCGGCGCTGTTTGAAAAGGCGACGGGCGCCAAGGTGCAGATGATCCGCAGGTCGACCGGGGAGACCTATGCCACCATCAAGGCCGAGTCTGCCAACCCCAAGGGCGATGTCTGGTGGGGCGGTCCGGGGGAGGCGCATCTGCAGGCGGCAGAGGAAGGCCTGACCGAGGTCTACAAGTCGCCGATGCTCGACCAGTTGCAGGATTGGGCGGTGCGTCACGCCGAGAAATCCGGCTATCGAACCACCGGCACGTACCTCGGCGCGCTCGGCATCGGCATGAACACCGAGGTTCTCAAGGCCAAGAACCTGCCTGAACCCAAATGCTGGGCCGATCTGCTCGATCCGAAGTTTCGTGATGAAATCATGATCGCCGACCCGAACTCCTCGGGTACGGCTTACACGGCGCTGGCGACGATCGTGCAGGTATTTGGCGACGACAAGGGCTTCGAGGTGCTCAAGGGCCTGCACAGGAATATCAGCCAGTATACCAAGTCCGGTATTGGTCCGATCAATGCGCTCAAGCTTGGCGAGACCGCCGTCGGCATCGGCTTCATCCACGATATGGTGACCCAGAAGCTGGCCGGAGCGCCGATCAAGGCGATCGCCCCTTGCGAAGGCACCGGATACGAGACGGGGTCGGTTTCGCTGATCAAGGGCGGCAAGAACGCCGAACTGGGCCGGAAATTCGTCGATTTCGCTCTCGGCGTCGAGGCGCAGGCGATCAACAACAAGCTCAAGATCTATTCGATGCCGTCAAACCGAAACGTGACCGTGCCGGACGATGCGCCGGATTTCAAGGCGATGAAGTTCATTGCCTATGATACCGGGAAATACGGCTCCGCAGCGGTCCGGACCGGTTTGCTGAAGAAATGGGGCGACGAGGTGAAGAGCCTGCCTCGCTGAGCAAGAAGGCCGGGCAGGCGGCCGAACGTCTCCGGGGAGGGGCGACATGCGCAAGAAGGCTTTGCTGTGGGGCGCGATAGCCCTGGCAGCGCTGGTGTTGACGCCCTGGTATATCGAGCCGGTGCCCGGCGCGGTGGCGGGTGGCTGGCTCAGCCGGCTGATCAATCCCTTCGCATCGGCTTTGTCGCTGGGCCTGACCGGCCGCTGGTGGCTGCTGCTGGCGCTGCTGCCGTTGCTGGCCCTGATCAGGATCGGCGAGGATTTCGCCAGTGCCCGGATGCTGACGATCGTCGGTCTTGGCGGTCTTGCTCTGGTGTTCCTGCAGGGCTTTCTCATCGGCCTCAATGGCTGGACGCTAGATGCCTTTGCCGCCCTGTTCGGCGGGCCGGGCCCCAAGCAGGGGGGCATGGGGGTTGGTGGCTTCCTGGCCCTGGCGGCATTCCTGATGCTGACCTGCCTGGGCCTGGCCGGGCAGGGCTGGTGCCGGGGTGATGTCTTTGTGGTTGCGGCGATCGGCTGGGTGGTCGCGCTCATCGGCCTGTTTGTTTTCCTCCCGGTTCTGACCATTCTGGCCAGCGCTTTTCAGGACAATGCCGGCCATTTTGCGCCTGCGCTGTTCTGGCAGAAATTCACCGATTCCTCGATCTGGGGGCTTGGCTGTCTGGGTGGTGGCACAGCCTGCGGTGTGGCCTGGAACACGGTTTTCCTCGGGGTATTGGTCGGGCTGTCCTCGACGGCGCTCGGGCTGGCTTTCGCGCTGATTGCGCTGCGCACCAGATTTGCCTTCAAGGGCAGTCTGAAGCTGCTTGCCATCCTGCCGATCATCACGCCGCCCTTTGTGATCGGTCTTGCGCTGATCCTGATATTCGGTCGCTCCGGCGCGGTTTCCAGCTTGCTGTTCCAGTGGTTCGGCATCCCGCCGAGCCGCTGGATCTATGGCCTTCCGGGCGTGTTCATCGCCCAGACGCTGGCCTTTACGCCGGCGGCCTATCTGGTGATGCTGGGGGTGGTTCAGGGCATCTCGCCGACGCTGGAAGAGGCCGCGCAGACGCTGCGCGCGCGGCCCTGGACGATCTTCGCCACCCTGACCTGGCCATTGATGCGACCCGGTCTGGCCAATTCCTTCCTGCTGGGTTTTGTTGAAAGCCTTGCCGATTTCGGCAATCCGCTGGTTCTGGGCGGCAATTTCGAGGTCTTGTCCACCAAGATCTTCTTTGCCGTGGTCGGCGCCGCGACCGATCAGGGGCGGGCGGCCGTCTTGTCACTGGTGCTGCTGGGCTTCACTCTCGCCGGCTTTGCCGTGCAGCAGCTGTGGATCGGCAAGAAGGTCTACACCACCATTTCCGGCAAGGGCGATGCCGGTCTGCCGCTGCCTCTGCCCAAGCGCGTCGAATGGGGGTGCTATCTCGTCGCCATTCCATGGGGTGTGTTTACGATCGCGGTCTATCTGCTGATTTTCTATGCCAGCATGGTCAAGACCATCGGCCGCGACTACACCTTCACGCTGCATCACTACATCACGGCATTCAACATCGAGAATGGTCCTGGCGGACTGCTGTTCTCGGGCAGTGCCTGGCCGTCGTTCTTCGCCACCGTGAAGATCGCGTTGATCGCCGCACCGCTGACCGCCGCCATCGGCATCCTGACGGCCTATCTTCTGACGCGGCAGACCTTTGCCGGCAAACGCGCCTTCGAGTTCGGCACGCTTCTGTCCTTCGCCATTCCCGGCACCGTGGTTGGCGTCTCCTACATTCTGGCGTTCAACGTGCCGCCGATCGAGATTACCGGCACGGCGCTGATCCTCGTCATCTGCTTCATCTTCCGCAACATGCCGGTCGGCGTGCGGGCGGGCATTGCCTCGCTCAGCCAGATCGACAAGAGTCTCGATGAAGCCTCGTTGACGCTGGGTGCGCGATCCTTCACCACGCTCCGACAGGTGATCCTGCCGTTGCTCAAGCCTGCGATCATTGCCAGTCTTGTCTATGCTTTCGTGCGGGCAATGACGGCGGTCAGTGCCGTGATCTTTCTGGTCTCGGCGCAATACAACATGGCGACGATCTATATCGTCGGCCGCGTCGATGCCGGCGAGCACGGATTGGCAATTGCCTATTCCGCAACGTTGATCCTGGTCATGGGCTTTGCCATCTGGCTGATCAACACCGTGATCGGTGAACGAAAGATCGGTCGCCGCTCGGCGGCGCCTGCCGCCGTGCCGATGGCTGCGGGTTGAGAACTACGGGGATATCATGGCTAGAGAACCTGCTTCCGTCGAATTCCGGAACGTCACCAAGGCCTATGGCAGCGTGGTGGCGGTGGACGATGTGTCATTTTCCATCGATCCGGCGACCCTGGTCACGCTGCTGGGCCCATCCGGCTGCGGCAAGACCACCTGTTTGCGGATGATTGCCGGCCTCGAGATGGCCACCAAAGGCCAGATATTCATCGGCAAGCGGGACGTCACCCATCTGTCGGCCGCCGACCGCGACGTTTCGATGGTGTTCCAGTCCTATGCGCTGTTCCCGCACATGAGCGTGCTCGACAATGCCGCCTATGGGCCGAGTGTGCAGGGCAAGCCCAAGCAGCAGGCCCACGAGATGGCGATGGACAAGCTCCGGATGCTTGGCCTCGACACCATGGCCAATCGCCTTCCGTCGGAATTGTCGGGTGGTCAGCAGCAGCGTGTTGCCATCGCGCGGGCCCTGGTGCTGGAACCGCAGGTGCTGCTGTTCGATGAGCCGCTGTCCAATCTTGATGCCAAACTTCGCCGGCGGGTCCGCGAGGAGATCCGTGAACTACAGCTTCGGCTCAATCTCACCGTCGCCTACGTCACGCACGATCAGGAGGAGGCGCTGGCGGTTTCCGACAAGGTCATCGTGATGTCCAATGCCCGGATTGCCCAGGTGGGCACGCCGCGCGAACTTTACGATTCCCCCGCAAGCCTGTTCGTTGCCGATTTCGTTGGCGATTCCAATCTGCTCGAAGCCGAGGTGATCGAGGTCGGCAAGCAGGGCGCGCGGGCGCGTATCGGTGGGGCGGTTGAACTGACGCTTGCCCAGAGCGATGTGGCGCAGGGCGCCGCCAAGCTGATGGTCCGGCCCGGTTCGGTCCGGCTTGGCCGCAAGGCGGTCAATGCTGAAACGCTCAAGGGGCGCGTTCTCAAGGCCGCCTATATCGGCAAGCACATGGAATATACGATCGAGACCGACGCTGGCGAAGTTTTCGTCACCGATGACATTCGTCCCGATGCCTGGCACAGTGGCGACGACATCTATGTCTCGATCCTCAAGGACCGCGTCAAGCTGTTGCAGCATTGATGGTCGGCTGACCGCCGCTTCCCGTCGCCGGGAATGCTCATCCCGCCAGGGTATAGGCTGTCTTGACCGTGGTGTAGAACTCGCGCGCATAGGCCCCCTGTTCGGCGCGGGCCATAGCTGGAGCCTTTGCGCCCGCCGAAGGGCACATGATAATCGACCCCCGCAGTGGGCAGGTTGACCATCACCATTCCGGCCTCCACATTGCGCTTGAAATGCGCCGCATATTTCAGCGACGTGGTGCAGATGCCCGAGGACAGGCCGAAGTCGGTATCGTTGGCAACCGCCAGCGCCTCCTCGTAGGAACTGACCCGGATGACCGCTGCGACCGGGCCGAACACCTCTTCGCGCGCGATCCGCATGCGATTGTTGACCTCGCTGAACAGCGCCGGCTGGAAATAGAACCCCGGCGTAGCGCGATTGAGGATCTCGCCGCCGCAGACCAGGCGGGCGCCCTCGTCGCGGGCAATCGCGACATAGTCGAGGTCCTGTTTGAGCTGGCTTTCATCGACCACCGGGCCGATATGGGTTCCGGCCTTCAACGCATCATCGACGACCAGCGTTCGCAACCCTGCCAGCACCGTCAACGATCGTTTGCCGCCGATGATCCAAGCCTGTTATCATTCAGCCGGGAAAGTTGTCAGCATTCACCGCCGACAAGGGGAGAGCAGCATGAACGTGACCATCAATATTGACTGCACGCCTCTGGAAGCCCGTCAGTTTTTCGGCCTGCCGGATGTCCAGCCGATGCAGGAGGCGGTTCTGGGCGAATTGCAGCGCAAGATGCTCGCGGAGATGAACAACTTCTCGACCGACAAGATCATGTCGGCCTGGCTGTCGATGGCGCCGCAGAATGCCGAGTGGATGAAGATGATGTTCGATCAGTTCAGCGCCTTTACCGGCGGCAAGAAGCCGTCGGGCCGGTAGCGCAAACGGATGATCCGCTGGCAGGCGGGTTGATTCTTTCAGCCATCCGGATTAAAACGGCTCCGAAACAATGGAGCGGTTATGGCGGCGTCGTTTCGCCCCGTGCAGGCACTGCGCCTGTGGCATGACGTGTCACTGGCGCTGGTGCGGGAGGAGGAGATCGACCTGTCGCAGCGGCAGTTGGCGATCCTTCTGACGATTTATCTCGAAATGCCGCCCCATACGGTGCGGGGATTGGCCAAGCGCCTCAATGTGACCAAGCCGGTGATCACCCGCGCGCTGGATTCCATGGGCAGCCTCGATCTGGTATCGCGCCGTCGCGACGACCTGGACCGACGCAATGTGATTGTTCAGCGCACGGTGCGCGGTTCACTGTTTCTTGAAAAGCTTGGTGACAGGATCGCCCGCTGCATGGCGGAGATTCACTGATGCAACACGATCCTCGGGTGACCCCGGCCCGTCCGGATCTGGCGGCGGCCCATCTGGCCGGAAAGGTCAGTGCCGACCGTTTTGTCGAGGGCGTCGCCCGTCGCGCCGTCGTGCCGCTGTCTCCGCTCAAGCGTCGCCCCGCTTTCGATGCGCCGTTGGAAACCGAAGTGCTCGCTGGTGAGGCGGTGACGGTCTACGAGGAGGAAGAGGGCTGGGCCTGGGTGCAGCTTGCGGACGATGGCTATGTTGGCTGGATGTCGGCCAATGCCCTTGCCGCTCCGGATCCGGCCCCCACCCGTCGGGTGACTGCATTGCGGACGTTTCTCTATCCGGGAGCAAGCATCAAGGCCGAGCCGCTCGGATGGCTGTCGATGGGCGCGACGGTTGCGGTCACGCGCATGGATGGTGCGTTTGCCGCAACCCCGCTCGGCTTCATCTATGCCTCGCATCTTGCACCGCCTACAGAACAGGCGGTCGATTTTGTCGCGGTCGCTGAATCGCTGATCGGGGCTCCCTATCTCTGGGGCGGCAAGTCCAGCCTCGGGCTCGACTGCTCCGGTCTGGTGCAATTGTCGCTGGCAATGACCGGCCATGCCGCCCGGCGCGATTCCGACATGCAGGAAAAGGAACTCGGCCAGCCGCTGGCGATCGATCAGGACCTGTTGCGCCGCGGAGATCTGGTGTTCTGGAAGGGGCACGTCGGAATCATGCGCGACGCCGACACGCTGCTGCATGCCAACGGGCATCATATGCTGGTGGTCAGCGAGCCGCTCGCCGAAGCGCGGGCACGCATCCTGGCGAAGGGTGCGGGCCCGGTCACTTCGATCCGTCGCCTCAACACGCAGGCGTGAACGATCCACCACGATTTTCGGCTGGACAGCGCCTGCAACCCTGACAAACTGAGGTCAAATCCCGGAAGAGACGGGGAGGCGCGCGATGACGGCAGGGTTCGCTCGGGTGCTGCGGGTCTTGGCCTGCTTCATGACCTGTCTCTGGGCATGCTCGTTGACGACGTCTGTCCGGGCTAGCCCTGAAGAGGTCGATGTCGCCCTGGTTCTTGCCGTGGATGTTTCTTATTCCATGGACCTTGAAGAGCAGCGATTGCAGCGCGAGGGTTACATTGCGGCGCTCAATTCGCCGGATGTTCAGCGTGCCATCCGCATGGGTATGGTCGGCCGCATTGCCATTACCTATGTCGAATGGGCCAACGCCTTCGATCAGACCATCGTCCTGCCCTGGACCATTCTGGACGGGCCGGACTCAACCCGCGCGGCCACCGATCGCATCGCCGCAACCCCGCCGCGCCGGGCGCAGCGCACCTCGATCTCCGGCGCGCTCACCTTCAGCCACAAGCTGCTTCAGGACATGCCCTATCGCGCCTTGCGCAGGATCATCGACGTATCGGGTGATGGTCCCAACAATGCCGGTTCGGCGGTGGAGCGGGCACGCGACGCGGTGCTGGCCGACGGCATTACCATCAATGGCCTGCCTGTGATGGTCAAACGTAACCTTGCCGGTTGGGGCGACATTGATCATCTCGACGCCTACTATCAGGATTGCGTGATTGGCGGGCCGGGCGCTTTCGTGATCGGCATCCGCTCGATGGAGGAGTTTCTTCCCGCGACCCGCCAGAAGATCATCCGCGAGATTGCCAGCCTCGGCATGGCCGATATCTCTCCGGTTCAGCAGCGCGAGACCAAGAGCGATTGCATGATCGGCGAGCGCATGGTGCGCGACCGCTGGGGTAATTGATCCCGGTCCCGGCGGGACATGGTTTGGCCGCATCGCGACACCGGCCGGAAAGCACGCGCCCTCGGGCGGATGCACCGGCAAACCGTCAGGTTCCGCGTGGTTTGGCCCGATGCGTCGGAGCAGCCCGGGCAGGATCATCCGGCCAGGGATGCTTGGGATAGCGCCCCCGCATCTCCGCTCTGACGCTCGCCCAGGAGCCGGCCCAGAAGCCTGGCAGATCGCGGGTGATCTGGATCGGCCGATGCGCTGGCGAGAGCAGGTGCAGCGTGAGCGGGAGCTGTCCCCGCGCGATGCTCGGATGGTTGGTCAGGCCGAACAGTTCCTGGACACGGATCGCCAGAACCGGAGCGCCTTCGCTTTCATAGTCGATGGGGTGGCTGAGACCGGTAGGCGCGACGAAATGGGTTGGCGCTTCCACGTCGAGCCGACGCCTGAGGGTGTGCGGCAGCAGTGAGGCGAGGGCATCGCCGAGCACATCCGGAGTGATACCCGAAAGGGCGGTGATCCCGCCGACAAACGGTGCCAGCCAGTCCTGCACGCTGGCAGCCAGTCCGGCGTCCGACACATCCGGCCAGTCCTCGCCCTCCGCCGCATGCAGGAATGCGATCCGGTCACGCCACTGCTTCTGTGCTTTCGAGAAGGCCAGCCGATGAATGCCCAGGCGCGCCACCCCGTCGGCGAGCATGGCCGCGCTGTCGGTCCCCGGCGGTATGGGCAGCGGATCGGAGGCGAGGATGATGGCATCGAGCCGCTTGATCCGCCGTGCGCGCAGGCTGGCGGCGACGGGGTCAAAACTCACCTCCTCCTGGGTGATGATCCGGTTGGTGAACATGGCCAGAGCCTCGGTCTCTTCAAGCGGTGCGGCGGTCAGAATGCGCCCTTGCGCGGCCGTGCCTGTCAGTTCCGCGACAACGAGAAACGGCGCCTTGGCCAGAGAATCGGTGGGATCCACCGCTGCGGCGCGGCCATTGGCGAGCAGGAACTGCCCAGGCGCTCCCCGCCGCCGGGCCACACGCTCCGGATAGGCGAGCGCCAGCAGACCCGCAGCCGACAGGGGGGCGCCGACGGCAATCTTGTTCCCACCGGATTTGGCCCAGCTTGCTGCCAGTCGCCGCATATCCTCGGCGCGCCCGCCGCGCTGGCGGTGGAACGCATCGAGCCGGTGGGTCAGATCGGTGGCCGTGCCACCAAGTCCGCGTTCGCTGAGCAGGGCAGCGATTTCGGCGGCCTCCGGACCCTGCCCGCGCTCCGTCCCGCGCACCACCATGGCCGCTAGCCGCGGCGGCAGCGGCAAGGCGCGCAGGGCGCGGCCGTGCGGCGTGATCGTGCCATCGTTCGTCAATGCGCCCAGACCTTCAAGCAGCGACCGCGCTTCGGCCAGCGCCGGACCGGGCGGCGGATCAAGCCAGGTCAGCGTTGCAGGATCACGCACGCCCCATTCGGCAAGGTCGAGCAACAGGCCCGCCAGATCGGCATCGAGGATTTCCGGCCGCGCAAAAGCCGGCAGGCTTTGTGTTTGTGCCTCGTCCCACAGGCGATAGCAGACCCCGGGCTCGGTGCGGCCGGCGCGGCCACG
>ERZ761609.3418-NODE-3418-length-10472-cov-7.082749_pt1 | contig 10472 bp, 9 predicted proteins | sample MGYA00511163_ERZ761609 | MGnify/ENA primary metagenome ERZ761609 (study PRJEB28899, sample SAMN02445070) | bioreactor sludge metagenome | biome: EBPR sludge | place: Australia: Brisbane, Thorneside Wastewater Treatment Plant | collected 2011-12-16 ... | reverse complement strand
TCACAGTTCCAATTATTAAATCACTTCAAGAAATAAAATTTACATCACCAGTCACATTTTTCGTCGGTGAAAACGGCTCTGGAAAATCCACAGTCATGGAAGCATTGGCTTGTGCAGTGGAATCTATTACTGTGGGGAGTGAAAGTGTCAAAACAGATAAAACACTTGCACCGATTCGTAAATTAGCCAAATATTTCAAATTGACTTGGTCAAAACGAATTCGCAAAGGCTTCTTTCTCCGTGCCGAAGATTTTTTTGGTTATGCTCGCTCTATGAGAGAAACTCGCGAAGAGATGGAAGAAGAAATTGCAAATGTTGAAAGAGATTACAAAGGTCGTTCAAAACTTGCAGTAGATTTAGCCAAGTCTGCTTACACAGGTCAATTGTCAGCCATGAAGAATCGTTATGGAAAAGATTTAGATAATTATTCTCATGGCGAAGCCTTTTTGACTTTATTTCAAGCGCGTTTTGTAGCAGGTGGTTTATATCTATTAGACGAACCCGAAGCGGCATTGTCACCAACCAGGCAATTGACATTTATCTCCGCACTCAAACAAATGATTGAACAAGAATCGCAATTCATTATTGCAACACATTCACCGATTATTCTGGCATTTCCAAATGCTCAAATTTTGCAATTCAAAGATGGTGAAATAAAAGAAGTAAAATATAATGAATTAGAACATGTAAATTTAACCAGAGACTTTTTATCTAATCCTGAAAATTATTTACGCCACTTATAAAAATTACCAATTACTATTCACCATGACCCAACTCAAACCCGCCCGAATCCTCGCCATCGAATCTTCATGTGATGAAACTGCTTGTGCCATCATCGAAAATGGACGCGCCTTGCTTTCATCTGTTGTTGCTTCTCAAATGGAAATCCATGCTCGTTATGGCGGCGTATTTCCTGAAGTTGCTTCACGTCAACACGTCTTGAGCATTATCCCTGTTGTGCAACAGGCTTTATCACAAGCGCATCTCACGCTCAATGATATTGATGCAATCGCCGTCACACAAGGACCTGGTCTTGCAGGCTCGCTCATTGTCGGCGTCAACATGGCAAAAGGTTTATCGCTTGCATTGAATAAACCTCTCATTGGTGTGAATCATCTTGAAGGGCATATTTATTCTGCTTGGGTTTATAACGCCAGTGACGAGGTTAAGCCTGAGCCGCAATTTCCATTAATGGCATTGCTTGTTTCAGGTGGTCACACCGAATTAAATTTGATGACTGACCATCTTACTTATCAAAGATTGGGTTCAACATTAGATGATGCCGCAGGTGAAGCATTTGATAAAGTGGCTAGACTTTTAGAATTACCTTACCCCGGCGGACCCTCGATTCAAAAATCGGCAGAAGAAGGAAATGTTTCACGCTTCAACTTCCCGCGGGCTTGGTTAGATGGAACCCATAACTTTTCTTTCAGTGGAGTTAAGACTTCTGTTCTGTATGAACTGCAAGAATTGAAAAAGAAAAGCACAAGCGTCCCAACCGAAGATTTAGCCGCTTCCTTCCAACAAGCTGTAATAGATGTCTTATTCAAAAAAACCATGAACGCCGCGCGCGAATTTGGCGCCAAAGAAATTCTTGTTGCAGGCGGCGTTTCTGCAAACAAACAATTACGCCAAACATTCAAATCTCAAACCGAATTTCCAGTTCACATTCCGCCTTTATCTTTGTGTACAGATAATGCCGCCATGATTGCATCTGCTGGATATTTCCGTTATGCACTTGGGCATGAATCAAATTTAGAGATGGATGTGCTGGCAACCTATCCGCTCTCTTAAAAGCACCAACCCCCAACAAACTGCCCAGTTCGTCAGGGGTTGATATCAGGAGAATGCAATTTTTATTATATGCAAGCAGTTAAATAAATCCTGAAACTTGCTTAAGAGTTGAATAAGAAATCATTTCAAAACAGATAACAATTGTTCTAACGAAACTGGACCTTCTCGTAAAATTACAGGACTTTCTTTCGTACAATCCACAAGTGTAGAGGGGATTCCGCCGGGTGTTTTCCCGCCATCTAAAATCAACGGAATTCTGCCATTCAATTGTTTGTAAACTTCCTCAGCTATCACAGGATTTTCTTGCCCAGAAATATTTGCCGAAGTCACAGCCATTGCGCCAGCTAGTTTAAGTAAATTTAATGCATCAGAATGATTTGGAATCCGCACTGCAACTGTATCTGTGGATGAAATAGCAGACGGCAAACTTGATTTTTTCGGGATGACACACGTCAACGGACCCGGCAAAAAAAATTCTGCAAATCGCTTCGCCATTTCGGGGATACTTGATGCTACAACCTCAAAATCTTTCACATCCCCAACCAACACTGGAATCGCTTTTTCAATCGGGCGATTTTTTGCAACATAAATACTTTCGATGGCTGAATTATCAAATGCCAAAGCACCAAGCCCATACACCGTGTCAGTGGGGAAGGCGACGATTCCGCCATTTTGTAAAACTTCTAAAGCAGTTTGAATTTCAGTTGCTGGAATAATTTCTGTTTTCATTTATTTGTGCTCTTTGCGCCGTCTCGGCGGCTTTAGCAGTTTTACGTAATAATCTCAACCAACCTATCTTTCCCAGCCAAATCTTGATATACATTCACAATTGCATCATCAAAATTTTCATGCGCAAGATTTGTAATTGATTTTCCTTGCGTTTCTTCAAATTCGCATAGCCAAACCAGAGGAGTTATATTATATTGTGTAGCAAGTAAAAATAACTTTCTATACAAATCCAAACCATCTTCGCCACCATCTAATGCCAGCGTTGGCTCTTTGCCATAGACTTCTAATCCATGCAAAGTATTGGTTGGGATGTAAGGTAAATTTGAGCAAATAAGGTCTATCGTCCATCGTCCATCGTCTGGCAATAAATCACATTCCACAAACTCAATTTGATTTTCTACATTATGCTTGATAGCATTTCGTTTTGCAATCTCTAATGCCTTCGGAGAAATATCTGTTGCTAAAATTTTTGCATCTGAAATATGTTTTGCAATGGAGATGGCAATAATCCCTGAACCTGTGCCAACATCAATCACATTTCTTTTGTCAGGATTATTTTTTAAGTATGCAATTGCTTTTTCTACAAGCAATTCTGTTTCTGGTCTTGGAATCAATACATTTTCATTAACTTCAAAATCTAAACCAAAAAACTCCCAGTGACCAATGATGTAGGGAAGAGGTTCACCCGCTTTCAGGCGAGTGAAAAGTTGAGTTGCAGAATCAAGTTGACCCGAAGAAAGAGGCGTGTCAAGGTGGGCAATCAGCCAAGTGCGTGGTTGATTCATCACATACACGAGTAACAGTTGAATATCTAATTCTGAATTATCGCTTTGATATTCTGACAAAAACTTTTTTATTAATTCTCTAATGCTCATTCAGCAGAACCAAATAACATGCGCTCAAGCAATGTGTATTGAAAAATCAAGAAAACTATAATTACAGGAATAGACATGATAATGGTGAGCGAGCCGAGATAACTCCATGGTTGTGCGCCGCCTGAATATTGTGATTGCACGATGGCATAAATTGACATGGCAAGTGTGACGTTATCGGCTTTGTCTACAAACAGCCAACCGATGGCAAATTCAGAATATGCCATTAGAAATGCAATTAACCCTGAAATACCAATGGAAGGTAATGCCAATGGCAATGTGATTTTTTGAAATGTTTGAAAATCACCTGCGCCATCGAGGAATGCGGCTTCTTCAATTTCTTTTGGAATGGCTTGAAATGCAGCACGCATATTCCAAATACAAAACGGCAATGCAAACGAAGCATAGACGAGCACCAAGGCAAGCAAAGTAGTGCGGATTTGTAAAATGCTCAACAGAATATAAAGCGGAGTCATAAACGCAACGGGCGGTAAAAATGCAGTTAATAAAATGGCGAAGAGACCTTGCTTGCGGGCGGGAAATCGAAACCGTGCAAATGCATACGCTAAACTAATTCCAAGAATAATAGCAAGCAATGCCGCACCGAATGAGACGATTAAACTATTTTTTAATAACACACTAAATTCTACCGATTGATAAGGTCTATCTAGCACTTGTAGAAAAGCGGTCATAGACCATTCTTTTGGAAACAATCTAAATTCAGTGGGTCGTCCTCGTAGTGTGCCGTCAAATGCTAAACGCAACATGCCCCAAATTGGTAAGATGACGAAGAAACCCAGCAAAGTTAGTAAACATTGTGTCACAATTTGCCTGAGAGTAGAAATTTTACGCATTTACTACTCCTTCTTCGGCTTTGCTCCAACGATTAAAGATTGAGACGAAAATAATAAGAATCAAAACGGTAATGATATTAATCACAGCCGACGTTGCAAATTCTCCGCCACCGGCTGATGGATTAAAAATATTATATGAAAGCGTAGCCAATGTGCCTTCTCGATAAAAGAAAGCTTGGAAAAGATAAAATTGATTAAATGCGAAGATTCCACGCACAATGATGGCGGGTAGTAGTAACGGTAAAAGCAAAGGTAAAGTGACATAGCGAAAGGTTTGGATTGCATTCGCACCATCCATTGCGGCGGCATCATATACTGAGGCTGGGATGAGTTTTAATCCAGTGCTGGCGGCGAGCATCATAAATGGAAAGCCATACCATAACGCTGGTATCAAAAATGATGCGAACCATAAACTGGAACTATTTTCAAAACCTTGTACCAAAACTCCAAAAAAAGAATCAGCCCCAAATTTATCAGCGGCAAGATACAACCATCCCCACTCGCGTTGAAAAATGTTAAACCACATCAACGCGCCAATCATTTCAGGAATTGCCCACGGCACAATAAATAAAGCCTGCCAAAATTTTGTAAGTTTCAGACCGCGTTGCCATAACAACAAAGCCGCGCCAAGTCCCAACCCACTTTGCAAAATCACAGATACCACAGCCCACATAATGTTAAAAAATAAAATGCTTCTGCCGCTTCCAAAACCTGTGGCAATTGCTTCAAATACATACGGATAAGTAGTGAGCCCAGTAAAACGAACTTGATTGGCGCGCGAGCCATCCCATTCTGAAATCGGAATCTGCCCAGTAATCCCTTCCCAAAACGCACGCCAAATGCCGCCTTGAAATCCATCACGGATAGATGCAGTGTTGAAATCGGTCATTGAAACCATGATTTGAAAAATCAACGGGAAGATTGTAAAAATAGCAAATGCGATTAATCCCGACCCCAGCCATGGAATTGCTCTACGCGCTTCATTCTTGTTGATAGCTGTTTGCTGAACCTGACGATTTTTCCACCATTCAAGCAACTGATTCCACAGCGTTGAAATTCCCTCAGCCGCAGAAAGCGAAAGCGGAACTGTGAAGATGATGATGTATTGGGGCCATTTGGTTTGCCAGAATAACAAGAAAAGCAACGCGACGCCCATCCATAAAACATAAACGCGTTCACGTTTCCATAAATTTCTCAAACCCAAAACGGCTAAGAAGGTAATCCAAATATCAGGTGCCAATAAGAAAACGTCTCTGTGCCAAACTGACGGAGTGAAGAATAACCAATTGAACGGTTGCCAAAAAGGATAACCTGCTTGGTTTACTTCTTCTGCGCTAGATGAGTATTGTGCGTGATAAAAAACGGATTCTTGCAAACGTCCAATTGGATTTGTCCATAAATATGGATTTGCGATGAAGAAAATTGCAAATGCGATGAATCCCCACATCAACGCTTGACGAAGAAACGGTTTAATCTGCTCTTTGGATTTTGCCTCAAGAAACCAATCTATCAGAATCGCAATGCCGACAACACAATACAAATATTTAGAAGCGGCAGTTAACCCTAAAAATATTCCTGATGTAATTAGCCAATTTGTTTTTTCTTTTTTCTTGAATTGCAAATAGGCTAAAACAGTAATAAAACTTGTTAGTGCGGGCAATGCTTCTAGCATTACTTGTGAAACATATTTAATTGTGAAGGTATGCGTTGCTAGCATTAATCCTGCCAGCGGATTGACAATTGCAAGCAGAAGAACAGTTAACCAACCTAAGATTGCATTTGTCCTTCGTGCAGGTTGGATAAGTTCATTTGGAATAAATTTATTTGGCTCGGCTGTAGTGGGTGCATCGGAAATCAAATCTTTTTCAGGGGTAGATAAAAGACTCAAGCCAATGATAATTTTTGCGAGCGGGGGATGTTCGGGGCGGTAGTTTGTGTCTAAGAAGCCAGACCAATTTGAAGTCCGAATCAGATGCGTGTATTCTTGTCCAGCGCGTAAATAATCATCTTCATCAAAATCAATGCCAAGTTTTTCAACTGCACGCGCACGAAGTGACCAAGCAATGAATGCTACCAATACAATGAAAAGGACACGAATTGGAACTTCAAATCTTTTCATGTAAATGTTTACTGTTTTTTATTCATCATCATCTGCCACACCAGCAGATGCAAGTTTGCCCGCTTCATCGCGCGTGGTTAATTCATCAATGAATTGGTCAATATCGCCATCCATCACGGCGGGTAAATTGTAACTGGATACGCCAATGCGATGGTCAGTGACGCGATTTTGTGGATAATTATATGTGCGAATTTTTTCAGAGCGTTCACCCGTGCCAACTTGTGAGCGACGGTCGGCTTCTAACTCATCACGTCTTTTTTGTTCTGCTAAATCATATAAGCGTGCGCGCAAAATACTTAAGGCACGCAAACGATTTTGTAATTGTGAGCGTTCATCTTGACAGACAACTACCATGCCAGTTGGTTTATGATACAACCGCACCGCGGTAGAATTTTTTTGCACGTTCTGCCCGCCTGCACCCGATGAACGAAATACTTCAATCTCAATATCGCTATCTGGAATTTCAATTTCAACATCATCCACTTCGGCTAGCACAGCTACAGTGGCAGTAGATGTATGAATGCGACCTTGTGCTTCGGTAGCGGGCACACGTTGCACACGATGCACACCTGATTCATATTTCAAACGCGAAAACGCACCTTTGCCTTTTACTTCAAAAATAACTTCTTTGTATCCGCCTACGCCAATGGCGTTTTCAGACATGATTTCAGTTTTCCATTTTCTATCTTCGGCGTAACGAATATACATGCGGAACAAATCTGCGGCGAAGATAGCGGCTTCGTCACCGCCTGTACCTGCGCGAATTTCAAAGATGACGTTTTTATCGTCACGCGGGTCTTTAGGCACTAATAAACCTTTGATTTCTTTTTCAAGGATTTCGATTTTCGGCGTTAGTTCATCAATATCTGCTTTTGCAAGTGATATTAATTCCGCATCATTTTCGGACGAGAGAATGGTTCTGGCTTCGTCGAGGCTTTTCATTGCCTGACGATATTCACGTGCTTTCTTAATCAATGGTTCTAAACTGACCAACTCTTTGTTGATGTCGCCCGCGCGTTTATAGTCATTGCCTACTTCGAGCAATTCTTGATTTAACTTTTCATATTTATCTTCAACGGTTTGTAAAGTATCTAACATGATTCCTCATTATATAAAGGCGAGTAGACCTCGCCCGTACAAAATTTGCACAATAAAACGCGGCAAACGTGAGCCGCGCGGACGAGATTATATCATTTGGAGGTGCTAATACGTTACAAAGGCAGACAGCACCATAGAAATAATAAGGATAATCGCTAAAAATGCGAACACATAATCTGCAATCTTTTTCCGTGTTTCTGCTTCGCTTTTTTCAAGTTTGTTTTGAATTGGTTTTTTATTTTTGCTTGCCATTTCTTCTCACTTTTTATAGCGTTCTGTGGGACGGTTTATTTATCTCTTTATATTCCTGTAAAATGCTTGCGACATTGCCTTTTCTAATTCCTCAATGAGGACAGGTTTTATCACATACGCATCTGCACCGAGTTGCATGGCTTTTTCTACCATCACATCTGCCGCTTCAGATGAAAGCATAATAATGGGCAGGTTTTTCCATTCATCTCTGCGGCGTAGAAATTCTAGCATATCTAAGCCTGTTACTTCAGGCATGTTGATGTCGAGAATTAACAAATCAGGTTTTTTGCCAGCCAATAACGCCTGAGCGGCTGGGCGTGGATTCAAAAAATGTTTTGCAGTGTAATCGAGCAATTGCAACATCAAACTAACGGCTTTTGCCATCTCTTCATCATCGTCAACGACCCAAACTTCTTTCATTCCAAATTCGCCTTTACATTTTTTGCGGCATTTTCGTTCATGCCTTTTACGCTTGCCAGTTCTTCAATACTGGCTTCTTTTATTTTATCAATAGAACCAAAATGTTTCAAAAGTGCTTTTCGGCGGGTGGGACCAATTTCAGGAATAGAATCCAGTTGAGATGCAAGACCCAGTTTCGAGCGTTTGTTGCGATGCGCTGTGATCCCGAAGCGATGTGCCTCATCACGAATCCGTTGTACGAGATAAAGTCCTTGCGAATGTCGCGGCAAAAGCAATGGGTTGCTATTATGTGGAAAGAAAATTTCTTCTTCTTGTTTCGCCAAACCCACCACTGGAACTTTATCAAGCAACTCAAATTGTTCCATCACTTTGACAACGCGACTCAATTGACCTTTACCGCCATCAATGATAATTAAATCTGGGAGGAAAGAAAACGCTTCATCTTTTTTTGACCCGACTTCTGCTTCTGTTTCCTGCGAGCCTTTCCAACGCCTGAAACGACGTGTGAGCATTTCTTCCATCGAAGCAAAATCATCAGGCGCACCAATGCTTGTGGATTCGATATTAAATTTCCGATACAATCTTTTTGCTGGCACGCCTTGTTCAAACACAACCATCGCGCCAACAGTTGCCACGCCTTGTGTGTGACTGACGTCATAACATTCAATTCGATTCGGTGGAGCAGATAACTTTAATGCTGTTTGCAAATCACTCAATGCTTGTTCTTGTTTATGAGCATCGGCTTGCCATTGCGCGCGTAAAGATTTCAATGTTTCAGATGCATTCTCAGCCGCCATCTTGACCAATTCCTGCGGCTGACCTTCATTCGGCACCATCAACTCAACTTTTTTGCCACCACGTTTTGACCTTAACCATTGCGAAATAATAATTCGTTCTTCAATTTCTTGCGGAAGCATCACTTGCTCAGGGATATTCGCGGCTTCGGTATAAAACTGTTTAACGAATTCTGACACAACTTCTTTATCAGCCGTATCTTCTGTGCCTTCCAAAATAAAATATTCACGCCCAATTAACTTTCCACCACGAATGAAGAAGATTTGCACACACGCTTCGCCATCTTCACGTGCCATGGCGATGACGTCTGAATCTTTATAATCTGAACCGAAGACGATTTTTTGTCTTTCAATAACAGATTGAATGGCTTTGAGTTGATCACGTAGAGCAGCGGCTTTTTCAAAACGCATTTCTTCGGATGCTTTTTGCATATCGTTTTGGATACGTGTAACTATATGTTCGCTGTGCCCACTTAGAAAATCCATTAAATCAGAAATCATTTGACGATAACCTGATTGAGAAATTGCTCCAATACATGGCGCAGTGCATAATTTAATATCGTAATATAAACATGCACGCGGGTCATTGCCCGTGATTTCTCTGTCGCAAGTGAGATATGGAAATATTTTTCGCAAGACTTCTAACGTTTGATACACAGCCCAAGCAGAAGTATAAGGACCAAAATATCTTGAACCATCTTCTATCATATTACGTGTTACTGTAACTTTTGGAAATGGCTCGTTCCAATGAATTTTGATATACGGATATTTTTTATCGTCTTTCAGTCGAATATTATATTTAGGGCGATGCTTCTTGATTAAATTCATTTCAAGAATCAACGCTTCAAGCTCAGAGCCAACCACAATCCATTCAATATCTGTGATGTCTCTTACTAATCTACGCGTTTTGTTATCGTGGCTTGAATCGGCGTGGAAATACGAACGCACACGATTCTTTAAGTTAATCGCTTTGCCAACGTAAATAATATTCCCCTCAGTGTTACGATAAATATAACAACCAGGTTTGGTCGGTAATGTGGCGAGAATGCCTTGAATCTTTTCAGAGATTTCCATTGGAATGAAATTTTACCCCGTTAAATCTCAATCACAAATGTTGTTCCTTTTCCAACTTCACTTTCAACTTGTATCGTCCCATTATGTGCTTCGATTAATTGTTTTGCAATGGCGAGTCCTAAACCGCTGTTGATTCTTCCACTGCGAGATTTATCTCCGCGCCAGAATCTGTCGAAGATAAAGGGTAAATCTTCAGATGCGATTCCCTCACCTGAATCTTTGACCATAATCCGCACGCTTTGTTTCGATGAACTCAACACGCCGCTTTCTTGACTTGTAATTGATTCTGTTTCTATCAATATTTTCCCATCTTTTGGTGTGTGACGAATCGCATTAGAAATTAAATTGGATAATACTTGATTGAGTCTGTCATAATCCGCATTAATTTCTAAAGATGAATCTTTGATATTTGATTCAAGATTAATCCCAAGTGATTTGGCTTGCGAGGAAAAACTTGAAGTGAGGT
>ERZ761609.3416-NODE-3416-length-10473-cov-805.628528_pt1 | contig 10473 bp, 7 predicted proteins | sample MGYA00511163_ERZ761609 | MGnify/ENA primary metagenome ERZ761609 (study PRJEB28899, sample SAMN02445070) | bioreactor sludge metagenome | biome: EBPR sludge | place: Australia: Brisbane, Thorneside Wastewater Treatment Plant | collected 2011-12-16 ... | reverse complement strand
GGAGTTGACCCAGTAGCTGGCATAGTTGCCGCGGCTTCCGTCGGGCCCCGCGGGCGCCGGCCCGCTCAGGCGGCCACGGCATCGGCGGCCGCCGGATAGCGGTGCGGCGAAATCCGGCGCATCTCGGCCTCGATCCAGGCGGCGGCCAGCGAGTTGATCCGTGCTGCCGACTTGCCGGTGGGATCGATCGGCGGTCCGATGCTGACGGTGATGATGCCGGGGGAGACGGCGAAGACGCTCTTGCGCCAGAATTCGCCCGCGTCGTGCGCCACCGGGACGACCAGACTGCCGCCGCGCAGCGCGAGATGAGCCCCGCCGGGCTTGTAGCGTGCCGTCTCGCCGGGTTCGACGCGAGTTCCTTCCGGGAAGATCACCACCCAGTAGCCAGCGGCGAGCCGCTCCTTGCCCTGCTCGAAGATCTGCTTCAGCGCGTCCTTGGCCGCCGCACGATCGATCGAGATCATCTTCATCGCCGCCAGGCCCCAGCCGAAGAAGGGGACGCGCAACAACTCCTTCTTGAGGACGAACACCAGTGGCGGCAGGATGTCCTGCAATCCGACCGTTTCCCACGCCGACTGGTGCTTGGCCATGACCACGGCCGGCGTGGCGGGCAGATTCTCGCGTCCGAGCACCCGGTAGCGAAGCCCGAGGAGGCCACTGCAGAGCGCCATGAACCCCTTGCGCCAGACGGCGATGATGCGGTAACGGGAGGACATCGGCAGGATGATCGCCAGCGTGACGAGGAGCCCGAAGGGGATCGTCCACAAACCGACCAGCAGCATGAAGAGAGCCGTGCGAGAGGCCGCCATCACAGGAGCAGGATGTGGTCGGTGGCGGCCGCCAGATCGGGGAACACCTCGGTGCCCTCCGGCAGGCCGCCGTCGATCTGCGTCTGTGTTCCCTTGCCGGTCATTACCAGCAGCGGCAGGGCACCGACGGCGACGGCGGCCTGCAGGTCGCGCAGCGAATCCCCCACCGCCGGCGTCCCCGGCAGGTCGATGTTGAAGCAGCCGGCAATGCGCTCGAACATGCCGGTTGCCGGCTTGCGGCACTGGCAGCCGGCTTCGACCGGGTGTGGGCAGTAGAAGATCGCGTCGATGCGCCCGCCGGCCGCCAGCACCGCGCGGTGCATCTTGTCGTGGATGGCGTTCAGCGTATCCATGTCGAACAGGCCGCGGCCGACGCCGGACTGGTTGGTCGCCACCACCACCCGGTAACCGGCCTGACTGAGGCGGCCGATCGCCTCGAGGCTGCCGGGAATCGGACGCCACTCGGCCGGCGACTTGATGAACTGCTTCGAGTCGAAGTTGATGACGCCGTCGCGATCGAGGATGACGAGCTTCATACGGCCAGCTTCGAGATGTCGGCAACGGCGTTGAGCTGCTCGTAGAGCGCCTTCAGCAGACCGAGGCGGTTGCCGCGCAGCAGTGGTTCCTGCACGTTGACCATTACTTCGTCGAAGAAGCGGTCGACCTCGCCGCGGACCGCAGCGAGGACCTTCAGGGCGTCGGCGTAATCCTCGTTGGCGACGTGCGAGTGGACCAGCGGCGCCATCAGGAGAACGCGCTGGAAGAGGGCTTTCTCGGCTTCCTCCTCGAGCAGCGCGATGTCGGGCTCGGGCAGATCCGCGTCAGCCTTCTTGAGGATGTTGCCGATGCGCTTGTTGGCGGCAGCCAGCGCCAGCGCCTCCGGCAGCGCCTGGAACTCGCGTACCGCCGCCAGCCTGGCCGGGACCAGGTCGATACGGGTCGGCCGTTGCGCCAGCACCGCCTCGATGACGTCGACCGAATGTCCGGCGTCCCGGAGCATGCCGCGCAGGCGGTCGAGGATGAACGCCAGCAGGCTCTCATCGACCGCCGCAAGCTGGAGCCCCTGGCTCAGCAGCGCCGCGCGCGCGTCGGCGATCAACTCGCCGAGGTCGAGCGGCAGCGGCGTTTCCATCAGGATGCGCAGGACGCCGAGGGCAGCGCGCCGCAGGCCGAAGGGGTCCTTGTCGCCGGTCGGCAACTGGCCGATGCCGAAGAAGCCGACGAGGGCATCGAGCTTGTCGGCAAGTGCCGCGGCGCAGGCGATGTTGCCCTGCGGCAGCGAGTCGCCGGCGAAGCGCGGCCGGTAGTGCTGCTCGATGGCGTCAGCCACCTGCGGCAGGCCGCCTTCGTGCAGCAGGTAGTAGCGGCCCATGATCCCCTGTAGTTCGGGAAACTCGCCGACCATGTCGGTGAGCAGGTCGATCTTGGCGAACAGCGCCGCGCGTTCGGCGAGGCTGCCGTCGGCGCCGAGCTTTTCGGCGATCCCGCGGGCGATGCGGCCAAGACGCTGCGCCCGGTCACCGAGCGAGCCGAGCCGGTTGTGATAGACGACATCGCCCAGTCGAAGGACGCGATTGGCGAAACCTGCCTTGCGGTCCTGGTTGAAGAAGAAGCGCGCGTCCGCCAGGCGCGGGCGAACGACCCGTTCGTTGCCGCGAATGATGTGGCTCGGGTCGTCGACCTGCATGTTGGCGACGATCAGGAAGCGGTTAAGCAGCCTGCCCGCGGCGTCCAGCAGCGGGAAATACTTCTGGTTCTGCTGCATCGTCAGAATCAGGCACTCCTGCGGTACCTCGAGGAATTCCGCCTCGAACTCGCCGACATAGACGACGGGCCATTCGACCAGCGCCGTTACCTCGTCGAGCAGCGCGGCGGCCGGATTGATGCGCGCGCCGAGCCTGGTCGCTGCCGCCTCGAGCTGCGTCGCGATCAGCGCCCGGCGCTCGCCGAAGGAGGCGATGACCTTGCCGGCGGCGAGCCGCGCCGCGTAGTCATCCGCCCGCTCGATGCTGATCTCGCCAGCGGACAGGAAGCGGTGTCCCATCGTCGTCCGGCCACTGCCCAGCCCGAGAACCTCGCCGGCGACGACGCGGCTGCCATGCAGCAGGAGCAGGCCGTGCACCGGCCGCACGAACTGGTGATCGGAATCGCCCCAGCGCATCACTTTCGGGATCGGCAGTTTGCGGACTGCCTGGGCGACGATGGCAGCGAGGTGCGCCGACAACTCCTCGCCCTTCTGCTCGCGCCGGGCGACGAAGTACTCGCCCTTGGCGTCGGTGGTCGGGTGCAGTTGCGCGAAGCTGACGCCGGCGGCGCGCATGAAGCCCTCGAGTGCCCGGGTCGGCTGGCCGGCGGCGTCGACGGCGCCGGCAACCGCCGGCCCCTTCTTCTCCATCACCCGGTCGGGCTGGCGTTCGGCGACCTCGGTGATCGTCAGTGCCAGCCGGCGGGGTGTCGCGTAGGGTGTGCAGACGCTGCCGGAAGTGGCAAACTCCTGCGTCCGGAGGGCGGCGAAGACCGCCTCGGCAAAGGCTTCCGACAGCAGCTTGAGCGATTTTGGCGGCAGCTCTTCGGTGCGCAGCTCGATCAGGATCGTCTCGTTCATCTCATTGCACTCCGCCGACCCGGCACATCGGGAAGCCGAGCGCCTGCCGCGAGTCGTGGTAGGCCTGCGCGACTTCGCGCGCCAGTGCGCGCACGCGGCCAATGTACGCTGCCCGTTCGGTGACCGAGATGGCGCCCCGTGCATCGAGCAGGTTGAAAGTGTGTGAGCACTTCATGACCATTTCGTAGCCCGGCAGTGCGAGGCCGGCGGCGATCAGGCGGCGTGCCTCGGATTCGTGCTCGCCGAAGTGGCGGAACAGCAGCTCGACATTCGATTGTTCGAAGTTGTACTTCGATTGCTCGACCTCGTTCTGGTGGTAGACGTCGCCGTAGGTCACGCGGTAGCCGGGGCCCTCGGCCCAGACCAGATCAAAGACGTTCTCGACGCCCTGCAGATACATCGCCAGCCGCTCGATGCCGTAGGTGATCTCGCCGAGCACCGGCCGGCAGGCCAGCGAGCCGACTTCCTGGAAATAGGTGAACTGGGTGACTTCCATGCCGTCGAGCCAGACCTCCCAGCCGAGCCCCCAGGCGCCCAGCGTCGGGCTTTCCCAGTCATCCTCAACGAAACGGATGTCGTGCTGCGCGGTGTCGATGCCGAGCGCGCGCAGCGATTCAAGGTAGAGGTCCTGGATGTTCGATGGCGAGGGCTTCAGCACGACCTGATACTGGTAATAGTGCTGCAGGCGGTTCGGGTTCTCGCCGTAGCGCCCGTCCTTGGGACGCCGCGACGGTTGCACGTAGGCGGCGTTCCAGGGTTCGGGCCCGATGGCGCGGAGGAAGGTGGCGGTGTGGAAGGTGCCGGCTCCGACCTCGATATCGTAAGGCTGCAGCAGTGCGCACCCCTGTTTGTCCCAGAAATCCTGGAGACGCAGAATCACTTCCTGAAACGTAGGCATGGGAGATTGGCGGGCGGACGAGAAGCCCGGATTTTACTTCGTTTCGCGCTGACCTGCTGACGGCGATTTCCCGCCAGGCTCTCAGCCCTGCAGCCAGCCGGCGAGTTCCTCCTTGCTCGGCAGCCGGCCCGAGACCTTGACGATTTCGTCGACGACCAAGGCCGGCGTCGTCATGACCGGATAGGCCATGATCCGGTCCATCTCCCTGACGTGTTCGAAGCGTGCCGTCAGCCCGAGTTCGGCGACGACTTCGCGAGTGAGTTGTTCGAGGCGGTCGCACTTGGCGCAGCCGCTACCGAGGATCTTGATCAGCATGAGCGTACTCCAGGGTCTTGCCGCGGGTCGCTCCGGTGCCGGACTGCGACCACGTCGACGATTGAGGAAATGAGCTGCGGGGCCGGCAGCCCGACAGGCGTGCCGCCGGCCCCGCGGTCAAAGCCGGGCCCGGCCAGCGTCGAGCAGACGGCGAGCAGCCCGAGATACGCGGGAGCCGCGGCGAGAGGGGCCAGTCTCAGGGTTGTCGGCAGCAGCGCGCTGAGGACGAAGAACGCCGACCCCAGGCCGAAGGGGACTGCCACGGCGAGATAGGCTGCCAGCCTGGCCACTCCACCTTGCGGCGCGTTGAACATCAATTCCATTGCCGACATCCTTGACTGCGGCGCGACGCGGAAAGCGTCGTGCGCCTGCTTCTTCTGCCTGTGTAGACGGAGCATCCCGGGAAAGGACGCAGGTGGCGCGCGGGCAAGACCGGCGGCTGAGCTTCGGCCTGCGGCCACGAACTCCCGGAGTCTCTCTGCCAGCGGCCCGACATTCCCGCCTGGGACCTTGCCGGGAGTCTGCTGATCTGGCAGACCGAAAGGCGTCCGCCGCGGACGAGAGCGGGCCACGCCGGCGCACCAGGCGGGCGCTGACGGCAGTGCCAACGCCGTCGCAGCCGGGATTGTCGGAGCGTTCTCGGCGTCAGCGGGTCGCATCGCCGAAGCGACACCAATGTTCCCGGTTTGTCGGGAAAATTTACACTCATCGCACCACGGTCGCCGGAAGAAAAGAAAAAAATTCTTATATCAATCCCATTCTACGGCTGGAACGATTATTGCTTTGGCTGTCCGGCTACCATCGTTGTCCGAGCGATCCACCGGCGGCGACTTGGGGCGACATTGGCAGACGGCGGCGTGAATGATTTGCCTGACCACAGTCTCGTGCTTGGAGTCTCCTTGGCGATGAGCGCCGACAACGAAGATCTCGACCGCCTTGTCGTGACGGGACAGCAAAGTGGAGGCAAGACGGCGGCTCCGCCGATCGGGGCGCATCGCCGGCAACCGTCTGTCATCGCGTCGGACCCGGCCATCACTGCCTGGCTACCCGAGCCGCGGTCATTCAGCGAAGCCGGCGAGAACACGGAATCCCTGCCCGACGCGTCGTGGGGTTCCGTGAGCGATCGCGCACAGAGCTACGACCAGGTGCGGGTGGGGTTTCCCGCGGCGAACGATCCGCTGATCGGCTCGCCGCCTCTGGCTGAGCAGCATCGTGGTGCGACAGCCTCAGGAGCAGCTCAAGGCGGTTCCGGCAAGCTGCCATCACCGCCGATCGAGCAGCGGCGGAGCGACCGCCGACACGTCGCGCGGAGAAGGGACGATGGCCAGCCGGGCTACTGGCGACGCGACGATCGTCGGTCCGTCGAGCGCCGAGCGCACGCCAGGCCGGATTCGGCGATCGTTGATGCCGAGGCACCCGGGTCGGCGGCCCTGGCGTATGGATCAAGGGATCCCGAGGCCATCAATCTGTTCATCGCTTCGCGGCGCCGGGACCTCGTCGCCGCGCTTGCGTTCGGGCTGGCCATCGAACCGGGCATGCAACTGGTCGGAGCCTGCCACACGGAGATCGGGGATATCCACGCCTTCCCTGCCCATGCCTCACCGGATCTCGTCCTCCTCGACACCGCGCTGCTCGGCCGTCGAGGAGCGGACTGCCTTGCCGGCCTCCGCGCAGCGGCGGCCGACGCCAAGCTGCTCCTGCTCTGGGACGAGGCGTATCCGCTGGCGGTCGAGGAGATCGAAAAGCACGGCATCTGGGGCTGCATTCCGCTGCTGGCGCCAGCTCGGCACTACGTGCGGGCAATCCGCGAGGTGAGTCGGGGTGGGCTGTGGCTGCCGCGTTGGATCATGAACCGGGTGTGCCACCGAATCCTGAGCCGGGAGGATTCGCCGGTCGAAGCAGCGGATGCTCCGTCCGTGGTGCTGCCGGCTCTGACCGCGCGCGAGCAGGCGATCGCCACGCGCGTTGCGGCCGGCAAGACCAACAAGGAGATCGCAATCGAGTTGAAGGTGTCTCCCGACACCGTCAAGAAGCACCTTGGGGCCATCTTCGGCAAGATCGGCGTGCACCGGCGCAGCCAGTTGGCCTATCGCCTCGCCGCAAGCCGGCACGGGAGCCCGGAGTAGATGCCCACTGCTCGACGGCTACCACCCTGGAGTAGCGCGACTGTCCGGAGTCCCGGCGATGAGCTTATGGCTGGCGCCGTCCTCGGGGCGGACCCTGGCCGGGCACCGTGTGCCGCCTCCCGTTGCGCTCAGCTGTCCGGGAACTCGTCGTCGCTTCGGGACATGGGCGGAGACAGCATGGGCCAGTGCGCTCCAGTGACGCAACAGTACCTGTTTGGGGAATAGGCAGCCGAGCCTTCGAACGCTATGGTTTTCGCACGCTTTGCGATCATCGGGGCGCGCTCCGTGCCGTTGAGCTGGTGACCGATGAGACCACGAACGACGATGGGTGGCCGAAAAGCCAGCAGGCCGTCACACGTTCGACAAAGGGCAGTCAGGATTTTGCAGGGTAGGGCCGCGGCCGGCAAGCATGCAGGATGCCGCCCGGCGACGACCAAAGCGCACATTACGATCGATTCAATTTCTTGGAGTAGGCAGCCATGGCGACCACAGTGAAAACCAACAAGCAGGACTATGCACCGGGTCAGACCGTGTCGATCACGGCAGATGGCTTTGGCGAGATGGCCGGCATCCGGTTTCAAGTGGTCAACCTCGGGGTGGACGGCTTGCTTGGCACTCAGGACGACCTGCTCTATCCATCCTGGACGGTCGCCAGCAGTTTCTCCAGTGGGTTCGACAGCAACGGCGGGCCGCTGCCCGGGCGCATCGACACCACCTGGGTGGTTCCGCAGAGTGCACTCAACTCGACCCTCGTGCTGACTGCCGAGGCGATTTTCTCGGGCGAGGACCGCCAACTGGGCACGGCCGATGACTTGGCGACCGGAGAGTCGGCGACGACGACGTTTACGGACTCGGTCAATCCGGTACCAGTGCAGTTGTTCTACGTCCCGTTTCCCGAGGATCAGTTGCTGCAGGGATTACTGACTCTTAGTGGCAGTAGTTCCCCGACAAACCCGATGCAAACCTATATTTCAATCGCAGCGTCGGCGAATCAGACCATCATCTACTACGATCAATGGGAGAACGGTTACGACCTGGACATCGCCAACCCGACCGATTTGTATAGTTTGGCGAATCTCGGTGGCACGCAGATCTGGGGTGATGGCAATATCGCTAACGGCGCAGCTCCGGGGGTAACGACAAATGCCGGTGATGTCATCAATGCGGGGACTGTTCTGGTTCTGAACAATCCTGTCCAGACCGGTACGCTGCAGTCGGTCATCGACTTCGACGGTCGGGACAAGATTGCGGCAACCAATACGGTTGCTCTGACCCATGTCGGTTGGGCTACCGGTTCAAATACCCTCTTGGCGGGCGCGGTCGAGGTATTCGATACCAACAGTTGGGGAACGAATTACCGCGTCCCGGTAGGTCAGAATATATCTGACACAGTCGATTACCAGATGTTTGAGTACACTGGTTTGTATATCATGGCAGGAGAAAAGGGGGCTACTGTCCAGATCGACAAAGACGCCAACGGAATCTTCGAGACGACGGTAAACCTGACGGAGGGGCAGCCCTACTTTGTGAATGGTGGTGTCAATGTGGGAGCGAGCATCACATCTGACAAGCCCATCCAGGTGGATTTCCTCACTGGCGATAATGGAGATTTCTATGAGAGCCGGGATTCCGCTCTATTGCCGACCAATCTCTGGTCTTCCAGTTACTATACTCCGGCCTCAACGGCAATTGCGAATACGGGCACGACAGTCTGGCTGTACAACCCATCTGCCAGTGCCATCACCGTCAAGTATGAACGTCGGACAGGGACCAATGGCGATACCATAACAACAACCGACATTACGGTCCCGGGCGGTCCGGCGGGCGGGTATCAAAAGCAGATCATTCCGGACGGCTATGGCGCGCATTTCTATACCACCGGTTCAGCGCCAAAATTCTATGCCTTCTCAACCACTGATTCTACCGACAGCACACATTCCGGGACGCCTGACTCGGATGCCGATTATACCGGCAATAGTGCATGGGACTGGGGCTTTACGCTCATTCCCGAGAATTCATTGACACCACAGGTACTCGTTGGCTTGGGTATCGGACGTGATCCCACGTCTGGTGTGAGTCTTAACCAGAACGGAAATCCGATCTGGGTCACCCCCATCGGGGGTCCTGGTGGTAATTCTTCCATCCCAATCTACGTCGATTTCGATGCCAATCCTGCTACTGGTTCCCTCTCTGATCCCAACGGCAACAAGTATGACCTGCTGCTGAACCTCAGACAACTCGACCAGGCGAGGATTTACGACACGACCGATCGCAACCAGACGGGGGCATTGGTCTACACCCTCACCCCGGGCGTTAAGCTAGCGGCCGCCTGGGGTCAGGATCCTACGACGGCCAGCGCAGCTGCTCCGGGCCTAGATGTGGGTACCGGACTTGTACCGCTGCCCTTGTTCTCCGCCGGCAAGAACGGCACGCTGAGCATAGACAACGATGGCAACGGAGTCGTCAGCGCCGGTGATCAACTCCTGTACACCATCAGCATCAACAATACCAGTCGCGCCCCGGTACCCAACATGCTGCTGAAGGATGAGCTGCCAGTCGACACCACCTACGTTGCCAACAGCACTTTCTTCAAGAATGCGGCCGGCGTCGTGACGGCCATTCCCGATGATGGCACAGGCACCGCCTTCCCGCTGGACGGCATCGGCCGAATCCTTGATGGGGTAAATCCTCTTCCCGTTGGTGGCACGTATCAGGTGACTTTCAAGGTCACGATCGATGATTTTTCCGACCTCACTCCGGGTACAACACAGATCATCAATACCGGCACGGCATCCGCTGTCGGCGTCACGATCCCCATCAAGAGCACCACACCTCTGATTTCCGTCACCATCGAGAAGCAGGTCTCGGCCACCCCTCTCGTAGAGAGCAGCTGGATCGATGCCGATAACCCGGCCGGACTGGTGATCGCCGCAGGTAGCAACGTCTCCTTCCGGGTAGTCGTGAAGAACAGCGGTGGTCTGCCGGTAGTAGTGGACCTCAGTGACCAAATCCTGACGGGTGGCGGCACCCCGCATGACTTCACCTTCAATATCCCGGGCAACTCGACCAGTCAGACCGTCACGGTGCCGGCAGCAGTGGGCGGCGTGCCTGGCACCGTGGTTACGAATGTGATTACCACTGCAGCGGGTATCGGACAACATGAAGATCGCGCCAGCGCCACAGCAACGGTAACCAACAGTGACGGATCCACCAGCACGGTCACCGTCGTTCCGGATGACGCCAATTATTTCGGCGTTAGCGGTGGGGTCGTCATCGAGAAGCAGGTCTCAGCCACCGGTCTGCCAGGCAGCTGGCTCGACGCCGACAGCCCGGCCGCCGCGCTGATTGTTGCCGTTGATGCAGAGGTCTACTACCGCGTGGCCGTGACCAACACCAACAGCGGCGGTCCTTCGGCAATCGTCAACCTGGTCGACGTTAACCTCTTCGGTGGAGACGCCGCGCTCGACTTCACGTTCAACAACGGTACTGGCGACACCACCAGTCAAACCACCATGGTGGCAGCCGGCCAGACGGTCTATACCAACGTGATTGTTGAAGCGGACGCCAAACCCGGCCTCCACACCGACCAGGTTTCGGCCCCGGGCACCACAATCGGCGGCGTCGCGGTAACGGTGGCGCCGGATGATGCCAACTATTTTGGCGCGCAGCCGGCGCTGGCGATCGACAAGAGCTTCGTCAACGTCACCGGTGGTGATGGCG
>ERZ761609.3415-NODE-3415-length-10476-cov-7.861338_pt1 | contig 10476 bp, 7 predicted proteins | sample MGYA00511163_ERZ761609 | MGnify/ENA primary metagenome ERZ761609 (study PRJEB28899, sample SAMN02445070) | bioreactor sludge metagenome | biome: EBPR sludge | place: Australia: Brisbane, Thorneside Wastewater Treatment Plant | collected 2011-12-16 ... | reverse complement strand
CAAAAGCTTTACAAGCCAGTGGAGAATCTGCATTAGCGTTCATTGAAAAAGGCTTACGTGATGAATTTTTTCCAAAAGCCGCACGAATTAAATTAGCCAAAGTTTGTGGGAATATTCGTGGCGAAAAAGTAATTAAGGTTTTAAGAAAGTATATTTCGGTTTCAGATAATGATTTTAGAAAAGCGATTCTTTCAGCGTTAAACGAATGCGAATTCAGGGTTGAGAAAAAGGCTGAAAACGAGATACAGGCTCAAATCAAGAAAGAAGCGGAAGATGTCCGCAGGTTGTATTCTGCTTGGCGTGAGATTGAGTCAAATGTGGAGATGAATTTAATCTCCAATGCGATTCGGATTGAATTGAATCATGCCCGAGATAGAATCTTTTATTTATGTACGTTTTTGTTTGATAGAAAAGCGATCCTGAATGCACGCCGAATTATTTTGCAAAAACATGAAGCCAAGTTACCGTATGCAATTGAAACGCTCGATACAATTTTGCCACGCGATATAAAAAATATTTTATTACCATTAGCAGAAGAATTAAACGGAAGTGATGCTTGTAAAAAAATTGGCATCAACGAAAAAGTTTCGTTAAGTGAACTTGCTGAAAAATCACAAGGTTGGTTGAAGATTTGTGTAAGCCCGAAAGGAGGCCCTATGTACTCAACGGTTGAAAAAGTTTTGATTTTGAAATCGGTGAATTTGTTTAAGTCCACGCCTGATGATGCGCTGGCGGAGTTGAGTGAAATTATCACTGAAGTGGAAGTGCCTGCTGGAAAAAATATTGTAATGAAAGGCGAACCCGGCAGTAGTATGTTTATTATTGTGAATGGCAAAGTTGCAGTTGTGGATGGTGACAGAGTTGTAAATACTTTGGGTGAACGCGCTGTTTTTGGTGAGTTAGCATTATTAGATACAGAACCACGAACGGCAACAATTCAAGCGATTGAAGATACTTTGTTATTCCGTTTAGACCAAGAACCGTTTTATGAATTGATGTCTGATCGAGTTGAAGTGGCGATGGGAACGATTCAAATGTTAGCGGGAAACTTAAGAGCGCGTGTTAAAGAAGTGATGGAATTACATGGGAAGTTGGGAGAAAATTAATCTTAAATCGTTCCGTTATAATCTCTGCATGCCCATCACCACTGACTCAGTCAAAACCTATTACGATCAAAATACAAACTTATTTTTGAAATTCAACAATTCAAAAAAAGCGCAAAATATTCATCGTTCCTTATGGAAAGATGAGATTGAAAATTTAGAAGATGCGCTTAACTTCTCTAATTCTCTCATTCTCAAAGAAATCGAATCAATGAATATCAATTCCCCACGAATTGCAGATTTAGGTTGTGGCGTAGGTGCGAGTTTATTTTACATTTTTCCACGCCTACAAAATCCCAAAACAGCATTGGGATTAACTCTCAGCTCTGTGCAAGCGAAGTTAGCAAAAAATTCTGCAAACGAATTGAATTTACAAAATCAAAAAACAGCATTGGGATTAACTCTCAGCTCTGTGCAAGCGAAGTTAGCAAAAAATTCTGCAAACGAATTGAATTTACAAAATCAAATTTTATTTTCTGAAGGTGACTTTACGTCTGTGCCTTTAGCAAACGAATCACTAGATGCAATGTATTCTGTCGAAGCCGTTTGCCATGCAGTTGAGCCTGAAAAATATTTCCGCGAAGCCAGTAGATTATTACGAAAAGGCGGGAAATTAATTTTAGTAGATGATTATCAAGCCAAGCGTTCATTTACAAAAAAAGAATCAAAATGGTTGAAAGCATATATTGATGGTTGGTATGTGCCCGGTGTAAGAACTATTGACCAAATCATTGAGTTTGCAAATAAAAATAATCTCAACTTAATCAAAAACGAAGAACTTACACCATATTTACGATTAAGAAATTTACCCGATTTTCTAGCCAGCACAATTTTATTTTTTGGAAATTTATTACCAATCAAACACGCCATTCTTCCATCAATGCTTGGGAGCATGGCGTTGCAACAATGTTTGTATATGAAAATTGTCGAATATCGTTTTTTTGTGTTTGAGAAATCGTAGCCACAGAGGTCACAGAGTTAATTGAGAAAAACAATTACGTTGTTAACCAGTGGCACACGCGGAGATGTAATTCCGTATATTGCTTTAGGTGAAGGATTGCAAGAAGCAGGTTATCAAGTTAATATCGCCGCGCCAATTGGATTTGCAAATTTAATTACACAAACAAAATTAAATTTTTCACCCTTTGAAGGCAATCCATCTGATTTACTTGTTGAACAAGGCAATGAAACTCCGCTTACACTTGGGAATAATTTTATTCGTTCTATTCAGTCAACAAATAATTTTATAAAACAAGCCCGCCCATTGTATAGAAAAATGTTAAAGACTGCGTTTGAAGCCTGCCAAGGCTCAGACTTATTAATTCATGGTCTGCCAACATTGTGGGGTTCACACATCGCCGAAGGTTTAAAAATCCCCGCCATTCGCGCTTTACTTCAACCACTTGCCCCCACAAACGAATTCGCATCGGCATTGCTTCCATTTCGTTTTTCGATAAAAGGAATCAATTGGCTTTCACATTGGATTGTGACTCAATTAACTTATCTTTCATGGCGTTCAGAGATAAATTATGCGCGTCGGACTTTGTTTCAACTTGATTCTGCACCTCTGCTTGATTCTTCACTGCGACATTATTCTGAACAACCTCTTACACTGAACGGATTCAGTGAACAAATCCTCCCCCGCCCAAAAGATTGGAATGACAAACAAATCATCACAGGCTATTGGCGTTCTGAGTCACAATCATATACTCCCCCTAAAGAGCTTTTGCAATTTATAAATTCATCTCAAAATCCAATCGCCATCGGATTTGGAAGCCCAAGTACAAAAGATATTTCTTCAACAATCAACATTCTTGAAGAAGCATTAAATCTCACAAACACACAGGCCATATTGACCATTCCATCCAAATGGCTCGAGCAAATTAAATCAAAAAATATATTTTCAGTGGAATATATTTCACATGACTGGTTATACAAAAATGTAAAAGTTGCAATTCATCACGGCGGCGCAGGGACAACATCCGCGAGTTTGCATGCAGGCATTCCGACAATCACCATGCCTTTGGCTATTGATCAATTCTTCTGGGGTGAGCGGATTCATAAAATCGGTGTGGGTCCGAAATCAATTCCGCAGAGGAAATTGACAGCAGAAAAACTTGCAAATGCAATTCAAATTGCTTTATCAGATGAAACGATGAAAGCAAGAGCAAAAACTGTCAGCGAAAAATTAAGTCGAGAGAATGGGATACAAGTTGCCGTGAGTCAGATGCGGAAGATTATCTGACTATTTACGTAATCCAATGTAAGCAATCACCAATGCAAAAATCGCAAACAAACTTCCAATCCAATATGGTGATGAAAAATTAATTAATTCAAATGAAACACCAGCAATGATGGGACCAAAAATATTTGTGAGGGCAAGTAATGTTTGTGTGCCACCCATCAGGCGACCTTGTTCACTTTCGGAGACGCGCAATGAAACCAATGCCGTGAGTGATGGAATGCTTGTGCCTGTGCCAAGCGCGACGATGGTGACGGCGGGAAATAAAATCCATGCTTGGGGAGCGAATGCCATGAAGGCTAAACCAATTGCCATGAGAGTTAAACCAAAAATAGTTAATCGTTTTTCACCAAAACGCGGTTGAAGTTTACCGAATAAAAATCCTTGAATAAAAACGGCACACACGCCAACATATAAATAAAAATATCCGTTTTGAGTTGGGTTCCATTGAAAACGAAAATTTGAATACAATGGAAAGTTTGATTGCAAACCTGCAAACGCAAGATTTAACAAAAACATGGCGATCAATAATTTTTGAATATCCATTTGTTGAAACAAACCTGTGAATTGCTTGATCCAATTGAATGATTCTGAAATAGGTTTGCTTTGTCTTCTTTCTATTGGAAGTGATTCGGGTAAAACAAAATATCCGAAAACTACATTTGCTAATGCAATTCCACAAGCCACAAAAGCAGGGACATACAAACCATATTGACTGAGAAATCCGCCGAGGGCAGGTCCAGCCATTAATCCCAAACCAAAAGCGGCACCGACCATACCCATGCCGCGTGCGCGATTTTCTGAGTTGGTAACATCCGCAATATAAGCATAGACTGTTGTTAAATTTCCGCCAGTGAGTCCATCAATGAGAACCGCGAGAAATAATAAAAGAAGTGAATTTGCTAAACCAAGAATTAAATAACCTAATGCAGTTCCGCATAAACAAATCAATAAAACAGGTCGCCTGCCGAAACGGTCTGAGAGTGAACCAATGATTGGACCTGTGAATAATTGTGTGAAAGCATAGAATGAACTCAGCATACCTGCAATCAATGCGCCGCCATCTTGAGCTTGGACAAAGAATGGAAGCAATGGCAACATGATGCCATAACTGAGTAGGTCAACAAATACGGTGATGAAGATGAAGAGAAGGTTCAAGGGATAGTTATCAGAGAACAGTTATCAGTAATCGGTAATTAATCAACGAATGTTGGCAAGTTTCCATTTAAAATAATCTTTTTTGAAGATATGTATGAAACACTAATCCAAGAATCATATAAACTGCCTTGTTTTACTTTCCATGTTCCATCTTGTTGAAGAATTAATATTCGATTATCAGCCAATTGAAACAATTCTACATTTTCGGCTTGAAGTACAAATTCTGCCCGTAAGTTACCGTGATTAACCCATAATTGGTTATCTTTATTAAGAGCCGCAACACGGACCCCTGAAAGTTGAAAGGCTTTGACATTAGAAAGCATTGTTTTCCACTCAGAAGTTAACACACCTTCTTGAACCATTAAGTCCCCTAAAAGATTAATATAGGCAATGCGCGTGTCACTCAACTGAAAACCAGATACACCTTGAGCAACGATAGACCACTGATTCTTCAAATCATTTTCTATTATATACAATTCACCTGAACTGCTCAATGCCCCAACTCGGTTTGATGAGATATAAAAATTTTGAACTTCACTTACTTCCATATCCCACTCATTTTTCCAATCTCCATTTTGTACTCGAAGAATATTATCTTTACTTAAAATTGCAATTCGGCTATTCGTGATTTGAAATTCAATCACATTTTCATCAATTTTTGTCCACTTAGAATTCTCCAAAAGCCAAAAGGTATTATCCTCAGTCAACGCACCGATGCGATTTTCGATCACTTTATATTCAATAACATTTTCAAGTTTTGGAAGCAAAACAAATGGACCAAAAAACTTTTTCAAGAATACTTGACCGCTCTCTGCTTGAAATAAAGTTTGATTAAGAACTGGATTTGGAATTACGCAGAGCGTTTGGTCTATCCACATACAACCTAGCCACGGCGATTCGTCTCTACCCCACGGGTTAACATAATTAGCATAATCACGTTTATCTAACCCTACTTCAAAATGCAAATGCGAATTATCACCTTGCGGATAAATTGTTCCGAGTTGAGTTCCTGTAGAAATATCTAAATCCATTTGTTGCATAGCAGGTTCAATAACAATATGCATATAAGTCGTATACCACTTTGTCCCATTCTGGCATTCATTGTTAATGTTCCATGTTCCGCCTAAACAGTGCTTTAAGACTAGCATGGTGTTAATGTCCCAGATTCTCCAACCTGCTATTTTTCCATCCGCACTTGCAAATACTGGAGTTGTAGCAGGTGCCTTAATATCAGTTGCTTCATGTCCATTTTTTCCAACCTCTCCACCAGCAGAATAGCATTCAATCATTTGAAATTGATGCGGGTCTGCTTGAGCAACATCTTGCTCCCAAGGGATTGAAGTATCTCGCCATGTAGGCATCCACGCTTCTAAGTAACCAAAAGCAGGTGGACATTGCATCCCTGAATTTAATCCAAGATAATTCCAAGTCCATGGCGTGTTTGGGAATTGTGAAATTCGTGCAACGCCGATATAACTAGGAAGGGGCCAAGCAAGGAAAATTGGTCTTTCATCACTTAAAGAATAAGCATTAGCTGTTTTCAATATCAACATATTCAAAACAAATACTATAAACAAAAACAGGGATAAGAATTTTTTAGCTGTGTTCTTTATCATATAAATGATTCTCTATGAATAATTTTATCAGAGCATTTAATATAAAAAACTGGATGTGAAATCACATCCAGTTTTGATAGTTCAATAAAATCTTATGGCAAATCTACAATTGATATATTATTCCCTGACTGATTGACAACAAACATCTTTCCATTTCCATCAAAGATGATACCAGTTGGTCTTTTGAATGGATTGCTAGAAATACTTTTGCCACCAATGGCAGAGATGAAGTTGCCATCATTATCAAAAATTTGGATACGACCTAATAGATAATCACTGACATATACATTGCCTTGTGAATCAATTGCAATCGCTTCAGGGATTCCTGATACGCCAATGTCATCACCCATTTTCCAAGCGGTGATGAAGTTTCCAGCGGAGTCAAATTTTTGCACGCGTTTGAGTTCATAATCTGCGACGAAAATATTACCTTGTAAATCTACTGCGATTCCAGTGGCGTGGCTGAATTGACCATCGCCATTACCTTGTGCGCCAAATTTGATAATGAAGTTTCCATCATTATCAAATTTTTGTACAAATGGATTGCCATCATCCGTGACATACACATTGCCATCTGTATCAGTTGCAATACCAATCACGCGCACAAATTGACTATCACCAGTACCTTCACTTCCCCACTGTGTGATGTAATTTCCGTCTCGATCAAATTTTTGGATGCGGAAGTTGCCGTTATCTACCACGAAGACATTATCATTTGAGTCAATCGCTAAGCCACCAAAACCCATAGACTTGAATTCGCCATCGCCACTTCCTTGCTTATCCCAAGTTGATAATAAATTTCCTTGAGCATCAAATACAAGCACGCGCCCCTTCCCAGCGTCGGTGACGTATAAATTGCCGAGTGAATTAATCGCAATGCCATACGGGTCTTTCATTCCATCAAATGTGATTTCTGGAAAATCAAAAGTTTCAGGGGTCATGGTCACCTCAGGGGTTGGGGATAAAGTTGATTCTACTAGTGTTGGTTCAACAGTAGAAGTTGGTGCTAATGCCTCACTTCCCCCACACGAAACAAGAAAGATAATACTCAAAGTTAAAACGATGTAATTCTTAATCACTACTATTCTCCTCAGTTAGTTTTTAGTATTATAGGAGGAGAGAGTTGTTTATACACCCTACTAAAGGATGGTTATTGAAATTTTTCTCGTCATTGCGAGCCGAAGGCGAAGCAACCTCCAAGATAATCTCTGAGATTGCTTCGTCGGAAGTGCATCCTCCTCGCAATGACGTGTTATGTGTTTACAAAAATCTTTCTAACCGAAACGCATTTACATCAATTGTTGTTTCTTTCCCATTGACCAGCTCACTAACAAGTTGACCAGTAGCAGGTCCCATAGTTAAACCAACCATTGCGTGACCAGTAGCAACTATCAGGTTAGTGTGAAGCGGAGATTTTCCAATAATGGGAATGCCGTCGGGAGTCACAGGTCTGAGTCCAGCCCACGAGTCAATCATCTTCACACCATCATCGAAATTAAAATATGCACGCATAAAATTTTCGAGTCTACGAATCCATGTTTGATTGGGCGTGGTGCTGAACTCACCCATTTCAAGGCGACCCGTGGCGCGCAAAATATTTCCAAACGGCGTAACCGCCACATGCAAATCACCAAGCGTGAAAGCATGGCGCGGCATTTGTTTCGGCGCAGACATGCTGACGCTATACCCGCGCGCAGGTTGAATTGGAATTTTTATTTTCAAATCGCGCGCCAGCATAGATGACCACGCACCCGTTGCTAAAATAATTTGCTCAGCTTCAAACTCACCCGTTTCAGTTTTTATTTTTATAACTTTTTTATTTTCGATTTCAAAACCAACCACAGGCGTATTTTCAAAAATATTAGCACCCATCGCACGCACACGTTCATATAAAGATTTCAAAAACATGGACGGATTCAAAAACGCATCGCCCGTGCAATGCACACCACCAATCACATCATCGCGCAAAATTGGTTCAAGCGTGTGCAAACGATTTTTATCCAACACTTCAATTTCAATGCCATGCTTTTGCAACATCTCGCCTTCATGCACCCCCGCCTCAAAAGTTTTTTCATCTTTGAAAATCGTAATCATTCCATTGTGTTGATAATGACATTCAATCTTTTCTTCTTGGATTAACTTCTGGAAGTTGCTCGCACTCAATTGACCTAATCTTTGCATCGGCTGGATTCCGCGTTTCAAATTCGCTTCAGTACATGACCTTGCAAACTGAATCAGCCAACTGATGTATTTTGCGTCGGGACGGATTTTCATTCCAAACGCACTGATCTGCGGATTCAACATCCACTTCAAAGCAGAGGTGACAACCCCAGGCGCGGCTAGCGGAATAATATGACTCGGCACAATTTGCCCCGCGTTACCAAACGCCGCACTGGCTTTTGGAATTTCTTTCGACTCAAGAATCGTCACTCCCCTTCCTGATTTCAAAAGATAATAGGCACAGTTCAATCCGATAGAACCACCGCCGATGATGAGGATGTCTGTTTTCATAGCTAGCATAAAATTTAAAAACCAACTGCAATATTAAACTATTTTAGCTTTATTACCTTCGCGTACAAAATAGTATCCTCATTTAATAAACTATTAATTCTAATTCTATAACCATTGTAATTTCGCCATACATAAGCTATAGGCGCAGTTTCATCTGGAGGATAATTGATATTTAAATTCAACATCTGCATTACCGCATTCCACTCATCTAATTTATAGCGTGGGCCAATAATTTGCAAATCAGGTGACGTATAAAGAAGTACAGTCAAGTCCACTTGGTTTACAATGAAATTTTCATTGTAGAAAATTGTGAATTTGTACTTTCCATCCGTATAGTCTTCTCCGTAGTCAATATCTGCAAAATCTCTATCAGGTTCAGATAACGGTACTTCATAAAGAGATTCGGTCACTGTGTATAACTGTCGTATATCTTCTAAAGATTTTCCCATAAGGCTTATAGCATCTAACACAACAGGTACTTTTGTAGGTGTTGGAACAATTGAAGATGGTAAATTTAGGATTCTAGTGCTTAAGAGTAAAAGTATTATACAAACGCAAGCAAGAATACTAATTATTACTAATATCGTTGTAGTAGAGAAGTTTCTTTTTTTAGAATTTTTAACTTGACTGACTGATTGCTTATTTGGAAAATTATCCAAACGATGTAAACCTTCTATAGCAAATTTGTTATTTGGATTTATCTGTAAGACTTGTTGAAAACAATCTCTTTTCTGTTTTTCACTTGCCACACATTTTGACAGCCATAACCAAGCATTTTCATCTTTGGGATTCTGCTTGAGTACTTCAATTAAAAGCTGTCTTCCGTTTTCTTTATCACCAGCTTTAATATAAGCAACTGCTTGTTCCAAAAGTGTCTGCATTTTTAAAACCCTTTTATATTCAATCAGAAATTCCTATTTTATTTCAACAATATTTTTACTTCTCACTGATTCAACAGCCGCAAAACTTGCTTTGGTGACTCCAATCAAATGTTCGTAAGGAATTGGCGGTTCGCCACCTTCTTTAATCGCTTTCGCAAAAGCGGACATTTCATTTTTCCAGCCTTTGTCTTGTGCGATTCGTTCTTCTTTCTTCTTTCCATCTTTCGTCACAGTCAATGAAACATAATCATCTAACACAGCAACTAAACCCTCGCAGAAAATTTCAAGGCGTTCTTTGGGCAGAGATTTATCTCCATTGGCAAGGTAATCTATAACTCCAATTGAACCATCGGGGAAAGTGAAAGTCATGGAGACATTGTCATCACTATATTTTCCATTATTTGGCAAAGCAACTGCATTGACAGAAATTGGAGGCGCACCAACGAGATATGTAATCAAATCAATGAAATGACAAGCCTCGCCGATGATTCTTCCGCCGCCGAGGACTGGGTCTTGAGTCCAGTGGTAAGAAGTAATGTAACCCGCATTAACGCGGTAATGTAAATATTTTGGTTCACGAAGATTGGAGATTTGAGACTTAAGACTTTGTGCATGAGGTGAAAATCTGCGGTTGAAGCCCACAGCTATCAGCGGACAGCCATCAGCCTTCAGTTGTTTGCTGATTGCTGAGAGCTGATGGCTATTAATCGCCAACGGCTTCTCAACAAAAACATGTTTCCCAGCTTTTAATGCCTTGATAATTAAATCAGCATGTGAGTCATGTCTGGTGAGAATAGCAACTGTGTTTATATTTTTATCATTGATAATTTCATCATCAGAAGAAGTTGCATAATGAAAACCAAACTTCTTCCCAGAATCTTGCGCGTGAAATCCGCCAGCAGAAGCGATGCCAATTAATTCATAATCTTTATTATTTTTGATAATCGGAAGCAATGTGAAATTTG
>ERZ761609.3414-NODE-3414-length-10476-cov-21.584013_pt1 | contig 10476 bp, 4 predicted proteins | sample MGYA00511163_ERZ761609 | MGnify/ENA primary metagenome ERZ761609 (study PRJEB28899, sample SAMN02445070) | bioreactor sludge metagenome | biome: EBPR sludge | place: Australia: Brisbane, Thorneside Wastewater Treatment Plant | collected 2011-12-16 ... | reverse complement strand
AACGGTCACAGGCTTTTTTGTTGTGAGTCCCAAACGGATTTGAAGTGAGCTTCGCAATTCATAAAGTTGAGCGGATCGAGAATCTGACCCATGTCAGATTCGAGAGAGCGAAAACAAGGTGAAGCGAGTGGCCGACCCGTAGTGAGTGGCGCGACCAACGCACACGAAAGGAGGGCGCCATTAATCCACTTTGGGACGCCATTAATTAAAAAAAGCGAGTTTTTTCAACCTCGCTTTTTTAATTAATGGCTATGCCACAGTTTTGTTTTAAATATCCCCATGAGTTACAAGCACTTAGGAGCTATTTTTTTTGTCTCCGCTTCCGTGGATGTAAACGTACATAATAATTTGATAACTACCCGGTTGTTTCAAAGACGGTATTTTCCTGTTAGTATTTAGAGCGGAACAGAGACGAAATGACTCTCGATTCGTTTTTGGATTAAGGTAAATCCGCTTTTTACGCAGTCGATAAACCCTAAGTAATTGTAAGATTCAGCGAATAGGGGGCATTTATTTGACCCAACAAAAACTCTTTTTAAAGCAGTTCCGACTGCGTAATCTTCTGATTCCCCATAAGCTGGGGTTGATTGCCGCTATTTTTGTTTTAATTATCTGCATTTTACTCTCCCTCAGTTTATTCGGCATGGGCGTGCTTTCCGATGTTCGCGCCTATGTAGCGGGTGAGGGCCTGTGGTCCAAATCTCAAAAAGAAGCGGTCTATGGCCTTGTGCGTTATGTTATTTTTCATAACGAAGAAGATTACCAAAGATATTTAAATTATCTGCATGTGCCTCTGGGTGACCGCAAGGCCCTGATCGAGCTTTCCAAGGAGCGGACGGATTTTCGCAAGGTGGATGCCGCGTTTATTGACGGACGTAATCATCCCGACGATGTGCGCGGCATGGGATATTTGTTTAAGCGGTTTTATTTCATTTCATACATCCGCGATGCCATTACCGCCTGGAAAGAGGCGGATCGATTATTGGATGAGCTCATCCGGCTGGGAGAAGAAGTTCGGGAGTATGTTCTGTCCGAGAAAACCTCGAATAAAAAAACCATGCAGTTTTTGGAAGATATCGACGCGGTTAACAGTAAATTGGCGCCGCTTGAGGACGCTTTTTCGTATCGGTTGGGAGAGGGCGCGCGCTGGTTGAGAAATCTTTTGGTGTACACCATGTTTGGCTTAACAGGCGTTTTGCTCGCCTTCGGAATTCTTCTTTCTATTTTTATCGCCCGGCAATTGATCAGGGAAATTCATCGCCTCCGCGATGTGTCGGCTAAGATTGCCGAGGGAGATTACAACCAATCGATTGACACGGAAAATTTGGATGAAATCGGAGATCTGGCGCGCAGTTTTAAGCAAATGGCGATTCAGCGGGAACACGCCGAGCGCGTGAAAGATGATTTTTTTGCGACCGTGTCGCACGAACTCAGAACTCCTTTGACGCTGGTGATTACCCCATTGGAATCCCTTTTGACGGAAGAGCATGGGCCTCTGCCTGATGAGGAGCGGCGGATTTTAGAGGTGATGCATAACAACGCGGTTCGACTGCTTCAAATGGTGACCGGTTTACTTGATTTTTCAAGGTTTAAGGCGGGACGGATGGAAGTGAACCGCGAAGCAACTGATTTGATTGCCGTGACGCAATCCATATTGAATGATTTTAAAGCCATTATGGATCAGAAGAATCTTAAACAGCACTTTAATGCCAACTTATCTGTGATATTCGTACAGATGGACCGCTATTTTTATGAAAGGATTTTATTTAACCTTCTCGCGAATGCGGTTAAATTTACTCCGCAAGGCGGTGAAATTTCTGTTTTATTGGATTGGTATGACAACCGCCTCAGGCTTTCGGTATTGGACACCGGAATCGGAATCTCAAAAGAAGATCAGCGCTATTTATTCGAAAAATTTAAACAAGTTGAGGGCGCTTCGACTCGGCGTTTTGAAGGCGCCGGTTTGGGGCTTGCTTTGGTTAAAGAGTTTACGGAACTTTTAGACGGACGAGTTGATGTTCAGAGCGAAATCGGAAAAGGGACAACTTTTGTTGTGGAGTGTTTTGCTCCCGCGGCGGATTTGAAGCAAAAGAATCTCACTGCCTTTGCTCGCCCCAAACGAAAGCTGGTTCAGCCGCATGTGCTTGACGTTCCGGTACCTTTGAATTCCGATGCAGGGTCCCGCAAAGAATTGCCCAAATTGCTTGTGGCTGAGGATAACCAGGAGTTGGCGTCCTATTTGGCTTTGCAAATGCACGGCATCGCGCAAGTTCGCATCGCTCAAGACGGTGAAGAAGCACTTGCAGTGGCAAAGGAATGGCTACCGGACCTGATTCTTTCGGATGTCATGATGCCGAAACGGGACGGACTCAGTCTCTGCCGTGCCGTGAAGAGTGATACGCGTTTGATGGAAACCCCCGTGATTTTATTGACCGCGTTAACGCATCGCGAAGCACTTTTGAAAGGGTGGGAAGCGGGCGCGGATGAATATTTGTTTAAACCGTTCCATCCCACGGAGCTGCTCACAAGAATCAAGGCCGTGCTTGATAGCCGCAGGGAGCGTCAAAAGGCTCAGAGAGCGTTGAGGGCGTCGCATGATCAGCTTGAGGTTAAAGTTCATGAAAGAACAGAAGAGCTTTTGGCGGTCAATGAGCGTTTGAAGGAGCTGGATCAACTCAAGACCCAGTTTATTTTGACGGCATCTCACGAACTAAGGACACCGCTTACTTCCATTAAAGGCTATGTTGAAATGATTTTAGATGGAGAAGCGGGGGAGCTTAATTCGGAACAAAAAGAGTTTCTTGGATACGCAAAAAACTCCGCGAACCGTTTGCAGAGACTATTGCAGGAGCTTTTGGATGTTTCAAAAATGGAATCGGGCGGCGTGAACATCAACCGTGAATTGACCGACTTAAAAATTTTAATTGAAGAGGAGCGCGCTCTTTTTCAACCCCAAGCCATGGAAAAAAATATGCGGATTGATTCGGCGGTAGCGCCTGATCTCAAATCGATCTATTGTGATTCCGATAAAATCCGTGAGGTACTGGATAATTTACTGAGTAACGCGGTTAAGTACACACCCACAGGCGGTGAAATTAAGGTATTTGCAAAAAATCACGGTAAGGGAGTTTTAATCGGCGTTCAAGATAATGGTATTGGCATTGACAGGGCGCACCATCGCCGTATTTTTGAACCATTTCAGCATTTACAAAAATATGGTTTGGAGTCATCCGAAGAAAGCACGGGGCTGGGTTTAACACTGGTTGAAAAAATAGTCATGGCGCATGGAGGACAAGTCAAAGTTCAAAGTGAACCGGGAAAGGGATCCCTTTTTACCGTGATTTTGCCGCTTGATATGCGACATAGAGAGGCTAGCGAAGTAAAAGACATTCATTGAGCGAGGGAATAAATATGAAAAAAAGAATTTTAGTGGTTGATGATGAACGGGACATTTTGGAACTTCTTCGCGTTAAGCTGACGAAACGGGGTTTTGATGTGATGACCGCTCAAACCAAGCAGGATTTTTTTGAGCGTGTTTTTAAAGATAAGCCCGATCTTGTCATTTTAGATATTTGGCTCGGAAATGATGACGGCGGGCCTCAGCTTCATGACGAGGCTATTGCGCGCGGTCTCGACCCTGCATTGCCCGTGATTTTCATTAGCGCGCTGGTTGATAAAGGGACTCCTCCCAAGCACGCGGTGAGGGGAGGGCGTTATGCTCTTTACGGCAAACCGTTTGATTTTGACGTTATGCTGGAAGATATTTTTTGCCTCGTTGGGGCGGGCATTCCCTGCATCAATCCCAATGATACTCCGCCTCAGGGGACTTAGCTTCTAAGCTAAAAGTCTTCTTTTTCACTGAGGAATGGGGGGCTCGGGGTTGATTCTATTCTGTTTTCATGGCGCTTTGTTTCCGTTAAACTGTGGCCTCTTATGGCCATTTACCCTGCTGAAAAACAAAATGTTGCTGCCGCTGCAGATCAAATCAAATCAGGCGGTGTTGTCGCTTTTCCGACTGAGACCGTTTACGGTTTGGGGGCGGATGCGCTAAATGCTTCCGCTGTGGCACAGATTTTTGAAATTAAAAATCGTCCGCATTTTGATCCTCTGATTGTACATATCGCCGATTTTAAAGAGCTTGATAAGATTGCGGAAGTGAATGACCTTGCTTTGATGCTGGCGAAAAAGTTTTGGCCGGGGCCTTTGACGCTGGTGCTGAAGAAGAAAAATAATATTCCTGATTTGGTCACATCGGGTTTATCGACCGTCGCGGTGCGGATGCCCAATCATCCGGTGGCGCTGGAGCTGATCCGTTTGGCAGAAACCCCGATTGCCGCGCCCAGTGCCAATCCATTCGGCTACCTGAGCCCCACGACAGCGAAGCACGTTCAGGATCAATTAGGCGATAAAGTAGCCATGATTTTGGACGGAGGCCCGTGCGCGACCGGTGTGGAGTCCACTATTTTGGATTTAGTGTTTTCAAAGCCCGCAATTCTGCGCGCCGGCGGAATTCCGATTGAAGAAATTGAAAAAGTAGTTGGGCCGCTTGAATTTCGCAAAGCAGGGGCCTCTCCGTCCGCGCCCGGACAATTGGAACAGCATTATGCTCCTCGGAAAAGGCTCAAAGTTTTAGAGCGTGAGCAAATTTTAAACCATCCCAATTTGGATGCGGGCGGTGTTTTGTTTTTTTCAAATCCGCCCATTTTAAAAGCAAAAAAGGTGAAAACTCTTTCGGTGAGGGGTGATTTGAAGGAAGCCGCGGCGAATTTATTTTCTTTTTTACATGATTTTGATGATTCGGATTGTGCGTTTATCCTGGCTGAATCTGTCCCTGAGACGGGGCTAGGGAGCGCAATTATGGACAGACTTCGTAAGGCTTCCGCCGGCTCTGCCTCTGCTCACTAATCTTCAGATAAATCATTTCAAATCAATGTTAGTTTATGCTATATAATGCTATAAATAATTACTAATATTTTGCTATGGATATTGAAAAGACTACATCGAAGTGTTAAATTTTTTTTATGAAAATTGACGAGAAGACTTTGCCTCGTTACTTTTCTTTGATTCTTTAAAAAGACAGTTTTCAATGAAAATAAAACATTTTTTGCCTGTAAAAATTACGGCGTGGTTTCTGTCCGTTCTCATGCTTTTATCGGGCATGGGGGACGGCAGTCTTTTGTACGCGTTACCGTCGTCATCCGGTCCCTCGGCTCCATCCGCAAATTTTGTATTAAAGGAATTGGAAGTGCCGGAAAACTTTGGAGAGGTCAGCGAGAAGTTTGAAGCCGGACAAAATAAACCCGCCGTTATTTTAATTCAGGATGCGCACGCAATTCCCGACGCGCAGAAAAATCTTCACGCGCTGATCCGTTTTTTTGAGAAAAAATATGGCGTGAAAAATGTCGCTTTGGAAGGTGCTTCCTCTCAGCTTGACCCGCAGTTTTTCCGCAGTTTTCCCGACCCAAAATTACTGAAGAAAATTTTTAAAGATTATTATGAGCGCGCGGAACTGAGCGGCGCGGCCGCAGCTTCGGTTTTTGCCGGAACAGACGTACGCTTTCAGGGCGTTGAAGACTGGTCACTTTATGAGCAGGCACTGGCGGATTATTCGCGCGCGCTTGAAAGTGAATCCGCTTTGCTTGCACGCCTTAAAACTCTGAGAACGGATTTAGAAAGCTTCAAGCAAAAAAATTATTCCCCAGAGCTTTTAAAAGCGGATCAAGCCTGGGAAGCTTTTGAAAAAAATCACACCCAGATTCTTGAGACGATTCAAGTTTTCTCCAAGATACAAAAGCCCTCTGCCGGATCTTTGATGGAACTTCTTTTGCGCGTGGATTCCCAGGAAAAATCAAATCAGGGTGAAATCTCTGAGTTGAAAGCCGCGGCGGAAGCCGTGCGCGAAGTTTTAGAGAAAAATGCGGCAACTCGCAAAAAAGAACTGATGGAGCTAAACCGTTGTTTGCAGGCTTATCAAACGGGAGAAATGAACGCGCAGGAGTTTGCGGTACGCATTAAAAAAATGGCGGAAGGGCTGGACATGGCTTTGCGTTTTTCGCGTCCGCTGCGTGAGTTGTCGCTGATGCAGATGCGGTTGGAGTCGATTCGCGGAACCAAGCTTTTAAAAGAGTTTGAAGCTTACGCGGCATCGGTGAAAAAGGAATTAATGAGCCGTGAGATAGATGTGTCGCGTCAGACTGTTATTCGAACCACGGAAAGGAAAAGCCTGAAAATACGATTACTGGAAAAACTGACCCGGCTTGAATTGTCGCATGATGAGTGGATTAAAGTTCAATCGATGAGATCGGGTTCTTCCGGGGGGGAAGAGGGAGAGCCTGATCTGATCGATTGGAACTTGTTTGAAGCGCACATCAGCTTTTATGAGAAGTCGATTGAGCGTGAAAAGGCGTTTATGCGGAATCTCCGTAAACTGATGTCCGGTCAATCGGATGATCTTCGCCCGGCGGTTTTCGTCGCCGGTGGTTTTCACACGCAAGGAATGGCGGAGCGGTTTAAAAAGGAAGGTCTTTCGTATGCGGTTGTGACACCCAAAATAGAACGCCTACCGGAAGAAAACTTATACCGTAAGCATATGGCCGGCGATGTTTCATGGAAGTCCTATTTTAAAGTTGAAAATAACCGGGTTCGTCCGTATGACGCGTTTGCGCGTTCGGTGCGTGACCAGCTTTTGTCCCAAAACTCAGAAGTTGCCAAGGTTTGGCGTGATGAAATTGTGCGTGATCTTGCCGATCTGGGACGCGCGCAGGACGCCTGGAAATACACCCGCTTTCTCGATGAGAAGGTTTTAGAGAATGGCGCGTGCCCGCGGGTCAGTGAAGGTACGGCTGAAAGATTATCCCGTCGGGTGGATCAGTTTGTCAGCGGGTTACGATCTTTGTGCTCGTCCGGAAACCTCAATCAGCAAAGCGTCGCGAATTTACTGCGTTCAATGAATGCTGTCGCGGCAATGACAGGCCCGGCGGTAATGGAACCCAACGCATCCGTTTCAATTCCTTCCGTTTCAAGTTCGTCAGTGGAAGTTTATTCCGGCGATGTTTTAGAAGCGGCCCGTAAAGATTATTCAGAATGGATTTCCGAAATTGAAAAACAGAAGAATGATGTTCAGTATCGTGATTTCCAAACACTGGCTTATCGATTATCCGCGGCAGACAAAATGCGGAAATTAAACCGCATGGCTCTTTACGATTTTTGGAGCGCTTTGCGTGAGGAAGGCAATGCAAAATGGGATGATGCATTATCGAACCCGGAGTTGCTCAACAGACTTATCACTCAGAAAGTGAGTGCGGTGAAGATTGCTTTTGCCGGAATCAAGTCTGCTCCTTCTTCCAAAGAGGCAAGAACCTATTCTGATGAGAAGAGTGCTTATGTGATGCGGCAAGCCGCGCAGGCGATGGCTTTGATGAGCGTGATCGAAATCATCCTTAAAAATGAATCTGAGAGTATTAAGGATGCTTACGGAGACTGGTTGCGCGGATTAGATTCGCGGGAAATATCGGGCACCAATCTTACCGAAGCGGATGTTTACCGGCAGGGTGATTACGCAAGCTTTGATGCTTTTTTGGGTGAAGAGTTAGGCAAGAATAACGGCGCGGGAATGCGCGATGAAGTGTTGAATGAGCTGAAGACATATGGTTCGCCTGCGCCTGCATCATGGGTTTTTGCAGATGAAAAAATTCGCGCATTTTCAGAAGAGCTTTCTAAAATGAATCTTTGGGATCTTTTTACCACCGCGCGGGATCATTATGTATTTGAGTTTGACGATGCTGAAACGGCGCTTGCTAAGTTCATTGTTCCCGTCCGTTCTGGGCAGCGTAAAATCGAAAGATTGAATCATCACTTTCAAGTGCTTCGCCAAGATCGTAACCGGCTTATTCTCCGCGAAATTCTTTACCGTTGGGGAAGTGCCGATAGACCGCGGTCGCATGTTTTGTTTTCTTCACGCTCTGAGATGCGTTATGAGGATATGCCTCAGATGGATGAAGAATTAATTCAGATGCTGCTTGATCAAGGTCGGTTCATTTCGATTTTAGGAGCTCCGGGGGCGGGTAAAGGAACGCTGATGAAATCAATGATGTATCAACTGAACAAATATTTACAGGATCACAATGTGCCGAAGGGGTATGCCTATCTTGAAATCGGAGAAATTTACCGGGGAGTTGACCGGCTGGTGCGGGGGGAACCTCAGAAAGGGGATGAGGAAAAATATCGACCCTATGTCGGAATGGTTCAGGATGCTTTGGAGATGATGCGTAATGGATTGATTACGGAGACTGTAACTCTGGATATGGTTAATTTTGCGCTTGCACAGTCCGAATATAAGGATGCACGGGGCATTTTTTTCGATGGGTTTCCGCGCACACTGATGCAAGATGAAGCGATTAATGATGGGACAATTATTTTGGGAGATAATCAAACTCCTCTTGTTGCCGTTTTGCACGTCGATCGAGGCAAGCTTTTGGAAAGAACGCTTCGCCGGAATGCTCAATCTGCTCGTCCCGATAGTTCGGGAACTTCTGAAGTGCAGTTGCAGAAATTTGAAACCCGCATGAAAGACTTTGAACGGCTGACTCAGCCTCTGATAGATGAAAAAAAGAGCGATCCCAAAACTTTTATTTTTGTGGATGATGCTTCACCAGAAATGAGTGAGCAGGAATCAATAGAGTATATCCATACCAAGTTTTATGCGGGACTCAAGACTCATTTAAATCAACTTCGCTCCGGGGCTCGTGATACGGATCAAGAGATGGCTGAAGCGAAAGGGGAATCACCCGGGATGCGTGACAGTGAAAGTGCGCCGCAGGCTGAGCAGAATCCTCTTGCCCGGTTTTTGGCGCAGTTGACTGCTCAAACGCTCAATCCCGAATTTCTTTTAGAGGCTTATTACCGCGGTATGATCACCCAAGAGCCGATTGCCGAGATCCTCCGTCAATTTAATCTAAACCCCTTGGAAATTGACCGCCAAATTCAGATTGCCGGAGAAAATGCAGTGCGAAAGGAACTTGAGGAGGGGGAGCTTCACCCCTTGGCGCGTGGTTCTCAATCCGAAGTTTATTCGGGACTCATTCATGGAAATGAAATTGTCATTAAAGAGGTCGAGGATGAAGATGCGCGGAGAAAATACGCAGAATTTCAGGATATTTTGGGCGACAATGTCGCTGGTTATTTACCCATCTATGATTTAACCATCAATCTTCCGGAAGGTCCCAAGGTTATTCCGTTTGCCGTTATTCAGGAAAAAGTAGAAACGCTTGCAGACCGAATCGCGCGAATCAAGCGTGAGTCAAGTTCTCCCGAAGAAAGGTTCAGTGAAATCAATGAGATTTTGAAAAGCTACATTGATCTTTATGTTCGGCTTCTCAAACTTGGCTTTTTTTCAAAGCCAAACGGCTTTTTGATTGATATCGGCGTGACCAGAAACGGCCGCGTTGTTGTGTTGGATGTCGGAGATTTGCTTGATGCGGATGAGTATCAATCGGAATACAGCCGTACTACTTTTTCGGAACAGCTTTCGTTGGATACGCTTTGGAGGGTGCACGAACCGTACTCGCTGCCGGATGATTCGGAAACCGCATGGCGTTCTTTGATTGCCCTGATTGATCCCCGCAGGTTTTTAAACTATCACCACAGTGTGGGTGGCATGGATATTATCCCCGGCACTAGCGAACCAATCGACTCTGTCCGTGAGATGAAGTTAAGCGAGTATCCCGCTATTCGATATGCTGAAAGCATTTTGACGCATTTGGGAATAACGGGTTATTTAAATGAAAATGAAACCGGTGTGCGTGAGGTTTATACGGGTGATTTTGAATTAGCGGCGCGCATGAATGACGCACGGTTAGGCTACCTTCGCTCGCTTACGGGAGACTTATTTGTGCACGCGGCGAATAAAGAAAGAAAAGACCGTTCCGAAGTCAGGGAGACATTTACTTTGCCTGACAGCTTTAAACAATCACCCGGAGCCGATGCCTTTTTTTCAAGGGTAGAGGAATTGCTTAGGGACGCCAAGCTTCCCGCTAAAAAATTTGAGGCTTGGTGGAAAGCGCATCCGAAGCGGGCCGAGCTTGATGAAAAAATAGAATTGATGAGTCGGGAAGAATTCGATGCGGCGCTTAATCTCAGCGGACAGTTGTCGGATGAGACGCTTTTCTTACCGAGCTTGATTTGGAATAACCTGAAAGTAGGTTTTGGATTTTTGCTTTGGGGTTTTTTAAGGACCGTTGGATATCTTTTGCCCTTAGGGATGCAAGCGGGTATTTTTATTTATGCGTATTTCACAAAAATGCCGATGGAGGAAGCTTCTGTCGGAGCTGCCGGAGCCGGGACTATTTATTTTTTGGCGTGGAAAATCTACAGTGATCTAAAAAGCTTTTTTTCCGGCTGGCTTGATAATTTAAAAGAAAGTTTTTACGCTAAGATCGGAAGAGCGTCGTGTAGGGAAAGAGTGTAGATCTCGGTGGT
>ERZ761609.3413-NODE-3413-length-10477-cov-6.827576_pt1 | contig 10477 bp, 10 predicted proteins | sample MGYA00511163_ERZ761609 | MGnify/ENA primary metagenome ERZ761609 (study PRJEB28899, sample SAMN02445070) | bioreactor sludge metagenome | biome: EBPR sludge | place: Australia: Brisbane, Thorneside Wastewater Treatment Plant | collected 2011-12-16 ... | reverse complement strand
GTCGGGTCATCAAGGAACCGGGCTACATCGGACAGGAATTCGACCTCGAACTGATGGCGATGTTCGTGCGTAACGAACTGCAGGCGCTGCCGACGGTGCCGCTACTGGCCATGATCTTCGCGCTCGCGTCGATGTTCTGGGCACCGGTCATCGAGGCGTCGCTCTGGCTGGTCGCCGTCATCCTGTCGAAGTTCCTGATGGTGGCCGCCTGCCGGCGCTTCGAGAGGTTGCCGGCGCACGAGGTCGACGTTGCGGCATGGGCGCGATACTTCGTGAAACTCGAATTCGTCTCGGGGCTGGCGTGGGCGGCGCTGCCGTTCGTCGGCAACTCCGTCGTCACGCCTGCGAGCCAGGCCTTCATCCTCGTGTCGCTCGTCGTGCTGATCGCGATCCGCATGACGTTCGCCTCGACGATGATGTCGATCATCTACGTCGGCACTCTGCCGATGACGCTCGCGGTCGTCATTACGCTGATCGCACAGAACCATCCGTTCTACTTCGCCATGGCGTCGATGGCGGCGGGGCTGCACGTCTATTTCATCTTCATGGCGCGACGGCTCAACGAGACCGCACTCGCGATGCTGGAATTCCGAAGCGAGAAGGACCAGCTCATCGCCGATCTCGCCGAGGCGAAGGCGATCTCGGATACGGCGCGGCTCGAGGCGGAAGCGGCGAGCGTCGCCAAATCCCGGTTCCTCGCCACCATGAGCCATGAACTCCGCACCCCACTCAACGCCATTCTCGGCTTTTCGGAAGTCATGAAGACCGAGCTGATCGGGCCGATGGCGAACCCGACCTACAAGGATTACGCGACGTCGATTCACGACAGCGGTGCGCACCTTCTCAATCTCATCAACGAGATCCTCGACCTCTCTCGCATCGAGGCGGGCCGGTACGAACTCGTCGAGGAGCCGATCCGGCTGGCCGACGTGGTCGACGACTGCTGGCGGCTTCTCCGGCTCAGGGCAGAGGGCAAGAACCAGACGGTCACGCTCGACGTGCCGCCGTCGCTGCCGGATATTCTCGTCGACCAGAGAGCGATCCGGCAGGTCTGTCTCAACCTGCTCTCGAACGCGTTGAAGTTCACGCCGCGTGGCGGGCAGATCACGGTCGGTGTACGGGCACTCGCGGACGGCGGGCAGTCGCTCGTCGTGCGCGACAACGGCCCGGGCATTCCGGCCTCCGAAATGAGCAAGGTGCTGCAGCCGTTCGGCCAGGGATCGCTGGCGCACGAGACGGCGGAAGGCGGAACCGGTCTCGGCCTGCCGATCGTAAAGAGCCTCGTCGAACTGCACGGCGGACAGTTCGTCCTCACGTCGGCGCTCAGGAAGGGCACGACGGCGGAAGTGCTGTTGCCGGCCGATCGTGTCCAGGCGGCACGCCGGTACACGGGGCGAGTTGCGGCGGCTGGATCTGCGCAACGCCCTCAGGGTAGCGGCGACTTGGCGGAGCGTGACAGCCGGCCACAGGTCCCAGGCGACATCGCGGGCGTCACCCGGCCTGCCGTCGAACGGCGCAAGATCCCCCGTCCGAGCCGTCCGCAAGGCCCGGCGGCAAGCCGCCCTTAGGCCCGGCCGCATGTGCGACGGGGCCGGGGCTGATGACACCAGTGGCAGCCGCCAAGATTGACAGTCCCTCCCCTCCAACCCACATTCCCGGAACCGCGCCGGCCTTGCGCGGACGAGGACCGAGCCGACGTGGAATCTCCCTGTATAAAAGTCTGCACCATGGACGCGATAAGCGGGCTTTGCGCCGGCTGCGGCCGTACTCTGGCCGAAATTGCGGGATGGTCTCGGATTGCGGCTGAGGAGAGGGCGGCCATCATGGCGGCCCTGCCGGCGCGGCTCGCGGCGCTGGACCCGGTGTGTGACGATGCCGGGACGGGTCGTGACCGCAGCCGGAAACGCGGCTCGGCGTAAGGAGAGGGAACGGAGGTCATGCTGTTCTGGATCGTGCTGGCCGCTTCGATCGGATTTCTCGGTCTCGTCTTGGCCGATACCCTGCTTCTCGACCGGATGCTTGAGAGCGGGTCGACCATCGGCGGACTGCAGACGGCCGACGTGATCGCGGCGGCGTTCGGACTTGTGCTCGCAGCCGCAGCGCTGGTGTCGGTGGCGGCGGGTACGCGCGGCGGGTTCGGCAAGGCGATGCGGGATCTGGCGAGCTGGTGCCTCCTCATGCTCGCGGTGGTGGCGGGCTATAGCTATCGCGAAGAGATTCTTACGCTCGGCCACCGGGTGGTCGGCGAACTGGCGCCACCGGGAACGGTTTTCCGCGCCGAAACACAGTCCGACCTCGAACGTGCCGTCCGCATCCGGCGCGGGCGGGACGGGCATTTCGTGGCGAACACCGAGATCAACGGCGTCGGCCTCTCCATGCTGGTCGATACCGGTGCGTCGACCGTCGTGCTCCGTCCGCAGGATGCGCAGAAGCTCGGGATCGACCCGGCGAAACTGCGGTATTCGGTTGCCGTGCAGACCGCCAACGGGACGACCTATGCCGCGCCTGTCCGGCTCAAGGCATTCGCCGTCGGTTCAATCGTGTTCACGGACGTGGACGCACTCGTTTCCAAGCCCGGCGCGCTCCGCGACAGCCTTCTGGGTATGACTTTCTTAAACCGATTGCGGTCATATGAATTCTCCGGGGAATACCTGACGTTGCGTATCTAACCTGGCGCGACCACCCGGACAGTTGGCGTTTCGGGGTCGGACATGGCGCTCAGAGGATCGCAGAGATTGGCTCTCGAAGCCGCCGGGACAGCACTCGTTTTCGCGGCCGGCGCCTATACGCTTCTCAACATCAGCGAGATCAGGACGAGCCTGTTCGGGCCAGTGGGTCCGAGGGCCGCAGCGGTTTCCACCCAGGCTCCGGCGTCAGACGCTGCCATTGCCCGGAGCGAGAGCAGCGGCAACCGGGGTAGCGGACGTACAGTCGAATTGTCGGCGCGCTCGGGCGGGCATTACTTCGTCGAGGCCGAAATCAACGGCCGGCCCGTCGCGGTCATGGTCGATACCGGAGCGACAATGGTCGCGCTGACTTACGAGGACGCCCGTCGCGCCGGACTATCCCCCCGCGACAGCGATTTCACACATCGGGTATCGACCGCCAACGGTGTCGCCAAGGTCGCTCCCATCATGCTCGATCGCGTCCAGATCGGCGGCATTCTCGTCCGTGACGTACAGGCAGCCGTGCTCGAAGCAGGCAAGCTGCAGACGACGCTTCTCGGCATGAGCTTCCTCGGCAAACTGTCCAGCTTCTCGATGAAGCAGGGTCGTCTGGTGCTCGAGGAGTAGCCCTCCCCCTATTCGCACCCTGCCTCAATCCTGCCGTGGATGGCAGCAAGGTGCGGACATCTTTCTCCCTCCACCCGAGTCTCACCATGCTCTCCAAGCCCCGCGCCGACCTGAAACCCAACACGCTCGACTTCGAGCGGCTGCCGCTGGTGAAACCAACCGGCTTTCGCGAGTACGACGCGCGCTGGCTGTTCCCGCAGGAGATCAACCTGCAGGGACTGAACGCGCTCGGGCTCGGGCTCGCCGTGATCTTCGAGCGGCGCAAGGTGCCGAAGCGGATCGTCGTCGGGCACGATTTCCGCTGGTATTCGTCGAGCGTGAAGCAGGGCTTGATGACAGGTCTGCTCGCGGGCGGCTTCGAGGTGCACGACATCGGCCTCGCCATGAGCCCGATGGCGTACTTCGCGCAGTTCGCGCTCGATGTGCCGGGCGTCGCGATGGTGACGGCGTCGCACAACGACAACGGCTGGACCGGCATCAAGATGGGTCTCAACCGCCCGCTCACGTTCGGGCCGGAGGAGATGAGCGAACTGAAAGAGATCGTACTCTCGGGTGCCTATGCGGATGCCGCGAAGAACGGCGGCGGGCGCTACATCTACGTCTCCGATCTCTATGACCGCTATGCCAAGGCACTCACCGACAGGCCGAAGTACAAGCGCAAGATGCGCGTCGTCGCAGCCTGCGGCAACGGCACTGCGGGTGCGTTCGCGCCGAAGATCCTCGAAGCGCTCGGACTCGAAGTGATCCCGCTCGATGCCGAACTCGACCACACCTTCCCGAACTACAATCCGAACCCCGAAGACATGAAGATGCTGCACGCGATGAGCGCGGCCGTGATGAAGCACAAGGCCGACGTGGGCCTCGGCTTCGACGGTGACGGCGATCGCTGCGGGATCGTCGACAACGAGGGGCACGAAATCTTCGCCGATACGGTCGGCGTGATGCTGGCGCGCGACCTGTCGGCTGTCTACCCGAACGCGACGTTCGTTGCGGACGTGAAGTCGACCGGGCTCTTCATGACCGATCCGGTGCTGCAGGCGAACGGTGCGAAGGCGCTCTACTGGAAGACCGGTCACAGCTACATGAAACGGTATACACACGAGCAACGCGCGCTCGTCGGCTTCGAGAAGTCGGGCCACTACTTCTTCCAGCCGCCGCTCGGACGCGGCTACGACGACGGTCTCGTCGCGGCCATTGCTGTGTGTGACATGCTGGAGCGCGCGCCGGGCAAGACGGTCGCCGATCTCCGCCGCGCGCTGCCGAAGACGTATCAGTCCCCGACCATGAGCCCGCACTGCGACGACGAGAAGAAGTACGGCATCGTCGACAAGATCGTGGCGCAGTTCGAGGCGGCAGCGAAGAAGGGTGAGAAGGTCGCCGGGCAGAAGATCCGCGACCTCGTCACCGTCAATGGCGTGCGTGTCACGCTCGAAGACGGCACGTGGGGCCTCGTACGCGCGTCGTCGAACAAGCCGGAACTGGTCGTGGTGGTCGAAAGCCCTGTCTCCGAGGCGAACCGCAACGCCATGTTCGCCGACATCAAGGCGCGCTTCGCCGCTTTCCCCGAGATCGGGAAATTCAATCAGGAACTGTGATCGCTTCGCTCGCGACCGGGAACGATGCGGGGGCGCTGCCCCTGCTCGCAGACTGACAGCGTCGCGGAATTGCTGCGACCTCGGGGCAAAGGCGCGCCTTTGCGATCCTTGTTCTGCTCCCTCCGTGCACGGTTTTGCGTGATCGGTGATGTGCGCTAGCCTCGCGGCGTGCGCGTCGTCGAGTCGGGGGACAGAGGACAATCCGCGCGCACGATCCTTCCGGAGATCGATCGATGACCTTCCGCAAATCTCTGACGTCCGCACTTGCAGCTCTCGCCATGGCCGCAACCGCCACAATCGCACAGGCCGACAGCGGCTCCGTCTCGCTCACGATCTACAAGGCCGGCTGGATCATCGGCGGCTCCGGCGGTTCGGGCGTATTGCATTTCCAGGGTCGAACCTATGGCCTCTCGACCGGGGGAATCGACTATGGCCTCGTCTTCGGCGGATCGAAGACGGAACTCTATGGCCGGGTGAAAAACATCTCGCGACCGTCCGACATCGAAGGCGTTTACGGCGCGGCCGGCGCGGGTCTCGCGGTCGGCAAGGGTGCACGTGCCATCGTGCTGACGAACCAGAAGGGTGCGATCCTCGAGCTGACCGGCAAGCAGGTCGGTCTCATTGCCAATCTGGATCTCAGTGGTCTCGCGATCACGCTCAAATAGTTCAGCGCTTGGATCGACGCGGCGGAGACGCAACCGATGCGAAGACTGGTCACGGCTATCGTCGGCATTATCGTCGGCTACCTCGTCGGTGCCGTCGTGGGCTATGGACTGGTCGAACTGCTTTCCACCAACCGGCAGGACAAGGCCCTCGAGGCCGCGATGACGGCTGCGTTCGTCGCCGGCCCCGTCGGCGCGTTCGTCGGGCTGGTCGTGGGGCTGTTCTGGCGGCGGACCTCTTAACGCCCGTCCATTCCGAACCGGATGGAAAGGAACGCACCGTAGAGGGCGACGAGGGCGAGGACGGTGTTGGCCACCAGCGAGCCGGGGAAACCTTGCCAGGCGACGTGGAAGGCTGCGGCGGACCAGGCTCCGGTGGCGACGAACGTCGGCACGCGCAGGTCGGTGACGCGCATGGGGTGGACGAACTTGATGCGCACGAAGGTCAGCACCGCGAACGTCAGGACGAGCACTGCCACGAGCCAAACGGGCATGGCGAAGGCGAAGACGTAGAACGCGAAAATGTTCCAGATCGCGGGGAAGCCGACGAAGCAGTTGTCGTCCGACTTGGAGCCGAGATCGGAGAAGTGGTAGAGCGACGACATCAGGATCGCGGCTGCCAGCACGATGCCGAACCAGCCGGGCAGGAAGCCCGCAAGCCGCAGCATCACCACCGGAATGAACACGTACGTCACGTAGTCGACGCAGAGATCGAGCGTCTCGCCGGAGACGTGCGGGGTGTTCTTCTTGACGTCATAGAGGCGGGCGAAGGTGCCGTCGATGCCGTCGATCAGGAAGGCGAGGCCGAGCCAGAGAAATGCGATCTCGAACTGCCGGTCCAGCGACGCGAACAGCGCCAGCAGCGCGCAGACGATCCCGGAGGCGGTAAGGGCATGGACGGCGGCGGCCTTCAGGAAGCGGGCGGTCATGGCGCTGGCGTCCTCTCCCTCGCCGGATCAGGAAACGAAAACACCGGCCATGGCGGCCGGCGGTCTGGACCGGGGTTGCCCGCCGGCTGGCTGCGCCCGGATGGACCGGGCCGCCGATCAGTTCGGGAAGCGATATTTCAGCGTGCCGCGGATCTGGAGTTCGCTGTCGCTCTTGTCGTCACGCGGCGAATGGGTTTCTGCCGTCGGCGCAGCCCCGTAGAGCAGTTCCAGACCGAAATCGAGCTTGGGCAGCGAACCGATCGCACCGAGGCCGGGGATGCGGATCTCCGGACCCTTCGAGGAGGCCGCAGGTTCGGTGGACGAAATCGACGCATTCGGTGCGGATGCCGTCCCGGCAGACCCTTTGGTCTCCTGGAACGCAAGGGCTGCCTGGCTGATCACGCCGAGCGCCAATCCCGCAATTATCATACGAACCGGAGTCATGTTTCTCGTCCTGCATAGTGTACACGCACTTTACGCGACACACATACGCACACCCGATACATGAGCGCGTCGCATCGTCAGCGCAAGCATGTTTCCAACGCGGTTAAGGGCGGGTGAATGTTTCGTGGGAACGGTGTGACAGTTGCGCCATGTTGCACGGCGGCACCACAGATCAAGATCCGGAAATCTCTCTGTGAAACATGGGGATTTTCGCCACAATCCCGTTTGACACGGGTTGCATGGTCCGAATCTGAACGTACGTCAGTTGGCGAAGCGGAAGTGCATGACGTCGCCGTCGCGGACGACGTAATCCTTGCCTTCGAGGCGCATCTTCCCGGCGTCGCGGGCGCCAGCCTCGCCCTTCAGTGCGACATAGTCGTCGTAGGCGATGGTTTCGGCGCGGATGAAGCCCTTCTCGAAGTCCGTATGGATGACGCCGGCGGCCTGCGGTGCTCGCGTGCCCCGCGTGATGGTCCAGGCGCGGCATTCCTTGGGTCCGACCGTGAAGTAGGTGATGAGGTCGAGGAGGCCATAGCCGGCGCGGATCAGCTGGTTGAGGCCGGCTTCCTTGAGACCGAGATCGGCGAGGAAAGCCTCGCGCTCCTCGGGGGCGAGGGCTGCAAATTCGCTCTCGATCTTGGCGGAGATGACGACGCAGGCGGCGCCCTCGGTTTTGGCGCGTTCGGCGACCCTGGCCGAGTACGAGTTGCCGGTCGCAGCCGAGGTTTCCTCGACGTTGCAGACATAGACCACAGGCTTCGACGTCAACAACATCAAGGACTTGAAGATCGGCTTTTCCTCGTCTGTGACCTCGGCCATGCGCGCGGGCTTGCCTTCGCGCAGCAGCGGCAGGACCTTTTCGATGACCGCGAGGAGAGCTTTTGATTCCTTGTCGCCCTGCTTGGCTCGCTTCTCCAGGTTCTGGACGCGCTTCTCGAGGCTTTCGAGATCGGCCAGCATGAGTTCGGTCTCGACGATGTCGGCATCCGCGAGCGGGTCGATGCGGTTCTCGACGTGGGTGATGTCGCCATCCTCGAAGCAGCGCAGCACGTAGGCCACCGCGTCGACCTCACGGATATGCGACAGGAACTGGTTGCCGAGCCCCTCGCCTTTCGAGGCGCCGCGTACGAGGCCGGCGATGTCGACGAAGGTGAGCCGGGTCGGGATCAGCTTGGCCGAACCGGCAATGGCGGCGAGCGTTTCGACGCGCGGGTCGGGGACGCCGACTTCGCCGACGTTCGGCTCGATGGTGCAAAAGGGGTAATTGGCAGCCTCGGCTGCGGCCGTCTGCGTCAACGCATTGAAAAGGGTCGACTTGCCGACGTTCGGCAGGCCGACGATACCGCACTTGAAGCCCATGGCATCCGGAATCCAGTTTCGGGGCCGCGCGAGGTTCGGGGCGGCCGGAGGTCTGCGGCTGGCTACACCGGATGGGGGCGCGGGGCAAGAGCGCGGCGCGGGCGATGAGCGGGAAGGCCGTGACCTTCGCGGAACCAACGGGGAGCTCGACCGTTGATCCCAATGGTTACGATCGTTTGCGCGTGGAGGATCCCGATGATTACCAAGTCCGCAACTGCCCGGTACGTCGGTCTGGGCAAGGATGGCAAGGGGCAGGTTTCGACAGAGTCGGGTGCGCTCCGGAACCAAGCTTACGGCTTTACGACACGATTCGAGGGCGAGACGGGATCGAACCCGGAGGAGCTGATCGCGGCGGCGCACGCAAGTTGCTTCACGATGGCGGCGAGCTTCGGGCTTGCGCGCGCCGGCTTCAAGGACGGCACCCTCGACACGACGTGCGCGGTCAATCTCGAGAAGGTCGGCGACGGGTTCAGTGTGACGAAGAGCGCGCTCACCCTCAAGGCCAGGGTGCCCGGGATCAAGCCAGACGATTTTGCGCGCATCGTCACCGACGCCAAGGCCAACTGTCCGATCAGCAAGCTCTTGAAGTGCGAGATCACCCTCGATCATACGCTCGAGGATCAGGCCACGGCGTGATCGTCGTCGTGCGAGCGGGACACGGATGAGGGGTGCGCCCTCGCGCACGGGGGCGCTCCCGTTGGATGGGGCATCCCTCGAACTCTCCGCTTTAGACTTCGATTATGGCGGTCAGCGCTTCACGTTGGCAATGCGCTCGGGAATGCCGAACTCGGTACGGCAGACTTCGGCAAGCGCTGCAACACCGTTGCGGATCACGTCTTTCGACGGGTAGGCGAAGCAGAGGCGCATCTGACGCTTGTTGCGGCCGTCGGCGATGGACCATTCGGGGCCCGGGTTCAGTGCGATGCCGTGCTTGGCCGCGACCTGGAACAGTTTCGTAGTGTCGACCGGCTCCGGCAGCTTAACCCAGATGAAGATGCCGCCGGTCGGGCGCTCGAACTCGGCCGCCGTGCCGAAGTGTTCCTCGAGGGCTGCGACCATCGCATCGGCTTTCGCTTTCAGCGCCGTGCGCAGCTTGCCGACGTGGGTGTCGAAGTTCTTCTCGCAGAATTCGGCGAGCGCCATCTGCTCGATGGCAGGCGTTCCGGCGTCGCCCTTCAGCGCGAGGATGCGGCTCATGGCATCCCACGGCGCGACGACGAAGCCGATGCGCAGCGCGGGCGCGATCGACTTCGAGAACGAACCGATGTGGATCACGCCCGGCCAGTCTGAGAGGGCGTAGATCGCGGGCGGACGTTCGCCGCTGAACACCAGGTCGGAATAGCAATCGTCCTCGAAGATCGGCACGCCGTACGCCTCGGCGAGGCGGATCATCTCGCGGCGTCGCTCCACGGGCATCACCGTGCCGGTGGGATTGTGCACGGTCGGGATCGTATAGATGTACTTCGGCTTGATGCCCTTCGATTTGAGATCGGCGAGCGTGGCGGCGAGCGCGTCCATGCGCATGCCGTCACGATCGAGCGGAACACCGACGCACTTGCCCTTGATGCGGGCGAGCTTCGTGAACGTGCCGCCGTAGTTGTCTTCCTCGACGATGACTGTGTCGCCGGGGCCGACGAGCAGCGAATTGACGAGGTCCATGCCCTGCAGCGAGCCGGATGTGATCAGCACATCGTCGGCGGTGCATGCGATGCCGGCGTCGGCCTTGAGTTTCTTCACGAGGAACTGGCGCAGCGGCAGATAACCCTGCGGGCCGGTCGAATTGTACATGGCGAGCGAGCGCGCCTCGCGCTTCATGACGGCGGTGACCGCTTCGGTGAGATCGGCGACGGGCAAGCTGTCGGGATCGTTGTGGCCGCCGACGAAGTTGAATTTCGGATAGCCGCCGAACTTCACCGCGGGCGGCGGCAGGTCGGGTGCTGTAACGGTCGCGAAATCGAAAGCCTTGGACATTGGAGCGTCACCTCGGGTGCTTGTCGTTCTCTATCCTGCGTAGCACCGGTTCCGGCGACGGCCCATTCGAGGGATCGCAACCCTGTCCATCGCGGCGGAGCGGTGAGTCACTCCTCGCGCTTCTTCAGCCGCGCAGCCATGAACTTGCGCAGGTTTTCGGCCATCGCGTTGGCACTCTTGCTCTTGCGCTCGCCGGCCGGGTGGGGCGGCGACTTCGGCGGCCC
>ERZ761609.3411-NODE-3411-length-10484-cov-14.609550_pt1 | contig 10484 bp, 6 predicted proteins | sample MGYA00511163_ERZ761609 | MGnify/ENA primary metagenome ERZ761609 (study PRJEB28899, sample SAMN02445070) | bioreactor sludge metagenome | biome: EBPR sludge | place: Australia: Brisbane, Thorneside Wastewater Treatment Plant | collected 2011-12-16 ... | reverse complement strand
ACCACCGAGATCTACACTCTTTCCCTACACGACGCTCTTCCGATCTCAGATGCAGGTGCGCGTCGGCCAACGGCCACTACAAGCGCTTGACGCTGGCGGAGAGGTGCACGACAGCGGGCAGTTTTCTCCGGAGATCGTCGTCGCGAGGTCGGTTGGGTGGCCGTAAGAGGGCCACGACGGAATCATCAAGTCGGTGATGGCGTGCTACCGTTCGCCAGCCTTACTGCACATCGCGAGTGTGCCGGCCAAGAACCGGCGATTGACGGCTGAACTCGACGCCCGTTATGCTCATCGAAGGATGGTTGAATTTCCGATCCTTCAACATAGGGCTGCTTTTTTTTCGCTCTGAATCGGGGCACGTAGAGAAGGGACGACGACATGCATCGCTTCACTGGATACCGACTTGCGAAAGGCCAGGGGCTTGCGGTGACAGCCCTGTTCCTCGGCCTTGGGCTCGGCACGGTCCAGGCCGGGGGTTCGGGCGACAGCACGCCGCAAGTGACCGGCAAACTCGGCTCGCCCAGCGCCACCACGACCATCCCGGGCAATCAGCTGCCCGCACCGGCGCCGAAATTCGGCGGCGTGATCAAGGAAACCGTTGATGGATCCAAGGCCTGGTGGCCACCGCGTGTCGTGCCGCCCAAGGGCGCGCCCAACGTCCTGCTGATCCAGATCGATGACTCCGGCTTCGGCACTTCCAGCACCTTTGGCGGTGTGATTCCCAGCCCGACTCTGGACAAGCTCGCCGCCAGCGGCTTGCGCTACACGGCCATGCACAACGCCGCGCTCTGCTCGCCAACGCGGGCCGCGACGATCAGCGGTCGCAATCATCACACGATGGGCTTCGGCGTGATCGCCGAGGCGTCCACCGGCTTCCCGGGCTATGACGCCAACATCACGCCGGACCGCGCGACGGTCGGACGCATCCTCAAGGACAACGGCTTCGCGACCTCGTGGTTTGGCAAGAACCACAACACGCCCGGATGGGTCACGACCGATGTCGGACCATTCGACCAGTGGCCCTCGGGCTACGGGTTCGAATATTTCTACGGCTTCCCGGTAGGCGAGACCAACCAGTGGACGCCGTATCTCTTCCGCAACCACACGGCGATCTTCCCCTAGCGGGACCAGCCCGAGGGTACCTGGAACCTGACCACCGCGATGGCCAACGAGGCGATCGACTACCTGCGCCGGATCGACGCGACGCACCCCGACAAACCGTTCCTGCTCTACTACGCGCCGGGAGGCACTCATTCACCCCACCATCCGACCAAGGAATGGATCGACAAGATCAGCGCCTTGCACCTCTTCGACGGAGGCTGGAACAAACTGCGGGAGACGATCTTCGCCAACCAGAAGAAGCTCGGTGTGATCCCGCCCGACGCCAAGCTGACGGCCTGGCCCAAGGGCCCACCAGCCAACCTGAAGGAATGGGAGGAACTGTCGGCCGATGAGAAAAAAATGTTCATCAAGCAGGCGGACGTGTTCGCCGCCTACCACGCCTACACCGACCACGAGGCCGGTCGCGTGATCGCCGAGATCGAGCGCCAGGGCAAGCTCGACAACACGCTGATCATCTGGCTGCAGGGCGACAACGGCAACAGCGCCGAGGGCACCACGGTCGGCACCCCCAACGACTACGCGGCGTACAATGGCATCGACGTCCCGGTGAAGGATCAGTTGGCGCTCTTCTACGACAAGTGGGGCGGTCCCGAGACGGCTCCGCACATGGCAGTGGCCTGGACCTGGGCCTTCGACACCCCTTACAAGTGGACGAAGCAGGTTGCGTCGTACCTCGGTGGCAATCGCAGCGGCGCGGTGATCTCCTGGCCGGCTCGCATCAAGGACAAGGGCGGCATCCGCAATCAGTTCCACCACGTCATCGACGTCGTACCGACGATCCTGGAGGTCACCGGCGTCCCCGCGCCCGAGTATGTTGATGGCATCAAGCAGCACCCGATCGAGGGCGTGAGCATGGTCTACACGTTCGACCAGAAGAACGCCGACGCGCCGACAACACACAAGACGCAGTACTTCGAGATGATCGGCCAGCGGGCGATCTATCACGACGGCTGGTACGCCAACACCAAGGTGGTGATCGCACCATGGGATAACAACCCGGGCGTCAAGGTGCCGGACGTGCTCGATTACGAGTGGGAACTCTACGACCTCACGACGGACTGGACACAGTTCGAAGACGTCGCGAAAAAGAATCCCGCGAAGCTCAAGGAACTGCAGGCGGTCTTCGTTAAGGAAGCGAAGAAATACAACGTGTTCCCGCTCGACAACGAGGGGTTCCAGCGCTTTTTACGGCCGCGGCCGAGCGGTTCTCCTGGCATCACCGAGTTCAGCTATGTCGCGCCGATCTCGATCGCGCTCGGGGCGATGCCTCCCTATCTCGCCCGGGACTTCAAGGTCACTGCCGACATCGACATCCCACAAGGTGGTGCCGAGGGCATGCTGATCACCGAGGGCGGCCGTTTCAATGGCTGGGGGCTCTACCTGTTGAAGGGCAAACCGGTCTTCACCTACAACCTGGTCGATCTGCACCGCTTCCGATGGGAGGGCGCACAGGCGATTCCCTCCGGCCGACACACCGTGGTGTTCGACTTCCAGTATGACGGCCCGGGGCTCGCCAAGGGTGGCACCGGCGTGCTGTCCGTGGATGGTGTGGAGGTGGCGAAGCAGACGATTCCCCACACGGTGCCCGCCGTCGAGATCATGGACGAGTGGATGGACGTCGGCTACGACACACGGACCGGCGTCGACGATCGCGACTACAAGCCGCCGTTCCACTTCTCCGGCACGATCCACAAGATCACGTTCAAGCCGGGGCCGCCGGAGATGACCGAGGAGCAGATGAAGCGGGTCGCGGAGATGAATGCCAAAGGGAGAGATTGATCGTCGTTTCGGCGGTTGACAGAGACGTCAGCAACGAAGCACGATAGGGCCTGGATTCCGATCCCGCTGTTCCGAGACGGGATCCGGGCCGGACAGGATGGCCGGATAGATGTAGCGGTTCGCGAACGTAACTGCGTATTCCACACCAAAGTGGACAGGGCTTGTTGACTGGAGGCGCAGGCGGCAAACACGAGGATGACCGGGAGCGGATGGCGCACCGTCACGCTTGATAGAAGAACTTCTTTGTAGCTGTATTGGCCGCCTTATAGGCGGGGCCCGTGATGCCTGGCCGTACAACAGGCCATCGAATTAGAACAGTCGCGTGAGCCCTTGACGCTGCTATCCGGCGGCGCCAGCGGCTATTTTCCTTAGGAGAGATTGCGATGAAGTCGAAACGAACCTACCGAGCCCGATCGATACTGACGCTTGCGGCGCTGAGTGCGGCGCTGACTGCCTGGGCCGAAGAACCCAATCCCAATCGCAACGCCTATTTCGGCGAGACGCACCTACATACCAGCTGGTCGTTGGACGCGTGGGTATTCGGTAACAAAATCACAGGTCCTGCCGACGCCTACAAGTACGCCAAAGGCGAGACCATCAAGCACCCGCTTGGCTACGATATCCGCATCACCACGCCAATGGACTTCATGGGAGTTACGGATCATTCCGAGTATGTCGGGGTCACCAAGCAGGCGAACACACCGGGGTCGTACACCAGCAAACTGCCCGAGGCCCAGGGTTTAATCGTCACCGACCCGAACAGCAAGGAGCAGCAGCAGCGGGCCTTCCTGGCTGTCGTCAAGCTGCTGTCGAGCCCGCCCGTCAAAGCGTTGATGTCGCCGAAGGTCGCCGGCACGGTCTGGAAGGAGAACAACGACATCGCCAACGCGGCCAATGAGCCGGGAAAGTTTACGGCCTTCTGCTCCTATGAATGGACATCGATGCCCGACAACCGCAACCTGCACCGCAACGTGTTTTTCCGTGACTGCGCGAAGGTTCCGGAGATGCCGTTTTCCGCGCTGGATTCTGTGCACCCCGCCGAGCTGTGGAACTGGATGGATGGACAGCGCAAGGCCGGTAACGAACTGCTGGCGATCTCGCATAACGCGAATCTGTCTGACGGCTGGATGTACCCGACCGACGTGGACAGCCTGGGCCGGCCGATTGATGCCGCCTGGGCCGAGTCGCGCGTGCGCAACGAGCGGCTCATCGAGATAAAGCAGATTAAGGGTCAGTCCGAGACCCACCCCTTGCTCTCGCCCAACGACGAGTTCTCCAGTTTCGCTATCTGGAGCGTGCTGCTCGGACTGCCCGCGGAGTCGGGTCGCGTCGACAAGATCGTCGGTAGCTACGCGCGCCAGGCTCTGAAGGACGGTCTCGCGATGCAGGATACGCGTGGCTTCAACCCCTACAAATTCGGGTTCGGGGCGGCGGCCGATTCACACAACACGGCGACCCCCTATCGTCAGGAGAACTTTTTTGGCGGCCATGCGCAGGAAGACGGCACCATCGAAACACGCATGAGCGGCCATAACTTCGCCGGCATCGACGTGCGCTACGAGGAGCCCGCCGGCCTCACCGGTGTATGGGCGGAGGAGAACACCCGCGCTTCCCTGTTTGATGCTATGAATCGCAGGGAGACCTTTGGCGTCAGCGGCCCGCACATCAAGGTGCGCCTGTTCGGTGGTTGGGACTACGACCAGCATTTGCTGAACGATGGCGACTGGATCACGAAAGCCTATCGCGGCGGAGTGCCCATGGGAAGCGATTTGCCGCCACTGCAAGGCAAGGCACCAAGCTTTGTCGTGTGGGCGGCGAAAGACCCGACCGCGGGCAATCTCGATCGCATCCAGATCGTAAAGGGCTGGACCAAAGATGGGCAGAGCTTCGAGCATGTTTACGATGTGGTCTGGTCGGGCGACCGCAAGCCCGACAAGTGGAGCAAAAAGATTCCCCCCCTTAAAAGCACGGTGGATATCGACAAGGCAAGCTACAGCAACAGCCTCGGCTCGGTCGAGTTGAAGAAGGTCTGGACCGACCCGGCTTTCGATCCGAGCCAGCACGCGTTCTACTACGCGCGCGTGCTGGAGATCGAGACGCCACGCTGGACCACCATCCAGGCAAAACAGCTTGGCATAGCGCCACCCGACACCGTGCCACCAACGGTGCAGGAGCGCGCCTGGAGTTCACCCATCTGGTACACCCCTACCGACAAGGCCCGTAAGGCCGCGCAGCCGGGGCTCACGGTCGCGGCGCTCAAGGGCAAGGGCGCCACGCAACTGACCCAGCAGCAGCTCGAGGCGCTGCTTATCGGCAAGGCGCACTGGTACCGCAACAACGTGACGGGCGAACTGTTCAAGGTCAGCTATAGAAAAGAGGGGCAGCAAACGGTCTACCACGTCGGCAGGAATATTCACCAGCCTAGCCTGGTCGGCGACGTTGCCCGTAACGGCTACGAGGGTATGAGCGCCGGTTATTCGATCAAGGACGGCAAGGTGGTGACCTTGCTGCAGGATCATCCCTTGGAGGCGACCTTCTACAAGCTCGGCGATATGGTCTACGCTGCGCGTAGCAACGAGTTCGGTTACGCCAACTACGAGTTGCTGGCCAAACCACCGCAGCTGATCGACCCGCTACCCAAGGCGGTGGCCGAGAAGATTGCCAAGAAGAACCAGGCCGATTTCCTTCATTACGACAGCGAGGTAAAGTAGTCCAGTTGCGGTCAATCCAGAGTTGCGTCGCAAGACATGTGAGCGAGCCCGGCGTAATCTCTGGCGCGGCCGACAGCTACGGCCCTTCCGCATCGCTCAGACGAAGCGATTGAGCAACTGATTCGGCCAAGTATTCTGGAGGGTCCGCAAGGGCCCTTCGTTTTTGCGGGAAGAGAGTGAGTCTGTGAATCCAATTTCGATCAAGCGCCTGCTGCGCGAACCGCTGCTGCATTTCATGGTGCTCGGTGCGGTTCTGTTTGTCGGTTACGCGTATCTGGAACCTGACGCAGAGGCAGGGTCATCCTACGAGATCGCGCTGACGCTTGAGGAGCTCACCCAATTGCACACGATTTACGAGTCGCAGTGGCGTCGCTCGCCAACGCCAGAAGAATTTTCCGCCATGGTCGAAAACAAGGTTCGCCAGGAGGTCCTCTATCGGGAAGCTTTGGCCATGGGCCTCGACAAGAACGATGAGATCGTGAAACGTCGGATGGCGCAGAAGATGCAGTTCGTCGCCGAGGATCTGGCGGCGGCCCAGGAGCCTACCACCGAGGAGTTGCGGGCCTGGTACGCAGAGAACAGCGACAAGTTCGCGATGCCGAAACGGCTGAGCTTCCGGCATCTGTATTTTTCTCCGGACATTCGCGGCGCAAAGGCCTACGACGACGCCGTTCGCTCCCTGGCCGAGCTGGATGGACAAGCGGTGGACTCGCAACTTGCCGAAACACTCGCCGACCGGTTCATGTACCAAGGCTACTACGCCGACCAGACATCAGTATCGCTGGCGAAGGAATTCGGGCCGCAATTCGCGGTGGCTGTCGAGGCGCTTGCGCCTGGTTCCTGGCAAGGACCGATCGAGTCCGGCTTTGGCTGGCATCTGGTCTACGTCGACTCCCTTGTTCCGGGCCGGGTTCCGGCCTTCGAAGAGATAGAGCGGGACGTAAAGACAGCCTGGCTCGGTGTCCAGAAGGAAGTCGCGTGGCGGAAGGCTTACGAGGAGATGCGCGCCAAGTACACCCTGCGGATACCGGTGTCCGTCGATGGCGCAGCGGTTGCGGACACCAAGGCAGTGCCGGTTGGCGCGGAGCCGCTTGCGCAAGGCAAGGGGGCGCCCCTTTGAATCGTTCATTGAGCCATTTCTGGTACGTCGCTGCCTGGCTCCTCGCCGGCCTAGTGGTCTGGGCTGCGGCCATACCGGTCGCGATGGCGCACGAGTCCCGTCCAGCCTATCTGAAAATAGACGAGACGGCGCCCGGGCAATACAGCATGGTTTGGCGCACCCCTGTGAAAGCCGGCCAGCGTTTGCCGGTCGTGCTGCAGGTGCCGGACAACGCGAGAAATTTGCAGGACCCCGTGATCATGGAGCTTGCCGATTCGCGGCTCGAACGGCGCCGGATCGATGCCGGTCCCGAAGGCCTTGGCGGCAAGCGCATTGAATTCCCCGGCCTGCAGTACACGATCACCGATGTCGTGGTCAAGGTAAAACTGCTGGATGGGCGCAGCTGGATGGTGATCGCCAGGCCATCGGAACCCTGGGTGACAATCGAGGCGTCTCCAGACGTGCTGTCGCTGGTGGGAGATTTCCTGTGGCAGGGCATGTATCACATCCTATCGGGGCCGGACCATTTGCTGTTTGTGCTGGGCTTGTTGTTGCTTGTCAGTACCGGCTGGATGCTGGTGAAAACGGTTACTGCCTTTACCATCGCCCACAGTATTACCCTGGCCGCGGCAACTCTGGGCTACGTGCAGCCTCCGGGGCCGCCGATCGAGGCCGCCATCGCGTTGTCGATCGTGTTTCTCGGCCTGGAAATCATCAAGGCACGCCGGGGCGGGACCAGTTTTAGCATTCGCCACCCCTGGGTCGTCGCTTTCGCCTTCGGCCTGCTGCATGGCTTCGGCTTCGCCAGCGCTCTGTCGCACGCAGGTCTGCCGCCCGGCGACGTACCGCTCGCCTTGTTGTTGTTCAATATCGGTGTCGAGCTGGGTCAGCTGGCGTTCGTCGCCGTGGTGTTGCTCTTGATTCGCACAGCTCGCGCGTTCCTGAAGCGCATGCCGCCGCGCGCCGAGCTGCTGCCTGCCTATGCGATCGGCTCGCTCGGTGCGTTCTGGCTGATCCAGCGGCTGGCTACTTTTTAGCGCGGAACTCGAGAGCTACGGCCCACGCTACCGATACGTCGATTGCACACCCGAGCTAATTGTGAATACGGTCACTGTCCGTGATGGTGTGTGGTGGTTTTCTGGCCACGCAGCGTGATGGAGAGCAGGTGACCGGGAGCGGATGGCGCACCGTCACGCTCGATGGAAGAACTTCCTTGTAGCGGTATTGCCGCTACGGGCGGGGCCCGTGTTACCTGGCCGTACAACAGGCCATCGAATAAGAACACACCATGGCAGCTCGCGTGAGCCCTTGGCACTAATTTTCCAGCGGCGCAAGCGGCCAAAAAAAAACGGGTGCGGAAGCAGCTTTTGCTTCACACGCAGCTGGAAGCGCTCCCCCACGTTTTTCGATGGACGCCATGAGGAGCGCAATTACACTCAGCTACACGCCCCGCACGATCCGCTTGTTGGATAGCACCGCTACCCGGGCGAGGTAGCATGAAGCGGCTACCAACCGATTTCAAGCACCAAGGGCACCAAATTGTCCTTGGGGAAAACTTTCAATTTATTGATTTTATTTATCTTGTTATGGAGGCGCGACCCGGAGTCGAACCGGGCTGAACGGATTTGCAATCCGTTTTTTTGTAGGTATATACGGACTAACAGACATTAACAAACGTTGACACAGCAAGGCGTCCGGCGCAGACTGAGATTAACGGGCTAGCACCAAATATTACCCAATTTGCTAGCCCGTGCTAGCCCAGTGCTAGCCCGTGTTATGCGAGGACACTATGACAAAGATCAAGCTGACCAAGACCGCGGTTCAAGCCATAGAGCCGCCCGAGCCCGGAAGCCGTCTGACCGTCTACGACACTCAGATTCCGAAGCTGGCCGTACGAGTGACGGCGGCCGGCAATAAGACGTTCTACGTGGTCAAGCGCGCCGGTTCTGCCGCCGGTTCGAAAATGGCTTGGTTAAAGCTGGGGAGCTTTCCTGATCTGACTGTCGAACAAGCACGCAATGAGGCGCAAAAGGTCTTGGCAGAGTTCGCCGCCGGTGCCAACCCTGCCGAAGCGAGACGCGCATTCAAGGAAGAACCGACCTTTGCCGAGCTTTTCGCCGAATACGGCAAGCGGCATGGCGAGAGGAAACTTTCGTGGCGAGATGATCAACAGCGATTTCGCGACTACCTACAAGAGGCGCTGGGCAATCGCAAGGTGAGGACGATCACGCGAGCCATGATCGCGCGCGTGCTGTCCAATGCCGAAAAGGCCGGCAAGGCAACGGCGACGGTGCGACAAATCCGGGCGCTTGCTTCGAGTGTTTTCAGCAAGGCAATTGAATGGGGCGCGCTCGATACCAATCCGGCGCAAGGAATCAAGATCAGCGGCCGTTCAGTGAGCCGTGACCGATTCTTGCAGGCAGACGAAATGCCGCGCTTCTTCGCTTCCCTGGCCGAAGAGCCCAGTGAATGCGCGCGGGACTTCATCCTTCTGGCCCTGCTGACGGGCGCCCGCCGTGCAAATCTGCTAGCCATGCGCTGGGAAGAGGTCAACCTGACCGCTGGCGTTTGGCGCATCCCGACGACGAAGAACGGCGAGCCGCAGAACGTAACGCTTGCCCCTGAAGCCATCACTATTCTCAAAACGCGCCGAGAAGCGAGCGGTGTCGGCTTCGTGTTCCCGAGTTGCAGCGCTAGCGGGCATTTCGCCGCGCCGCATCTGGCGATGGAGCGCGTATTGCGACGCGCTGGCATCCCCTACGGCAGAAACGAACCAAACGGCGTGACCTTGCATGATCTGCGGCGCACCCTTGGGAGCTGGCAGGCGAGAACCGGCGCTTCGCTGGCGATCATCGGCAAGAGCTTGAACCACAAGAGCCAACAGGCAACGGCGATCTATGCCCGGCTGGACCTGGACCCGGTGCGGGCATCGGTGAACACCGCTACCAGTGCCATGCTCGAAGCCGCCGGCTTGAAGAACGCGGCCGATGTCGTGGAACTGCCCAAGCGCGGCGCCGTATGAACTGAGTCTAACCGCCGCCTGACGGTATCAGGCAAGCGGGCCGGGAAGTGCAGACACACCGACCGGCCCTGACCACAAAGCAACCTGAAAAGGAGATTGCATCATGGCTATTGCCGATCCTACATCAAACCCCTTCCGCGCCACCGCGACACAGCAGGAAAGGGGCTTTGCATCATGACCGCCAAGACGATTTCATCCGATACCATGAAGCGCGTTATCGCCGATCTAGGCGCTGCCAGCTTCGCCCTGCGGGCCATGCATGAACTTGCAGCTTCCTACGATAATGGCGTTGACGGAGAAACGCTGAGCACCTCCGTCACGATCATGGCCAAGGACGCGGGCCGGGCGCTTGACGCTTGTCTGGTCGAGCTTGGCGACTTCGCTTTGGGTTTCTTCGATGACGACCGGAAGGCCAAGCCAATGGAAGCTTGCGCTGACTGAACCGCAGCGACCCAACAAGAAACGGGGCGGCCCGCCGGGCTAACGGCGGACTGCCCCTGCTCCACAACCCGAACTTACAAGGAGTTCGTCTCATGGATTCAGCACATTCTAACCTCGCCGCCCGATCGGCGGCACGTTGCCCCCGTCGCGATTGAGGGGCCAAGCACATGCGCTACCAAACACCGATCGAGATTGCAACAGAGCGAGCAGCCAAGGGGCTCCGCGAAGACATCGGCAACGGCGTTCCCTACGGTACTGCTGCACAACTGATGCCGACTGCGCAAAAGGCCGCATTGCGAAAACTGGCACA
>ERZ761609.3409-NODE-3409-length-10488-cov-10.088086_pt1 | contig 10488 bp, 6 predicted proteins | sample MGYA00511163_ERZ761609 | MGnify/ENA primary metagenome ERZ761609 (study PRJEB28899, sample SAMN02445070) | bioreactor sludge metagenome | biome: EBPR sludge | place: Australia: Brisbane, Thorneside Wastewater Treatment Plant | collected 2011-12-16 ... | reverse complement strand
CCGAGATCTACCCTCTTTCCCTACACGACGCTCTTCCGATCTCCTTGCGCCGGAACTGGCGGCGCGCTTGCGGCCGCCGCCTTTCCCCCTGACCGACTTCGCCGCCACCGCCGCGCTGATCGCGGCGCTCGACGCCGTGGTCACGGTGGACACGTCGATTGCGCATTTAACGGGCGCGCTCGGGATTCCGGGCCGGGTGCTGCTGCCTTACGCCCCCGATTGGCGCTGGCTGATCGACCGCGCCGACTGCCCATGGCGTCCGTCGTTGCGGCTGATCCGCCAGCAGCGCCCCGGCGACTGGGCCGGCGTCATCCGCCAGACGTCGGCGCTATTGGCCGGCGCCGCGCGCGACCGGGTAAACCCGTCCCCCTAAGACTGGGCGCCCGGTCATTTTTGCCGGGCGAATGGCAAAACCAACCGCCCCGAATCTGAAATCCAGCGCCCTCAAGGCTTTTTTGGGACTGGCACGGCCATTGCTAGGAATAGCGCAAAGTTGATTTGCCTATCTGGCCTGGGAGTGCCGCGACCATGAGCATCTTCGGATCATTGACCACCGCCGTCCTCGGCCTGACCGCCCAATCCCGCGCGCTGGGCCATATCTCCGACAACATCGCCAACGCGCAGACCCTGGGCTACAAGCGGGTCAACACCTCGTTTGAAACGCTGGTGCTGGAATCGTCCAGCCGCCTGCATTCGCCGGGCGGTCTGACGGTGAAGCCGATCTTCGTCAACAACATCCAAGGCGCGCTGCAACAGGTGCAAAGCCCGACCAACGTGTCGATCCAGGGCGCCGGCTTCTTTTCCGTCTCGAAGCTGTCCGCCAGCGCCACCGGCCCCGGCCAGATCGGCGAAACGGTGCAGACGCAGACCGGCACGCTGAACGCCGACAACGTGTTCTACACCCGCGTCGGCGATTTCGAGCTGGATAAGAACCGCTATCTGGTGAACAGCGCCGGCTTCGCGCTGAACGGCTGGAGCTACGACAGCACCACCGGACAGTTGAACAAGGACGTGATCCAGCCGATCCAGGTCAACACGCTGATCGACAAGCCGACGTCCACCACGCAGATCGACTATTCCGCCAACCTGCCGGCGACGCCGACCGCGGGCGTCAAGATCCCGACCTCGTCGATCCAAGTGTTCGACACGCAAGGCAACGCCCGCACCGTCAATCTGAACTGGCGCCAGCAGGGCGCCAACGACTGGCGGCTGTTCGTCACCGCGCCCGACAGCTCGGTGAAGCCGCTGGACGGCAGCTACACCGGCGGCACGACGACGATTTCCTTCGGTCCCAACCAGGCCGGCACCACCGCCTTGCCGCAGATCAACACCCTGACCTTTGGCGGCGGCGCCCCCAACGGCCAAGATCAATTGCGGGTCGGCGAAGTGTTCAAGGCGACCATCGACGGCAAGGACTACGAACTGGAAATAACCAATGAAAACATTGGCTTGATCCGCAACTTCTCCGGCTTGGCCAATGCGATGGCCAACGTCATCAACTCGGCGTCGCCTTCCGCGCCGGTGTTGGCGCTGGTGAGCGGCAGCGTGGTTTCGCTGATCGCCCGCACCCCCGGCAAGGCCTTTGAACTGGATACCGACGTCTCCGGCAAATCGCCGGTGGAAAACGAGTTCGGCGCTTCGTCGCCGACCGCCGCCACCACTTCCGCCGGCCAGTCCTATCGCACCACCATGCTGCAATCGCAGATCGACATCGGCGATGTTTTCCAGGTGGTGGTGGATGACGGCGTCGCCGCGGCGCAGACCTTCACGGTGACCGTGACGGCGCAGAACTTCACCAGCTATAAGAACGCCGCCGGCGCGCTGGAAGCCTTGTCGAACAAGATCAACGCCGCCGGCCTTGACGTGGTCGCCTCCACCACCGGCAGCCAAATCACCTTGCAGCGCAAGACGGCGGGCGCCAGCATGGGCGCGGCTCCGGTGTTCAGCGTCGATAACGCCGACACCACCCCGTCCAGCATGGCTTCCGCCAACACCCAGTTCAACACGCCGGGCATTCGGCAGTCGCAACAGGTGACGCTGATCGGCAATCCCGGCGACGTCGGGGCGGAATTCACCGTGTCGATCAACGGCGCGCCAATTTCCTACGTCACCACCGGCGAGGAATCGTCGATGGAGGAAATCGCGGCGGCGCTGGCGGCGGAAATCAACAGTGAGAGCACCTTGCCGGTGACGGCGGCCGCGACCGGCGGCGTCATCACGCTGACGGCGAAGACCGCCGCCACCAAGCCGGTGGCCAACACGCTGACCCCGACCGCGCCGGCGGCGGCGGCGAACACGATCAATTTCGGCGGCTCCCAGGTTGACGTCGGCGACGTCTATTCTGTGACCACCACCGCCGGCAACACCTACTCGGTGACCATCACCAAGGAGAACTACACCGATTTCGATACTGGTGCGGAGGTGATCGCCGAACTCGCTAGCCTGATTAACGCCGCAGGCGTCGCCGGCACCACCGCGACCGCCGCCGGCACGCAGTTGACCATCGCGGGCGACACCGCGTTGGGCTTGGTGACCGACGCCACCGACATCTCGTTCTCGCTGCAACAGACCACGGTGGTGGGCCAGACCCCGGCGCACATCGGCCTGAACTTCGGCACCACGCCGGAAACGGTCGGCACGCTGACCAGCATTTCCACCGCCTTTGTCGGGGCGGACGGCACCGCGACGACCTCGGCGACGCAGACCGCCGGACGGCCGGCCCTGGTGACCTTCACGGTGAACTACGGCTTTGGCGAACAGCAGATCACGCTCAACCTGGGCAACTTCGGCCAACCCGGCGGCGTGACGCAGTACGCCGGCCGCGAAATCAACGTCACGCAGTTCGTGCAAGACGGCGCGCCGCGCGGTCAGTTCAAGGATGTGGTGTTCAACGACACCGGCGAAGTGGTGGTCAACTACGACAACGGCCGCTCCAAGCGGGTGGCGCGCGTGCCGGTGGTGTCCTTCAACGATCCCAACTCGTTGCAACGTCAAGCCGGCGGCGTGTTCATTGAAACCCAGGATAGCGGCAAGCCCAATTTCAACGACGCCGGCAACAACGGTTCGGGCGCCATCATCGCCAACTCGGTGGAAGGCTCGAACGTCGATATCGCCGACGAGTTCACCAAACTGATCGTCACGCAGCGCACTTATTCCGCCAACACCAAGATCGTCACCACCTCTGACGAAATGTTGCAGGAAGTGCTGAACCTGAAGCGGTAACGCCGCGAAGGCGCAAAAAAAGGGGCGGACGCATTAAGGCGCCGCCCCGAAAAAGCCCCAGCCAGAAAGGTCCCCCGCCATGTCGCTCTTCGGCGCCCTCAACAGCGCAACCGCGGGATTGCGCACCGTCCAAGCCGGCCTCAACGTCGTTTCGGACAACATCACCCGGATCAACGACCCGAACCGCTCGCGCCACACGCTGGAGCAGAAGGTCGACGCCAGCGGGCTGGTGGTCACCGCCGAATACCGCCGCGAAATGGATTCCGGGCTGAAGGCGCAATTGGAAAGCCTGACGGCGCGGGAAGGCCGGGCGCAGGGGCAAAGCGACTATATGGTGAAGATCGGCGATCTGCTGCGCACGTCCAGCGGCAAGCCGTTGCTCACCACCTATATGCAAGACTTTGAAGCCGCCTGGAAGACGCTGGAAACCTCGCCCGAAAGCGAAACCGCTCAATATCAGGTGATTCAAACCGCCAATAACTTCGCCCGCGAACTCAACCGCGTGTCCGCCGGGGTCGAGCAGATCGACGCCGACATGCAAAAGGACATTGGCGACGGCGTGCAGCGCGCCAATGAGCTGATGACGGAAATCGACAAGATCAACGACGACATCGTGTCGTTGCAGGCGTTGGGTTCCGCCGCGAACGAAGCGTCCGACCGTCGGGACTCGCTGGTCAAAGAGCTGAACACGCTGGTGGGCGTGCGCACGGTCGACCGCGCCGACGGCCGCGTCGCCATCTTCACCGAAACCGGCTTGGCGCTGGTCGATTCCTCCCCGGCAGAACTTACCTACGCCGGCGGCGCCATTTACATGCAGGTAGGCAATAATCAGCAGGATATCACGCCGCACCTGCGCCAGGGCCGTTTGGGCGCCATCTACGACATGCGTTACGACGGCTCCGCCGCTGATCCGCCCAAGGCCGCCAGCGGCGAAGCGACGGCGGAAATCATCCGCAAGCTGCGCTCGCAGCTTGACGCGGTGGCGAACGCCTTCACCGCCAAGACCAAAGAAGGCGAGCCCACCAGCTTCGCCGACGCCTACAACAAGGCCAAGCCGGTTTCCGACGACGAGCAGGGAACCAGCTTCTTCGCCGGCGATGATCGCTTCGGCTTTGCCGTTAACGCCAAACTGCTTGATAACTCGAAGAAAATCAAAGTTTCCGCCATCGCCGAGGTAACCGTCGCCTTCAACGCCAAGGGCCGCACCCTGTCGGCCGACGGCCTGAACGAGAAAGACGTGTCGTACCGCGACATGGTCAACGCGATCCCCGGCCGCGCCATGGAAGCCGCCAGCTTGGCGAAAAGCCGCCTGACGGCGGAATCGGAATCGCGCACGGTGATCGAGGAGCGCTATCGCGGCAACGTCGGCGTCAACATGGATGAAGAAATCGCGCTGCTGCAACAGCTTCAGACCTCTTACGCCGCATCCGCCAGGGTGATGCAGGTCACCAACCAGATGTTCGATCTGCTGGAGTCGATTGTCAGCTAACGCATGCCGCCATAGCTGGCACACTTTCTGCATAGCGCTCTCCAGATGTCTTTTCGCTGGAGGGCGCGTCTCATGAGCACCATCACGCAGACGAGTTCTTACGCTCGCTACCTCAGTCAGGTTCGCAACCTTGGCGTCAACGCCAATAACGTGGACACGCTGTCGCGCCAGCTCACCTCCGGCGTCAAATCCACCAATTTGGCGGACTTTGGTCCTGAAACGCAAAAACTGCTGGACCTGCGCTCGGAGCTGGTGAAGCGCGCCAACTACACCCAAAGCATCGACACCGCGCTGCCCCGCGTTCAGGCCACCGACAAGGTGTTGACCGCGCTGGAGAAGATCGCGTCGGATTGGCAGTCCAGCACGCTGATGCCGTTCGAGCCCGGCGCCGCGACCATCTCAAGCGTCGCCAACAACAACGCCGAAGGCATGAAGGTTCGCGTCAACGCGGACTCGTCCAAGCTCAACATGAACGCCAAGTACACCGTGACCGCGCTGCCGTCGCAGAGCATGGAGAACGGCAGCTTCGACGTCACCGTGACCGACGGGCTGGGCGGCCGCACCACCCAGACCGTCAACCTGAAGCGCACGCCGCCCGGCGACGGCGAAGGCTGGAATTTTGAAATCCAAGGCGGCCCCGGCGCCGGCGCCGTGCTGAACCTGTCATTCGACACGCTGACCGCGGCGGCGAGCAGCAGCTTCGACGTCACCTTCACCCAAGCCAACGACATGCGCGACCGGGTGGAGGCGGCGATGCGCGACATCCGCCAATACCTCAACGAACGTTTTGACGACCGCTACCTGTTTTCCGGTTCGCGTTTCGATACGGAGCCGGTGACGGATTTGCTGAAGCAACAGCGCGAAACCACCAACATCACGTTGAACGGCAATATTGTCGACGAAGGCGACTATTTCGAAGTCACCGTGGACGGCCAGATCTTCGGATATGAAATCCAGGCCGCCGACACCAAGACCATCACCTTCGTCGCGCAGCAATTGACGACGCTCATCAACGCCGCCGATCCTGCGCTTGACATGACCGTCAGCACGGCCAACGGCGTCATCACGCTGGCGGGAAACACCAACGGCGACACCTTCGACGTCTCGTCCCGCATCGTCAATCGGCCGACCGTCGAAAACACCGCCAACGCGCCGAGCACCACCGCGGCGACCACCGTCGCCGGCCAGATCGACAGCTTCTCCTTCAACGGTCACGGCGTCGACGTCGGCGACACTTTTGAATTCACTGTGGAAATCGGCAACGCCGACGACCCCTATAATCTGAAATACTATACCGACAACCCGACCGAGCCGCGCGATCTGCCGGTCTACGCCAAGCACACCGTGCGCTACACCGTGACGGCGGAAGACTACGCCGCCGGAACCGCCACCACCACCAGCAACGTCGCGGACCGACTGCGGGCGCAATTTGCGCTGCTCAACCCGGCGCCGCCGGTGAGTATCGATGGCGGCCCCGGTCAGCCGATCACCCTGACCAGCACGCGGATGCTGGATACGACCAACCATCCGAATTACACGACGATGATGACGACATCGACGACGGCGTATAACGGTTCGATCGCCAACACCGTCACTGTCGCCAAATTGCCGCCGAACGACGCGGCGTCAGACACCGTCCCCACCACTGACCCGCCCAACCTGCCGTACTACGACGCGGAGTATCTGACGAAAAATGACAACTCCAAGGCGTGGGACAAGTCGCGGGTGACGGCGGACGACGGGTTGTCGCTGGAATACGGCGTCAGCAGCAATGACGAAGCGTTTCAAACGCTGATTGAAGCCTTCCGCAAAGCGCGGGCCGCCGCGTCCAATCCCGGCAACTATAAAGCCAATATCGAAAGCGCCATGGAATACATGACGATGGCGAAAGATCAGCTCCGCTCGGTCCACGCCAAAGTAGCGTCGGACATGGCGACGCTGGACACGAAAAAGACCGAGCACAAGGAATTGAGCAACGGCGTCACCGAACAAATCGCCCGGATTGAAGGCGTGGACCAAACCGAAGTCGCGGCCCGCTTGTCGTCAGCCAACACCGCTTTGGAGGCGGCCTACACCGTCACCGCCAAACGGCAGCAATTGTCACTGCTAAACTATCTCGCCTGAACCGGAGGGGGCCAAACCAGAAAACGGCGGTTCAAACGACGATGTTGAGATTCTGCCCGCGAGTCGCCGTAACGTTCCCGCCCCCGCTTTGGCCGCCCCCGCTTTGATCCGCTTGCCCGGTCAAGGCGGCGACGGCGCCTTGCGGCTGGGCGGACTGCGCCAGCGCCTGCAAGCCGAAGTTCTGTTGATTGAGCCCCTGGCGAATCGCCAGCGCGGCGCCTGTGGTGCTTGAACCGACATCGGAAATCATGGCCGTAGCCTCACCCATTTAAAGTCAGCGCGGCCATTATCCGCCAAACCGCCGCGGCGGGCAAGGGCGTCCGCTGACTATCGAATATAAAATAGTAATACATATGAATTTATCAAAATCATATATATGTATATTATATAATACATTATAATTAATTGTTTTAACTGCAATAATGTTCGGATTTAATGGCGTTGCGCGACGCGGCGTTGCGCGAAAAATAATTACAAACATCCCTTTCTCTTGCCCGTTATGGGAGGAAAACAACAATGCCTCGCATTTCCAGCGAATGGCTCCCCAAAGGCCGATCTTTGGATAATCTTGCGACCGACATCTCGGCGGTGCGCGCCATCGCCCAAGCGGCGCTGAACGTCGAGTTGTTCACCGTGCCGCTCTATCAGACGGCGCTCTATTCCATCGAAGGCATGCACGCCGTCACCGGCGCCGGCAGCGATCTTTATAAGGGCCGGCTGTGGCCCGGCATGAAGACCTGCGCCAAGCCGGAAACCGCCAATCAGCACGCCTTCAACATCGTGTTTTCGGTGTTCATCCAAGAAATGCTGCACATGCAGCTTGCGGCCAACATGGCGACCGCCATCGGGGTGAAGCCGGTCTTCACCGCGCTGCAAAGCCGCGATTCCGCCTGGACCTGCTACGGCCCGGACAAAACCACCATCCCCTACATCGTCGACCTGACGCAGACCAGCACCTTCACCAATGTGAAGGTGGCGACCGGCGCGCTGGACGAGGACCGCATCGAGCTGTTCCTCGCCATCGAACAGCCGGAAGAACAGGCACGCGCCGGTCTGGGCGACAACGCCAAGTATTACTTCCCCAAGGTCCCGTTCGAAGGCTGGAAGCCGGAATACACCGACGCCAATCTGCCGATGTTCGGCACCATCGGTTGGATGTATCAGTGTTATCACGACTATCTGCATTTGGAGTATGAAGGCGGAACCAAGCTGTGGGACCACGTCTACAATCCCAACGGCGTGCAGAACGACCTGTTCAACAATTTCGCTTCGGGCCACCCGATGCGGGAATTTCCTGGTTTTGAAACCACGGTGGCGCTGACCTATTCCGACATCGCCTTTCAACAGGTGATGCGGATGATGGACGCCATCACCGACCAGGGCGAAGGCAGCACCCTCAAGACCGAATTGAAGGGCGGCGTGCTGCGCACCGTCAATCTGTCGGCCGACAGCGACATGCTGAAGGAAGTGCGCCATCGCTACCGGCCGTCGCGCCCGGCGCTCGATTCCGATTATCCCAGCTATTCCGACACCGGCAAGCTGGAGCCGTCGGCGGACGGCGCGGCGCGGGCCAATTCCGACGGCTACGACCACTACGAACGCTTCTTGATCGTCCGCGACCTGCTGCCCCAAGTCACCACCTGGGCGCAGTCGAAAAAGCCGGGCCATTGGGAAACCAAGGACCTGCAACCCGACGCCGCGATCAACCCGCCCTACGACATCCCGTCGGCGGAAGCGGTGGCCAAGGCGCTGAACAATCTGAAGGGCGACAAGGCCAACCTCGTCACCCTCAGCCAGGCGGTCAACGGCTGCATCGCCGGCGTGACCACGGTGCTGAACAGCTATTGGAACCCGCCGGAAGGCGGCGTCGCGCCGGGCTTCCCGTTCCCCTCCATGTCCGGCACCGGGCCGCGCGTCGCCTTGTGCTGGGCGGTGTTCGGCGAAGGCCCGGATCTGGCGCAGGGCGTCCCCGGCCAGATCAAGGGGCAGGTCTATCACGCCTGCCAGAGCTTGGATTCCGAAACGCCGGGCGTCAATTCCTGCGCTCAGCCGGCGGTGTTCCACAACTGCCGCGGCTCCAACAAATGCGCCGGGCAAGGCGGCTGCGGCTATGTCCAGCCGGTGGGCTCGTCGGGCGGCGGCTGCGGTTCGTCGGGGGCGAAGACCGGGCCGTTCAACGCGCCGTCCGACAACTATTGCGGCGGGGCCGGCGGTTGCGCCGCGCCGATTTCCGCCTCGCAATTGTTCCCGGAAGGCGGCGTGATGGAGCTGTACGAGCTGACGCCGTTCACCCACGGCTGCAACTCGCCGTCGTCGCAAAAGATCGGCGAGATGGAGTTCAAGCTCGGCCAGCGGGTGGACGACGTGGCTTATCAAGCCTTTAAGCAGGTGATGGAGCACCAGAACAAGGCGGTTCCGCCGGCGCCCGAAGCGCCGAACGACCTGCGTCTGGCCTTCCCGCCGACCACCTGACCGATGGACGCCGCTGCCGCAACCAGCGGCGTCCCGCAAGCCGCCCGTCGTCTGGGGTTGCCCGACCCCGGCGACGGCGTGGGCCTGCGCGACGTCCATTTCGACCATCTGACGCGCACCCCGCCGGAGGCGTGGGGCGTCGATTGGTTTGAAATCATTTCGGAAAACTACATCGACAACCACGGCTACGCCGCCTATGTCCTCGACGTCGTGCGCGCCGCCAAACCCATCGTCATGCATGGCGTGTCGCTGTCGCTGGGGTCTTCCGCCCCGCTCGACTGGGGCTATCTCGCCAAGCTGCGCGACCTGATCGACCGGGTGCGGCCGTTATGGGTGTCGGATCACCTGTGCTGGACCGGCGCGCAAGGGGTCAACACCCATGACCTGCTGCCGATGCCGCTGACCGAAGCCGCCCTCGCCCATGTCGCCGACCGGGTGAAGGCGGTGCAGGATTATCTCGGCCGGCCGCTGATCGTCGAGAACGCCAGCACCTATCTGGAGTTTCGCGCCTCTTCCATTCCTGAGCCGGAATTTATCGCCCGGCTGGCCGAAGCGACCGGCTGCGGCCTGCTGCTCGACGTCAACAACATCTACGTCAGCGCCCGCAACCACGGCTTCGATCCGGTCGCCTATATCGAAACCATCCCCGCCGACCGCATCGTGCAGATGCATTTGGCCGGGCCGAGCGATCACGGCGATTACCTGATCGACACCCACGACCACCCGGTTCCCGACGCGGTGTGGCCGCTTTACGCCCTGGCGCAACGGCGCTGCGGCGGCGCCGCCACTCTGCTGGAATGGGACGCCGACATTCCGCCCTGGGGCGACTTGGTGGCGGAATTGAACAAAGCCAAGGAGTTCCGCCGTCATGACCCTTGATGCGAGTTTGGCGGATTTCGGCGTCTTGCAGGCGTGGATGCAGAACGCCATCCTGTCCGACGACGCGGCGGGCGCCCGTGAACGAGTGGTGGAAAGCAACCGCATGACCGCCGCCGCCAGGGTCGGGGTTTACGCCCGCGGCTACGCCTTGCGGCTGATCGAATGCCTGCGCTCGGAGTATCCGGCGTTGCGCGCCTGGGTCGGCGACCAGGTGTTCGACCTGTTCGCGCTGGGCTACATCCGCGCGACGCCCTCCCATTCCTATACGCTGTACGATTACGGCGCCGGCTTCGCCGATCATT
>ERZ761609.3404-NODE-3404-length-10493-cov-73.086223_pt1 | contig 10493 bp, 12 predicted proteins | sample MGYA00511163_ERZ761609 | MGnify/ENA primary metagenome ERZ761609 (study PRJEB28899, sample SAMN02445070) | bioreactor sludge metagenome | biome: EBPR sludge | place: Australia: Brisbane, Thorneside Wastewater Treatment Plant | collected 2011-12-16 ... | reverse complement strand
CAACAACGATCTTTCCTCTTTCGTCTTTCTTCACGGCGCACTCAACAATCAACCTCTCGTCGAACAACTCGAATCTGCCCACGTGCTTGTAGTGCCATCCTCTTATGAAGGCTTTGGGATCGTCTATCTCGAAGGGATGGGTTTCGGTCTGCCCGCAATCGGGACGACGGCTGGCGCGGCGGGTGAGGTCATTGAGGAGGGCGTGACCGGATTCCTCATCCAGCCAGGAGACGCTCAAGGTCTGGCTGACAGGCTCAAGGTCCTGAATGAGAAGCGCGATCTTCTTCTCCAAATGAGTCTTGCGGCACGGAGTCGCTATCTTCGCCAGCCAACGTGGAAAGAGACGGCTGGGCGAATCCGGGAATTTCTGCGTTCGTTTTTGTGATGAACGGCTGAAACTTTGCGGGTGGATTTCCGTATAATGAACATGATGGACGCAATTTACACCTATCAGATCAATGGGATGACCGTGCAAACAGGCGATATTATCTGCACGATGAACGGCAAGCCGGATATTCTGCCAGGCGAGTTTTGGCGGCTGGTGGGTCGACTCGTGCCGGGTGATGTGGACCACGTCGCGATTTATCTCGGTCCGGATGGACGCTGCGCCGAAGCGGGAGCGCGCGGTGTGATCACCTTCAATGTGCCAAACGGTGAATGGGATACTGAACGCATGGCGCGTCAGCGCGGGCTGTTGTTCGATACGTTTTACGGCGTGGCTTCGCCGCTGGATGTATTGGGATATTCTCAAGAGGAAGAAGAACGCCTGCGCATGGCGATTGCAAAGTATGCGCTTGCCCAGGTCGGCAAACCGTATAACCTGAATTTCCTGAACACAGAGACCGAAGAGGCGTTCTATTGCAGCCAGCTGGCGTACAAGGCGTATCAGACCATCGGCATTGACTTGAATACGGGTCTTTCGATGGAACAATTACCGGGGACGAATCAGATCGTGTATCCGCAGGAAATCTGGGACGGGTTTTCGCACCGGCAGGCGGAACTTCGGCTTGTCACAGCGCCGGCATGATCTCCCCCAAACGGGGAGATTTTTCGATTGCAGTTCCCATGCTTTGGTTACGAATCGCAGGCATATCGGGGATATAATAATGACGGAAGTGTTTACTTGTTAATTCGTTTGAATTAAGACTGACCACTTACTATTCGCGTTCAAACGCATATCATTCAGGATTTTATGAATTTCGATCAATTTCATCTCGACCCCCGCCTCAAGCAGGGGATCAACAAAGCGGGCTATGACGTGCCCACCCCCATTCAACAAGCTGCCATCCCCGCCGCCCTGCGTGGACGGGATATCATCGGCACGGCACAAACCGGCACCGGCAAGACGGCTGCCTTTGTGCTGCCGATCTTGAACAAACTACTCAACGGCCAACGCAACACGCCGCGCGCACTCATTGTTACGCCAACGCGTGAACTGGCAGAGCAGATCAACGACGTGGTCAAAACCCTGTCAGCGGGGACAAAGCTGAAGAGCGCCACCATTTACGGCGGGGTCGGAGCGAACCCGCAGATCCAGGCATTGCGCAACGGTGCGGAGATCCTCGTCGCCTGCCCGGGTCGCCTGCTGGATTTAATCGCGCAGGGTCACGCCAAAATGGCGAACATCGAAATCCTCGTGCTCGATGAAGCCGACCGCATGTTCGACATGGGCTTCCTGCCCGATGTGCGCCGTATCGTCAAAGCCGTGCCCGCCAAGCGGCAGACGATGTTATTCTCCGCCACCTTCCCGCCGGATGTGGAACTGCTTGCACAGCAGGCATTGACCCAGCCGCAAAAGATCGCGATGGGCATTATCAAGCCTGCACACACCGTGACCCACGCGCTCTATCCTGTGCCGCCGCATTTGAAATCCAAACTGCTGATCGAACTGCTCAAACGTACCGACACGAATTCTGTGCTGGTTTTTACACGCACAAAATACCGCGCACAAAAGGTCTCGCAACAAATTCTGCGCGCCGGGTTCAAAGTGACCAGCCTGCACGGAGACCGTTCGCAGGGGCAGCGTCAGGCAGCGTTGAAAGGCTTCAAGAGCGGGCATCACGATATCATGGTTGCCACCGACATCGCCGCACGCGGGTTGGACATTGAGACCATCTCGCACGTCATCAATTACGACATGCCCGATACCGCCGACGCCTACATCCACCGCATCGGTCGCACCGGTCGCGCACAGCGCACCGGCGACGCGTTCACATTGGTCACGCCGGAAGACAACGACATGATCCGCACGCTCGAGCGCATCATGGGCAATCCCATCAAACGCGAAACACTCGAAGGATTCGATTACACGCTTCCCGCTCCGCCGCGAACAGATTCTGGTGGCAGAGGCAGGGGTGCCCCCCGGGGCGACGGTCACCGTCCACCGAAGCCGGCGCCAACGCCGAAGAGTTACGGCAGGAATCGATTAGCGCCGAGGAAGAAATAAAGAATCAAAAAGGAGCCGGATGTTTTTACACCCGGCTCCTTTTTTGTCAGTGATTAGCTAACGATGGTGACGTTCGCCGCCTGGAGTCCCTTGGGACCCTTCTCGACGTTGAACTCGACCTTCTGACCTTCCTGCAGGCTGCGGTAGCCATCCGCCTGAATGGCGGAGAAATGGACGAACACGTCCGCACCGCCTTCACGTTCGATGAAGCCGAAGCCCTTGTCACCGTTGAACCACTTGACCGTTCCGATAATTCTGTCAGACATTTTTGCCTCCTATGGCAATTGAGATTTTATAGGTAAATCTGTTTGTTCCATCGGAGGATAAAACAAAACGACCCGCAGTCAAACCGCGAGCCGCTGATGTTCTTCAAACCAACGTAACCTACCGTTTTCCTATCTGGCTTCAACGATAACACACATCTCCATTATCCGTCAACCAAAAATCAGCACCAATATTGCGGTTATAATCTTTCGATATGAACTTTTTAATCACCGGAGCCGCGGGATTCCTCGGCTCTTCTCTTGCGAATCATCTCGCTCGTGAGGGGCATCAGGTCCGCGCGTTGGACGATCTTTCCACCGGCGACCCGAAAATGCTTGCCCCCGATGTCCACTTCACCCGTGGCGATGTGAGCGACCGGCCCAAGTTATGGACGCTGCTGCAAGATGTGGATGTGGTCTATCACCTTGCTGCCCGTGTTTCAGTCCCCGAATCCATTTTGTACCCCCGCGATTACAACAACGTCAACGTCGGCGGGACGGTTGCACTGATGGAAGCCATGCGTGATGTGGGAGTCAAGCGCGTCGTCCTGGCGTCGTCAGGGGCAGTGTACGGCGATCTGGGCGATGCCACACTGACGGAGTCCGCCAAGCCCAACCCGCGTTCGCCGTACGCCGTCTCGAAACTCTCCGCCGAATATTACGTCCGCACCATTGGGAATTTGTGGAACATCGAAACCGTCAGCTTGCGGATCTTCAACGCCTATGGACCGGGTCAACACCTGCCGCCTTCTCATCCTCCGGTAGTGCCGCACTATCTCCGACAGGCGCTTCGCGGCGGGACTCTGGTCGCACACGGCGATGGCAGCCAGACTCGTGATTATATCTACGTCGATGACGTTGTCAGCGCGATGGTGGCTGCTTCGACCGCGCCCAATATCAACGGACTGGTCATCAACGTTGGGGCAGGGGTGGAAACATCCATTAAGGAATTAATCCGCACCGTATTGGACGTGACCAACAGCAAAGCCAATGTGGTCTACAACACCCAGACATCCGGAGGCGTCTCGCGCATGAAAGCAGACTTGACCCTCGCCAAAGAAAAACTGCGCTTCACCCCGTCCATTCGTTTGGAAGAAGGTTTGCGGCTTACGCTGCAACGCGACTCGAGATTTAAGTAATTCGCAGAGTTGAACACTTTCACGAAATGATTCTTCCCCGTAAATTTTATAACCGCCCCACATTGACCGTTGCCCGCGACTTGCTCGGCGCGCGTTTGGTCCGCATGCTGGATGGCGTCAAATTGGCGGGGCTCATCACGGAAACGGAAGCTTACTTTGGGCATGACGACCTTGCTAGTCACGCCAAAGCTGGGCGGACGATCCGCACCGACCCGATGTTCGGTCCGCCGGGGCATGCGTATGTCTATTTCACCTATGGCAATCATTGGATGTTGAACGCCGTCACCGAGCGGGAGGGCTTTCCGGCGGCAGTGCTTATCCGCGCGATTCAGCCGATTGAGGGAATCGACGTGATGATGGAACGCCGTCAGAGGCGAGATACGTTCGGACCGGGCAAACTGACTCAGGCGCTGGGCATCACCAAAATCGAGAACTATGCCGATTTAACAGAATCAAGCTCCAGTCTATGGATCGAAGCGGGGGTTAAAGTCCCCGATAAAAGCGTGACGATTGGTCCCCGAGTGGGTTTAAACACAACACCAGAGCCGTGGTTCTCAAAACCGTGGCGGTTTCTGGTAAGAGGTTGGAAGATAGATTTTTAACTCGGAGGAACCGTTATGGGTTTATTGGAAGGCAAGAATGCGTTGATCTTTGGTCTGGCAAATGAACGCTCGATCGCTTGGGGCATTACGCAGGCGTTCAAGCGCGAAGGCGCGAATTTGGGAATCAGCTATGCGGGTGAAATGCTAGAACGCCGCGTCAAACCGCTTGCGGAACAGGTGGATTGCAAATGGGTCGAAGAATGTGATGTGACCAGCGACGAGCAAATTGCCGCGACGGCAAAAAAAGCAGCGGAGCATTTCGGCAAGATCGATATTCTCGTTCATTCGATTGCGTTCGCCGGACGCGATGAGCTGAGCAAACCATATCATGAAACCAGCCGCGAAGGATTCAAGACCGCATTGGATATCAGCGTATTTTCATTTGTGGCGCTGACCAATGCCTTTTTGCCACTTCTGAACCCGGGCGCTTCGATCATGTGTCTGACGTATTACGGCTCGGTGAAGGTCGCGCCGCATTACAACGTGATGGGCGTCGCTAAAGCCGCGCTGGAATCGTCCACCCGCTACCTGGCGTATGACCTCGGTCCGCAAAAGATGCGCGTGAACGCCATCTCGGCGGGACCCATCCGCACGTTGGCGGCGGCGGGCGTGGGCGGTTTCCGCGATATGTACAAGCACTTTGCAGATATGTCTCCCATGCGTGAGAATGTCACCATCGAAGACGTGGGCAATGCCGCCGTCTTTCTTGCTTCGGACTTGTCCAAGCGTATCACCGGCGAGGTCTTGTACGTCGATTCGGGCTTCAACACAATGGGCGTACAGATGACGGGAAAAGAAGAGAAGACTGAGTAAAACATAATAAGTGGCGAGCAAGGGCGGGCTTTACGTCCGCCCTTTTTGTTTTAACGGTAAAATTGCCCTCATGTTCAAACGCAATACGACCCCCGTGGAAACCCCGCAACCCGTCCAAGCCGTGGAGCGCATCACCTCGGTGCTTGGGTCGGGTGTGATCTGGCATGGCAGCGTCAACGGTTCAGGCGGCGTGCGCATCGAAGGCGCCTTCGAAGGTGAGATCGCCCTGCGCGGCATGCTCGTCGTCGGCGAAACGGGACGCGTCACCTGTCAGAATGTGCGCGCCAACACCGTCATCGTGGCAGGCGCAGTGCGCGGAAATATCACCACGCAGAAACTGGAAATCCGCGCCACAGGGCGGGTATGGGGTGACGTGGTCACCACGGCATTTGTGACCGAAGAAGGCGCGTTCCTGCGCGGACAGATCCGCATGGAAGAATCGGTCGATCTTAATCTCGAGCCTGCTCCTGAAGCGACACCTTCGGAAGCCGCTCAAGCCGAATCTATTGCGCAAACGCCGATCCAGATCCCCCAGCCACAGCCGCAACCAGAGCCGGTGACAGAGTCAACGCAGAAATTGCAACGCAAGAAAAAGACCGAAACACAGTAATGTACGGGCGACCCTCACGGTCGCCCTTTTTTGGAAATCTCATTCAAGAGGGAGCGGACAGGGGCAATCCCTGTCCCGACAAATGCCATGAAATACACCGACCTCAAAATTCAAACCCAACGGGACTTTCCCAACAATGCACGCACGCAAGGCTTCGGGTGGCTCGTCCGTGCGGGATATTTGACCCGCGAAAATGAATGGTTGCCGCTCGGGGAGCAGATGATTGAACGGCTAAAGAATCTTTCCAGCGATTCTTCTTTCCTCTTTCATCTTTCCCTGCCGCTCCTTCACAACGACCACGAAACCTACTTTCCACTTTCCACCGGAGATTTGGAAATCGCCCACTGCGCAGCCTGTCAATACACGGCACGGCTCGAGCTGGCACAATTCAAAAAGACACCCCTCCCGCGCGAGGAGGAACATCCCCTTGAAAAGGTGCTGACACCGGACTGTCATACGATTGAGGCGCTCGCCAATTTTCTCAATGTGCCCAAAGAGAAGACCGCCAAAGCCCTGATGTACACCCGCCTCGCAGACGGCAAATTCGTCTTTGTGGTTGTGCGCGGTGACATGCAGTTGAGCGAAGCCAAATTGAAAGCACTCGTGGGTGACGTCCGCGCGGCGAGGGAGGATGAAATTATCGGCGCAGGTGCGGTTCCGGGGTATGCCTCCCCCATCGGGTTGAAAGAAGCGTTGATCGTGGTGGACGACCTCATTGCCCAGTCACAGAATCTTGTGGCGGGTGCAAATGAGTCAGGCTATCATCTGTTGAATACCAACCTCCCGCGCGATTATTCGGCAGAGATCTTGGCAGATGTGACCCAAGCAAAGGCAGGCGATGCCTGTGCCCATTGCGGAAATGCACTGGCGGTTTCCAGTGCCATTGCGCTTCGTACAGAAACCGGATTGGAGTTTGGGAATATTTTGCTCGCCCTCGCCGAGACGCATCACGACGACAAAGGTTTAACGCTGCCGGTTTCTGCTTCACCCTTTGCCGTATATTTGATGCATGTCCCCGGAAAGACGATGAACACCGGAGAAAAAGCCGAGGAAATTTACAATACCCTGCAAAGTGCGGGAGTTTCGGTTTTATTCGACAACCGCGATGAACGTGCCGGGGTCAAGTTCAACGACGCCGATCTGATCGGGCTTCCGATCCGTTTGGCTGTAGGCGAACGCGGCTTGCAATCCAATGCTGTTGAGTTAAAGCCGCGTAAGGCTGCCGAAAATCAACTCATCCAACTGGAACAAGTGATTCAAACCATTCGAGATATGTTGTAATTTTCTGCATGGTAGAATGGCGATTTCAAGCAGGAGAGATCCATGGAACAACCAATTCCAACATTCGGCAAGATCATTTCTCACGATAGGAATTTTCAATTTGCACTCGCTCTGACGGTGATACCGATCTTCGCCATCGTCATGTCGCTGATCCAGTCCGGGGTATCGCTGGCGTTTTTGCTGAACATCAGTACGATTTTCCTTTTTGGGGCAAGTATCGTGGGCGCCATTTGGCTCGCCTTTCAGTACATTCAGGTCATGACCACCTTCCGCGATGGAATGACCGTGAAAGGCACTCTGACCCACACCGAACGGAAATCTCAACCTCGCCAGAATGGCAAGCGTACTGCCTATATCTATTATGCCGTTATCGAATATTCCTTCAATAATGAAACGTTTGAAAAACGCTTCAAACTGCCCGGGCAGCCTGAGAGGTACGGGCTGGAAAAAGGCATGACCCTTGACCTGATCCTGCGCGAGGAAAAGCCCAAGACCGTCTTCATCAAAAAACTTTATCTGGATTAATCCCATACAAAATCAAACCATCATCTCTGTCCATGGATAACAAAACCGGGCATTTTCCCCCACCCAAACGCAATGGACTGATCGTCCACAGTGTGATCATCCTCGTACTCGCGATGGTCGCTGTATTCGGATTTATCCGCCAGTCAAGCGTGGATGTGGGACCGGTCTTTTTGATCGCCCTGCTGGTCTCGCTGATCTCGTTCGCGCCGATCCCATTCCTTGCGTATCGCATCTATTCGCTCTGGCGCGCCGACTATCACATCGACCGCGACAGCCTGCTTATCCGCTGGGGGCTGCGGCTCGAGGATATTCCGCTCAGCGACATCGAATGGATTCGCCCCGCCGAAGACCTCACAACCCCGCTCACGCTGCCGAATCTTCCGTTGCCTGGCGGGCTGATCGGAATGCGCCGTCACCCCGATCTGGGCGTGGTTGAATTTCTCGCCTCAGATAGCAAAAAGCTTCTGCTCATCGCCACGGCGAAGCGCGTGTTTGTCATCTCACCCGAAAACCCCGCCGGGTTGACGCAAACCTTCGCCCGCGCCACCGAAATGGGCAGTCTCGCCCCTGCAGAAGCGAAATCAGTCTACCCGTCGTTTGTCGTCACACAAGCCTGGGAAAGCGGACTGGCGCGGTATTTATGGCTTTCCGCGTTATTTCTGAACATTGGTTTGTTCATCTGGGCAAGTCTCATTATTCCAACCACCCCAAACGTGGCACTCGGTCCGCAAGCCGCCGGGGGCGAATTCGAGATCGTTCCTTCCTCGCAGTTGATCATCTTCCCGGTCGCGAGTCTCTTGCTTGCCGTTTTAGGCTGGATTGCCGGGCTATATTTCTACCGCTGGGAACGCGAACGCATCCTCGCCTTCATCGTCTGGGGCTCCGGCACGCTTACCAGTCTGTTGTTCTTGCTGGCAGTGCTTTTCGTCGTCACAACACCTGTTTAAAAGTTAGAAGGTTTGCAAGTCGCAAGTTAAAACCTTCCAACATCTCAACATTCAAACCTTCCAACATAGTCCATGCAACTACTCCTCGGATTTCTCCTCGCTCTCATCATCGCATTTCTGGCTTACAAAGCCCGCAGCCTAAACACCAGCGGAGCCGTCGCAGCCGCCGTCACCGGAACCATCATCTTCGGGATCGGCGGCCTTTCATGGGCAGTTCTTCTGCTCACCTTCTTCATCACCTCCTCCGCGTTGAGCCGTGCCTTCAAAAAACGCAAACGAGGTCTCGATGAAAAGTTTTCAAAAGGACATGAACGCGACGCCGGACAAGTCCTCGCCAACGGCGGACTCGCCACCCTCTTTGCCGCGCTTGGTTTTTTCTTTCCGCAGCAACCCTGGACCTGGATCGGATTCGCCGCTTCGTTGGCTGCTGTCAACGCCGACACCTGGGCAACCGAACTCGGCGTGCTCAACCCGCACCCGCCGCGCCTGATCACAGACTTGAGAAAGACCGTCGAAAAAGGGACTTCCGGCGGCATCTCACTCTTCGGGACTCTCGCCTCATTGACCGGGTCCGGTCTGATCGCGTTGCTTGCATCCTTATTGACTGGCAACTGGTTCCTCCTTCCGCTGGTCACCATTGCCGGGCTTGCCGGCTCCCTCTTCGACTCTTTTCTCGGAGCAACAGTGCAAGCCATGTATTACTGCCCCACCGACAAAAAAGAGACCGAGAAGCACCCGCTGCATTCCTGCGGCACACCCACCGTCCACATCCGCGGCTGGAAATGGATGACAAACGACTGGGTCAATTTTTTATGTGGCGCAGCGGGTGTGCTGGTCGCATTGATGATCTACGTGATCTAAGGACTTCCACCTGATGAACTATCTCCCATCTGAATCCCGTTATACCTCCATGCAATACCGCCGCTCGGGTCGCAGCGGATTGAAACTCCCCGCCGTCTCGCTGGGTTTGTGGCATAACTTCGGCGGCGTGGACACGTATTCCAACAGCCGTGCAATGGTTTTACGTGCCTTTGACCTCGGCATCACTCACTTTGATCTTGCCAACAATTACGGTCCGCCTCCCGGCTCAGCGGAGGAAACCTTCGGGCAGCTATTGGCTAAGGATTTGAAGAATTACCGCGACGAACTCATCATTTCATCCAAAGCAGGCTACACCATGTGGGACGGTCCCTACGGCGATTGGGGCTCGCGCAAGTATCTCGTCGCCAGCCTCGACCAAAGCCTCAAACGCATGGGGTTGGATTACGTGGATATTTTCTATCATCACCGCCCCGACCCGGAAACCCCGCTCGAAGAGACCATGCAGGCGCTCGATTTCATCGTCCGTAGCGGACGTGCGCTCTACGCAGCCATCTCGAACTATCCCGCCGACAAAGCCCGCGAAGCTGCGCAAATCCTGCGTCGGCTCGGTACGCCTTGTCTCATTCACCAGCCGGTCTACAGCATGTTCAATCGCTGGGTGGAGGACGGTCTGCTGCAAGCGCTGAAAGAAGAAGGGATTGGCTGCATCGCTTTCTCCCCACTGGCTCAAGGTCTGCTGACCGATAAATACCTCGGCGGCATCCCGGAAGGTTCACGCGCATCCAAGGCGCACGGCTTCCTTAAACCGGCGCACATCACCGATGACAAGATCGCCAGGGTACAGGATCTAAACGCTCTCGCGCAGCAACGTGGGCAGTCCCTCGCACAGATGGCGCTGGCATGGGTTCTACGCCACGAAGAGATGACCTCCGTGCTGATCGGCGCGAGCAAAGTCAGCCAGATCGAAGATGCAGTGGGAACGTTAAACAACCTGAATTTTTCAGCAGAAGAATTACAACAGATCGAAGCGATCCTGAAAAGATAA
>ERZ761609.3403-NODE-3403-length-10496-cov-29.137439_pt1 | contig 10496 bp, 11 predicted proteins | sample MGYA00511163_ERZ761609 | MGnify/ENA primary metagenome ERZ761609 (study PRJEB28899, sample SAMN02445070) | bioreactor sludge metagenome | biome: EBPR sludge | place: Australia: Brisbane, Thorneside Wastewater Treatment Plant | collected 2011-12-16 ... | reverse complement strand
GCGCGGGGGCGCGGGTAGAGGAAGAGGTGAGTCTTCCCCGGATGGGAGGCGCGGGGGATGGCGGAGGGCGAGCCTCAAGGCGCGCGGTTTTCGGCGGGCGGGGAGGAGAAAAGCGGGCGGGCTTTTTCGATGGATTTGGCGACACCCCAGGCGAGCGGCGCGGCGACGATGATCCAGATGAGGACGGCTTTCATGGCGGGGGTCAGGCTTTGGGGGCTTCCAGGATGTGGTGTTTGGGATTGACGGGGCGCACGAGCAGATTGGCCACCAGGCCGACGGCCAGCAGGCCGCACATGAGGTAAAAGGTGTTGTTGTAGGCCTCCGACTTCGGCACGCCAGCCTCGACACGGCTGTAGTAGAGGCCATTGATCAGGAGCGGGCCGATGACGGCGGCCATGGACCAGGAAGTGATGAGCCGCCCGTGGATGGCTCCGACCTGGTAAGTGCCAAACATGTCCTTCAAATAGGCCGGGATGGTGGCAAAGCCGCCGCCATACATGCTGATGATCAGCGCCGTGCAGACGACGAAGAGCGTGCGGTTCTGCGTCTGCTGCGTGTAGGGCAGCAGGGCATACAGCGCCGCGCCGAGGATGAAGTAGATGCAATAGACGGTCCTGCGCCCGGTGAGGTCGGAGATGGAGGACCAGACAAAGCGCCCGCCCATGTTGAAGATGCTCAGCAGCCCTGTGAAGCCCGCGCCGATGGCCACGCTGACGCCGAACATGTCCTGGCACATGTCCGCGGCGCGCCCCAGCACGCCGATGCCCGCGCTCACATTCATGCACAGCACGGTCCACAGCAGCCAGAACTGCGGCGTCTTCCAGGCGGTGTCCACGGACACGCTGGCGGTGGTGATCATGCCATGGGAGGCCGCCGCCTTCGGCTCATAGCCCTCCGGTTTCCAATCCGCCGCAGGCACCCGCACGATGATGGCGCCGAAGATCATGAAACAGGCATAGAGCGCGGACATCGTCATCAGCGCGGACATGGCCCCGGTGTCTGGAGCCCTGGCAAAACGAGTCATCAACTCCTGGGCCAACGGAGAGCCGATGAGCGCGCCGCCGCCAAAGCCCATGATGGCCATGCCCGTCGCCATGCCGGGACGGTCCGGGAACCACTTCACCAGCGTGGACACGGGGGCGATGTAGCCCAGGCCGAGGCCGATGCCGCCGACGAAGCCGTAGCCCGCCCAGATCAGCCAGAGAGATTTCAGCTTCACCCCCAGCGCAGTCAGCAGCAGCCCGCCGCAGAAGCACAGGCAGGAGGCCAGCATCGTCTTGCGCGGGCCGGAGCGCTCCACCCATTTGCCAAACACAGCGGCGGAGATGCCCAGCATCGCCAGCGCGATCTGGTAGGCGATGTTCACCCAAAACACATCCTGCCCCAGCTCGGCGCCCAGCGGCTTGTTGAACACGCTGAAGGCATAGACCTGGCCGATGCACATGTGGACCGCGACAGCGGCCGGAGGGACGAGCCAGCGCGAGAATCCGGGCGCGGCGACGGTGGCTTCACGGGAGAGAATGGACATGCGGCGCGGTTTTATGGGGCCGGGGCGGGGGAGGGCAAGATTTTTGTGGGAAATCTCCGCCGCCGGTGTTTTCCATTGCCGGCGCGGGCGGCAGCGGCTCTATGGCGGGATGCACCAATACGACCTCATCGAGTACCTCGCCCTGGCGATCCAGGCCGGCGCGTCCGACCTGCATCTCTCCCCCGGAGCCGCTCCGGTGATGCGCCTGCACGGGAAGATGACGCCGGTGACGGAGGAGGTGCTGGACGCCAACGACGTGCGCGAGCTGGTGCTCGGCGCGCTGAAGGACACCCAGCGCGCCCGGCTGGAGCAGGAGCTGGAGCTGGACTTCGCCATCGAGGTGGACCACCTCGGGCGCTTCCGCGGGAACGCCTGCTACTGCATGGGCCGCATCGAGGGGAACTTCCGCTTCATCCCGGACTCCATCCCCGAACTGGCCGACCTGGGGCACGGGCCCACCGTGCAGGGCATGTGCGGCCTGCGCGACGGGCTCATCCTCGTGACAGGCGTCTCGAACTCAGGCAAGACGACCACGCTTTGCAGCATGACGCAGGCCATCGCGCGCTCGCGCTCGTGCAACATCGTCACCATCGAGGACCCGGTGGAGTTTGTCTTCCACCACGGCAGCAGCATCATCCGCCAGAGGCAGGTGGGCTTTGACACGCACGAGTTCGCCAGGGCGATGAAAAGCGCGCTGCGGCAGGATGTGGATGTCATCACCGTGAGCGAGCTGCGCGACCTGGAGACCATGCGCACGGCCATCACCGCGGCGGAGACCGGGCACCTGGTCATCAGCACGCTGCACACCACGGACGTGCCGAGCACCATCACGCGCATCCTGGACTCGTACCCGAAGGACCAGCAGGAGTATGTGGCCGCGCAGCTCAGCCACTGCCTCAAGGGCGTGCTCTGCCAGCACCTCATCCGCCGCGCCGACGGCAGCGGGCGCGTCATGGCCTCCGAGGTGATGATGGTGAACAGCGCCATCGCCGGCTGCATCCGCGCCCAGCGCATGCACCAGATGCCGAGCCTCATCCAGATCGGCGGCGCGCAGGGCATGCACACGATTGACGACAGCCTCCTGCACCTGCTCACGCACGGCTTCATCACCCTGGAGGACGCCACCGCCCACGCGCGCGACCCCGCCTTCATCGAGAGCGGCTACGAAAAAGTCCGGCAGGCGCAGGCGGGCGGGAAGCGGCGTTGAGGCTGATCCGGCCCGGTGTTTCCGCCGCTTCCGCCTGCCGCGCGCGCCGCGCCGCGCGGCAACAAGATTTTTACGACGCAACGCTTGCCCAATCTTCGAAGTGGAGCATCTTTGCCGCCGATGAAGCCATCCACTCCCGCCCTCGCTCTCGTCCTTTCCTGCGTATTCACCCTCTGCTCCTGCGGCACGCGCTTTGAGCCGCGCAGCATGGGTTCCCCTGGAGACCAGCTCTCCTTCCACCGCAACCCCGTTCCGGCCCGCGCCATTCGCACCACGCATGACGCCTACAGTCTGGGCCAGGACTACGGCAACTGGAACGCCTCCGCCTGGCGCGGCTACAATCCCTGGCGCTACCGCAACCATCTGCGCCTGCATCCGAGCATGTGGCCCTCGTTCGTGGATGGCTACAAGGCCGGCTTCCGCCGCGGCAAGGAGGAGCGCACCTGGGTGCCCCAATCGCCGTGATCCATCCCGCGGACTGCATTCATTTCCGTTTCACAAAGCGCCTCAGTTGAGGCGCTTTGTCACTTCAGCGGAGAGCGTCCGGCTGTCGGCGCGCCCGGCGGCGCGCTCCTGCAGCGCCTTCATCACCGCGCCCATGTCCTTTTTGCTGGTGGCGCCCAGTTCGGTGATGACGCTGGAGACCAGCGCGGAAAGCTCCTCCGCGCTCATGGCGGCGGGCAGGTATTTCTCCAGCACGGCGATCTCGGCCTTTTCCGTGCCGGCCAGTTCCAGCCGTCCCGCCTGCTCGTAGCTGGCGATGGAGTCCTGGCGTTTTTTGATCTCCTTGCGCACCACGGCCATGATGCCCGCGTCGTCGAGCTCGCCGTCCGCGCCGAGCTTCTCGATGGCGGCGTATTTGACGGCCGACTTCAGGGCGCGGATGACATTGAGCGCCGCGGCGTCCCTGGCGCGCATGGCGTTCTTGAGGTCTTCGGAGATTTGGGTGGAGAGTGGCATGGTGGTGGCTTGTTGTCGCGCGCAGCCTTGGCTGCAAAACACCGCCATGTCCAGCCCGCGTGTGGCATGTGAAGGCGCGGTCACAATTCCCGCCGATGCCGCGCTTGCAATGGCGCGCGTTGGCTTCGAAGGTTGCGCCCGTCCCTCTCCCGCTCCCCCTCAAAAAACCCATGCCCGACTGGCTCGCCGTCATCATCCTCGGAATCATCGAAGGCGTCACCGAATTCCTGCCCATCTCCTCCACGGGCCACCTGCTCATCCCGCAAAACCTGGGCTGGCTGGAGCCGCGCGGGGATCTTTTCAATGTCGTCATCCAGAGCGGCGCCGTGCTCGCCGTGCTCGCCGTCTTCGCCGGCAGGGTGCGCGCCCTGGCCACCACGCTGGGCGAGCCGGAGACGCGGGACTACCTGCTGAAGCTGCTCGGCGCGTTCGTCGTCACCGGCCTGGGCGGCCTGCTCATCAAGGAATCCGGGGTTCAGTTGCCGGAGGCCGTCACCCCGGTGGCGCTGGCCACCCTCATCGGCGGTGTGCTCATCTTTATCATCGAGCACCTGCACAAGGGCCGGCCCGGCGCGGCCCGCATCACCTGGGCGGTCGTCGTGCTCGTCGGTCTGGCGCAGGTGCTGGCGGCGGTGTTTCCCGGCACCTCGCGCTCCGGGGCGAGCATCCTCATGGCGCTTTCCATGGGCGTGGCGCGCCCCGCGGCCACCGAGTTTTCCTTCCTGCTGGGCGTGCCGACCTTGATGGCCGCGGGCGCCTACAAGATTTTCACCGCCTGCCAGGATGGCGGCTTCGCGGGGGAAAATGTGCCGCTGCTGCTGCTGGGCACCGCCGTCTCCGCCGTTTCCGCCTTCATCGTCGTGAAATGGCTCATCCGCTTCGTGCAGAGCCACACCTTCAACGGCTTCGCGCTCTACCGCGTGCTGCTGGGGACGGCGCTGCTGGCTTACGCCGCCGGCCTCTAGCTCAAGCGCGCCGCCCCGTCATGCCTTCCGCCGTCATACATCGCATGATTGATCACGCCAGGGGCGTCTTCCGGCGTTCGATGTTCAGGACCTACCGTTTCCTGAAGCATCCGCGCAAGCTCAAGAGCAACGCGGCCATGCGCTGGTTCGCCCGGCATTTTCTGGACAAGCGCGTCTGGCGGCCCACCCAGCACACGCTGGCGGGCGGCGCGGCGGTGGGGCTGTTCATCTGCATGCAGTTCCTGCCGGTGCAGATGCCCTTCGCGGTGATCGTCGCGGCCATTTTCCGGGTGAACATCCCCATCGCCCTGGCCATGTGCTGGCTGACCAATCCTCTGACCATGCCGCCGCTCATCCCTTTGGAGTATGCCGTCGGCAAATGGGTGCTTTCCTGGTTCTCCGCCGTGCCGGCCACGCCTTTTCCCACGGAGCTGCCCGAGTCCCTGGCCGGCACCTGGCTGGCTTTGAAGGAGCACACGCCTGTCATGTTCTTCGGCGGCGTCATCATCGGCGGCCTGCTGGCCCCGGCGGGTTACATCATCACCTGGATGTCATGGGACAAGCTCCACCACTTGCGCCAGCGGAAAACCGCGCGCCGCGCTGCCGGTGAGTAGGAAGCCGCGCTGAGATCAGTGTCCTCATCGCTGCCGGGATTTTTTTCCTCAGCGCTCGATGACGAAGCCGCGCTGGCCGGTCACCGGGGGAATGGCGCTGGTCTCGGTCTCGCGGATGTGGGAGCCGAGGCTGCTTTCCTGGATGGCGGCGAGGAAGTCCGAGAGTTCGCCGGGGTCGCGGGACATGGCGCGCAGCTCGACGCGGCCGTCGGGCAGGTTGCGGATGCTGCCGGTGACTTCGTAGCCGGAGGCGAGCTGCTTCACGCTGTAGCGGAAGCCGACGCCCTGGACGCGGCCGGTGTAGAGGACTTGCTTGGCGGTCATGGTGCGCCTTCTTTTGGCGCGGGGAAGGCGGCTTGCAAGGCGCGGGCGGCATTTTCACCGGCGGCGTCCACGAGCAGGACTTGCGCGCCGGCGCGGCTGAGGTGGATGCGACGGTTCCGGTCATGCAGGATGAGTTTTTCGGGGGCGTCGGTGGCGGCTTTCACATCGTAGCGGGAGATGAGGGCGGCGCGCATGGCCTTGAAAAAAGCATCGGCCGCGGCGGGGTCGGTGAGAGTGGTGTGCCAGACGGCGTGGTCGCGCGGGTGCTCGGGGGCGGCATAAGCGAGCAGGCGGTCGGAGACGAGGCCCTTGGCGGCGGCGCCGGCGGTGTCGTCGCTGTTGTGGGCGCGCAAAGCGGTGAAGGCGGCGAAGCGTCCGAGGCTGTCATCCCAGTAGGGGGCGGAGCCTTCGAGTTCGGGGGCGGCGGGCCGCGCGGACGCTGGAGCGGCATCGGCGGAAACGGGCGGGCTTTCCAGATAGAGCGCGGGCTGGATGATCTCGGCGCTGGAGGCGGGAGGGCGGGAGTAGGCGGCGTCGAGCTGGGGAAAACCGTCGGCGCTGTGCAGGGACTGGGCGAACTCGAAGCCGCGATGGAACGGGAAGAAGGCCAGCTCTTTGAGGAAGACGGGCATGGGGACTTGATTGAGGGGGTGGTCGGGGTCCTCGCCGGGAATGGAGGGAGGCGCCTGGGCGGCGGTGTTTTGCAGGCTGAGCAGGAAGCGGGTGAGGCCGGCGTCTCCGGCGAGGAGGGATTCGCGGGCGAGCAGCGCATCGGTGCTCAAGGGGCGTCCGGGTGGGAAGAGGGTGGCGCCGTATTCGCGCAGCACCTGGCCGAAGGCGATGGCGAGCGGGTGGTCCGGCGCGGGCTGGCCGGAGGCGGGGTCTGCTTCGACGAGGTGGAGCAGGCCGGTGCGGGTGTCGAACCAGCCGCCGAGTTGACGGGCGAGGAGGGCGGCGCGCAGGGGCAGGGGATCCACGGGCTGCTCGATCCAGCCAAGCGCGGTGAGGGCGAGGGCGAAGCGCAGGGCCTCGTCACCGGGCTGGCGCGCGCGCAGCCAGGCGAGGATGCGGTCCTCCACATCGCGCAGGGTGGCCGGGGTGGTTGGCAGGGGCAGGGCTTTGAGCTGGCGGTGGCGCATGAGATCGAGGGTGAGACCCTCGAAGTCGGGCGCGGTGCCGCCGGTGGCGGCGTCCATTTTGGGCATCCCCTTGCCCCCGGCTGCGGCGATGCGGCGGCGCAGTTGCTCGTTCTCCTCCTCAAGCGCGGCGTTCTGGCCCTGGAGGTATTCGATCTGGCCTTCGAGCAGCCGGATCTGCGCGGGGAGGTCCTCGGCGGGCGAGTTCTGCGCGATGGCGGGCAGGGTGCCGGCGGGCAGCGGGGATTGATTCACCGGCTTGGTGGCAAGCCAGACACCGGCGCCCGCGCCGGCGAGGGTGAGCACGAGCAGGAGGATGGCGGGCGAGGACTTGGGCATCCCGCCACGCATAGCCACGCAACGCATCCTGTCATGCCCGCGCTCCGCAAAAGGCGTTGACGCTTTCGCCACTTTGCGTTCCTCATCCAAGCGTGACATCCGCCTCCGACCGCATCCGCCAGCTGCTCGACGCCGCAGGCGTGGCGCGCTGCCTGGACGGGATCGCGGCGGCCATTCACGAGCGTTGGAAGGACGAGCCGCGCCTGGCTCTGGTGGGTGTTTACCAGCGCGGTGTGCCCTTTGCCCGCGCCCTGCGTCAGCGCCTGCGTGATCGGGGCATGGAGCCCGACTTTGGCAAAATTGACATCACCCAATACCGTGACGACCTCCAGACCATGACGGTGCTGCCGAAGCTGGAGGGCTCCGAGATCACCTTCGACCTCGAAGACGCAGTGGTGATCCTTTGCGACGAGGTCATCCACACCGCGCGCACAACCCGCGCCGCGCTGGAGGAGCTGCTCGGCTTCGGCCGCCCGCGCTGCGTGCAGATCGCCGCGCTGGTGGACCGCGCCGGGCGGGAACTACCGCTCTACCCGCGCTACTCGGGCATCGAGACCGACCTGCCGGCCGGCGAGCGCGTGTGCGTGCGCTTCGTGGATGGCGACGGCGTGGACGAAGTCTTCACCTGCCCCTGGGAGAAAAAGTGACACATGAGCCTCAAGACACCGCGCAAAGACCTCCTCGACATCGCCTCGCTCTCGGATGAGGAGATCGAATTCGTGCTCGCCAACGCCGTGCCGTTCAAGGACCTCTTCAAGCGGAGCGTGAAGAAGGTGCCCACGCTCAAGGGCCGCACGGTGCTCACTCTTTTCTATGAGCCGAGCACGCGCACGCGCTCCTCCTTCGAAGTGGCCGCCAACCGCCTCTCCGCCGATGTCACCCACTTTGACATCGAGTCCTCCAGCGTGGTCAAAGGCGAGTCCGTGCTCGACACCGTGGAGACGCTGGAGTCCATGCGCGCGGACTACATCGTGGTCCGCCACAAGCAGTCAGGCACGCCGAACCTCATCGCCAAAAACACCCGCGCCAGTGTCATCAATGCCGGTGACGGCTGGCACGCCCACCCGACCCAGGCGCTGCTGGACGCCTTCACCCTCCGGGAAAAATTGCGCGACCTGCGCGGCGCGCGCGCCCTCATTGTCGGGGACATCCAGCACTCACGCGTGGCGCGCAGCACCAGCCTCATCCTGCGCCGCCTCGGCATGAGCCTGGCCTACCTGGCGCCCGGCTCCATGATGCCGCGCGAGACGCCGGACGAGGTGGGCCTCTTTGGCAACTGGGATGACGCCCTCTCCTGGCGGCCCGACGTGGTCTATCTGCTGCGCGTGCAGAGCGAGCGGCTCGACGAGCCCTTCTTCCCCACCGCCGCCGAGTATCACAAGCACTACGGCCTGACCGACGCGCGCGTCGGCATCCTGCGCGAGCGCGGCCTCTGGCTCATGCACCCCGGCCCCGTCAATCGCGGCGTCGAGATCACCGACACCGGCATGAATTACGAGCGCAGCCTCATCAACGCCCAGGTCGAAAACGGCATCGCCGTGCGCATGAGCGTGCTTTACTGGCTGCGGCCGGGCGCTTTGGAGGAATCCTGAGACATGGAAACCCCCGCCGCCATCTACGACGCGCCTGAGCGCGCCCGCCGCGTCATCCGCCTGGAGATCGAGCAGCTCGAGCGCCTTCATGAGCGCATCGGCGCGGCCTTTTCCCGGGCGGTGGAAATGCTCCACGCCTGCCTCAGCGCGCGGCACAAGCTCATCGTCTGCGGCGTCGGCAAAAGCGGCAACATCGGCCGCAAGCTCGCCGCCACCCTCAACAGCACCGGCGCCACCGCCGTCTGCCTGGACGCGGGGGACGCCCTGCATGGCGACCTCGGTGTCATTGACCCAGGCGATCTCGGCATCGTCCTCAGCCACAGCGGCGAGACGCGCGAGCTGCTCGACATCCTCCCCCACCTCAAGCGCCTCGGCCTGCCGCTCATCGCCATCACGGGAGACACCGGCTCCACCCTCGCCCGCCACGCCGAGTGTGTGCTTGATGTCCATGTCACCCAGGAGGCCTGCCCGCTGAATCTGGCCCCCACCGCCAGCACCACCACCATGCTCGTGCTGTGCGACGCGCTGGCCATGGTGCTGCTGGAGGCGCGCGGCTTCCGCCAGGAGGACTTCGCCAGCCTGCACCCCGGCGGCTCCCTCGGCCGCGCCCTGCTCACCCGTGTCGCCGATGTCATGCGCAGCGGTCCGCAGCTCGCCCTCATCCCGCCCGCGTCCAGCGTCCAGGAGGCCCTTCAGGCCATGACCCGCGCCCGCAGCGGCGCGGCGGTTGTTGTCTCACCGGAGGGTGCGCTCGCGGGCGTCTTCACGCATGGCGACTTTGTCCGCGCCTATCAAAAGGATCATGACATTGCCAGCCGCCCGGTCAGCGATTTCATGACCGCGCGCCCGATCACGCTGGAGGCCGGCAAACTCGCCGCCGAGGTCCTCACCACCCTTCAAAACAACCGCGTGGACGACATCGTCGTCGTGGACGAGGCAGGCCGCCCGGTTGGCCTTGTGGACACCCAGGACCTCACGCGGCTGCGCCTTGTGTAGGCATCCCCGCCATGTGGAGGCGCGCGCATTCCCAGATACTCCTCCGCCATGCCCGGACCCACGCTAAGCCAGATTGCCGAAAAGACCGGAGTGTCGAAGATGACCGTCTCGCGCGCTCTGCGCGGGGAGCGGCATGTGGCGGACGAGGTGCGGGAGCGGGTGCGCGCGGCGGCGGCGGAGATGCATTGGCGGCCGGACCCGGAAATTTCGAAGCTGATGACGCACATGCGGCGCGGCAGGCGCGCGGCGGCTCCGCCGGCGCTGGCTTTTGTGTGGTCGGAAAAAGTGGAAAAGCCGCCCTCGCCCTGGTCGCGGCGGCTTTTCGAAGGGGCGCTGGAAAGGGCGCGGCTGCACGGGTATGACCTGGAGGAGTTCCAGATCGGGGCGCGCGGCATGACGGGGCGGCGGCTCTCGGACGTGCTGGAGGCGCGCGGCATCCGCGGGCTGGTGCTCTCGCCGCTCGTCTCGCGCAGCCGCGGCCATGTGTCCCTGCGCTGGGAGAAATTCAGCAGCGTGGTCATCGGCCTGGGTTATGCGCGCCCCGAACTGCACCGGGTGCATCACCACCACTTCCACGGCATGATGACGGTGCTGCGAATGCTGAAAAAGCAGAAGGTCAGGCGCGCCGGCTTTTACTCGGAGAGCACGGTGAACGAGCGCATGTTCGGCGCGTGGGCGGCGAGTTTCCTGACGCATCACCCGCTGCCGGCGGCGCAGGCTGCGCGGCTGCTGCGGCTGACGCGCAAGCCGGGGCGCGAGGATTTCATCAACTGGGTGCTGGAGACGCGCAGATCGGAAGAGCGTCGTGTAGGGAAAGAGTGTAGATCTCGGTGGT
>ERZ761609.3402-NODE-3402-length-10497-cov-4.957288_pt1 | contig 10497 bp, 10 predicted proteins | sample MGYA00511163_ERZ761609 | MGnify/ENA primary metagenome ERZ761609 (study PRJEB28899, sample SAMN02445070) | bioreactor sludge metagenome | biome: EBPR sludge | place: Australia: Brisbane, Thorneside Wastewater Treatment Plant | collected 2011-12-16 ... | reverse complement strand
TCGAGCTTCACCCCTCCGGTCACCTTGGCAACGCCGGCAGCAATAATGTAATAAGCAGGAGGCTGGTGAGCCTGGTAGTTCTCGTAAAGGTTGGGGTCCTTAGGGTCGAGGACAGGAATCCCTTCGCCGCGCAGCAGCCTCGCCACATAGTTGGCGTGTTGGCGTTCGTCGGGCGCGCCGATGTCGGGCGCGAACGCTCCGCCTTGGTGTTTGAGGTTGCCGCCGGTTCGATAGGGGGTGATGGAGGCATACATTCCGGCGAGGAGGATGTGCAAGATCACAAAAATCCAGATCGCGCGGTGAGGTTTTGGTGCTTCCATGCGTCTTAGTTTGCGAGGGCGATCTCATTACATTCCGGCTGAAACTGCCTGTACAATATTGAGAAGAGCCACTTGCTCGAAATCTTAGCAGGAGAACATCGGGAGACAGCACTATGCGCAGATATCTTTGGGTTGCCGGCATTGCCGCCGCATCGGCCCTCGTTTACGCCCAGCTCGGGGCTGGCCAGGTCCTGAGCAATTACGCTTCAAAGCTGAACGCGGCCTCGTCGCTGAAAGTCAGCTACACCTTGCAGAAAATGGACGGAGCCCCCGCCGCCTTTGAACTCGAACTCGCCAAGCCGAATCTGGCGCGGATCGATACGCCGACCGAGCTGATTGTCGCCGACGGCGCCAACATCTATCGTTACAGCAAAGGCGAGAAGACGTACTTCAAGGAGCCTCAGTCCGAAGCAGCGCTGCGCCAGATCTTGGCCCAGGACGAGTTCGGCCTTTGGTCGTCGTTCTTTGATGCGGGCTCCTTCAACAAGACCTCGGCGAAGTCCCTCGGAACCGTCAACCGCAAAGGCATGAAGGTCAACGCGGTCGAGGCGCAGTTCAACGACGGCCGCAAGAAGGTCGTTTTCTACCTCGACACGACGGAAAACCTTGCCCGGCAGGCTGAGATCAGCTATGCCGACGGCAAGTCGAGCGACGTCATGATCGTCAACACGAAGTCGGTCGAGCTGGGCGGGGCGGCCAATGCTGGAAACTACGCCTTCAAGGCTCCGGCCGGATCGCGCGAGCTTTCGATGGACGAGCTGACCGCCGGCAAGTGGTACTACGACCTCGAAGAAGCGAAGAAAGTCGCCGCCAAGACCGGCAAGAAGATCTTCGTCGACTTCATGGCCAGCTGGTGCGGGCCCTGCAAAGTCCTCGATGCCGAGGTGCTTCAGACCGAGGGCTTCAAGAAGTACGCGAGCAAGCTCGTCTTTGTGAAGATCGACGTCGACCTCCAGCCCGCTGTCTCGAAGGCGTACGGCATCACCGCGATGCCGACCCAAATGGTGCTGGCGGCGGACGGTTCGGTCATCAAGTCGACCGTCGGCTACGGCGGCCCTGGCCCCTTCTATTCGTTCATCAACTCGGCTCTGTAGATGAGGTGAACGGTATGGTGAATCTGGGACGGATGGGACGAACCGGTCTCATCCGTCCCAAAGCATGATAAGCCTTCGAAAAACTTCGCCAAGCGTTAACCAACCTCTGGTTTTTCTGTATACTGGCAACCCAACTCCGGACCGTTGTCGGTCCAGCTCAAACAGGCAGGTGCAATCGTGAAATTCGAGCCAAAGCTTTCCCTTTTAGCGATCCTTTCCTCTACGGTCATGCTTGGCGCATTCCTCGCCGGCTGCGGCAGCGGCAACGGCAAGGATGGCGGCGAAACCGGCGGGACCGGCGGGACCGGCGGCGCCGGAACGACCCGGACGATGCCCACCGCCGAAGGCAATACCGCCGATGGCGACACGATCAAGGTCGGCATGATCGCCAGCTTGAACGGTGAGAATCAGCCCTGGGGCGTCGACTCCAAAAAGGGCGCCGAATTGGCGCTCGAAGAGTTCTTGGCCGCCAACCCGGACATGAAGGTTCAGCTGATCGTCGAGGACACAAATTCCAAGCCGGAGGGCGGCAAATCGGCAGCCGAGAAGCTCGTCGGCGAAGACCGCGTATTGGCGATCATCGGCGAAGTCGCTTCCGGCGTTACGATTCCCGCCGCGGACGTCTGCCAAGAGCAAGCGGTCCCGATCGTCGCGGTTGGCGCGACTCGCGTCGACATCACCGAAAAGGGCGCCGCCGTTTTCCGAGCCTGCTTTACGGACAACTTCCAGGGCGCGGCGATGGCGAAGTTCGCTTACGAAGATCTCGGCTTGCGCAACGTCGCGATCTTCACCGACCGCAAGCTCCCGTATTCGACCGGCCTTTCCGACGTCTTCACCAAGGCGTTTGAATCCTTCGGCGGCAAGATCGCCATTGAGGAGTTCTACGAAGGCGGCAACTTCGACTTCAAAGCCCAGCTCACGAAGATCAAGGAAGCCAATCCGGACGGCCTGTTCTGCTCCGGTTACTTCACCGAAGTCGGCCCGATCGCCCGCCAGCGCGAGCAGATTGGACTCAACGTTCCAATGTTCGGTGGCGACGGCTGGGACAGTACGAAGCTGATCGACTCCGGTGGCACCGGCATCACCGGCGGCCACTTCTTGAACCACTATCACAACAGTGAAGACCGGCCGGAAGTGAAAGACTTTGTGGCCAAGTTTAAAGCGAAGTTCGGCGCGGAGCCGGCGACCGCGATGGGCGCCCTGGGTTACGATGCGATGAACGTGGTTCTCACCGCGCTCAAAGCCAGCGGAGTCAAGAACAGCAAGGAACTCATCGGCGCGATCCAAGCGGTTAAGGATATGAAGGGCGTTTCCGGAAGCATCACGATGGGTGCCGACGGCAACGCGCAGAAGCCCGCGCTCGTTCTCAAGGTCGAAAAGACCGGCTTCGTTCCGGTCAAGCAAATCCCCTTCTTCACCTTCGAAGAGAAGAAGTAGGATCAACGACTTGGACTGGGGGCAGCTTCCGCAATATCTGGTGTTGGGTGTGCAGCTCGGGGCGGTGTATGCGCTCATCGCCCTGGGCTACACGATGGTTTATGGCGTTCTGCGCCTGATCAACTTCGCCCATGGCGACGTGTTCATGATCGGCGCTTATCTCGCGTACTACACGTCGATGGTCTGGTTCGACCGCCACGCCATCAACCCCTATTTGATGTTGGGGATGATGCTGCTCATGGCCATGATCGGGTGCGCCGTGCTCGGCGTCGTCATCGAGCGTCTGGCCTACCGGCCCCTTCGCAGCGCCCCCCGGATCTCGGTTCTCATCACGGCGGTTGGCGTCTCCCTCTTCATCGAATATGCCGGCCGCTTGGTGGTGCAAACGTCGCCTCAGCCTTCCATCGTCCAAGAAGTCAACGTTCTCGCCAAGCCGATGAACATCTGGGGGATCAACGTCGAGCAGAGCCAGATTGCGGTTCTCGCCGTTGTGCTCGTTCTGATGGGGCTCTTGTTCTTCTATGTCACGCGAACCTCGATGGGCCGCGCGATGCGGGCGGTCTCTCACGACTTCAACACCGCTTCGCTGATGGGAGTGAACGTCGATCGCGTCGTCGTCGTGACGTTTATCATCGGCTCGGCGCTGGCCGGGGCGGGCGGCATGCTCCAGGCCACCTCGTTCGGCTCTCCTCTGAATACGTTTTATGGCTTGCTGCCGGGCGTGAAAGCGTTCGTGGCGGCGGTGTTGGGCGGCATCGGCAACATCCCCGGCGCGGTTGTCGGCGGGCTCATCATGGGGGTCGCGGAGACGGCGGTGGTGTGGGCCGGATACGCCGGATATAAGGACGCGGTCGCATTTGTCATTCTCATCGTCATCTTGCTCTTCCGTCCGGGAGGGCTCTTCGGCAGCACGGCGGAGAAGGTGTAGCCCATGAGCGAATCGACCTCACCCCTGCCACACCCGATCGAGTCGATCATGAAAGGCTCCCGCTACCAAGCGGGGCCGTTTTGGATCGCTCGCGTTCTCAGCCTCATCGCGACGATTGCCTTGCTGTATGGGTTCCACCAATTCATCGCGCCGAAGCTTGGCATCTACGATGTCCGCTTGATTGTCTTGAGCCTGCTTTTCGCCACTTTGGCGGTCAGCCTCAACCTGATCAATGGCATCACCGGCCAGTTCAGCGTCGGCCATGCGGCGTTCTATCTCATCGGGGCGATCACCGCCGGCAAGTTATCGACGACCTTCTACACACCGAACCCCGGCAACTACAACCCCCAGGTTTGGCTAGTGCTCATGATCTTCGCCGGCGGAGCCGCCGCGGCAATTGCCGGTCTTTTGGTCGGTCTGCCGAGCCTTCGCCTTCGGGGAGACTATTTGGCGGTGGCGACGCTTGGATTCGGAGAGATTGTCAACGTCTTTTTGCGAAACCAGGACGGAAAGAGCCAAGCAATCACGCTGACCGCGGTTGTGGCGCTCATCGCGATCAGCATCGTCCTTTACCTCTATATCCTGCTGCTGAAGCGGCTGCCGGTTTATAAGGGATTCAAGGGATTCGCCTTCGGAATGCTGAAGCTGATCGTCGCGCTGGCCGCCATGCGGCTGGCCGCTTGGGGCGTCTTTGCCGCGCTCGGTCCTTCACTCGACAAGTTTGGCCGGCTCGATACCGGCGGCGCGATTGGGTTGGTCGGTGTTCCGAAGCTCACCCAGATATATTTCATCATTCTGCTGTTCATTGGCACGATCGCCATCTCGCGCAACCTCTTGAAGTCGGCCCACGGCCTTTCATTCCTCGCGGTGCGGGAAGACGAACTTGCCGCCGACGCGACGGGGGTCAGCACGACTAACGTCAAAGTGACCGCTTTTGCCATCGGGGCAGCGATCGCCGGGATGGCAGGAGCGCTTTTTGCGCACTACAACGGCTCGGTCTCGCCGGACGACTTCAAGATGGATGTGAGCTTCATGCTCGTCGCGATGGTCGTCATCGGAGGCACCGGGAGCATCACCGGCGCCGCCTTGGCGGGCATCGGATTGAAGCTTCTCGAGGAGGGTTTGCGTAAGCTGCCCCAGATTCCGGCGGTCGATCTGTTCAGCTTGGTGATTGCGGCGATCGTCCTGTTTGCGGCGTACCGCTTCGTCAGCCAGCGCGGTTGGTTGAAGATCGACGGCGGGCTAAAGGTTCCGTTGACCGTCTTGGGTGCTCTTGCTTGTCTGGGAGTGGGATGGCTGGGCTATTTGACGACTAAGGCCGATCTCTCGTGGGTTCTTCGCATCGGCATTCTTGCCGTGTTGGCGGGCACGTTGATCGGCCTGCTTTTCACGAAAGCGAGACCGGCGGCGCTTCCTCGATTTGGGCTATTCGCGGCTTGTCTTTATGTCGTCACTTTGCTCAAGGTGCCGATCTCCAGTGGAATGCACAGTATTTCGGGGATCGAGAATCTGATCGGAAAGACGATGTACAACCCCAGTGACTTGCGTTGGGCGGTTTTCAGCATCGCGCTCGTTTTTGTCATGATTCTTCGCTCGCAAGGGCTGCTGGGCCATCACGAGTTCAGTTGGAGCTTCGTCAAGTCGTTCCTTGGCAAGCGGGAGTTGGCGCCGGCATGAACATGCTCCGACTCGACCACCTGACGATTCGCTTCGGCGGACTCGTAGCGGTGAACGACATTTCGTTTACGATCGAGAAGGGCGACCTTTTTGGGTTGATCGGGCCCAACGGAGCCGGGAAGACCACCGTCTTCAATATGATCACCGGGGTCTACAAGCCTTCGGAAGGGAACGTCCTATTTAAGGAGCGGGTGATCACTGGCAGTCCGCCAAACAAGATCGCTGGTTTGGGCATCTGCCGCACGTTTCAGAACATCCGGCTTTTCGGGTCGCTCACGGTGCTCGAAAACGTGATGGTGGGCGCTTTCCTACGACACCGAACCTCGCTTGCCTCAGCGCTCGCCTACCTCCCATCTGCGAACAAAGAAACCGACAAGCTACGCACCGAGGCTTGCCACCTTCTCGACGTGCTCGACCTTGCCGAAGTCGCCCATTCCCGCTCGGCCGATCTTCCTTACGGGATGCAGCGTCGACTCGAAATCGCGCGAGCGATGGCGACTCAGCCGGAGCTGCTCCTTCTCGACGAGCCCGCCGCCGGAATGAACCCGCAAGAGTCGGAAGACTTGATGGCGACGGTGCGCCGCATCCGCGACGAGTTCGGCAAAACGGTGCTCCTGATCGAGCACGACATGCGGTTCGTGATGGGCCTCTGCGAGAAGATCTTCGTATTGGACCACGGCGAGCAGATCGCCTATGGCGGCCCATCGGAGATCCGAAACGACCCGAAAGTGATCGAGGCGTACCTGGGAACCGCGGTATGAGTCTGAAAATGTGACCATGGTCAATGACCATGGTAATATTGATTCGTGGATACGATCACCGCTTCCAAGTTCAAGGCGACCTGCCTGGCTTTGCTTGACCGGGTCAAAGCGACCGGGAAGCCGATTCTGATTACGAAAAACGGCAAACCGGTAGCCGTCCTTTCGGCTCCGGAACCGGACCACAAAGATCGGGAGTCGGGCTATGGCATGTTCCAAGGGGAGATCCGGACTTTGGGAGATATCGTGAGCCCGCTTGGGACAGAAGGTTGGGAAGTTCTCCGCGATGATTCTTGATACTCATGTTTGGCTCTGGTACTTGGAGGCGAATGAGAATCTAAGGCAATCGATCAAGTCGGCCATTCTCGAAGGCTCGCAAGATTGTTTGGTCTCTTCGATTTCTGTCTGGGAAGTCCTTTTGCTTCACGAAAAGGGTCGTTACTCACTCGGGCCTAATCCCGTTCAGCGAGTGCGCGAAATGCTAACTGCGCCCGGAATATCCGTTGCGGACCTAACCGCTGAAATTGCGATTCTTAGCCGGTCTCTTCCGTTCAATCACGACGACCCTGCCGACCGCTTCATTGCCGCTACCGCCAAGGCCTATGGATTGCCCCTGGCAACGGACGATGTCAACTTGAGGTCGCTCAAGTGGCTGAAGACCATCTAGGAGAATATGGTCTAGAGAAAAGGCAGAATAGACTCCTAAAGGAATCAATCTGCCTTTCGACGAATTCATGATCGATTGGCTCAGGCCTTTCGACGGCGACGAAGCATCGATATTGCACCCAGCCCGAGCGCGGCCAGCGTTGCCGGTTCCGGAACCGGGTCAGCTTCGGCAACGTACCACTTGATGATGCTGTCAGGCGAATTGCCTACGTCATTCCAAAGCCCGGAGCGAACGCCGCCGGGGCCAAACAGCGTGCCCCAATTCTCTGCGCCTCCGAAGTTGTTCGGTTCGCCAGGAGCCCAATTCGTAAAGCCCCAAGCTTCGCCGGTCACCCAGGTCCAACCGCCGCCAGGTTCGCCGGATCCCGGAGTTTGAAGGGCGCCGATATAAGGGCCCTCGTTGTTTCCGGCCGTATCGATCAACCAGTACGCCGGGTTGTCGGCCAAACCGAAGACAAACGCATTCTCTTCCGCTGAAGTCAACGTAGCGAGGTAGGCATTTGTGCCACCGGGGCCGACCAGCGCCTCAGCTTGGGCGCGGGCCGTGGTCCAAGAGTAGTCGCTGCCGTCGATGGCAATGATCTGATAGTAGTGACCGTTTCCGGCCCATTGAGTCCAAGAGAACGACATCGTAGCCGCCGTCACAAAGACTGTCAAAGCTATAGCTCTTTTCAAAAGAAAACAACCTCCCAAAATGGATTGGACGCATTATACGCCCATACTTTCTATTGGAAGGAGCGGAACCCTAATCGTCAAGGCAAACCTGGTATCTTCGCGCGAACCATTAACGCTTCGTTAGCGGTTTGACCTAGTACTTTAGAACCTTTTGCGCCGCGTCGACGATTTTCTCAACCGACGGCAACACAAACGACTCCAGCGGCTTCACCCACGGAACCGGAGTGTCCAATCGCGTCACCCGAACGGGAGGCGCATCCAAGTACTCAAACCCTTCGTCGGTAATCCGCGCCACGATTTCTCCAGCAAAGCCGCAAGTCTTCGGCGCTTCATTAACCACAACGACGCGGCTTGTTTTGGCAATGGACTTCAAAATCGAATCCATATCCAAGGGCACGAGCGTCCGAATGTCGATGACGTCGGCTTCGACTCCGTGCTCGGCGAGTTTGTCTGCCGCTTGGAGGCAGTGGTAAACATTCTGGCCGTAAGTGACAAAGGTAATGTCTTTACCCTCGCGACGTAAAGAGGCCTTACCAAACGGGATGGTATAGTCCTCCGCGGGAAGTTCCATTTCGATCTGGGGCAGACGATAGAGCTCCTTGATCTCGTAGAACAACACGGGATTTCGATCGCGCAAAGCCTGTTTCATCAGCCCTTTGGCATCGTAAGGTGTCGAAGGGCAGACTACTTTCAGGCCGGGCGAATGAGCGAACCAAGCCTCGTTCATCTGGCTGTGGTAGAGCGCACCGCCGCCGTAAGCGCCCGCCGGTCCGCGAATGATCACCGGCATTTCGACCTCTCCGGCGGTTCGGTAATGGTAGGTCGCCAGCATGTTGACGATCTGGTCGAATCCGCACGAGATGAAGTCAATGAACTGCATCTCGACGCAGACGGTCTTGCCGTTCAATGCTGCCCCGACGCCAACGCCAACGATGGCCGCCTCCGAGATCGGCATATCGTAAACGCGGTCCCGGCCGTACTTTTCCATCAGGCCGATGGTCACGCCAAACGCGCCTCCGAGCAGACCGATATCCTCTCCCATCAGGAGAAGGTCCGGATTCCGCGCCATCTCCTCGTCGAGAGCCTCGCGCAGCGCGGTCAGCATGTTGCGCTTGGTCGAAACCTTCTCGGCTACCGCACTCATCGCGAGTCACCCTCCCGAAACACCCACATTCCGCCTTCGGCGGCTTCGGGCAACGGGGCGGCGATGGCGAAATCCACGCCTTCTTTCATATAGGCCACGACATCCGGCGGAAAGTCTTCGTCCCGAACCTCCGAGGCGCCCTTTCCTTCAGCGGGGAATTCCTCGGCTTGGGTTGCCGTCAACATGCCGTGTTCGACGAGAATTCGTTTGCAGACGGCAATCGGATCTCGGCGTCGCCCCGCCTCGACCTCCGGCGTTGGACGATACTTCGCGGCTCGATCGTCGTCGTGGTCGCCGTGCCCATAGGCTCGGAATGTCTTACACTCGACGATGCTCGGACCCTTGCCGGAGCGCGAATGCTCGACCGCGGTCATGACTTTGTCGTAGACATCGAAGACGTTCTGCCCGTCGGCGATTAAGCCCGGGATGCCGTACCCGTCGGCTCGTCGCGCGAAGTCCTCAAGGGAGTATTCGAGTTCGGTGGGGGTGCCGTAGGCCCATTGATTGTTTTCGATCAGCGTCACCACCGGCAGCTTGTGGACGGCGGCGAAATTGATGCCTTCGTGAAAGACGCCCTGGGCGGTCGATCCTTCACCGTTGTAGGTGAGGACGACGCAGTTGCCTCCATTGAGGCGATCGGCAAGGGCGACCCCGGCGGCGGCCGGAATCGTTCCAGCGAGCATCGAAGTCGAATGAATGATCCGGTTTTTCTTGCTTCCAATATGCGACCAATTATCGCGAGCCCGGCCGGGTGAGGGCGCTTTTCCCCAAACCTGAGCGCACACTTCTTGAATCGTCATGCCGATCCTTTGCGGATTCCGCAATCCGCTGCGCGCGTCTTTGAGGAAGAACGCCGGCATGTCCCGGTGAATCGGGCTGATCCAGTCGGTGGGGAGCAGCCCGTAAAGTGAGCCGACCAAGACGGCTTCCTGGTTGTGCGATGAGTAAAGGGTGCCGCGCAAACGCCCGCGCTTCTTCTCTTTGATCAAGCGAACGTCGAAATATCGAGCGAGGTAGAGGTGCTCAAGGAGTTCGAGGCATTGATCGCGGGTGAGCTTGGCGCTATACGGGCCTAACGGAGCCGGTTGCTCGGTTCTGCGGGGGGACTTCTTCTTCTCGGCGGTGGCCGTACCGTCAGCGGGACTCAAAGGATGTGCTCCAAAAAGACGCCCCAGAGAGGGGGCGCCAAGAAAACCTATTTTACCTTACGCCGTGATATCGGCGCGTATGTCGCGGAACCTCAGATGAGGCAGGCGAAGGTCACTTCATCGCAAGCTCGTAAGCACCGTGGAGGGTTGTCCGACTTTTGCCACGCGCAACGGGACTAAGAGTTCAGGCGCCGAAGGTTTCATCGCACAGTCTGTCGTCCGGCGCTGATTTGAGGAGGAAGGGATGAATCTCAAGTTTCTTGCCGTTGGACTCGTTGTCGGATCGGCCGCTGTTTCAGTAGCCGATCCTCTTGTGTTTCAAGCGTTTCTCGATGGGCCGTCGGAGTCTCCGCCCAATGCCTCGCCCGGAACGGGATTCACCACCGTGACCATCGATCCGGTGGCGCATACGCTTCGGGTCCAGGCGGAGTTCAGCGGTCTCGTGGCCGGCGTGACGGCGAGCCACATCCATGTAATCAACGGTCCTGGCGATGTCAACACCGGAGACACGCTTGGCCCCGTTGCCACCCAAACGCCTTCGTTCGCAGGGTTCCCCGCCGGGGTGACGTCCGGCACCTATGACGGAACGTTCGATACGACCCTCACAAGTTCGTTTCGCGCCGGATGGGTCACCGATTCGGGGGGCACTG
>ERZ761609.3401-NODE-3401-length-10498-cov-7.844489_pt1 | contig 10498 bp, 17 predicted proteins | sample MGYA00511163_ERZ761609 | MGnify/ENA primary metagenome ERZ761609 (study PRJEB28899, sample SAMN02445070) | bioreactor sludge metagenome | biome: EBPR sludge | place: Australia: Brisbane, Thorneside Wastewater Treatment Plant | collected 2011-12-16 ... | reverse complement strand
GCCACAAGAATGGCTTGTTATGGCCGAGTATGGGCTTGGGCTTCACCCTGACGCAGATGACGGCTATATCTATGAAATTTGTCAGGGGTTGGCGGAATGGCTTTTTTCCTTGCCAGATATGCACACGTACGAAATCCCTGACATGTGGAAAGATTCGCCACTTGGCGCGCTATGGTGGGCAGCCATGATCAGAATCCAGGGAGATGAGTTGATCACCATCAATGACGCGGCAAAAATCGCCGGTGTCACTGTCCAGGCCATGAGCCAACGCGTAACACGCGGCACGCTGAAATCTTTCACGGACCCAAGCGCCAACAACCCCCAACGTGAGCGAAAATTAGTGCTTCGTTCAGATGTGGAACCGAAGAAATAAAGCATAAACAAAATAAGCGCCGGTCACCTTCTCAGTGCCGGCGCTTATTTATAGAAACAGCCCGTAAAACCCAACACCTTTAGGTTTGGGATATAAGGGCTTACCGCCCGCGCCCCCAGGCCCCCGCTTTTAGGCGCGGCGGCTGAACAGAGTGAAGTGAGCTTTAGCTCGACAGAATTCCAAGAAAAAAACAGTAACCACTTGCTTTTTCCCTAGGATTGTGGTACAATTACACCTGTAGACAGGATTTCGATAACCAAGATCTCCTGTCTACAAAACTGTAAAAAGCACCTTCCAAACTGAATATTGCCGGTTGACCTGGGAAACCGTCCAGGTCGTAAAATATTCGACGTGCTAAGGTCGAAGATAAGCCTTCAAACTACCCTGGGAGCCAGGGAAAGTAACGCGGTGGGAGATATGAGCAGCGCAGTAAGGCACTCAGCCCCCGAAAAGTTCCAAGTCATGCACTTGGAAGCCCAAGTGCTTTAGCCTTGGGTAGCTCACTTCTACTCAAACTCCATAGCTTTTGCGAGTCTTTCCAGCGCCACCGCTTGCCGGCGCATCAACTCCGTTTGCCGTTCATGAAACTGGAGCAGCTTCTGCCGCCACTCGACATCTGCCGCCACCGTCATTTGGTAGAGTGCCTGGCTCATCACCGTTGCGCCAGCGGCAAATAGCGCAACGTCATCATTTCCGACATCGCCCGCTTGAAGACGTTCAAGCAATTTGTTCCATTCGACCAGCATTTTGTTGTCATCTATGTTCATCATTCGTCGTCATCCTCGTCATTGCCGCCGTCATTACGTAGCGCCGCAAACCGTTCAGCGACTGCGGCGCGCTGCTCGTCGGTCAGTTGCCGTTTGCGTCGAATCCCAAAACTGTACTGCGACAAATCCACCTTATAGAACTTGCCGTAACCATCACTACGATGCGCTACAATGCCAAGTTTCTCGATACGATTCTGCCACACCGAATCGTTGCTGAAAACACTCACGACACTGCGATCTGTCGCCTCAACGGTAAAGTTTGATTCCTGTTCGTCTAATGCCTGGCTTGCCATACTGTTTCTACCCTTTCTGCCCCCACGTAACGTGGGATTGATTCGGACTATTTTGCGTTCTGCTGCGATTTTGACACTACCGGTCATTCAGCGCTATTTTGCGCTTCCTGTGCGGCTCTACGCCAGTTTCAACTGTTTATCAATGTCGGCGTCTTCCTCGTCGGTCACGGTCAACGCACTGCGCACCATGCGCTTAATGGATTCCCGTTGGCGTTTCTCGTAGCAAGCGTTTAGCAGCCTGCTGGCAAAATCGCTTGCCGTGGTGCTGTCTTGTGCGGCCAGTGCGGTGGCCACCTCGGTGCGCTCCTCCAGTGTCAGGATGAGAAGCGACGCTACGATCTCGGCGATGTGTGTTGGCATGGTTTCTCCTTATGGTTGCGGAATTGTGCTCCCCGGTAACGTTGCGGTTGCGGTTGCGGTGGGCGCTTGTGCGGTTAACGTGGCGAACAGTGCGTCCAACGTCGCTCCAAAATTCGGCGTGGCCGTGGCGGTGCTTGTTTCGGTGGCTGTCGCGGTGTGCGTCGGCGTCTGTGTCTCGGTTGGCGTGCTTGTCGCCGTGGGCACTAATGCCGTCACGGTTTGCTCCAAACTAATGACGGTGGCATTCGGCGTGCCGGTGGCGACTGTGGACAGTGCGTCAATCGTCGCCTGCATGTTGGCTAATTGCGTCGCCAAGGCGTTAGGCGTGCCTGTATGCGTCGGTAGCGCCGTTTCGGTACTTGTAGCCGTTTTTGTCGGTTCTGGCGTCTCTGTGGCCGTCTCCGTGGCTGTGGGCGTGAATCCAGCAGCCGTGAGTGTCGCCACTAATTCGGCAATCTGTGTCGCCACCTCGTTTACTGTTGCGCTTGCCGTGGGCGTCGGCGTGTCGCCGGCCAGGCTGACGATAGGCAGGTAAGTTGTGCTTTGCGCACGGACGTTGGCGACGATGGCAATGAGTGCGATGGTTGAAAGTAAAGCGAAAAGCGTAAGACGTAAACGATTCATATTCGTGTGTCTCCTCCGGTGTAGTGCTCGCCGTACTCATCAACATCAGGCGAGTGATTCCCGGTTGGACAGATCCACGAACCGCCCGCGCCGTGACAAATATCACAATCATCGCAATCATCGCAATGATTAAAACAATCTTCCCATACCAGGATTGCGCCACACATTTTGCATGTTGGTAGCGCAGCCGATTGCGCCGGATCCAACGCCTCTGCCAACGTAACACAAAACGCGTCTGCGCGACGTGGGTCCGCACGCACAAAAGCCGCGACCAGGTCGCATTCCTGTACGCCGTCCAGCGCCAGGAGTGCAGCCAGGATCGTGTCAACCGTATTGACCGGCGTTAGGGATTCGCGCCAGTCAATAGTGGCGGGCTTCACCTTGCCAATACGCCAGGAAATCCCACCGTCTGCCGTCCACATCTCCGCAATGTCAATTCGGTGCGGCGCGTCCTCATAGGCATATACCGTGCCGGTTCCATCCGCCGCCGCCCACTTTGCGCCGGGCGGCACATTGAATTTACTCAGGCCGAGCATCGCCGCCGCTCCTTCCGCTAACATGCAGCGCTGCCATAACGATGGCCACGCAGAGCACGAGCACGGCCCCGATGATAACGCCTGCGAAATAACTAAGCATGTACCACCTCATCTCTCAACTTCACCCACCTGTCACACACAAAACGCTGCCCGCTCTGCACCGGCCCGTGCCAGCCGCCAAGCCGCTCGCAGTGGCCGAATCCGTCAGCCACCAGCCAATGCCGGCAGTTCAGGCAGTAGCGGCCAGCACTTGGCGCACGCAGTCCGACGTCCGGCATGAGTCCGCTACGCAGAGTCTCGAAATAGATTACCTGGCTCACGCTGGCACCGCCTTCATTGTGGCCGACCGCCCTTGCGCTTGCTGCCAGCGCCATTCACGCAATGCAGCCTCAGCACTGTAGCAACGCACGATGACGTTGACACCGGACGACGGGTAACGTACCTCGTATGTGTGATTGATTTGCTGCAATGTTGGCTGCAATGCGTTCGTTGATTTACGCATGATTAGCCTCCGAATAATGGTAGATCCTCATGGTTATCACGTAATGCGGCCGAGGTGTGCGGTGATAACCAAAGCACTTCCGTTCTATCCCTGGCGCCCTCTGCGTGTGCTTCTCGTTCGACACGACGCCAATCCGTAAATAGTTCGTGGTCGTATAGGTCGCAGGGATAACCGCTTACTATGGCCATGCCGTTGATGCCATGCAATGCGGCCGCCATATCACGGTGATCGTTGTCGGTCATTTCATATCGGTACCCTGCGGCCGCCTGTTTGCCTCTGGTCGACAACGGATAGGGCGGGTCAACATAGAATAGCGTTTCGTGCCCGTCAAACGTTTGCACCATGTCAAGCGCCGGGCGCATTTCTACCACCACGCCACGCATACGTTGAACGATCAGACTCAACGCGTCGGGATAGTTGGCCCAATCAGTCGCCGGCGTGGCGCCTGTACGAGTGACGTTGTTGCGAAAGCCGGTATTGTTGCCGGATGTGCCGGCCGCCCCAAATCCAGCAAACGAACGCAACAACGTGCGCCGCGCCTGCTCAATCGGGTCACCGTGCAATAGATAGCTCTCTTCAAACTCGGATCGGGCGAAAGGGGTCAACTCTACCAGGCGCACCAGCTCACGAGCCTGCGCAGGATTACGCAATACCCGGAACAGATTCACTACCTCACCGTCCAAATCGTTGTAGACCTCGGCATAGCAGCGCTGCTTGCGCAATAACACAGACGCCGCGCCACCGTATGGCTCAACGTAAATTCTGTGTGGTGGAAAGAACCCGATAATCCACGGAGCAAGGCGCCACTTTCCGCCATGATACCTGAGTGCCGGCCGTGTTGGCGCATCCATTGCTACATTCATGCCGTCACCTATCCCCGCACTTTTTCACGAATTTCCACAAAAGGATGCATTACCCCTTGAAATGCAATAGCATTTTGTGGTAAGCTTCTACGCAGTAGTCCCATTCGCAGAATAACATCGCGCAGGTCGCCACGACACAGCACTTTCACCGGCTGTCCGTGGCGATCCATGAACTCATCGACCACAGGGATACCATGAAACAATTCGTTAGGCTGCATGTTCCGGTTCTCCTTTTAGCAGTTCGTCAACTGTCACGCCCAGGAGCGTGGCAATCTGCACTGCCCTATCTATCGACAAATTGCGCCCAGACTCAATTCCATACAGCGCCGGCCCGGAGATCCCCAAGCAAGCGCCGATTTCCGCCTGCGTCATACCTTGCGCCTTGCGCCAGTCGCGCAAGCGCTGGCCCACCCGCTCTTTTATATCCATAAATTCTCCTCAAACGATAAATCATAATCTTTAGTTAATAGTAACATTAGTTTGGGGATATGTCAATAGTCAAAATGTCACATGGGGATATTCCGTAACGAAAGGTTAATTCACGCATGAACGGAGATAGAATGATCAGCGACTTATTAATTATCACTGAGTCGAAAAAGGGTTTTATGGCAGCGAGAGCGAACGCCTGGCTACACGCACATTTCCGCGTTTATGTGGATGGCAAAACGGTGGTAGCGATTGACAATTTTTAGGTTACAAAACACAGTATGACGAATCGTTATTGTGTAACCTAAAAATATCAACGGTGTATCAACGATATGTCAACGCTCGTACAAAGAGTATGGTACAAACCGGCGCCTACTAGCGTCGTCTCTTCGCAATGGCGCGGCTTTTGGCGTCAGCTTTCAGCGCACCATTTACGCCGCGTTTCCACAGCGCAATGCCAGCGTCGTAGTCGTCCGGACAAGGCAGCCACTCAACCGTGGCGCCTTGCTCGGCTAAGCGCTGTTTGATACTGGACATGTCTTTTTTGCGCATCCATGACAGGATCGGCGCCGATGACTCGATATGCCAGATGTCGCCACGCTTAGCGAACACAGCGCCAGCGGTGTAGCCGCGGCCGGTAACGCGGAGTAAGAGGCGCTTCACGGTTGCGCCTTCCAGATTGATTTCACGTCCGACGATACGTCGAGCATTGTACTTTGCTGCGGTGTCGATGGCTTGGCGAAAAGCTTGCGCTCCAGTGCTATCCATTCATCGGCTGTGGTTCCGTCAATCTCAGCCGGCAGATCGGAGCGAATGCGTTGCCATCGTTCCAACCAATGGGCAAAATTAGCCGGCACGTCTTCACCCTTCTTGCGCTTATTCTCGAATACCAGTTCCAGCCAAGCCACCAGGCGGACGGGTGGCGCTATCATGGTAAGCAGATCGGCAACCCGTGAATCTGGGGTTGCCTGAAACACGTCGTATTCGATGCCATCTATGACTTTCTTCATGGTGTTGTCCATAGTCTTGCAACCTCGCTTGATACTCGTCTACTCTTCACGTGCCACTCCAAAAAGTTTTTAACACTACGCAACTCGCCACCCGCTATCAATTCCTGGCTGTCGGTGTCCATGACGGTTAGTCCATTGTTACCGATAGTCCTAATTGATAATCTACGGTTGTTGAAACTGGCATCCCAAGCCCCATGAGCAACAGTGACGATCCTACTTAAAAACTCCGGTCGTTGCTTAAAAAGTAGATTCACCGAAAAATGATTTGCCGCTACTTCCGTCTTCAGTTCTACCACTACCAGGTTTTCGACTTTTGTAGACGTTAACCTGACCTGATATTTTGGTGCCTGGGGAAGCAGCCTAATTGATGTTGGCAGTATAGGTATGCTGGATCTTAGATTGATCGACTCGCTTGATTTCTGCGATGTCAACGTAACCAAGATTGTCCCTGCACCATTGTCTATTTCTGTCATTGTCCGCATTCCCCCCTAACCACCAATGCACATCATTCACACCTGCTGAAAAATAGTCGTTTGTGCGCTCCTTCAATTCGTCGGGTGTAATGGGCGCCAACTGCATTTCATGCACTTCGACACCACCATCGGGCAGCCTCACATAGACATCGGCGCGCCGGCGCACATCGGCAAGCCAATATTCAAAATCGATATTAGCGCCCTTGTACGGTTCAGCCTTGAGCAAGAAATTGCGTATAGCATCCTTGCCGACCTCATGTTCAATGGATTCGCCCTCACCCCCTACGCAGCCTTCTGGGTGCCAAAAGTGAGCGACAACGCCGATTGGTTGTCTCACACTCATGCGTTCACCGCACAATGGGCAAGTCAGATCATACTTATCACTTGATAGTTCTGCGCGCGGGTTTTTATAGTTGTAAATGGCAACCCGCTGCTTTTTGTCCGGTTGTCCTTTGGGTGATGCTATCGCTACGAATGGCATAGAAAAAAACCTTTCTGTGTCCACAAAAAATAAAACTCGTTTGACTATCCGAAGTCTGTAACACCTAATTTTCGGCTCTTCTGACGAATGTAACACTTTCGGGTGTTACAAATTTGTCAAAATTTGTCAGAAAATACACAAGGAATTTATACGGTAATTATACGGTAACACTTGTAACACTTTTTTTTGATACACACTAGCATATAAATATTGGGACGAAATATACATATACAAACTAATTAAAAAACGACTATATGATCAGCCTGTATATCGTAAGACGATATACGTTTATTTTTCAATCTTCCATGACGCGAGGTAAATAGGTGTTACAGTGTTACAAGTGTTACAGACAGTATATTTACACCTATAAATGTGTGTAACACTTTTGTAACACTTTTTTTTAAAGTGTTACACTTTCTTCGCTGATCTCTATGTTTGTCAGATGAATCACCCGTTGCACCTTGCCACCTACTCGAACGGTGATAGTTGATTTCCCATTTTTGCTTTTTGACGCAACCATGCCCAACTCATCTAATTGATCATAGAGTGTATTTTTTGATAAGCAGCCTAGGTCGAGTCCTATTGTTCGTTGCAGCAAGGACATCGTTACATCGGGGAGTAAGTAAACTCCCTTGCCGCCATCGCTCCAGCCGATAACACGATCCTTATCTCTGGGATCGGCCAATGTCTCGGGGGAGACTGTCTTGTCTTTAATGACAATAGCGCGCCCGCTGCCTAGCGATTCACGAACAGCGTCAACAAAACGATTGGCTTCTAATGATTGAGCAGTCAAGTTTGTCATTACTTCGACTGTGTGAAGGAGTCCCTGCAAATGGGCATCCACATACTTTGCCGCCCATGCGCCCAATGTGGGATGCTGTGTTAGCACCAACCAAACTAGCTCGTTTAGCGCCAGGTTAGTAGCAACACGCATTGGATTAACGGTGCTAGGGCTACACGCCTTTATCTTGGCGTACCAATCGTTACGCGTTTTGTCAAACTCTGCTGCGACTTCCTTTATAACGCCTTGCCCCTCTTCTGATTCGATATAGTCGAACCACGCCGATCCTATGGCGCATAGGTGATTTGACTTGTTTTGGGCAATAGTGAGTAGTGCTAAATCACGTCCCTTTTGGAAGTGAGTCACGAGGACGCGCGCAACGCTGGCCGCGTCATTGTCGGGAACATCTTCACCGGTAAAGACAGGCCAGCAGTTAACCGGCTTCGTTTCCCGCAATTGAGACGCCCGATTGAGCCGCTCTTTCTCGCCACCTTCCATCATGTTATGCACAAGGTTGGTGAAATCATGCGAGCCGTTACCGGTTGACGGTTTGTAGTTGTCGATGAGGAGCGCCAGATCTGATGCGGTTGTAGCATAGGCCATAATCGCATTACGGGTTGAGCCTTCACCCAGCTTGATTAGATTTTCATCCTTGATGAAGTCTGGCCCAAAAATACACATGGCCACCTGCATTACTGAGCTTTTCTGCGTTCCGGTTCGCCCAGCAATAAATAGTCCACATCGCTCGTTGCGCCATCCCGCCCAATACGCCATCGGCGCTAGTAATAGATGCGCAATGACAATGGTTCCTGTTTCAGGTCCAACAAAATTGATAAGCGAATCAAGCGCTTCAATGCCTTGGGCAAGATCCAGATCTGCAAGGATTTGATAGGGCAGTTTACGACTAAGGCGGATTGACACGCCATCAGGCTCACGGCCAGGAATTAAAAATTTGCCGTCTTCCCAACCTGTACGTGTGTAGCGCCGTGTCTGGCGCAATGCGCCGTTGGTCAGCAGCTTGATCGCTGGTCCCAAGTGCTTAGCCATCCCTGCGCGCACAGGGTCTTTGGCACCGGCGGCCGCTTCCAGTAGCGCACGGAGCCGGCGATCATCGCCGAATAATTCAGCTTCAATGTCAACCGTGAAAGGGCCAGATCGGCAGGCGTAACCGGCGATGGTGTAAAACTTTACGCCTTCCTCAGTTGTGCCTTCCTCAATGATGGATGCGGTAAAGTCACAGATTGGGGTGGCTTTTAATTCAATTGATCCATCGTCGTCTATGGTCTTTGATAGTAGGCAGATTTTGCCGTCATCAGTATCGTATGGCCATGATTCTGGCAATTCTACTTTTACCGGTTCCGGCTTCTTCCCTTGCAGAGTTTTTACGCAAGCGTTTACAAATTCCTTGGCATCACTCTTTGTCCAACCGTGGCCGGCTAGAAGGTCGCGAATTTGCATTTGGTCCAACGGTGTTAAGGCGGCAATGTAGGCACCGAAGTCGCGGATCTGGTTGCGTTTTTCGCTTGTTGAAAACTCCTGATTTGTGGCTATATCACGAATAGCCTCAATAATTGCCTGTGCATTCATAAGCTTGCCTTATAGACTTTGGGGTACTTGCGCGCTTGCATACCGAGTAGTTTGGCGGCTTCTCTCACAGCGTCCTTGTAAGAACCGTTGTGCTCGAACATGGCGTAAAAATCGAATGAGCTGCGCGGCTGGTGCTTGCCGTGGCTATCGCTATCAAGCGGATCATTACTGCTCATGTGGTAAGTTTTCCCCCCATCGAACACGACTACGCCGGCGCTGTCTGCCTTCCCCGGTCGGCTATACCGTCCATTGCCCAGCCTGGTATAGTTGTACTTTTGCAACATCGCTTCAATGCTATAGTGCTCATTGAATGCGTCGATCACACTATCGCCGGTCAACTCACTTCTTTCACGTGTGCTCTGCGGTCTGCTTTCCGCTTGCATTTCCTGCACCGTCTTCGGCGCCTTGCAGATGGAACGTGCGCAGGTTAGCAAGAAATCGCGGTGGCTCTGGTCAATGATAGGGATCTGCGAGAATTTGCCTCGTAGCAAAGCGTAGTAGTTGCCAGACGGGTGCAAAGACGGTGGAAGCAAAGCGTACCCATTGACACCTCTGGTTTCGACTGCGATACGGCGCCCGCTGTGCATAGATTCGTCAGGATGCCAAGCCAGTTTCTGATTGGCCTGTGGCGAAGGGCAGCGCCATGCTAGTTGTATGCCACCACCACCGGTGCGCTGCATAGGCAACATTTCACCCTCTTCCCTGGTCAATGCTGCCCACTCATCAAAATAGCCATCTACGTCAAAATCCAGGATTTCCAAGCCACCCGACACCGGCCCGCCGATAGCGGCAATAGATGAGACGCCACTATTGATCCAGTGGCGTACCTCATCACCAGTTGGCCGGTTGCGCTGATAGGGTTCCCACGTTCCCTTTGGGCTTCCGGTGTTTTCCGTAGTGACGATCAGGCTTCCATCTTCTGCGTTGCGATAGAACAGCGGTTCGCCCTTTTCATTGCGTGCCTGTGGCAATAGTCGCCCATAGGGTCGTTTCGTCTTCGCATTGATGGGCACAAGGGAAAGTCCACTTTCCCAATAGAGCCAAATAGCTTTTTCGATTAAGGGGTGTCGCAAAGTGAGCCTCGCTTTCTCAAGAGGCGTCAATGTCAGCAGCGATGCACGTTATGTCGTGCTGCCTACTAGGCTGGCACTTTGTCGCGGCGCGGTTTGCGCATTCTGGCAGCGCGTGCCAATTCGACCGAAGGCGGTTGAATGTCAATGACAGCCTGCAACAGTGTGCTGATGACACGCCCACGCGATGATAGGCCCATGCGCCGCTTGACATTGTCGAGTAGGACAACGTCCCCCTCTGGCAAGTCAATCAGTAGGTTGATTCTCTTCTCTTCTTCCATGAACTCAATCATTGTTAAATCTCCTGAAATCCTGAAACGATATTTACATAGTTTTAGTATATGCCTGTTTT
>ERZ761609.3398-NODE-3398-length-10504-cov-40.983826_pt1 | contig 10504 bp, 8 predicted proteins | sample MGYA00511163_ERZ761609 | MGnify/ENA primary metagenome ERZ761609 (study PRJEB28899, sample SAMN02445070) | bioreactor sludge metagenome | biome: EBPR sludge | place: Australia: Brisbane, Thorneside Wastewater Treatment Plant | collected 2011-12-16 ... | reverse complement strand
CAGATAAATGTGAAATAAATATTCACAAGGATTCGAACTTTTTACCCTTTCGCTTTCATTTTATGATATTTTTCGGCATAAATAAGATTTTTTCTTTCACAAAATTGATAATTTTTCTTTGATATTTGCCCATTAAATGAAGTAAATTTGTTCAGCAATATAGATTATGTTAAGACTGCAGATAGATAGTAAACAAAATTGAACAGAAAATAAGACAGTTGAGTATTTACCTCTCTCGGTAAACTTATAAAATCCCTGCAAATGACAATTTTGCGCAATACACCCGGGATCTTCCAAACGCTGTATTGATCATCTTGGTTACTTAACATTTTTGTCATTTAACAATATTCAAAATGAGGTATTCATTAATTTGAATGCCTCTTTTTTATTGACTAATGATAGGAAAAAATCCCTATTTTTGTTGAAGTCTGATAGATACATAAAATTAAGCAAATGAAATTTATATTTTCCGGAATTTTTATACTTTCACTTCTTGCAGCAGATTCTGTCTCTTCAAATTGCAGATTTTATTTTCCCTCGCCGGCAGAAGATACAACCGATGGATCCAAATTAGACCTCGACGGCCCGCATATAATTTACCGTAACGGGTATGCTGTAATTAAGCAAATACAAAAAGTTGAAAATGCATTTTACACTGTTTCTGATTCAGTACAGGGATCTTTAAAAGGTAAACTCATTAGCTGTAATGTTAATGATTCATTATTTTTCAGCACATTGGTAAAAGATACATTAATAAATGAGGACTGTGTTTTTGAAATGCCCGAAAAGCTTATCGCTATTTCTGATATAGAAGGCAACTTCGAAGCATTCAGAGATTTCCTCATAAACAATGGTGTTATAAACAGTGATAATCAATGGCTATTTGGCATGGGTCACCTTGTACTGAACGGTGATTTTTTTGACAGAGGTTTAAATGTAACGGAGTGCCTGTGGTTCATTTACCATATCGAACAGGAAGCCGTTAAGAACGGCGGATATGTACATTTTATACTCGGGAACCATGAGATAATGAATATGAACGATGATATAAGGTATGTAAGGAATAAATACGCGGAAACATCGAAATTCATTAATGAAGATTATAAAGATCTTTACAAGCCAAATACTGAACTTGGCAGATGGCTTGAAACAAAAAATATCGTAGAAAAGATAGGGCCCTATCTTTTTTTACATGGAGGTATTTCAGAAGAACTGAATCTGCTGAATCCCACAATTGAAGAGATAAATACCAAATCCAGGGAATACTATTACAGCAGCAAAGCTGCCCGCGTGAGCGGTGATACACTTGTAAGCACAATTTTCAGGTCTAAGTACTCACCCTTCTGGTACAGAGGTTATGTACAGGAAACCATCAAGGAAGATTCGCTTAATATAACCCTGAAGATATTTGATGTAGAAAAAATTGTTGTAGGTCATACCATAGTAGATGACGTGAGATATTTCTATCAGGGAAAAGTTATTGCAATAGATACAGATCACGCATCCGGTGATACTGAAGGATTATTGATAGAAAACGGAAATGAATATAGAGTGGATAGAGCCGGAAACAAATATGAGATAAAGTAAGAAAGTTCCATTCGGTACATTTGTATCAATTTTGATTTATAAAAGGAGAATCTATAAGTTCTCCTTTTTTTGTGCTCTTCAAAGAAGAAGGCAAAAGATGTGACTTGTTGAATCCGGCAGCAGCCGGATGAAATCCCACTGCAGCGGGAAACCTACATGCGCTGTGCCACCCCCTTCCCGCCGATGGCGGGACTTCAGTAACTGCCGGTGGCAGTTACTTTGCACGATTGGTGCGCCTGACTTAATGAACTTTAGTTCAGGAAGTTCTGCCATAGAATTACCGCCATAAAAAAAGGAAGGCTTACGCCTTCCAGTTTCACTGTGCGGGAGGGGGGACTTGTTGAACCGAGACGGAGTCGAGGTGAAATCCCGCTCCAGCGGGAAACCCCCCTTGTGAGCGCCACCCCCTTCCCGCCGATGGCGGGACTTCAGTAACTGCCGGTGGCAGTTACTTTGCACGATTGGTGCGCCTGACTTAATGAACTTTAGTTCAGGAAGTTCTGCCATAGAATTACCGCCATAAAAAAAGGAAGGCTTACGCCTTCCAGTTTCACTGTGCGGGAGGGGGGACTTGAACCCCCATGCCTTGTGAGCGCCACCCCCTCAAGATGGTGCGTCTGCCATTTCGCCACTCCCGCATAAACCCGCAAAATTACTCAATTTTCAATGAATTTTGCCTGTTGAATTACAAATTTAATAATTTTCAAATTGATTTAAAAGATACAAAATTGTTCTGTTATCGTTGAAATATTATTAATGAATTTATTTGATTTCTTTTAATTATTATTGAATATTGATTAAACTATCTATAAGCTGTGAAAATTCTGACTATACTGATTTCACTTTTTTGTTTTGCAGCTGCAATTCAGTCACAGCAAACTGAATTTTGCGGCACAAATATTCCTTCAAAGGAATGGGAAAACATCTTTGATGTTTTTGTAAAGGAATTCAAAACTTCCCGCCCCGGTATTAATGGATATGATTTCATAGAGTATACTATTCCGGTGATTTTTCATGTTCTGCACAGCGGAGAGCAAATTGGTACATTTCCAAATATTGTACAGGCGCAGCTGAATTCTCAGATCACAGTTCTTAATCAGGATTTTGCAGGTACCGGTTTCAATTACAATACTTATCCTTTAAATGCATTTGTACAATGGGCAGTAAATCAAAACCTGCCGGCTGTTAACTTAGATTCTTTGGGCAGGGTAAAAATTGCGAATATCAGCATTAAATTCTGCCTTGCAGAAAAAGATACACTTGGAGGCACTTTGCCTGAGCCGGGAATAAACAGAATAAATATAAATTCCCGGGGGTGGATAAATCCAAATACTTTTACAACACCACAGACTCTGCGGGCTTATTTTGATGGCACTATAAAACCGGGCTCTATATGGAATGTGAGAAAATATCTGAACATCTGGCTTAGCGATAAAAATGCGGCTGTCCCATTCACCGGATTTGCCACTCTGCCTCCGCTTAGTACTCTACCCGGTATAACCGGTGGAGGCGAAGGAACAGAAACAACCGATGGTATTTGGTGCTATAGCTCAGCAGTTGGTTCTGCGCTATTGTATCCGGGCGGAATATATGCATCTCCTAATGTAAGGGGAAGAACAATTACTCACGAAGCAGGTCACTATTTTGGCCTGCGGCATATTTGGGGTGATGGAAATTGTTTGACGGATTATTGCACTGATACTCCTCCGGCCTTTACATCTAACACCGGATTTCCTGTTTACCCATTTAATCCCGCTTCCTGCAATAACCCAAACAATGCGCCGAACGGTGAGATGTATATGAACTACATGGATTATTCAGCTGACCCGGCTAAATACATGTTTACATATGATCAGGCTATCAGAATGCAAACCGCAATGCTGAACAGTCCGTTCAGGAATCAGCTGGGTACACACGGTTTATGCGCTGCTGTATTGGGGATAAATAATGAAGAGAATATCATTCCGGATGGTTATGAATTAATGCAGAATTATCCTAACCCATTCAATCCCTCAACAGAAATTACATTCAGTTTACCTGAACAGGTTAATGTTATGATAAGAATATATAATTCAGCAGGTGAAGAGACTGCAACACTATTAGATGAAGTTAAGTCAGCAGGGTATCATAAAGTAAACTGGAATGCATCAGACTTTCCGAGCGGAATATATTTTTATAGCTTTAGAACCGAGAAAATATCAATTACCCGGAAAATGGTTTTAATAAAATAGATCTATAACTTGATCTGGATATGACTATTTCGGGTACTTATTAATTGAAACAGCATGTTGAATTCAGCGTTCATTATCAGCAAACTGTTGTATCTTCCCTTTTTCTTCCCGTTGTGATCTTTAAACATCAAAGCCTGCGCTATCAATGGATTTTCTCTTTCAATAACAGCTATTTCCTTCAAATTTACTGTGAAATTATTGGGCATAAAATTTATTACACTCTTCAATAGAAGGGTATCGTTGTCGTAATAGACCACTTCATGATATTTCTTCATCCAGCTCACATAAGGTCCGAAAACCAGACCCAGTAGAATAAACAGAACAGAAAATATTATAAAACCCGGTTCTTTTGTCACTGCAAGTACGGCAAACGGCACTGCTAATACATACATAACCAGATAAAGATATTTAAAAATCCTGCCATAAATGCTGCCAAACATCAGCTGAGATGAGTCTTTCTTATCAAGTGTAAATTTGAATAAAATGTTTGATGTCATATACTTTTTAATTTTGGGTTATTTTGTTTAACTTAATTTAGTTATAAATGTTCCACATACTTCCTGTTTCTCACAAGTTTAGATATCTAACATTTCTTTGAGGATAAATATCATATGAAATGATGTATCAATATAGCTATTTTTGAGTGACTGATATGCATAAATCTGTAGCATTTAAATACATCCTTCCATTCGTTCAATGGTTCGGGTTGATGGTAGTAATAGCAATCTTCATAGATTACATATTACACAGACTCGATTTTTTATCAATAGGATACTGGCTAAGTTACCCGGGGACACTTCTTATCATTCTTTCATTTATATATTCACTACGTAAACGTAAAATTATTGAAAGAGGATCACCAAAAAAACTGCTCTCGATGCATGAATATCTTGCATGGGCAGGATCAATACTGATATTAGTTCACGCAGGAATACATTTTAATGCAATTTTGCCCTGGCTTGGTATAATCATGATGCTTGTAACCGTAGGCAGCGGTCTGACGGGCAAATATCTTTTGAAAAAATCAACGGAATCTTTAAAAGCTAAAAAGAAGAGTCTAAAAGATGACGGGTTGAGCGACGAAGAATCAGCTAAGGAGCTTTTTTTTGATTCAATCACAGTTGATCTTATGAAAAAATGGCGCATAGTCCATATCCCTATTACAATACTTTTTACAATACTTGCTTTACTGCACATAATAACTATAATAATGTTTATCAGATGAATAAAGTCTATATTATAGTTGTGACCATAATTGTATTAGGGTTAATGTATGCGTACCCACATGTCATGTTAAACCCGGGGGATCTCGTCAACGGACATCAGAATGTTAAATCAGATTGTTTTGCATGTCACAAACCCTTTTGGGGAGTATCTAACGAGAAATGTATTTTATGCCATAAAGTATCTGAAATTGGTTTAAAGAGTTCAGATGTTACAAATACCAAAAAAATACTTTTTCATAAAAGTTTAACAACGCAAGAGTGTTCATCGTGTCATACTGATCATATAGGAACAAATCCACTGAATTCAATCAGCAAGTTTTCACATGAATTAGTATCAAAGGACATAATTAACAATTGTAATAGTTGTCATGTAACCCCTGTTGATAATAAACATATAAAATATAAAACTGAATGCAGGAGCTGTCATACTACCAAAAAGTGGAATGATATAAATGCTTTCAAACATGAATTCATCTTGGAAAATGAATTACAAAACTGCAACACTTGTCACAATAACCCGGGAGATGAATTCCATTCCGGACTTACGGAAAATTGCAATGCTTGCCACAGCACCGTCAAATGGAAACCATCAACGTTTGATCATTCTTCTAAGTTTACTCTGGATAGTGATCATAACACAAAGTGCATAACATGCCACACAAATAATAATTTCAAAGCCTATTCTTGCTACGGTTGCCACGAACACACCGTAGGAAACATCTTAAGTGAACACAATGAAGAAGGGATAAACAATATTGATGATTGTGTTTCCTGTCATAAGAGCGCAAATGAAAAGGATATGAAAGACGAAAATAACAACAAAAACAAAAACGAAAATAACCGTAATGATGATGAAGTTGATGATGATTAATTTAAGAGCATAAAAAACCGCAGCTTTTAAACTGCGGTTTTCGCATCCTCCGTTTGAATCTTATTTAAATCAAATTTTAATTAACCGATAACTTTTCTCTCGATCTGGTTTCAATGTATTTTTTTACTTCAGTGTACATTGTTTCAGCATCAAGCCCTGCCTGATGAAGCACACTTTCCGCGGTGCCGCTGCCAAGGTAATAACCCTTACGGAACGGGTGCAGAATGTTGTAGCGGGCTTCAAAGCCGGTTATCCATTTATACATTGTAGGCAGTGTAAATCCTGTAATGCCCAAAGCTTCGCGTCTTACAGAATATGGCAGCAGCGCTTCGCGCTCTTCTTTTGGATGCGCGTCATAAAGCTCTGCACTTGAAATATGATAGATGTTCATATTATAACCTGCCTTATCAAGCATAGGCAATACTTTTGTTACGAATTCAATTGTAACACCGCTTTCCTGAAGTATAATTGATCCGTCCAGCGGTTGTTTAGGATCAGCTTTCCTGAGAGCGTAAACACCTTTTGCGGCTTCAGTTGCGGGGGCAATCCCAAGCTTTTCTCTGTCAATTATCAGCTCATTTGGTCTGGTTACAAAAGGTGAAAGTATTGCGGGCCTTTGTTTCAATCCGGCTGCAAGCAGCGGCCATATTTCACCCGGTTCCCATGGAGTAAGTGTTATCAATATTCCCGGCGGATATGAATTAATGCAGAATTATCCTAACCCATTTAATCCGGAAACAGAAATCAGTTTCTCTGTTCCTGAGCGTAGCAATGTGATAATCAGAATATACAACTCAACCGGTGAAGAGACAGTAACTCTAACAGACCGGATCACACCGGCCGGATATCACAGATTGATCTGGAACGCATCGGAATTCCCTTCCGGGATATATTACTATCAGATGTTAACAGATAAATTTACCATTACAAAAAAAATGGTACTTATAAAATAAAAACCGCGGTTTTTTAGAACCGCGGTAAGCTATATACCCTCAACATTTCCGCAAACTACTAATATTTCCGCATGGGTTTAAGCATTACTCCATCACCAATAACATGGTGCATTGAAAATTTTTTCTTGTCTTCCAGGACATTTTTTCTAAGAGGCATTAAATTCGGTGCAAACTGGGATAAAAAAAGCATAGCAGGTATCAACAAGAACGGCAATATAGGCACATAACATCTGAGTTCTTCTGAAAACAAACCGAAACCCGTCAATGTCATTGTAACGAAGATCAATATTGTTAAGTTGTAGAGTGTATATTCTCTTTTTATTTTTTTCCACATAGGTGAAAAGTAAAACAGCAGTGTAAAAATATGAATACCTCCAAAATTAAAGAAAATATCTCTAAGTATAAGATGATTTGGCGAAGTCCTGATATGCTGGATATTCCTTTCAAAATTTGCGAGTAGAAATCCATCATCTCTCTCAGCCGGCAGTTCAGGAAGCAGCAGCTTTGCAATTACGAAATACCCCGTATAAATGAAGAATAATACTGCTGCCAATTTCATTATTCCCGGCTTAAAAATGGATCTGTAATTAAAAAGTAAAAATGCCGGAATAACAAAACCGATAGAATAGTGATTTATCGTTCCCAAAAAGAAAACAGGGATGAGTAACTTAAAATTACGTGTTAATATTAAATAAATCGATATCATCATAAAAAACAGTGATGAAGTATCTGTAAAGAAAAACATCTTGTTTATCGCGATCAAATTCCATGAAAGCGGGTAAAGTACCAGCATTGCAAGCAAAGAATTGAACAGTTCATTTTTAAAATATATACATATGATCCTGTAAAAAGCAACAAAAGTAAAATAGATAAACAGAACTGTATAAAAAAACATAAGTGCTTTCGCCGGAATATGTATTGTATAATAGAACAAACCAATCAGCAACGGCACCAAAAACCTGAATTGTATAGTTGATACAGCATCGATGTTCAGAACCCTGAAAACGCCGCCGTATTCATCAGCAAAAAAATCAACCGGCGCAATTATTTTGTGAAAATATACATAGGTCATTGCACCGGCAGCAACCAGGTACAAAATATGCACCATCAGAATGGGATAATTTCTGCCGGGAAAATGTTTAGAAAGAAATTTGATCATTGTATGATCTATTAACTTCAAAAGGATAAGCTATATTTCTGCATAAACTGCTATTTCTCATAACTAATTAACCGATAGTTTCTCTCTTGACCTGCTTTCGATATATTTCTTCACTTCAGTGTACATAGTATTGGCATCAAGTCCTGCCTGGTGAAGCACACTTTCAGCGGTACCGCTGCCAAGGTAATATCCCTTTCTGAACGGATGCAGAATGTTGTAACGTGCTTCAAAGCCCGTTATCCATTTATACATCGTAGGCAGTGTAAATCCTGTAATTCCCAAAGCTTCGCGTCTTACAGAATATGGCAGCAGCGCTTCGCGCTCTTCTTTTGGATGCGCGTCATAAAGCTCTGCACTTGAAATATGATAGATGTTCATATTATAACCTGCCTTATCAAGCATAGGCAATACTTTTGTTACGAATTCAATTGTAACACCGCTTTCCTGAAGTATAATTGATCCGTCCAGCGGTTGTTTAGGATCAGCTTTCCTGAGAGCGTAAACACCTTTTGCGGCTTCAGTTGCGGGGGCAATCCCAAGCTTTTCTCTGTCAATTATCAGCTCATTTGGTCTGGTTACAAAAGGTGAAAGTATTGCGGGCCTTTGTTTCAATCCGGCTGCAAGCAGCGGCCATATTTCACCCGGTTCCCATGGAGTAAGTGTTATCAATATTCCCGGCGGGAAGTTTTCCTGGATAAGCTGCAGGCACTGCGGGTCAGCATGTGTGGGTCCGTCTTCACCGGTTTTAAGTCCGGCGTGGGCATTAATTAGAATCCATGTATTATAGTTACCTCCAAAGTGCATCACTTTGTTCTGTTCGCCTATACCATGCAGCCTTGCTGCGGTATGCTCCATCGCGCTTATGAACGCGCCGTAAGAAGAGCTCACACCAATGTGTTTACCGAATGCAGAAAGTCCCGCCATCATTCCGCCAATAGCATCTTCGCAAATTCCACCGACTGCAAGTATTCTTGAATCAGGGTTATCAACTGCATCATAAAATCCTTCATGGAATCCCGTGCCAACCAAATTCACAGATGTTGATCCAAGCAGATCGGCGGCAACTCCCAATACAGCACCGTTGGATTTTTTATTAATGTATCCCAGGGATGAACCAAGTACTCCGCGCAGCGTTGTTGTTTCACCGGGAACAATGTTCAGTTCAGCGGGTGTTTCGCTTTCATTCAGAATATTATCATTATATAAAGCGTCTTTATCTGAACCTTTTCCTTTGGGCTTCCTGCTATCTTTTGTTAATCTCTTTTTACTCTCATTTACAGCTTCGGCAAAATATTTCAGATAGTTTTCTTTTTCAATTACACCGCGTATTGTGAGAAGTGTATCAAAGAAACACTTTTCAATATTATTCAGTGTCGGCTCTCCCTCAAAATGCGGCACTTTAACGCCGAAGGCTGCTTCAAATTCATCGCAGGCATGGTAGTATCCTTCGGAATTCATTTTATGGCCTGCCCCGTGTGAAGCTCTGCCTTCTATGCCGTACTTCCATCCTTTAACAGTACGGTAAACAATAGCAGTAGGCATCTTGTTATCTATCTTCTTAGCAAACATCTGCGCAGCGGCAATTTTATTAAAGTCTTTGCCATCATCTACGTATATCACGTTAAAATCATGCAGGTAACAAAGTTCCATCGGGTTCCACTGAACATAATCACCTTTCAATTCACCTTCACGGCATACACGGTTTGAATCTATTGATGCCTGGTTGAAATCGATGTGGAATTTGATGTTATGTAATCTCATCGCGCTGGCCGCAGCCAATGCTTCTGCAACTCTACCGGGTGTCATTCCGCCTTCTCCTTCAATAACGTGGATCTGCGGAGCATTCTCACCGAAATAATCAATGGCACCCAATGCCAAACCAAATGCAGCGGTATCGCCTACACCGCTTGCGCCGGTCGCTATTTTAACGTGCGGAGTTGCCGGTGTCGGGTGACCGTCTAACGCTTTGGCGTTGTACTTATGGAACAAAGGAAGTTCATTTTCAGGGTTCCGGCGGAATCCAAGCAGATCTTCCAGCCTCATCTGAAATTTTTCTTCGGGTAATAACTCCGGTTTATATGCTCTTACAAGTTCATTTCTTAGAGCATACATTGCATACAACCCAAGCGCTTTGTGTCCGGCAGCATAAACAACCAGGTCAGAATCATCACGGAAAGGATCATTAATATCAAAATCCAGAATATTATATAAAATAGATGAAACAAACCTGCCTGATGAAATTGAACCCCCGGGGTGACCGCTTGTAGGTACAAAATTAAACAGAACAGCGCAAAGTGTTCTGTAAATCACATCAAGTTTTTCAAAATTCCCGGCTTCTTTCTCCTTTAAGGGTAGCCCTGATTTCAGAATATCATTAATATCGTAATATTTTCCTCTTCTTGCAGCAAACCCAAGTTCTTTAGAACAAACATCTTTATAGTTTATTGTATCCATTTTAATTAGTTTTCTTTGATTTT
>ERZ761609.3397-NODE-3397-length-10508-cov-47.646417_pt1 | contig 10508 bp, 7 predicted proteins | sample MGYA00511163_ERZ761609 | MGnify/ENA primary metagenome ERZ761609 (study PRJEB28899, sample SAMN02445070) | bioreactor sludge metagenome | biome: EBPR sludge | place: Australia: Brisbane, Thorneside Wastewater Treatment Plant | collected 2011-12-16 ... | reverse complement strand
TCGGGCTGAGCGGGACGCCGGGGTTTCTGGCGACGGCGGACTATCTGCTGCACGTATATGGGCCGACCGGGTTGCCGTTCAACTACTCGGACGCGGGCGCGGGGCGCGAGGGGCCGGTGGCGGCGATGTTCTGGTTTGCGGCGGCGCGGCGGGAACCGTATCTGCTCTGGAGCGAGTGGGCGAAGCTGGAGGCGGGCGGCCTGGGGAAGCGGGGGGACCGGCTGGACCCGCTGCTGCTGATCTGGATGAGCGGAGAGCAACCGCGGCCGCCGAAGCCCGCGGCGCTTTCCTGGACCGGGCGGGGGCCGACGCCGGTCGCGTTCCACCGTTCGGGATGGGAGCCGGGCGCGACGTATGTGGCCATCAAGGGCGGGTCGGCTTCGACCAACCATGCGCATATGGACATCGGCACGTTTGTGATGGACGCCGAGGGTGTGCGCTGGGCCGATGATCTGGGGATGCAGAGTTATCATTCGCTGGAGTCGAAAGGAATCCAACTGTGGGGGCGGGCACAGGAGGCGGAGAGGTGGAAAGTGTTCCGGCTGGGGACCTCGGTCCACAATGTGCTGATGGTGAATGGTGAGCAGCAGCGGGTGGAGGGGATGGCGCCGGTGACGCTGAGCCGGGCGGGGCGCACGGTGGTGGACTTGGGCGAGGTGTACCAGGGACAACTGGCCGCGGCGCGGCGGGGCGTGGAACTGCGGCCGGACCGGACGGTGGTGGTGCAGGATGAGTTCACCGCGGCAGGGGAGGCGAGCGTGCGGTGGGCGATGTTGACGCGGGCCGAGGTGCGCCTGGAGGGGACCGGGCAGGCCACGCTGCGGCGCGACGGGCGGACGCTGCGGCTGAGGGTGGTGGAGCCGGCGGGGGCGGAGCTACGGATCTTTGCGACGGATCCGCCGCCGGCGGAGACGGACGAGCCCAATCCGGGGACGCGGATGGTGGGCTTCGAGGTGCGCGCGGCGGCGGGGGAAGCGAAGCGCATTGTGGTGCATCTGGCGCCGGGGCGGGCGGCGACGGAGACCGTGGCGGTGAAGCCGTTGGGGGAATGGTAGGCTTCAGCGGACTCTTCGGAGGTACAGCGCAGCGGGGCCGGGGAAGGGCGTGGTGAAAGTGCGCACGGCGCCTCCGGCGACCGGGGCGGCGGGCAGGACCTGGTCCGCATTGATATTGAGCCATTCGGCGGCGAATTCGCCGGGGGCGTCCTTGAGGTCGAGCGTGAACTCGCCCTTGTCGTGCTGGAAGATGAGGTATTCGCTGCCGCGGGCGGCGAGGCAGAAGGCGGTGGCGGACAGGGCGTTTTCGGGGCGCATTGCGGCGAGGTTCATGCGGGCGGCATAGCGGCGGATCTGGCCCATGGCCTGGCGCGCGGAGTCCTGCCAGGTGGGCGAGGGGAGCATCTCTTCCATGAAGAGCACGTTGAGGCCGCGGGTGAAGCTTTTCCAGACCCAGAGGTTGTCTCCGCCGGTGTGGCCCCAGAGATGGTCGGTGTCGTTGACGACGACCTTTGTGGTGCAGCCGGCGCAGGGGTTCTGGCGGTAGCTCTCCTGGGCGCTGCCGGGGTTGGGCGAGATCCAGTCGGCGGGGCTGTCGTAAAGGGTCTGGTTGGAGCCGCCGCGGTACTGAAAGGTCATGCCAACGGGGTGCTGTTTGGGTTTGCCGCTTTCGTAGTCCTTGATGAAGCGGATCATGGCGTACTGCCAGGCGGTGGAACCGGCGTGGGCTTCGTTGGCGATTTCGTAGAGGACGTTGTCGAGATCGTTCACGGTGTCGATGACCTTGCGGACGTAGGCGTGCTGGAATTCGAGCACCTTGACGGAGGCCGGTGAATCGTGGAGGGCGTTGAATTCGAGGCCGCGACCGTCGCCATCGAGGTCGGCTTCGAGGCCGTTGACGTTGTTGGGGGCGTGGAAGGGGTGGTTGAGCCAGGCGTCGGAGAACTGGAGTTCCCAGCCCTCGAACAGCATGACGGCGACATGCATGCCGCGCCGGCCGGCGGCCTGGACGCGGTCGCGGAGGCGGGCGAAGTATTGGTCGTCGAAGCGGGTCAGGTCAAACCGGGGGAGGCCATCGGCGGCAAGGCCGGGGCCGGTGCGCGGCCAGGGGTGGGGGCGGCAGTATTTCACCTGGCGCTCCGTATAGTTGTCGGTCCACTTGGTGGTTTCCCAACGCCAGAGGCGGAAAAAGTTGTGACCGTACTTTTGGAGGCGGTCGAGGTAGGCGGGGTAGTCGAACGCGGGTGGAGGGTTTGAGGTGGCGCCGGGGATGAGGAGGCCGTTGTCCTGGAGATTCTGCCAGACGTGGGAGCCCGCCAGCAGCACGGCGCGGCCGGAGCCATCGATGAACCAGTGCGGGTTGGCGGGTGAGACGCGCAGGGGGCCGGAAGCCGGCTGAGGCCACGCCGCCAGGGATGCCGCGAAAAGGAGAACCACCGCCGGGAGCGGATGGGCCATGGAGCACCTCCGCTCCTGATTCTAACCGGGAAATCTGTTTTGACAGGCCGCGGACGGGTGTGATGATCTGGTGGGCGGTTTGTGTCTGTCAGGAGGAGATGGCTGATGGCCGAGCGGCAATGCGCACTCTTGGGGTCTGGCACGCGTGGTGTGCGCGGGAGGCACGGGTGAAGCTGGGCATCGGCAGCTACTGTTACATGTGGGCGCACGGTGTGGAGGGGCACCGGCCGGCCGAGCCGATGGATGCGTTCGGTTTGCTGGAGCGGTGCGTTTCATTGGGGGTGCGGGTGGTGCAGTTCGGTCCGAATTTGCGGCTGGAGGAGAGCCGCGTGGAGGAACTGGCAGCGCGCGCGGCGGAAGCGGGGATCGAAGTAGAGATCGGGATTGCCGGTCTGGAGCCGGCGCGGATTCGCGAGGGCGTGCGGCTGTGCGGGCGGATGGGCGCGCGGCTGCTGCGCACGGTGGACTTGTATGAAGGCGCGGCGGGGGACGCACGGCGGCTGGAGGAGAGGCTACGGGCGGTGTTGCCGGTAGTGGAGGAGTCGGGGGTGCGGCTGGCGCTGGAGAATGCGCGGACACCGGCGCGGGCGATGGCGGCGGCACTGGATGCGATTGGGTCGCCGTGGCTGGGCGTCACGCTGGACACTGTGAATTCGCTGGCGATTCCGGAGGGCACGGTGGAGGTGGTGGAAGCGCTGGCGCGCCACACGCTGTGCCTGCACGTGAAGGATTTCCGGGTGAGGCGGATCTGGCACATGATGGGCTTCGAGGTGGAGGGGACACCGGCCGGGCAGGGGCAACTGGATGTGCCGTGGCTGTTGGAGCGGCTGCGGGAAGCGGGGCGCGATCCGAACGCGATTATCGAGCTGTGGGTGCCGCAGCAGGGCTCGCCGGAGGAGACCGTCGCGCTGGAAGATGGGTGGGTGAGACTGAGCGTCGAGTACCTGCGCGGATTGATCGCCGGTTAGCCGGCGGAAAGGAAGAGGAAGATCGTATGTCCACCACAGTGGCGATTGTTGGAGCGGGCGGCAAGATGGGGCTTCGGGCGGCAGAGAAGATTGGAAAGCAGCCCGGGTTCCGCACGCTGCTGTGCGAGAGCGATCCGGCGCGGGCGCGGGCGTTGGAGGGGAGGGGACTTGCCGTCACGGCGCTGGCGGAGGCGTTGGGGGAGGCGGACTTCGTCTTTCTCGCCGTGCCCGATGCGCTGATCGGCTCGATCGCCCGCGAGGCGGAACCGCTCATGAAGCCCGGCGCGATGCTGATCATGCTGGACGCGGCGGCGGCGTATGCCGGAGAGATGCCGGCGGCGGGGCGTATCGGCATGATGATCACGCATCCCTGCCACCCGCCGTTCTTCACCGATCATCCCACTGCGGAGGAGCGGGCGGACTATTTTGGCGGCATCGCGCCGCAGGACATCATCGTGTGTCTGATCGAAGGCGCGGAGGAGAAGTTCGCCGAGGGCGTGGAGGTGTGCCGGGCGGTGTTCGCGCCCGTGCTGAAGGCGCATCGCGTGAGCGTGGAGCAGTTCGCGTTTCTGGAGCCGGCGATGTCGGAACTGGTGGTGGCAACGGCGGCAAAGTGGATGCGGGATTCGCTGGACGCGGCGATCGAAGCCGGCGTGCCGCGCGAGGCGGCGGCGGCGTTCATGGCGGGCCATGCGCAGATCGCCATCGCAATCTGCTTCGGCGCGGAGAGAGCGCCATTTTCGGATGCGGCGAAGCTGGCGATTGAGTGGGGCACGCGGGAGTTGATCGACCCCGACTGGCGCCGGGTATTCCGCCCGGATGTGTTGCGGGCGGCGATCCGCGAGATGATCCATCCCGGCGCGGAGCCGGGCAATTGAGTGGAAGGGGAGCTTGGCGATGAGCAGAACGACATTGTCCACGATGATTGGTTTCGCGCTGGCGATGGCGCCGGGGTTGTTGACGGCCGAGCCGCCGCCGCGATTGAAGGTGAGCGAGAACCGGCGTTACCTGGTGACGGAATCGGGGCGGCCCTTCTTCTATCTGGGCGATACGGCCTGGGAGCTGTTTCACCGTCTCAACCGCGAGGAGGCGACGCAATACCTGGAGGACCGCGCCCGCCGGGGGTTCACGGTGATTCAGGCCGTGGCGCTGGCCGAATTGAATGGCCTCAACGATCCGAATCCGTATGGCCACCGGCCGCTCGTGGAGAACGATCCGGCGCGACCGGATGTGCGGGACGGCCCGGCGAACGATTACTGGGATCATGTCGATTTCATCGTGGAGAAGGCGAACGGGCTGGGCCTGTACATCGGACTGCTGCCGACGTGGGGCGACAAGTGGAACCGCAAATGGGGCGAGGGGCCCGAGATCTTCACGCCGGCGAACGCGGAGGCATACGGGCGGTGGCTGGGCGCGCGCTATCGCGCGGCGGGAGTGATCTGGATTCTGGGCGGGGACCGGCCAATTGAGTCGGCGGCGCACGTCGATATCACGCGGGCGATGGCGCGGGGCATCCGGGCGGGCGACGGGGGCGCGCACCTGATGACGTTCCATCCGCCCGGGGGCGCGGGGTCGAGCGGATGGCTGCACGGGGAGCCGTGGCTGGATTTCAACATGCGCCAGAACGGCCATGTGACCGAGTTTACGGGCCGGTACCACACCACGGCGCAGGATTATGCGCTCTCGCCGGTGAAGCCGGTGATGGATGGAGAGCCGATCTACGAGGATCACCCGGTGTCGTTCCGGGCCGCGGAATTGGGACATTCGGTGGCGGCCGACGTGCGGCGGCCGTTGTATTGGAATCTGTTCACCGGCGCGTTCGGCCATACCTACGGGCATCACTCGGTGTGGCAGATGTGGGCTGCGGAGCGGAAGCCGGTGAACAACCCGCTAATGACCTGGGCAGAGGCGCTGAGGCAGCCGGGCGCGGCGCAGATGGTGCATGGGCGGCGGCTGATGGAGTCGAGGCCCTTCCTGAGCCGGGTGCCGGACGATTCAATTATCGTGACGGACCGCGTGCCGACGTCGGTTCCCGGCGCAGGGCGGTACCGGTTTGTGGCCACGCGGGACGAATCCGGGAGCTATGCGATGGTGTATGCCCCCGTGGGGCGGGCGTTCAAGGTGCGGATGAACAAGGTCAGCGGTCCGCGGGTGGCGGCCTGGTGGTACAACCCGCGCAACGGCGAGGCGGCACGCATTGGCACATTCCCCAACACGGGCGAGCGCGAGTTCATGCCCCCGGACGCGGGCGAACTGCTGGACTGGGTGCTGGTGCTGGATGACGAGTCGAAGGGATTCGGCGCGCCGGGGCGATGAGTTGTGCATTTCTGCTCTGCCGCCGCGCGCCGCCCGTGCGCGCGGCAGCGGAGATCACTTGGATGCCGCGGATTTCGCCGGCCAGGCGACTTCGCAGTACATGCCGGGAGCGAGCGCGCCGGCGGGGTTGGCCACGTCGAGTTCAATGGGCATGGTGCGCGTGGCGGGGTCGAGACTGCGGGGGATCCGGGCAACGGTAGCGGTGAAAGTGCGCCCCGGGTGGGCGGGGACCGTGAAGCTGAGTTTGAGGCCGGGGCGGACCATCGCGAGTTCGGCTTCGGGCACGGGTAAGACGAGGCGCAGGCGGGAGACTTGCTCGAGATCGAGAAGTGCGCCCGAATCGGGAGAGGCGAGCGCGCCGGGGTGGGCGTGGCGGGCAGTGATCACTCCATCGAACGGCGCGGCGATGCGCAGGTAAGCTTCCATCTCCTTGAGGGCCGCCGTCTGCGCGCGGGCGGCGGCGGCACTCCGCTCTTGGGCGTTGACGAGCATCTTTGCCGCGTCGCGTTCCTTCCCGGCCAGGATGACATCGAGTTCCGCGACAACGCCAGGCGTCGCACTGGCGGACTTCAATCTCTCGTAGCGGCTTTCGGCTCCAATGAGGCGGGCTTCGGCTTCGACGCGCTGCGCTTCGATGGCGCTGGCGCGGGCTTCGGCTTCAGCAATGCGGGCCTGCATTTCGGGTGCGCGCAGCACGATGAGCGGGTCGCCCGCGCGCACAGTGGAGCCGCGATCCACTCCCACGCTTTCGACGATGCCGGGGACGCGGGCCATCAGCGAGACGCGCTGGTAGGGTGCGAGTTCGCCGGGGAGCCGGACGGTCTGCGCCGCAAGCGGCAGAGCGAGACACAGCAAAAGGCTAGACAGCTTCATGGTAGAGACTCTCCGGATCTTCGGGATCGAGTGAGGCCGAATGAGCGCGCGCGCCTCGCATGAGAATGGCATAGACGGCGGGCAGCACACTGAGCGTGGCGGCCGTTGCGCCGATCAACCCGCCAATCACCGCACGGCCCAGGGGTGCGGTCTGGGCGCCGCCTTCGCCGAGGCCAAGGGCGATGGGGACCATGCCGAGGGTCATGGCGGTGGCGGTCATGAGAATGGGACGCAGGCGGCCCTTCGCGCCGCGTCGCGCGGCTTCGAATGGATCGACACCCGCGCGGCGTTCGTACTCGGCGAAGGAACACAGGAGGATCGCATTGGCGGCGGCGATTCCGGTGGCCATGATCGTCCCCAGGAAGGACTGGACGTTCAGCGTGGTACCGGTGATGAGCAGCATGATGGTCACACCGGCGAGCACGCCGGGCGTGGTGGAGAGGATCGCCAGGCCGAGGCGCGGCGACTGGAAGTAAGCCGACAGCAGCAGGAAGATGGTGACCAGCGAGAGCGCGACGCCGAAGGCGAGGCTCGACGTGGTCTCCTCGAAGGGCGGAATCTGGCCGCGGAGCACGATCTTCGATCCGCGCGGCGGTTCGCCCGCGCGTTCGATGGCGGCGTTGATCTGGCGCGCGGCTTCGCCAAGCGCCGCCCCGTGGAGGTTGGCCGTGATGCTGACCACGCGCTGCATGTTGTTACGTTCGACGATCCCCGGTGCGGTGGCGGGCTCGATGGTGGCCACGTCGGAGAGCAGGGGACGCGCCGCGCCGTTCTTCATGACGGGGACGCGGCGGAGTTCGTCAAGCGAATCCATGCGCTGGTAGGGGATTTCGACCTGGATCTGGAAGGCGTTGCCGGAACCAGGGTCACGCCAGTAGTTGGGCTGGATGAAGCGGGAGGACGAGGTGGCGGCGACCATGGACCGGGCGACGGATTCCATCGTCAGGCCGTACTGGGCGGCGCGCATGCGGTCGATCTCGACGTCGATGGCGGGGTAATCGAGCGCCTGCTCGAACTGAATGTCCCGCAGGATTGCGAGCTTTGAAAGTTCGGCGTGGAGCTTTTCGGCGTGAGCGCGGTTGTTGGCGATGTTGGCGCCCTGCACAGCGACCTCCACGGGCGTGGGCGCGCCAAAGCTCATCACCTGGCCGACGATGTCGCCGGGTTCAAAGCGGACAATGGCGCCGGTCAGATCCTTCGCGAAGCGCGCGCGGAGGCGTTCGCGCAGGGGTTCGCCCTGAATCGGCGCGTCGCGGTTGAGCTCCACCTTGAGGAGCGCTTCGTGTTGACCGCTGGTGAAGATGTGGATCATGTTCACCGGATTGGCGGAGGGCGGCGTGCCGATGAAGGCGGTCGAGATGGCGATATTGTCCTTGCCCGCCTCTTCTTCAATCAGGGAAAGGACGCGGAGCACTTCCTGTTCGGTCTTCTCCACGCGCGCCCCGTCCTTCGCGCGGACACGAAGCTGGAGGAAATTGTCGCCGGACTGCGGAAACACCTCCTGGCCGAGACGAGGAGCGAGAAGGACGAAGAGGACTATGGTAGCGACTGTGTAAAGACCGGCGACGAACCAGCGGCCGGAGACGATACGGTCCACATAAGCGCCATAGAGGCGGCCCAGGCGGGTGTCCTCCGAGTGACCGCTGCCTTTGCGCAGGAGCCACATCGACATCACGGGCACGAGCGAACTTGAAAGCACATACGAGGAGATCATCGCGAAGCCCACCGCCAGCGCCAGCGGCACGAACAACTGCCGCACGACACCCTCCATCAGGAAAGCGGGCACAAACACGCTGAGGATGGCGACCATCGCCAGCAGGCGCGGCACCGCGGTCTTCTTGCACGCATCGAGCACGGAGCGCGCGCGGCTCAGACCAGAGGCGAGATGCGCGTGAATGTTCTCGATTTCGACCGTCGCTTCGTCAACCAGGATGCCCACGGCGAGCGCCAACCCGGCCAACGTCATGATGTTGATGGTCTGGCCCGAAACCCAGAGCCACACCACCGCGGACAGCAGCGCCGCCGGAATGGTGGTAATCACAACCAGAGCGCCGCGCCAGTCCCGCAGAAACAGCAGCACGGCGATGCCGGTCAGCAGCGCGCCGAGCCAGGCTTCGGTGACGAGGTTGCGGATGGCGGAGGCGACGTAGCGCGATTGATCGAACTCGAGCGAGACGGTGACGTCCTCGGGCACCGCGGCCTGCATGTCAGGCATCGCGGCGCGCACGCGCTCGATGACGCGGAGCGTCGAGGCGTCGGCGCGCTTGGTGACCGGAATGTACACCGTCCGCGAGCCGTTGACATGAGCGTAGCCGGTGACGATATCGGTGCCGACTTCGATCGTGCCGAGGTCGCGAAGATAGACGGCTGGGTTGGCGCCGGGCTTGATGGGCGCTTCAAGCAGCCCGTCCACCGCTCCGGCCAGTGTCGCGTTGGTCACGGCGAAAAGGTTCTGGTCACCGATGCGCAGGTTGCCGGCGGGCATGACAGTGCTGCCGCGCAGCGAGGCTTCGATGGCCTCCTCCGGCGAGACTTTGTACTGGCGGAGCTTGTCGGGATCGAGGCGGAGCACCACGGTCTTCGCCGCGCCGCCGAAGGGCGGAGGCGCGGAGACCCCCTCGAGTGTCGCAAACAAGGGGCGGACGCGGTTGATGGCGATGTCCTGCATCTCGCCGGTGCCGCGCGTTTCACTGCGGAATACCAACTGGCCCACGGCGACGCTGCCCGCGTCAAACCTCGTGATGAAAGCGGGCACGGTGCCCGGCGGCATGAACGAACGCGATCGCGTAGTTGCGGCGACTACGTCAGCCAGCGCTGCGGACATGTCGGTGTCGCGATGGAACGTGCACTTGATCAGCGAGCCGCCCTGAATACTGCGCGACTCGACATTACGAATGCCGGTGACGTAGAGCAGGTGGTACTCGTAGTAGTACGTCAGAAAGCCTTCCATCTGCGTGGGCGTCATGCCGCCGTAGGGCTGCGCGATGTAGATGGTGGGCGCGCCAAGTTGCGGGAAGATGTCCACCGGCATGCGCCGGATGGCGAGCATGCTGAAAAACGCGATGGCCAGCACGGCGATGACGATGGTGATGGGGCGGCGGAGAGCGAAGCGGACGAGTCTCATGTTAGCGTTCCACCGCCTCCAGGAAGGGAGCAAGATCGCCTTGCGCCACGGCGAGCGCGAGCAGGGCGCGCCAGACGCCGAGGCGGGCCAGCGAGTTGTCAATCTCTGCCTGGGCGAGCAGGCGTTGCGCGTCGGCGACCTCGACAATGCCGGTGAGACCCGCACGGTAGCGCGCCTGGGCCTGTTCGTGCGCGGCGCGCGCGGCTTCAAGCTGGATGGGCGTGGTGGCGGTCAGCCGCTCGGCCGCTTCGACGGTCGCTCTGGCGGTTTCCAACTGCGCCTTGAGTTCGAGTTCCACCTTGCGCAAACGCGCGGTTTCGGCGGCTGCCCGGTGGGTTTCGGCCTCCTGGCGGACGCGGTTGGCGGGGCGGTCGAGGAAGGGAAAGGTGACGGTAAAGCCGAGGCCCCAGTTGTAGAAGTTGGGATAGAGGCCCTGGGGCGGGCCGGAAGTGGTCTGGTCAAAGTTCGCCCCAGTGCCGCGTCCGTAGAGTGACCCCTGGAGTTCGAACCTGGGTCGCCAGGCGACGGCGAGTTCGTGGCGGCGGGCGTCCGCGGCAGCGGCGGCGGCTTGCTGTTCGGCCTGGCGCGGATGTGCGGCTCCAGTCGTGGCGAAGGCGCCAGCGGGTCCGAGAAGCCGCTCGGCCTGAGGCTTCACCTCGGCAGGTTCGTCGCCGGTGATACCCGTGAGGGCGGCGCGCGCCACGCGGGCGGCTTGTTCCGCCTGGATCACGGCAGATCGGAAGAGCACACGTCTGAACTCCAGTCACTGACCAA
>ERZ761609.3394-NODE-3394-length-10518-cov-5.613495_pt1 | contig 10518 bp, 12 predicted proteins | sample MGYA00511163_ERZ761609 | MGnify/ENA primary metagenome ERZ761609 (study PRJEB28899, sample SAMN02445070) | bioreactor sludge metagenome | biome: EBPR sludge | place: Australia: Brisbane, Thorneside Wastewater Treatment Plant | collected 2011-12-16 ... | reverse complement strand
AGATCGCAAGAGCGATCTGACCTCCCCCGCAACAAGTTGCGGAGGAGGTGGAAGAAGGATGTGTGAATCCGAGAGCCCGGGAACGGGGGAGGCGAAAGAAGCGGTCACCGAGATGTTTGCAAACGATAGCGCCTCGTTGGGGAGAGCGGAAGAATTCGCAAACGTTTCGCTACCTCAGCCCTGTCATCGAACGGCCGGCACATTCAGCCACGCCGACTTCCTGACAATCGGCAAACGAGATCGAGATCGCAAAGGCGCGGCCGACCAGATATTCCATCGGCACAAAGCCCAAGGTCGCGCGGCTGTCGGATGAGTTGTCGCGGTTGTCGCCCATGAAGAAGATGTGGCCGTCAGGCACCAGGGCGGGGCCGTAATTGTCGATGCCGCCCTTGTCGCGCGTGTCGGCCATGACGTGGCCTTCGTCAGCGCCGGGCAGAAATTCGTCATAGAGCCGCATGCTCACGACATCGCCGCGATACTGATTGAACAGCATCTCGCCCAACTCGGTGCGTGCAACGGGCTCATCGTTGATGAAGATCTGGCCGTTCTTCAGTTCCACCTTGTCGCCCGGCAGGCCGATGACGCGCTTGATATAGTCTTCGCCCGTGTGCGGATTGACGAAAACCACAATGTCGCCGCGCTCTGGCACCGACGAAAAAATGCGCCAGCCGCCCGGCACCAGTGTGCCCAGTCCCAGTGGCAGCGAATAGCGGCTGTAGCCGTAAGACCATTTCATCACGACAACGCGGTCACCCACGCGCAGGGTGGGCACCATCGATTCCGAGGGAATGTCGTATTGCGCCAGCGCCAGCGTGTTGAAGGCAAAGGCGATCATTGCAGCGCCGACGATGATCGATACCGTCTCGCGGATCACGTGCACCAGCCTGGACCCGGGCGTTGCGGGCGCGCTGTTATCCGATTCCATGGATTCCTACTCCGTCAACCACTCTGGCCGTCAGGCTGAACCTGCCCTTAGAGCGGGAGCGCCCCGCCTTCAAGCCTGTATTCGCGCTCGGCCACATAATGATGGCCGCCATGGCGCGGATGTGACGAAAAGAGGGTGAACGTTGCGGCCTCAAAGACACGTGATTGATAGAGGCTGTTTCGTGAAACCCAGTTCATCACCCGGCCGGTATCGGCCTGACGCAGGCGGGCCAGCGTGACATGCGGGCGGTATTTGCCGTCGCTGTGCGTCACCCCGGCGCGGCGGCCGGCCGCCACGCAGCGCGAGGCCAGAAGATCGAGGCTGTCATCAGGATTGACGCGTGCGAACATCGCGTGTGGCTTCTTGCCGCCAAAGACATCCACGCCCGACAGCGACAGCGAAAGCGCCGGGTGGCGGATGGAAGAAAGCTCCACGTCAATGTCATGCGCCATCGCACCATCGACTTCGCCGAAGAAGGCAAGCGTGATGTGGAACATATCCGGCTCTACCCAGTTGGCGCCCGGCACGCCGCCATCCTGCATGGCGGCAATGCCTTCGCGCAGATCGTCAGGAAGCGACAGCGCGGCAAAGAGGCGAAGGGCTGACATCGCTGCGATTTAAGGCGCCGGGTTGGGCTGAAGGTGATGCACGCGATCAATTTCCTTCAGCTGCTCTGCTGTCAGCTTGATCGTGTGGGCGGCAATGTCGGTTTTCAGCTGCGCCATGGTGGTTGCCCCGATGATGCTGCTGGTGACAAAGGGCTTGGCCAGCGTAAAGGCAATTGCCAGCTGCGACGGGTCCATGTTCCAGCTTTTGGCGAGGTCGAGCCAGTTGTTGATGGCGCGCTCTACCTCCGGGCGCTCGTAACGCTGGGCGCGGTTGAATAATTGTTTGCGCGATCCAGGCGGATTGGCGCCGTTCTGGTATTTGCCAGTCAGGAATCCTTGCGCCAGCGGCGAATAGGCCAGCAACCCGACCTGCTCGTAGAAGGCAATTTCGGCCAGCCCCAGCTCAAAGGTGCGGTTGATGAGGTTGTAGGCATTCTGGATCGAGTGGATGCGCGGCAGCCCATGCTTTTCTGACTCGGCAAGGAACCGCATCACGCCCCATGGCGTTTCGTTCGAGACGCCGATGTAACGGATGCGGCCCGCCTTTACATGGGCGTTGAGCGCATCGAGGATTTCCTCAAACGGCGTGTAGTCAGGCGCGTGTTCGCGCCAGACAAGACCGTTGCCGCCGAAATTGGCAATCGGCCGGTCGGGCCAGTGCAGCTGATAGAGATCGATGTAATCGGTCTGCAGGCGCTTCAAACTCTTTGTGACGGCTTCATCGATCTGCTTGCGGGTGATGCGGCTTTCCTTCTCGCTGTCGCGCATCCAGTTCATCGGCGAGCGGCCAGCGATCTTGGTCGCAAGGATCACCCTGTCGCGGTTCCTGCGCGCCGCAAACCAGGTGCCGATGATCCGCTCGGTCGAGCCTTGCGTTTCGGCGCGGGGCGGGATCGCATACATTTCTGCCGTGTCGAAAAAATTGATGCCCTGATCGAGGGCATAATCCATCTGCTCGTGGCCCTCTCCTTCCGTGTTCTGCTGGCCCCAGGTCATGGTGCCGAGGCAGATTTCGGAGACATCAAGGCCCGTGCGGCCCAGCTTGCGCTTTTGCATGTGGGTAATCCGTTCGTCAGTTATTCAATTCGTTTCGGGCAGGCGGGCGGCGAGAATTTTGCGGATGAATGCCTCCACCGTGGGCGTGATGCGCTCGACGATCACGCGGGTTCCTGCCTCGTTGGGGTGGATGCCGTCGGGCTGGTTCAGCGAAAGATCGGAAGCAACGCCATCAAGGAAGAAGGGATAGAACGACGTTTGATAGGAGGCCGAGAGTTCGGGAAAGATCGCGTCAAACTCGCGCGCATAATCGGGGCCCAGATTGCGCGGCGCCATCATGCCAGCGAGAAGAACGGGCAGATTGCGCGCCTTCAGATTGTCGAGAACAGCCGTCAGATTGGCGCGCGTGTCGGCGGGCGAAAGGCCGCGCAGCGCATCATTGGCGCCCAGCTCCACCATCACACCGTCAACATGGCCGTCGAGCGCCCAGTCGAGGCGGGCAAGGCCGCCTGCCGAGGTGTCGCCCGAGACGCCGGCATTCACGATTTCGGCATTGAAACCGCGCTCCATCAGGCGCTTTTCCAGCATGGCGCAGAAATCCTCGCCCGGCGCCACGTTATAGCCCTGCGTCAGGGATGTGCCGATGGCCACAATCCGCACGCGGTCTTCCGGCATGACGCTTTCGGCGCGGGCAAAAGCCGCCCAGAATGCCATCAGGCCAAATGCGAGCAGGAAGATGCGCCGGGCCAGGTTGACCTTGCCGCGCAAACCGCCATATCCCCCAATGGGCGCATGGATTGAGATGGCCGCCTTGCGCATGTTTGTGACCCGACCTTTCGAAAGCTCTCTCGGATGAACCAGCATGCCGCGCCGCCAAAAGGTGACATCGTTGCCGTTTCAGACCTGCATCTCACACTGGCGAGCGATGCTGGCGACGTCAACATATTGCGGGGCTTGAGTTTTACAATCACGCATGGCGAAAGCGTGGCACTGGCTGGGCCTTCGGGCTCAGGCAAGTCAACCTTGCTGATGACGCTGGCGGGTCTGGAGCGGCCCAGTTCAGGGACCATCGTGGTTGCGGGCCATGATCTGGGTGCGCTGAATGAAGATGGCCTTGCGCGTTTCCGCCGCGATGAAATCGGCATCGTGTTCCAGTCGTTCCATCTGGTGCCGGCCATGAATGCGCTGGAAAATGTCGCCGTGCCGCTTGAGCTGGCTGGTGTGCGCGACGCTTTCCCGCGCGCGAAGGCCGCGCTTGAATCGGTGGGATTGGGGCACCGGCTGACGCATTATCCCGGGCAATTGTCTGGCGGTGAGCAGCAGCGTGTGGCGCTGGCGCGCGCCATGGCGCCCAAGCCGCACATCATTCTGGCCGACGAGCCGACGGGCAATCTTGATGGCGTCAACGGTGCACAGATTGTCGAGCTTCTGTTCGGCCTCACGCGCTCGCAGGGAACGACGCTCGTTCTGGTGACGCATGACGAGGCGCTGGCGCGGCGCTGTGGCCGCATCATCCGCCTGAAAGACGGACGCATCGACCGCATCGAAGCGGGCGCGCGCGAGAGCGTGGCATGAGCTCGCTTGTCCTGGCCTTCCGCTTTGCGCGCCGCGAGTTGCGCGGCGGGCTTTCCGGCTTTTATCTCTTCCTTGCCTGCATCGCGCTGGGTGTGGCGGCGATTGCTGCTGTCGGCTCGGTGACGGCCGCCTTTCTGGGCGGCATGGCGGAGAAGGGGCAGGAGCTTTTGGGTGGTGACGCCGAATTCAGGCTCACCCAGCGCACAGCCTCGGCCGAGGCGCAGGCCTTTCTTGATGAGCGCGCCCGTGTGGCGCGGCTTTACGAGATGCGCGGCATGGCGCGTGTTGATGGCACGGACACGCGCACCCTTGTCGAACTGAAGGCAGTCGATGACAACTATCCGCTGTTTGGTGTGGTCGAGCTTGCACCTTCCATGACGCTTGCCGATGCGCTGGCCGAACGCGACGGTGTTTTTGGCGCAGTGGTCGAACCCAATCTGCTGCCACGGCTGGGCGTCAATCCGGGCGCGCGCATTGTGGTGGGCAATGCGACCTTTGAAATACGCGCCGTGATCGACCGTGAGCCTGACCGCGTGGCGGGCGGCTTTACGCTGGGCCCGCGCTTCATGATCTCGCGCGACGGGCTTGTCGCGACCGGGCTGGAGCAGCCGGGCAGCCTTATCTCCTATACCTATCGCATTGCGCTGCCCGATGCGGCAGCAACACCTGCGGATCTTTCTGCCTTCATGCAGGAGATCGCTGACCGCTTTCCGGAAGAGGGCTGGCAGACGCGCGACCGCACGGCGGCTGCGCCCGGCATCCGCCGCTTCATCGAGCAGGCCAATCTCTTCCTCACGCTGGTCGGTCTTGCGACGCTGATTGTCGGCGGAGTGGGCGTCGCCAATGCGGTTGGCATCTATATGGAGCGCAAGACGCAGACCATCGCGGTGATGAAATGCGTCGGTGCAAACTCGCGCGTCATTTTCCTCACCTATCTCATTCAGGTGCTCATCATCGCAACGGCAGGCATTGCCATCGGACTGGTTCTGGGGGCTTTGGCCCCCTATCTGATGGGGGCGGTTGCGGGTGATCTTCTGCCGATTGATGCGGAGCTTGCGGTCTATCCCGACGCGCTGATGCTGGCAGCGGCTTATGGCTATCTGACCGCGCTCGCCTTTGCGCTTTCGCCGCTGGCGCGGGCGCGCGACACGAAACCGGCGCGTCTTTTCCGCGATCTCGTCTCGCGCGACCGGCGCTGGCCGCGCCTTTCGGATGCAAGCTTCATCGCGGCTGCCTTTGCCGGACTGGGCGCGCTTGCCATACTTTTTACGCCCTACAAATTCTTTGCGGTGATGGTGCTGATCGGGGTTGCCTTTGCCTTTGGCGTGCTGCGGGTGATGGGCGGCGTGATCCGGTTTGTCGCGCGGCGGCTTTCCTTTCCGCGCAGCCCGATGCTGCGGCTTGCGATGGCCAATCTCCACCGGCCGGGTGCGGCAACGGGCAGTGTGACTTTGTCGCTGGGCTTGGCACTTTCCCTGATCGCGCTGGTCGCGCTGATCGACGGCAATATTCGCGGGGCGATCTCCACGCGGCTGCCGGGCGAAGCGCCGAGCTTTTTCTTCATCGATATCCAGAGCGCCGATCAGGACCGCTTCCACGCGCTTCTTGAGGAAACAGGCGATGTGACGGACATCCGCCTGACGCCCATGCTGCGCGGCCGCATCACGCATTTGAATGGCGTGAAGGCGGAAGATGCCGAGGTTGATCCCGGCTCGCGCTGGGCGCTTTCGGGCGACCGGGGCGTCACCTATTCGGCGGCGATGCCCGAGGGCACCAATCTGGTTGGCGGCGAATGGTGGCCGCTCGACTATGCCGGGCCGCCGCTTGTGTCATTTGATGCGGCACTGGCCGAGGGCCTTGGCCTGAAGCTGGGCGATACGGTAACGATCAATCTGCTTGGCCGATCAATCGAAGCAACGATCACGTCCCTTCGCCGCATCGACTATACGACAGCGAACATGAACTTCATCTTCGTGCTGTCGCCGGGCGTGCTGGAACGTGCGCCGCACACCGTGCTGGGCACGGCGCGCGCGCCCATCGAGCAGGAAGAAGCGATTGAGCGCGCGGTAGCGCGGAATTTTCCCAACGTCTCGGTTGTGCGGGTGAAGCAGGCGATAGAGACTGCAAACGAATTCATGGATCAGCTGGCGCTTGCCTTGCGCGCCACTTCTGCGGTGATGCTGGTGGCAGGGTTGATCGTGCTTGCGGGCGCTTTGGCTGCGGGATACCGGCGGCGTGTCTATGACAATGTGCTCTTGAAAGTTCTGGGGGCAGAGCGGCGGCGGCTCCTCTTCATGCAGCTGGCGGAGTTTGCTTTGCTGGGGGCGGGCGCGGCGTCGGTGGCGGCGCTTCTGGCCTTTGCGGCTGCGTGGGCGATCATCAGCTTCATCATCAACGTGCCCTTCAAACCCGATTTCGCGGTTTTGGCTGCCACCATTCTGGGCGGCGCGCTGACGGCGATGATTCTGGGGTTGGCGACGAATTTGCGCGCGCTGTCTCAGCCGAGCGCCCGGATCCTGCGCGCGCCGTGATGCGCAGAGTGAAGCGAGCTTAACTAATTGAGCGATTTGACAGAAACTCCATAGTTGCGACGGGTTATTCGGCCTTGAAACTGCTGCCATTCACGCCGATATTTCACGGTGATCCGCGTCGTTCCCGGCGCGGCCCCCTTTATGGAGATTTCCATGGCTGAATATGACAACCGCGCCATGATGCGTGGCGCCGCCACGGCGGACGCCGGCATCGATCAGGGTCTGCGCAGCTACATGCTGGGCGTTTATAACCTGATGGTGCTGGGTCTAGCGATCACCGGCTTTGCCGCCTTCGGTCTGTCGCGGTCGCCCGAGCTCTTCTACCAGATCTTCTCGAACCCGATCCTGCCGTGGATCGTGATGCTTTCGCCCTTCGCGATGGTGCTGGTGCTGAGCTTTGGTATCAACCGGCTGTCAGCGGGTGCGGCGCGCGTCATTTTCCTCGTCTATTCGCTGCTGATGGGCATCTCGCTCTCGACGATCTTCTTCGTCTATGCCGAGGGTGACATCACCCGCGTCTTCTTCATCACGGCGGCCTCTTTCGGCGCGCTGTCGCTCTGGGGCTATACGACCAAGCGTGACCTGACGGGCTGGGGTTCATTCCTCATCATGGGCCTGTTCGGGATCATCATTGCAATGATCGTGAACCTGTTCATGGGCTGGGAGACGCTCAACTTCGTCATCAGCGTGGCGGGCGTTGGCATCTTCGCGGGCCTGACTGCCTATGACACCCAGAAGATCAAGGAAATGTATTACGCCGGTGATGACGGCGAGATGGCCGGCAAGAAGTCGGTGATGGGCGCGCTCGCCCTCTATCTCGACTTCATCAACCTCTTCATCATGCTGCTGCGCTTGCTGGGCAACCGCGAGTAAGCGCTTCCGCCATCAGGCGGCTTATCGAATGACCCCCGGTCCGGAAACGGCGCCGGGGGTTTTCGTTTGGGGGATGGGGTGTTGATTGCGCTGGTATTTCAATCAGAAATATCTTATTGACTTGTAAATGTTCGATAAGTTATGACTTATCCATGAGCAACGAACCCGTCTTCCTGGACGAGAAATTTGACGTGCTGCGCCCGGCTGCGCGGATCGCTGCGCCTGCGCGCGGGTGGATCAAGGCAATCCGCGAGGCGCTGGGCATGACCACAGCGCAAATGGCGCGGCGCATGGGTGTCAGCCAACCGCGTGTTGTCGAACTGGAAGCGGGAGAGATTTCGGGCAGCATTTCGCTCAAGAGCCTGAAGCGGGCGGCGGAGGCGCTGGATTGCCGCGCCGTGGTGCTGCTTGTTCCCGAAAGGCGCATCAGTGACGTCCTGCATGAACGTGCAGCGCAGAAGGCCGACGCGCACCTTAATGCCGTCGATCAGACGATGCGGCTGGAGGACCAGCAAACGGTTGACGCGAAAAGGCGCAAGCGGTTGCGCGCCGAACTGATCGAACAGCTGATGGCGCATCCCAAACAGCTTTGGGATCACGGGTGATACGGAAAATCTCCACGCCCGATCATGCAACGCCGCTCTCGCATGATGAGCGCAAAGGGCTGATCCCGGCGCGTGTTTCGACACACGCCGAGCTCAATGCGCTGGAGGAAGAAAACATTCTCTCTGCGATGCTGTGGGCCTTCTCGCGGCGGCGCGATCCTGTCAGCGAATCCTTCGGAAAAAACCTTCACAAGCGCATGTTCGGCAGAGTGTGGCGCTGGGCGGGCGCCTATCGCCGCAGCGAAAAGAATCTTGGGGTCGCCTATGGCATGATCCCTTCACGGATGGCCGAGACCATGGAGCGATTTGCCTATTGGTGCACTCATAAGACTTTTGAGACTGATGAAATTGCTGTGCGGTTCCATCATGCGCTTGTCTCCATCCATCCGTTCCCGAACGGGAACGGGCGATGGTCCCGGCTGATGGCCGACCTCCTTGCGGTCCGGCTTGGGCGGCCGAGATTTGGCTGGGGGCAGAGCGCATTGCGCGAAGGTGACAATGTGCGCCGCCTCTATATTGATGCCCTGCGCGCTGCTGACGGGCATGATTTTGGACCGCTTCTCCATTTTGCCCGGCGTTAGCATTGCCCTGCCCCCAAAATGCCGGAATGGCGCGTTTGCATGGCGCATGGTTCCCATCATGCCCATCTTTGTGCGGCTCTTTTTCCATGTGGCGATGTTCGCCGCGCTGGGGGCTGCCGTGCTTGCCAGCCAGCCGGGGCCTGCACCTGTCATCATTGAGGGGCAGGCAGATTACATCCTTGTCGAAAAGTCGATCCGCCGCATGGTGCTGATCCGCGAGGGTCAGGTGATAGCGATGTTCCGCATCTCGCTGGGCGGTGCGCCCGTGGGCGACAAGGAACGGCAGGGTGACAGCCGCACGCCAGAAGGCATCTATACGATTGTCTCCAAGAACAGCGACAGCGCGTTTCATCTCTCGCTGATGACGTCGTATCCGAACGCGGAAGACAGGCGCGCGGCGGCGGCGCGCGGCGTCAGCCCCGGCGGCGACATTGCCATTCACGGATTGCCCAACCGCTTTGGCGACGAATATGCCGCCTATTTCCGGGCCAATGACTGGACGCTGGGCTGCATCGCGGTGACGAATGCGGAGATCGAGGCAATCTATGACGCGGTGCCCATCGGCACGGTAATTGAGATCAGGCCTTAGCCGGCGTCGCGCACGGACTTCATCAGCATGCGGTCGAATACGCGCAGCACCTGGGCCAGTTCATGGCCGCGTTTCAGGATGAGGCCGGTTGCCGTCACCACACTATAGGCGCCCTGGCGGTCGCGCAGGCGCGGGCGTTTTTCGACGCGATAGAGCGGCACTTCGCTGGTGCGGCGATAGATGGAAAAGACGGCGACATCCTTCAGGAAGTCGATGGCATAGTCGCGCCATTCGCCGGCAGCGACCATTCGGCCATAGATGTTGAGGATGGCGTCGAGCTCGCGGCGGTGAAAGGCAACAAATTCGGCCTTCCGCCCGCCCGGCTCGGCTGCCGGATCGCGGGGGGCGATGCGCTCTGCGCCCTCGCTGCCTGCATGGCGGACATGCAGGCCGAGATGTATCGGGTCTTCGACCGTCACGCGGCCAAGGTTGCGCCTGATCTGCGTTCTGCGCAAGCAGGAAGATGATAAAGCGCGCGATCCTTAACGCACATGCAGCAGCGTGATGCCGTCGGAGATCGCCACGAGTGCGATGTCGAAGCGCGGATCCTTCGCCAGCGCATCGTTCAGGGCGCGGATGGCGCGCGTGTCGTCGCTGGTGTTGGCGGGATCAATGACCGCGCCCGACCACAGCGTGTTGTCGATGGCGATCAATCCGCCCTTGCGCACGAGCCTGTGACAGCGTTCCACATAGGCGGCATAGTTTGTCTTGTCGGCGTCAATGAAGGCAAAGTCATAGGTTCCGGTACGTCCTGCCTTCAGAAACCCGTCGAGTGTTTCAAGTGCGGGCGCGATATGGGTGGTGATCCTGTCCGCCACGCCTGCCTCTGCCCAATAGGTGCGGGCGCGGCCGACATATTCGTCGGACACGTCGAGGGCGTCGATGCGGCCATCCGTGGGCAAGGCGAGCGCCACTGAAAGCGCGCTGTAGCCGGTAAAGGTTCCGATCTCGAGATAGCGCCTTGTGCCGGTGAGCCGCGTCAGCATCGCAAGAAACGCGCCTTCATCGGGCGAAATCTGCATGCCCGAAATGCGGCCCATGGCAGCGGTCTCGGCGCGGCAACGCGCCTGAACGGCATGTTCGCGCACGCCGATCTTGCTGATGTAGTCCATCAGCGCGTCAGACATTTCGATGAATTTTCCCACGCAAACCCCTCCTCAGGAACAATCGTCAAAACGCCCCAATTCGGCCCTTTGGCGGACAAGGTGACCCAGATCGGAAGAGCACACGTCTGA
>ERZ761609.3393-NODE-3393-length-10519-cov-41.727829_pt1 | contig 10519 bp, 8 predicted proteins | sample MGYA00511163_ERZ761609 | MGnify/ENA primary metagenome ERZ761609 (study PRJEB28899, sample SAMN02445070) | bioreactor sludge metagenome | biome: EBPR sludge | place: Australia: Brisbane, Thorneside Wastewater Treatment Plant | collected 2011-12-16 ... | reverse complement strand
GTTGCCACCAGTTTCAAGGTTCACCCTGCAAGACCCCGAAACACATAATGAGCCACATAATCTTGTGCTGCAATTGATTGAGCAAATCAAAGCCACTAAACGCTAGCCAATAACTTCACCGCCCGCCAATACGGACTACCACTCAATACAAAAACCCAAACAACCAAAGCGGAATCTTCCCCTCCACCCCAATCTCCAACCCATCCGCCACCACCCAAGCCGCCGCTTCATCCTTGATCTGCTTCTTCGATTTGGATTTACCCCCGACTTCAAATACATACTGCCCGTCAACCAGAAAATCCCCACTTTTGGGGTAATTCAGGGTGTGGTGGTAAGACAGCATCGAAGCAAAAAACGTCTCACGCAGCGTCCCCGCTTTAGGCTGGTTACAAAAAACAGCAAACAGGTTAGTGTTATCCAGATACAGCTTTTCCGGTTTGGAAATAATGCTGACCCCGCTGGATTTCGCCCCCAACAAACGCAACAACCCCGCAGCCTGCAACAAACCAAGGTATTTGTAGAGGGTTTTCTGGTTCAGTTCCACCGCGCCGCACAGCTTGGACACATTGATGTCGTAAGGCTCGCTTTGGCACAACATCACCATCAGCTTTTTCAGTGCGTTCACTTTGTCGTAGTCAATCGGGTAAAGCGCGGGGATGTCCGTCTCGATCACCTGCATCGACGCATTCAGCAAACGCGGCAAATAGGTTGAACCCGCCTCGCGGTAAAATGGGTAAGCACCGTGTTCCAGATACGCGGGCAAATACGCCAAGGGTTTGATGCGGCTGACGGTTTCCAACGCCAGGTGCGGATGGTGTTGGAGCAGGGCATCCAGCGTCACCGCTTCAAAGGTTTCACCCGTTTCCAATTCCAGAAACTCGCGGAATGACAACACCGGCAAACGGTACAACATCGCCCGACGGCTCAAATCCGCCTTGGCATTGTCAATCGCAGTTGCCGATGAACCCGTGAAAATGACCTTGAGGTTGAAATAGCTGTCGAAAATCAGCTTCAGATCACGCTCGAAGTATTGGCATTTGTGGATTTCGTCGATGATGAGCAATTCACCGCCGATTTTCTGGAATTCATCGGCGATGCTAAACAGCCCGTGCTGCCCAACCAAGGGGTGGTCAGCAATCACATACAGCACCTTGGTTTCCCGCGCCACGGATTTGAGGTATTGCAGCAGCAGAGTGGTTTTACCCGCCCCGCGTGCGCCCATGATGCCGATCAAGCGTTGCGAAAAGTCGATTTTCCGAAACAGGAAACGCTGGTAATCTGGCAGCTTTTGCGTCCTGATTTGACTGGAAAGGTGCTGTAGCGGCTCAATCATCTTACTGTGATGCCTGTATTCGTGCGATTTTTTAGTATTATAATGCTAAAAATTCCCAATGTCTTGCTGTGATGTATTCACTCACTGTCAGCAAAATATCAGCTTTCCCCCGTAACCTGTCCCCATCGACAACCAACCGATGGAGACAACACCATGAAAACCACAATCCGCCAAACCCTGCTTGCCACCCTGATCTGTTCACTGGGAGCTTTTGCAACGATGACCAGCACCGCCACCTACGCCGCCAGCCAAAGCTACATGCCGGAAGAAAACGCCACCCACGAAGGCACTTGGCTGCAATGGCCGCACCAGTACACCTACGGCGCAACCTACCGCAACCGCCTCGACGCGACATGGGTAGCCATGACCAAGGCGCTGGTGCAAAGCGAAAACGTCCACATCATTGCCTACAACGCCACCGAGAAAACCCGTATCCAAAGCTTGCTGCTGAATGCAGGCGTACCCCTCGCCAGTGTCAGCTTCCTGATTAGCCCGACCGATGACGTGTGGGTACGTGACAATGGCCCGATCTTCGTGCGCAACCAGAGCGGGCAATTGCAAATCAGCGACTGGGGGTTTAATGGCTGGGGGCTGGATACACCGTACAGCAAGGATAATGCCGTGCCGTCAGCCGTCGCCAAACAGCTTGCCATGCCGCGCATCGACCTCAACAAGGTGGTGCTGGAAGGTGGCGCGATTGAAGTTGACGGCAAAGGCACACTGCTGGCGACCAAAAGTTCCGTACTCCAGAACAAGCGCAACCCGACCCTGACCCAGGCGCAGGTGGAGCAATCACTCGCCACTTACCTCGGCATCAGCAAATTCATCTGGCTGGATGGCGCACCTGGCGGCAAGGAAGACATTACCGACACCCACATCGACGGTTTCGCCCGCTTTGGCGACGAACGTACCCTCGTCACCATGAGTGCGACCGATCTTGGCTACTGGGGTATTTCCAGCAAGGACATCAACACCCTGTACGCCGCCAGCAATGCCAGCGGCACACGCTACAACCTGGTGAAATTGCCGCTGACTGCCAAAAATGTCGTGACCACTTATGGCAAAAACCTCGGTTACAAAGGCTCTTACGTCAATTACTATGTCGGTAACAACGTGGTGCTGATGCCTGCCTATCAGGATGCCAACGACAGCGTGGCGAAAAACATCCTGCAAACCCTATACCCGACACGCACGGTGGTAGGTATTGATGTGCGCAACTTGTTCGCCAACGGCGGCATGGTGCATTGCGTGACCCAACAACAACCCTTCGCCAACTAACACCGGAGTCGATAACCATGATGAACCGCCGCCGATTCCTCTCCGCCAGCCTGCTTGCCGCTGGCAGTTTGCTCGCTACACACCGCTTTGCATGGGCAAGCCCCGGCACTGGCTGGCGGATGCCCGATGAAAGCGAACCCCACATCAGAACATGGATGGCTTTCGGTGCATCCGAAGGCATTTGGGGCGAGAAACTGCTACCAGAAGTCCGCCGCAACCTTGCCAGTATTGCCACCACGATTGCCCACTATGAGCCTGTTTCCATGCTGGTACGGGAGGAAGAATACGACATCGCTGCAAAGCTATTGGGACATTCTGCTGTCAAACTGATCGTCGCGTCGCTGGACGATTTGTGGATGCGCGATACTAGCGCGGTCTTCGTCACTAACGCCGAAGGCGAAAAAGCAGCGGTGAATTTCAACTTCAATGGCTGGGGTGAAAAGCAAGATTTCGATCAGGATGCTGAAGTTGTCACATTAGTCGCAGAAGTCGCAAACGTACCATTGTTGGAAACCGATTTGGTGCTGGAAGGTGGCGGCATCGAAGTTGACGGCCAAGGCACTGCTATCATCACCGAAAGTTGTGTGTTAAACGACAACCGTAACCCCGGTGTCAGCAAAGCCGCGTGCGAAGCTGAACTCAAACGCCTGCTGGGTCTGGAAAAAATCATCTGGCTGCCAGGCATCAAAGGCAAGGACATCACCGACGGACACACCGACTTTTACGCCCGCTTCGCCCGTCCCGGCGTGGTGGTCGCAGGTTTCGACCCAGACCCGCAATCATTTGACCATGCCGTCACCAAACGCCATCTGGAAATCCTCAAAACCGCCACCGACGCACAGGGCCGCAAACTGGAAGTTGCGGTAATGACTGCTCCGTCCAAGGTGCGTGAAAAATATGCCAGCGACGATTTCGCTGCTGGATACATCAACTTCTACGTGTGCAACGGCGCGGTGATTGCCCCCGAATTCGGTGATGCCAAAGCGGATAAAGCCGCGCACGATACTCTGCAAAGCCTGTTCCCGGCTCGTGACATTGTGCAAATCGGTATCGACGGTGTAGCGGCTGGCGGTGGCGGTATTCACTGCACTACGCAACAAGAGCCGAGGTGAACAGACTCCCGGTCTATTAATACACTCATCCGTTACGGGTTGGCGGAAGGGGATGAGGAGAGCGTGTTGCACAAGAAACTTTCTTGCGGCAACGCTACCCCATACTGCTGCAACAGATACCAAATAGCCCTGATGGTTGAATGTTGCGAATTATCCAGCACCCGTCTAGCCTGTGGCAGTTGTGTCTGATAACGGGCATGGTTTGTGCAAGATTTCAAACAGGCTTCCAGCATTTCCAGCGTTGGCATTATCAGATGCTGGAAATGTGGCAATGCTTGCGCCAACACCAGCCCCGCCGGATCAAAATCGACAAAGGCAAACACAGGGCGTTGCAAGGCTTCCAGCAATGCGATGGTGTGATCCTGCTGATAAACCGGGCTGCCCCGAAACACCACCAAGGGGTTTTCCCCGGCAAGGGAGAAATCCATCTGAGCTTGATGAATGCGCTCGAAGGCTTCCCAGTTTTCCACCACCAGTACCGTCTCGTGTTGGCTTTGTTGCGCAATTATTTGCCAATTCACATCCAGATTGCTGCCTTCCGGCAATACCAGCCGTGTTCCACCGAGTAACAAGGCTTGTTGTGGCAAGTGTTTGATGGCAACCCGTTGTTGACGCACTGCCGAATGGGTGAGTTTTTCATTGCTGCCCAGTGCCAGACTGTCGGTGCGGCTTAAACCATCCCATTGGGTCGGGTCGGTTGTGTCTGCATCAATGTTTTCGGTTTTCAGCAGCAAGGCACGAATCTGGCTTTTATCCTGTGGCGAAAAGTGCAGGCTTGTACCCATGACCGTACCAATATTGTAATCCTGCTGAAACTGGTTCAAACCTTTGCTGCGAGGAAAACGCGCTTCACTGCTTTGGCAAATCTGGAGCAGGCGTTTGATCAGGTTTTTTTCCACAACTGAATATCCATGACCACGATGTTGCCGGAATAACGGTGTGCCAGCGGTGCTTCGACCCGTTGCATGACGAGGGTGTTGGCGATGTTGGCGTCGTTGGTAAACAAGACTTGCACAGCATGAAGCACATACATGATCCATGCCTCTGCTATGGGCAGTTCGGTACTGGTTTGCTGGTGTAGCCAGTGCAAGGCAGACAGCGGTTGTAATGACTCACGTGCCGCGTGCAAATAACGCTGAAAGGCAAGCTGTATCGGTTTCGGCTGGAGGGTAATTACTGTTTTGGTATCACTGCCTGCAATTAATTGCCCTGCCGCCCGTTCCCGAGTGATTTTGACCACCGTGGCAGGAATGGTGCGGGCGATGTCAGCCAACGCTTCCCGTACCGTGGTGCGTGACAAATCGGGATGCGTGTGGATGGTGATGCCGGTAAAACGTTGCGCCCACACGGGCAGTTGTTGCGGCAGATCTTCCAGCTCCGGCGGCTGGTAATCGGGGTTGCGGTTGAGGAAATGTGCAAAATTGCGCAGGCGTTTGGCTTCCGGCTCAATCTGGCGCAAGCGGTACAGGTAATTGCGCAAGGTGGCGGTAATATCCAGCAGGCTTGCCCGCCATTCATCCAGCGGGGCTAACAATTGGTGCTGGTAGACTCGCAACAACGGTGCAAGCAGGCTGGAACTGTTCAGTAACTCCAGCACACCCGTGGTTTGCAATGACAATAACGCATCCCCCAGTTTTTCGGCCTGTTTGATGTAGTAGGCGTTTTGCCGCTGCTTTTCTGCCAGCGTGCTGACGTGGGCAAAACGGTTATCGGTCAAGGTACGTAACAGCAATAAACCAGCGGCAATGCTTGCGCCCAGTTCAAACACACCGGTGTCAAAGTCCGCTTCGTAATTGTCGCGGTCATCGCTGCGGTTTTCGTGGCTGGCTTTCTGGTATTCGTCAGCCAAATGCAGCAAGCGGTTGAATTGCTCTTCAAAGTTGCTGCTGATGGCGTAGTTGCGTTGCCGTTGGAATACTTCATCCAGATGGCGGGTCAGGCTGGGCGCGAGGCGGAATTCGTCTTGCAGGTAGGGCGACAAAATGCGTTGCTGCTGTAACTGGCGGATGGCACGCTGGTTGTCGTCCGTCAATATGATGCTGTTGCGGTGGTAGGTTTCCGCAATCAGTTGGCGGTGCATGTGCAGCACACCCAGGTAGGCAACAATGCCGTCGGTGGTGGCATTCACAGCAATGCCCCCTGCGGCATATCGGATTCCTCCACATCGCTGACCGCTTCGTGCTCCATCAGGAACTCAATCACTTCCATGATGTACTCAATTTTACCGGTCACGCGGTAAATTTCCCGTTCGGGGTTCACCAGCACCAGATAGCCTTGCTTGCAAAAATCGGTGAGTATTTTCACCAGACGGTTGCGGTCGGTGTTTTCGGCGCGTAGCCCTGCCTGATTGGTGAGTGATTGCAAGTCATTGCGCAGGCTGGGGTTGGCATCAATCACGGTCATGATTTGATGGGTTTCAAGGATCGTACCAGCGGTGAGAATGTCGTCTTGCTGGGTAATCCGCATCAGCAATTCGAGGAAGGTGACAATGGGGCGTAGGGTTTGCTTGATGTCCTTGAAGGTTTTGTGCGCTGACTTTTTACCGTCGGCATCCATCTCAAGGTGAGTGCAGAAAAACGCGCCACCGTGGCGGGTTTGCACCAGTTTCAAGCCGATTTTTTCCAGATAGGCGTCAATACTGGCTTGGTGATTGGGGTCACTCAGGTAAGCATGGGCAGTTTGCTGGGTGAAGGGGCAAATGAATTCGCCTGCCAATAACAGCGGGATAATTTGCTTAAACATGGGGCAATACCTCGGTGTCAGTCGGTTCGTCACCTGTGCCAATGCGCACTTCAGCCAAACGCCGATCCGGTTCGACCGTAAAGCGGTGTTTGAACAGCGCCAAGGTTTCGGGGTCGGGGTCAGGGAAGGCGGAAACCAGCGTGATGTTATTGCGAGCCAACAGTTCCAGAAGTGCGGGGATATTGCCGCTATCCAGATCTTTGAGTTCGTCCAGTGCCCAGACGATATTGACCTGTGCATGACGGCGGATACGGTTGATGAAAGCCACGAAAATAATCACCAGCACCAGATACGACAAGCCGTTGGAAGACACCGCCTCCAGATCGGAAGCGCGGTGAAAGGTGCGGCGGTTGCCGTTTTCGGTTACTTCGCCCTGTAAACGGAGCAGGTGTTTGAGGTCGGCGCGGATGCCGGATTTGACTTCCCAATGTTCCAGCAATCGCCCGATGGTTTGCGCAAATTCGACCGGCGGCAATTCCTGGTTCAACCCCATCATCCACGGGCGGTTGGTTTCCACCATGTCGCAAATGGCAGGCCAATATTGCAGTTCCTTGATGGTGGAAATGACTTCAACATGCACCTTGCTGATGCTGTCAAACACCGTGTTGTTGTCGAGGTTGGCTTGCAGTTCACGGTTGAATTGCAGCACTTTCAGGTGGAATGCTTCCATGTCCTGATGAAATTTCAGGATGCCGCTGGCAATGGCACGGGCATCCACCAGCAGCAGGCGTTGGGTGTCGGTATGCGCGGTCGTGAACCATTCCTTGAAAACCGGCAACCATTCGCGCCAGGCATACGGCAGCAAATCACGCTGGTGGGTGGAAAGAAATTGTTCCGGCGGTGTGCCAGAAGCCGTGTTGAATCCGCGTTGCAGGCTGGTGATATGCCGTTTCAGTTCTTTGCCTTGTTGCGTTTCAATGTCACGTTGCTGGTTAGCCCGCAGGGTGAGGGTATCGAGTGTCCACGTCGGGTCATAATCGGGAGTGGGGTTGTCGGGGTACTGTTGCAGGCTTTCCCATTGTTGGCGCACGGTTTTGCATTGGTCCTCCAAAACCCCCACTTGTTTGCCTAACCGTTCCAATTCAGTCTTAAGCTCGTGTTGGCGTTTTGTCCACTGGCGTTGGTGTTCGGTCAAGGCTTGCGTGTGTGTGTTTTCGTGGTTGCGATGTTGGGCGGCAGTTTGGGTGTAGGTTTCGTATTGCACCCAGTCGTGTTTGAGCCAGTGTTTCCAGGCATTAATTAAGTCGGCATCACGGCGAATCGCTGCCAGTGTTTGGGTCACTTGCTTTAGGTCGTTTTCAAGCACTTGCAGTTTGTCGGTATCCACGCCTTCGTTGCGCAGGGCAGCATTGCGTTCGTTATCGTATTCGCGTTGTTTGGTTTTCAGTTCCTGCTCTGCCATGTCCAGCCGTATTTTCAGGGCTTGCAACTGCGTGTCGCGCTGGGCTTGACGTGTTTTGCGCCTGCTTTGGTAGTCGGCTTGGCGTTGCAGAGTGGCAGCACGGATTTCGTTATCAAACTGGTTCAGGGTTTGGCGGTGTTGCTGCAACGTGGCTTGAGCGGCGTGCAGGGCAAGGTCTGCTTGTGCCTTGGCATGATGGCGGCTGTGTTCGAGTTGGCGGTTGGCTTCGGCGACTTCGGCTTTGGCTTGCTCAAGGTGTGTTTTGGCTTGCAGCACGGTTTGCCGTTGGGTTTGGCAGGCAGCGTCAGCCGCTTCACGCGCCTTGTTGAGTTTCTCCCATAAGGTGTGTTTGGTTTCGAGGGTGGTTTTGGCAGCCTGGCATTGGGCTTCCGCTTGGGCAATGGCTTGCAATGCCGCTTGCGGGTCTGCCAGACGGTGGGCATCCAGTTTGTCCAAATCCAGTGCCAGACCGTAAAGCGACGGGATGGAATCCAGCAAACTGGGGCTGAGATCGGTACGGGTGAAAATGTCGGGGCGGATCACTTTGGCAATGTCCCGCGTCCATTCGGGGTGTTCCTGCCGCAAGAAGTGCAGCAGTGTGCCGGTTTCCGGTTGGTGGAAACGCTTGGTATCAGCCAGCTCTTTGTTGGCCTGTTCGAGTACTTGTTTTGCCATGCTGACTTGCCGTTCTTGGTCATCCACGGCTTGTTTGGCTTGGCGGTAGGCGGTGTCCAGTTTTGTCAGTTGCTGTTCTTGCAGGTCTTTTTCTTGCTGGCGTTTGTCCTGTTGCTGGCGTTTCTCTTGCAGGTGCTGGGCAATGGCTGGGTTAGGTTGCGGGTGCTTGGCATCCCGTTGGCACGCCCCGACGTTGGTATTGGCGGTTTCCACGGCTTGTTGCAGGGGAAGGCGTTCAGCCGCCTGATGATTGGCAAACTGTTGTTCCTGCTGGTTAAAATGGTTTTCCAGTGCCAACAAATCTGCTTCACAGGTTTTGGTGAGGGTTTCACGCTGTTGCTGGATGTCTTCGCGCTGGCTGTCAAAATGTTCTTTCAGCGCGTCTTTCAGTTGTTTGTAGGTGGCATCAATTTCGCTTTGCTTGCCCAGCAGGGCAGTTCTGCGTTGTTGCAGGTTGGTTTGTTCCAGTTTGAAATCGGCTTCGCGTTCTGCCAGTGCGGCTTTTTGCTCCACCGACTGTTGGGCGTACTGGTCACGTTGCTGGGCTAAGGCGTTGGCTTGTTTCTCGGCAAACTCCGCTTCCTGACGGGCTTTGCGCTGTTGGTCGACTAGGGCAATACGTTTTTCTTCATACGCCGTATATTCCTGATCGGCTTGTACTTTTTGCTGGGCATATTGGCTGCGGATACTTTGCTGGGTGGCATCCAGATGTTCCTGGAGGCTGCGGTATTGGGCGCGGATTTCGCCGAGTGCCTGTTCGGCTGCGACGAGGTGTTGATGGGCAGTATCGGCAGCGTCGAGCGTTGGGGCAAGTGCCATCACTGACTGGTAGGCTTGGTAGTGCTGCGGCCAACTTTCGATTTTGCGGCGATCACCGGAAAGCGACAGGGTGCTGTCTTGTTCGGCAATGCAATCCACCACCATGCTTTGCAAATCTTCAAAGTTGGTTTTGCGCCGGAACATGCCGCTGACGATTTTTTCGATTTGTGTGAGCGGGCGGTTGCTGTGGGTAAAGGCATAGTCGGCAATCAGGGCACGTAACTGTTTCTGGCGTTCCCGGTCGCGTGTGCCGCTGTGGGTGGCTTGAATAATGGCGCGGTATTCAGCCAGTGATTCGATTTGTTCGCTGCATGAATAGCCATTGGTACGCAAATGTTTGGCAAGGTCAGGTGCTTGGAGAATACCACCTGCCACATCAATAAACTGCTGCAAGGCATATCCGGCACGGATGAAACGGAAAAATACCCGTTCCCCGTTACGGTCGGCATAAGCCACAACAAGGCGTTTTTGCCCGTCGTAACGTTGGTATTCGTACACAAGGTAGGAGGTGGTATGTGGCAGGTAATAGCCGGTGAACGATTTGCGTCCTGCTTCGGTGGTGACAATGCGGTTAGGGCTTTCGCCGTAAAACAGCAACAGCAATTGTAGTAGGGAGGTTTTGCCACGCCCGTTGCGCCCGGTCAGGACTGCACCGCCATCCAGTGCCATTTCCACGATGCGCCCGCTGCTCAGGGAGTCGATCAGGATCAGGCGCAGGAGTTGGAAACGGGTTGCTGGTGCGTGTTGTTGTGTCATGTCATTGGCTTGCATTTGCGGCCCGTCAGGAAACTTCATACAATCGTATGACGCATTGTATTACAGCCGGAGTTGCCTTGCCATGAGCCTGTCCATCCGTCTCGACAAAACCCTTGAAGAATCCCTGCGGCGGCGCTTGCAGGCTGACGGGATTTCGTTATCCGATTTCATCCGCGACGCTATCCGCGACAAACTCGCCAAAGAAGATGCCAAAACCAGCCCGTATGCCTTGGGGCAACACCTGTTCGGGCGTTACGGCAGCGGGCGTGACGATCTCAGCACCAACCGTAAGGCACTGCTACGGGAGAAGCTGAATGCCAAACATCGTCGTTGATAGCGGCGTTTTCATTGGGTGTGACCGGAAGTGATGCTATTTTTGCGGCTTCGCCGTTACCCCTCACC
>ERZ761609.3392-NODE-3392-length-10520-cov-4.138175_pt1 | contig 10520 bp, 8 predicted proteins | sample MGYA00511163_ERZ761609 | MGnify/ENA primary metagenome ERZ761609 (study PRJEB28899, sample SAMN02445070) | bioreactor sludge metagenome | biome: EBPR sludge | place: Australia: Brisbane, Thorneside Wastewater Treatment Plant | collected 2011-12-16 ... | reverse complement strand
CGCACTGGCTATTGCCGGCTGCGGTGGCGGAGGCGGAGGCGCATCCGGGGCGGCGACCCCCACCGACTCAATCGGCCGAACCATGGTCGGTTATGTCTGGGTGAAGGATAACGCCGGCCTGGCGACGGGACCCGATATCGTTATCACGGGCTCGACCACTCCCCCGACGGGCTATTTTGCCCCGACGGCCGGAACGATCAGCCTTCACGTTGATGATGGCACACTGATCGGCCGCGCTCCCGACGACTACGTTCGCAACATGGCGGACGGCAACGACATTATCGTCGCGGCGAAGAGCGTTGAGCCCTACCACGTCGAAATCACGGCGGCCGGACTCGAACTGAGCGGCACCCCCAAGCCGAACTTCGGCAACAGCAGCGCCACCTACACCGAAGACCTTGCGGTCGGCGGGCCGGACGGCTCGACGATGGCGATGGCTTCGCCGGGTTCGCCCTCTTACACGCCGGGAGCTCCCGCGACGGTGACCATCAAGGTCAACAATGCGGCGCCTCCGACGGAGTTCGTCTCGGGTGGCACCTACAGCATGGGCGTCGCCTTCTTTGACGTCAACGGCGTTGCGATCAGCGGTCTGACTCCGACCGTGACCAGCGACGACGCGGCCCGGCTTGCCGTTAGCGGCAGCTTCGACCTTACTCCGGCAGCGTCCAGCAGCGCTCTCGCTCCGGGACCGGTCACCATCCGCGCGGCGCTCTCGACCGACAATAGCCTTTCGGCCGACTTCCAGGCCACCTTCACCTACGGTAACGCGACCTCGATCGACGTCGCTCCCGGCGGTCCGACCGACCTGCTTTGGGCAGAGGCCGGCGCCCCCGCGACGGTCAACGTGACCGCGACCGTTCTCAACCAGTTCAACGCTCCCATGTACAACGAAGCGGTCGCTTGGACCAATGCCAAAGCGCCCGGCAACACGTGGGATACCGCGACCGGCGGCGCCTGCTTCTCCGCGGCGGCCGGCAACTCCGACGCTTCGGGCCAGGTAGTGGTCACGATCTCCGCTCCGATCTCCGCTCCGGGGCCGCTCGTCGGCGCCGATAAGAATCCAAAGGGACTCAACACCGTCTCGGTGGCAGCGGGCAGCGCCAACGGCTCCGCCCAGGTCAACATCACGCGTCCGATCGGATCGCTCGTGATCAATGGACCGTCTCGAATGGACGTCGGCACGACCAGCGCGGCCAGCGGTCCGGATTCGTTCCGCGTGACCGATGCGCAGGACGTGGACAATGACTCGATCGCCGTTCCGGGCTCCATCACTTGGAACCTCACCAACGTGGCCGGTTCGGGCAACGTAGGCAACACCGGCGACGGCACTCCGCAGTCGACTTCGCAGTCGTTGATCAACGGCAGCGGCGTCGTGACGGCGGGCAACGTGGCGGGCCAGGTCCAGATCGAAGCCATGGGCGGCGGCGTTTCGTCGAACCAGCTCGTGGTGGACATCTATGGCGTTCCTGCGAAGGTCCTGTTCAATCCGGATACAGCGGCAACGGCGATTCCGGGTGCAGCGGGCGAATACGCCAGCCTTCCGGGTCTCACGACCGCGTTCACGCTGACGATGATCGACAGCTGGGGCCACACGGTCGGCTTCGGTGAGATGTCGAGCTTCTCGACCGTCTCGAGCACCGACTCGCTCTCCGGCGCGAACATCACGCCGGGCGGCTTGGGCGTCAGCTCGTTCAGCGTCACGATGGGCAGCGGCGACGGCACGTTCGCAATCGCGGCTTCCGGTTCATGGACCGGCGCGGCGGGCGGATCGCCGATTCCGTTCAGCATCACGCGCATGACGGGCCTCAACCCCTAATCGCATAGGGACCTTGAACTCGATGGGCCGGCGGAGGATTCTCCGCCGGCCTTCTTTGTTTTTGAGTATTGGGGATTGGGTGTTGCGGTTTTGCGGTGTTGGGTATTGGGTGTTGGGGTGTTGGGGTGTTGGGCTTTGCGGTATTGCGGTATTGGGTATTGCGGTATTGCGGTATTTGGTGTTTCAGAGCTTCCGTCCCGCACTGACTCGCTTGTCATCCTGAGGAGACCGAAGGCCGACGAAGGATCCGGCCCTTCACCCCGCGTTCATTCTATTGTCATCCTGAGGAGGACGAAGGCCGACGAAGGATCTCCCTTTTCCACCTCTCAGGCTGGACGCAGAGATCCTTCGCTCCGCTCAGGATGACATGGGAGAGAACACGGGGTGAAAGGCAGGGATCCTTCGCTCCGCTCAGGATGACAAACGAATCCGAATCATTCGGCAAGCCCACACCCCAATGCCCGGCGCCAGGTGCCCAATGCCTTTCGTTCCCGTTCCCTGCCTAAGGGAAAAGACCTGGGGGGAATGAAGGACGCCACCCCTCCTTCACGCTCATGCGTCAAAATCCCACCATGCTCGAAATCGGCGGGTGCAAATGGCAAGCAGGGCCGATTCTGGGCATCGAAACGAGCTGCGACGAGACCAGCGTCGCCATCGTCGACGGCCTCGATGTTCGCAGCAACATCGTCTCCAGCCAGGCCGAGCTCCATCGAAAGTGGGGGGGAGTCGTGCCGGAAGCCGCCGCTCGCGCCCACGTCGAAGCCATCCTCCCCGTGCTGAGAGAGAGCCTCGAGACGGCAAGTCTGAAGCTGTCCGAAATCGCCGGGATCGCGGTCACGAACCGGCCCGGGCTGGTGGGGGCGCTCAGCGTCGGGGTGACCGCCGCCAAGGGGCTGGCCTTTGCGACCGGGAAGCCGTTCGTCGGGGTACATCACCTGGAAGGGCACGTCCTGAGCCCTCTTCTTTCGAACTCAAAGCTTCCCTTCCCCCAACTCTGTCTGCTTGTTTCAGGGGGCCACACCGAGCTGGTTTGGGTGGCTTCGCCGGGCGACTACCGGATCGTCGGCCAAACCCGCGATGACGCGGCGGGCGAGGCCTTCGATAAAAGCGCTCGGCTCATGGGCCTGGGCTATCCAGGCGGTTGGGCAATCCAGCAAGCCGCAGAAGGGGGCCATCCGCGCCGTTACCCTCTACCGGTTGGCTTGGCCGGCGAAGGGTTCGACTTCAGCTTCAGCGGCCTGAAGACGGCGGTCCGGAGGTTGGTGGAGTCAGAGGGAGACAATCTGTCCATTGCCGACGCCGCCGCTTCTTTGCAGCACGCGATCGTAAGCGCCCTTGCTGCCAAAACCGCCGCCGCTATACAGGAACTGGCGCCCGCCGCCCTTACTCTTGCCGGAGGCGTCGCGGCAAACAAGCCTTTGCGCCACTCGCTCCAATCGTTGGCGGAACGAGAGGGCATCCCTTTCGCCGCTCCAACGCTGGAACTTTGCACGGATAACGCCGCAATGATCGCGTTTGCGGGTGGTTTTCGCCTCGGCGCCGGCGAACGGGCAGATTGGACTCTCGACGTCCATTCCAACTCCGAATTGCCGGCCTCGCTTACCGCTTTGCCATTAAGCTGAATCGAGCGACTTGCTCTTTCCGAGGGCGGAACACCCGCAACTCGAAACTGGGACCGGCAAGGGGTCCTTCGGGAATCGGGATCGAAGCCAAGTAGGTGGCGGCATAGAAGTCGCCCAGGGGAATCTGGTATCCGTCCGAATCTCGGTCGAATTCCCCCCGCAATGGCTCGCCAAACGGGGCCTTTCGCCACCAATTCTCCGCCATGATCGATGAGGCCGACCGCGACCATTGCTCTTCGAGAAGGCAGACCTTCGGCTCGACCCGCTGCATCGTGGGCACGCGCCGGCTTTGCGTCAGCGGCGCCGATTCGTTCTTGACAAGGCCCACAACCGGAACCCGATCCGCGACTTCATTCAGGCGCTCGGCGCTGCTCGTCCAGAGCATTCGAATTTCGGGCGGATCAAACGTTTTGGCCGGCTCTTCGAACTGTCCTTCGAGGAAGTCCATTTTGGGAAAGGCACAGGCTCGAACGACGAAGTTCAGCTTGCCTCCCATTTCGGTCCGAATCCGGCTCCAACGGCGTTCCAGTTCACCCTCCGGCCACTTCTCTTTCGCCTCCAGGTAGCCCAGCCAGCGCGAAACAAGGGAGGGAGAAACCCAGAGCACGGTGTCCACCCCGCGGCGCGCTTTGCCATCAAACCAAGTACCCACCGACTGGCGATCGTCTTGGTACAACCGGTCGACCCCTTTGCCAAAGCGATAAACGCGAACCCCTTCGATGACCTCGCGAGGGATCGGCTCGACCGGAAAGTCAATCGGCCGCAGGGGCAAGACCAAGAGCGGAAGGGCGAAAAACATCTCTACTGGTAAATATCGGTGGATTTCGGCAGACCTTTATTGCAAATTTCATGCAATAATAGCTCCGTGAGTCTGACGACGAACTCCCGGATCGACAAAATCGGAGCCTGCGCCAGCGCGATCTGCGCGGTGCACTGCGCTCTGACCGGAGCGGCGCTGGGGCTATTGTCGGTAGCAGGGCTCTCTTTTTTGCGCGAGCCCTGGGTCGAGGCCCTCTTTCTCTTATCGACCGTCGTGCTCGGCGCTTGGGCGATGCGCCACGGATTACGGCGTCATGGATCGTGGATTCCGGCCGCGTTCTTTATCGCCGGCCTTGGATTGGTGGTAGCCAAGCACTTCCTGCTCGGCGATCACGAGGAGTCGGCCGTAGGCATCTGGACTTCCCTGCTCGGCGCGGGGCTGCTGGTCACGTTCTTCGTCCTGAACGCGCGGCTGCCGCATAAGGCGTGTGGGTGTTTTGTCCGGACGCATTGCCCACACGAGGGCGAGAGTGCCGTCAAAAGTTGAAAGTGGCGAGTGTCGAGGCACCCTTTCCACTTTCAACTTTCTACTTTTCCCTTGCTAATAGCTGACGTCGATCGGCTCTTCGTTGCCTGTCTCGGCGCTTTTGTAGATCGCATCGAAGATGGCGTTGAGGATCAGGCCGCATTCGCCCGGAACCGGAGAAGGCTGGCCTTCGACGACCGCCTTCACAAACGCTTGGACTTCAGCAACGTGCGAACTCTGGACATGGGGGACGTTCGCCGGGGTCATGTTGAAGAGCTGCCGATCCTTCTCCGTCCAGATCTTGACCGCGTCCTCGCCGCCCCAACCCTTGACCATCGCGCCGGCTTTGGTGCCGAAGAGCTGGGTCTGGAACGGGTCGTTCTCCAAGTTGCCCATGAACGAGCTTTCCAGCACGACGACCGCATCATTTTCGAATCGGATAAACCCGACCGCGAAGTCTTCGACGGTGAACTTGGCCCGGTCGTACTCGCCCCACGGGTTGACGATGTTCGGGTCTTTGCCTAGCATGTCCCACGTTTTGCCGCTGGCGGCGACTGGCTTGGGATAGCCCATAAGGTGGAGCGTCAGGTCGAGGATGTGGACGCCAATGTCGATCAGCGGTCCTCCACCCTGCTTCTCCTTGTCGATGAAGACGCCCCAGCCGGGAACGCCGCGACGGCGGAGCGCCTGGGCGCGGGCGTAGTAAATGTCGCCCATATGCCCGTGGTCGATAAAGTCCTTCATGAACCGGGCGGGACCGCCAAATCGGCTCTGGAGCCCAACCATAAGGATCTTGCCGGCATCCTTGGCGGCGCGGCACATCAGGCGGGCCTCGTCGGCGTTCATCGCCAGGGGCTTTTCGCAGAGGACGTGCTTGCCCGCCTTGAAGGCGTCGACGGTGGGTCCGACGTGGAAAGCGTTGGGAGTCGCGACGGAGACGGCGTCAACTTCGGGGTCATTGACGATGTCGCGATAGTCGTGGGTGATATGGGGAACGTTGAATTTTTCCGCCGCCTCTTTGGCGGTTTCCGGGTTCACATCGCAAACCCATTTGATTTCGCAAAGGTCCGGGACGCTGGCGTAGCCCGGCATATGGCAACCCTGGGCGATTCCGCCGCTTCCGATGATTCCGACTTTCAATTTCTTCGACATAAGTGGGAGTCCTGTTGACGGGAAGATGTTACCGGTTGGATGCTCGGGAGCCACAAGCGTCAGCGAGCAATGCATAAAAAACGAGGCCAAATCGCATGACTTGGCCCCGCTTCCGATTGATCGTTTATCCTACTTTCGTCGGCGGCGAACGAGGGCCGAGACCCCCGCCATCAAAAGCACGGCTCCGGTAGCCGGTTCCGGAACGATCTCGACGACGCTCACAGTGTCCAGCAGGGGTCCGAAGTTCGACGTGTTCGAAAGATCGCTGCCGAACATGAGTTGCGTCGAAGTTCCCGATGCGACCACGTTGTAAGTGAACGTTTGCCAAGTGCCTTGGACGGGCGTGACGACCGTATCCAGCAGAGCTCCGTCCCAATAGATCTCCATCGTATTGGGGTTACCGTTCGAAGAAGCCGCAAAGCTCAACGTATAGCTCTGCGCGGCGACCGTAACGAGGTTCTGATAAAGGGACCCTGGTCCCGGGCTCCCGGCGACATCGATCATTTGGGTTCCCGTATTGGCCGGATAGGAAGGCAAGCCGATCGAGCTAACAATGTCCACGGAATTGTCGCCGAGGCGTCCGCCGCTCGTCCACCCTCCGATCGAAGTGCTGTCGTTGGTGGGTACGATGATATAGCCCGATCCGGAGGCGTCGAGGGTCTCGGGGGCTTCGAAGTCGCCGTTTAAAACAATGTTCGCACTGGCGAAGGCGCCAAGGCTCAGCGCCGCCAAGCCGAAGAGGAATCTTGATTTCATTTTGCTCCCTTTGGGAGGGCGGCAAATGCAACGCCCATCAACTAAAGTTGTCGCGGGAGGCCTGTAATGTGACGGGTTCTTGACCTGCAATTACTGGGTTTTGCCCGGACCGAGGGCCGCCTCGGCCGAGTCCGTTTCGGCGTCCGATGTGTCGTGGCCTTCCGGTTCCGAGGACTCGCCAACATCTGCCGGCGACCGCAACGCCAAAAAGAGCCCGCCTCCGACGATGAGCGCCATGCCGCCCCAGAATACGACCGGATGAAGTTCGGGAACGGCGAAGGGGAGCGGGTTCTGCGGATTGCGCTTGTCGTACCAAAGCTGGAACGTGTGCCCCGAGATAAAGAGCATCTTGACGCCCGCCCAACCTACGAGAACGTAGGCGATATGGTCGAGCACGGGATACTTCTCGAGAAGCCGGAGGCAGTAGCCGGCCGCGAAGCGAAGCAGTACGACTCCGACGATCGCCCCGGCATAGACCACCCAGATCTTGTCCGGATGGCGGACCACATCGACCACCGCCACCGCTACGAGCACGCTGTCGATCGCAAAGACGATGTCCGTCAACTCGGCATAAACGACGGTCATCCAGAAGCTGGCCCCCGCTTTGCCCTTCACTTCTCCGCCTTGAGAGTGCTTGACGAAATGCTTGACCGGAAGGAAGATCAAGTAAGCGGCGCCAAGAAGCTGCAGCCACCAGAAGTTCAGGATGATCGAGGCCAGGAAAATGGCGCAAATGCGGAGCACAAACGCGCCCGCCAACCCGTAAAAAAGAGCCTTCCGTTGCTGTTCCCGCGGCAAGTGCCGGACAATGACCGCCAGAACGAGGGCGTTATCGGCGGAAAGCAACGCTTCGAGCACGACCAAGAGGGCAATCTGGCCGATATCGGAAAACTCGAAGGTGAAGCTGCCAAGTGGGGCGGTGAAGCCAAGAGGTAACAACGGTGCCCATTTTGACATAATAGGGGGGCCGGGAAACGCCACGTTTGGCGAATCAACCCCCTAATCTCCGGCGTAAAGAACCTCAGATTTGGAGCTTGAAACCATGCCAACTTACGTTTACGAGTGCAAGACCTGCCAAGACGTTTTTGAAGTCGAACAGCGGATCACCGAGAACCCACTTTCGGACTGCAATTGCGGGTCGAAAGGAAGCCTGCGGCGCGTGATTCAGCCGGTGGGCATTGTCTTTAACGGCCCCGGATTTCACATCAACGACTACAAGGGCTCCACGGCCCCGACAGAATCGCCGGCGAAGGCGGAATCCAAGCCGGCGGCGGAGGCTCCGGCGCCCTGTACCACTGAGGGCTGCTCGCGCTGCGCCGAGTGAGTTCGAAAAACTAACCGGCTTGGGTGATGGCAGAGTGAATCGGCGTTGGTACAATCGCGCGGATGTCGAATCTCTTCGGTACTAACGTCATTCGGCAAACGGTAGCCGCGGTCCTCTTAACCACAGGTCTGGAGGCCACCGGCCAAGTTCAGCGCCAGATTCCCTTGCCTCCTCGGCCAAACCCGGCGGCGGCCGCGAAAACTCCGGTTCAGGAGCAGTTCTCGTTCTCGCCCACCCGTCCTCGACTGGTCGTCCTGCTTCACGGCGTCACGAGCGAACCGCAGCAGGCGATCCAGGAAGGCATCGCGACTTCCCTTCATACGCGGTGGTACTGGGGAATGGGGCTCATCCAGGGCATCATGGGCACTCCAGGCGAAACCCATGCGCGGGTGGTCCAGCCGGTGACGCTTGGTGGGATGAGCATCCGAACGATCCCCGTCGGAGAGTGGCATTGGGACAAGGGTCCCGACCCGAAAGTGCCGGACCAGGCGCCGATCGTCGTCCCGATGGGCGGCCGCCGGACATTGCCCAACGAGACGGCCATGGCCAAAGCGGCGGTTCAGGATTACATCAAATCGGTCATGACCCCCGGCGCGGAACCGGCGACGGCGGTGATGGTGAATTTCCGCGACGGGTCCAAGCACCTGATGCCCCAAACCGGAGCGACCATCGAGCAGGTTTACAACACGTACCAATACGCCTTCGGCAAGCTCCCCCTCGCCCAGCAGCCGCAAATCTACTTTGTGGGCCATAGCTTCGGCGGAGTCGTGGCGCGGGCGATTTTCGCCAATCCGACCGGCGCCGACCTTTTTGGCAATAAGCTGGCGGCGCATCAGCGGACGATGGCGGACTTCCTCCGGAGCCGGACGGTGCTGCTTGGCACGCTTTCGACCCCTCACCTCGGGACGCCGATGGGCGATCAAGCGGGCGACGTCGCGGCGTGGGTCCGTCGCCGCGGGGGCAATGTGAAGTCGTTGGTGGGAACGGTCGATTCGGCGACGAACACGGAGCCGTTGAAGTCGCTTGGAATCGCCACCAACCTAACGCGGACGGCGCATGACGGCATGATCGCCGCTCTCGACTCGATCTCCGGCGAGCGCGATTGCCTTCAAGACCTCACTCGAATGCCCGAGTACAACGCCGGTATCCTGAAGCCGGACACCGGCCGCCGTCGAGACGGCGGTTCCATGATCCCGATCTTCACGATGTCCGGCCGGTCGCCTGGCGCCACCTATTACGATCGGGAAAGGGGCGCCGCGCTTTTCTCCCAGAAGGTCATGCCGAACTCGGGGATCGACGCGCTGCGGTCGGGACGTGTAGGAAAGGAAGCGAGCCTGCTCTACATGGTCCAGTCCCTTCTCTATCGGGAAGGCTACGGCAAAGAGGGCAAGAAAGTCTGGGGGTCGGCAACCATTCCTGAGGCGGACTACTTCACTTCGCCCTATAAGGGAATCGGACGGACGGCGGCGCGCCCGCTTTCGGAGGGGATCGAAATCACCCTCGGCAAGGTCGCCACGACGCTCACCGACTTCCTGAAGGGGCAGCCATTCGCTTACGGACCGGACGGCGAAAACGATAGCGACGGGTTCTTGGGCTTTGACTCCGGCCACGGGCTCGGGCTCCCGGGCAACCACTGGTACCGGGCCTTTCGTCGCGATTACTACGGCCACCTCATGCCGTGGGACCTCGACCACCACGGTTCGATGATGTTCAATATCGGGACCGGAATCTGGATCCACAACGTTCTATTGCGCGAGGCCGGTCCGATCGTGGCGCCTGGCCACTTGAGCCGCTATCCGATGATGGGCAACACACCCCCGGTCAAGAAGAACATCAGCGTCCTGATCACGTCGATCAGCGACATCGACGACGACATGGATATCGGAACCGATGCCGACTTCAAGGTCTATGTCCGAATTGCGGGGCAGCTCTTCCAGGCCAATGGGGCCGACGACACCCAGAACGCCACGAAGTTCAACGCGTTCACGGTTTCGGGGCTTCCCCAGTCCGTCGTTCCGATCACGATTTCCGTGATGGAGAGGGACGACCTCGATCCGGATGACTACTGTTCGATTTCGCCGCACCCCGGCAAGGACAATGTCACGGTCTACCTGGACACGCGGACGGGCAAGATCTACGGAGACGTGGCCGGAGCGGCGGGGCAAGATATCACGGCCACGGGGATCGCCTCGGTTTACAACCGGGTCCAGGCGAAGTTCAGGGTCACGATGAGCTGAGGCGTCGACCCCCCACCCGGTTCACTGCGTTCCCACGGCAAGCCGGTGCAAGCACCGACCTCCCCCACGGAGGGGGGAGGTGATTCCGTTGATCTGCAGGGCTAGCTCGTTCATCTGAGCGATCGCTCGCTCGTCTGAACGATCGAGAGTCTTAACAGGATTTCCCTCCCCCTCGATGGGGGAGGGACTGTGAGCTACGCGAACTGGGGTGGGGGTGAGGAAATCGCGACCGGTTGGGTGTGAGCGCAATGGCCCCCCACCCGGTTCACTGCGCTTACCGACCTCCCCCACAGAGGGGGGAGGTGATTCCGAGACTAACAGCCCCCCA